>PVMK01119943.1_pt1 | contig 68185 bp, 58 predicted proteins | sample 1853481 | NCBI WGS metagenome assembly PVMK01 (sample SAMN08533507, study PRJNA380276) | Marine sediment metagenome, whole genome shotgun sequencing project.
GGTTATGTCCTTCATTCCTCCATTCATGCTTCCGGTATGGAAGTCTGTACTAATTGAATTTGGTTGCAATCCTTGTTTCATTGCCGGGATCGCTTGCTCGAATACAAAACTACCGCCCCCATGCCCAACATCAAATATAATTCCCTTCTTTTGCGCTGTAAAAACATAAGGTCTAACAGTGCCTTGTTCATCTACAATCGGGGTTCTGCCATTAACATGGCCATAGGTATGGGTGAAAATATCACCCGACCTTAATTTTTCCATCAATAATTTTTCCAATGATAATTCAGGGTCACTTCCTCCAAAATCTATCATTACAGGTATATTTGCTTGGGTTCCAGCCGCTACCACTAGGTTTACCGGCTCCCAGTCAAACCCATGATAATGAGCCAGTTTGACACCGACAATTATTTCAGGGTATTTTTTAGCAACCATGGCGGTTAGTTTTGGGTTCATATCATCCAGGTTCTGCTCTATTGCTCCTCCCTTCATTCCGGATCCAATAATATTTAAGAAAGACAATACTCTTGTTTTAGACCTGTCAATTGTTTGTGCTTTGAAAATCTCGAAATTTCTCCACCCTGCTCCTCCAACATCAACTATTGTTGTGACACCGCTTCTAAACGTAAATCCATCTGGCGGCAAGCTTGCAAAGCTATTGCTGAGATATGCATTAGGTATTGTTCCGAAAAAATTATGACTGTGAATGTCAATCAACCCGGGGGTAACAATAAATCCCTTTGCATTTATAACCGTTTTAGCCTGTTTTTTAGGAATATCGGTACTTACAAGGGCAATTTTACCATCAAGAATTGCAATATCCATAATGCCATTAATGTTATTTTTAACATCCAGGACCTTTCCTCCTTTTATGAGGATATCATAGTTTTGTGCCCTAGCACCCAATATTGCGGAGCACATTAAAATTAAAATAATTATTTCTTTTCTCATCGACTTGTATTTAGTTTAATTTCCCAAGAAAGGTTTTAGTTATTTATTCCCGGCCTCGGATTTTATATATTCTTCCAATTTTGATTCTCGTGGACCTATATAATGAAATCGCTCAGCCCATTCAAAACCATGTTCCTTTCCAATCTCTTTATCAGATGGAACTCCTCTTAATTTGACTGAATCAATATCAAAGACAATATATTTTATGTAATTTCTGTTTGCACTTTCTTCGCTATCACCTAATAAAGGCAAGTATTTCCCTTCCTTTTGCAGTCTTTCTTTTAACCGAGCACCTGCATTTCCTCCGGGTCCTTGTGATACAATAACTTTGTTAGCTTCCACTTTATCGTCTATTGTTTCGCTTATATCCACAATTCTATTTACGAGCTGTGGGCCCCTGGCAAAATAATACTTTTCTTTAACCGAATGAGGCTTTATTCCTGCCTCCATGTGTTCAGGGTAATCCAGTCTGCCACCGGCCATCCAGCAGGCCGACTCGACTGCTCTTGCTGTAATATAATGATCAGGATTCTCTTCATAATGACCCCATGGATCGTAGGTAATTACCGTATCTACCTTGAGCATTCTAAAAAGAAAGATTAATCGCCCTCTTAACTCCTGAACACTTATATTGTCCATCCTATGATTCCGATAACCAAGATCATACACTTTGCTTAAACCTAAGGCTTTAGACACTTTATTATTGTCTTTCTCATTATTAAAAATCACCTCCCCGGGAGAATTTCCTCGTCCGGCATGATCATCATTGCTTGTTCTAATCAGATATCCAACATAGCCCTCTTTTATTAATTTAGCCACGGTTCCACCCGCAAAAATTGGAATATCGTCTGAGTGTGGTTGAATAGCCGCCAGTACTTTACCTTTATGAGGCTGCCCTTGACCATATTTCTCTAAAATAAGTTTTTCGGCATTAATGCTTTCCTGATTATACTTAAGGGTCAAAGGAGCCATACCCAGAGCGAGACTATTTCCTATAAATGATCTTCTTTCCATAAGTACATTAATTAATATTAATTCTTATTTTGCCCCTATTATAAATTCTTTCTCACCTCTCTTACCTCCTCAATTTCAACTGCGCTAGCGTTATTTCCAAAATTTGACCTAATATAAGTCAAAATCACCGATATATCTTCATCATTTAAAAAACTATGCTGTGGCATCAATCCGCTGTAAGATTCGCCTTTAACTTCTATACTCCCTTCCAGCCCATTCAATACCGTAGATATTAACTTTGATTTTTCGCCTAAAACCCAGTCGGTACCAGCAAGAGTAGGAAATCTGCCTCCTGCCCCTTTACCGTCCACTTGATGGCAAGCACTGCAATAAGTATAATATAATTTTTGCCCTTCTGATAAATTTTCTTTCATCAAATTATCATTGATTACGTGTGGTGCTCTAATATGAGACAGCTTTTTCCTATTTTCCATTTCGGCGAGTTCGTCTTTACCAAAATGAATCTTATCACCTCTGTATATGACCTTCCAGACCTTACCTTCCTCTGTGTCTGATAGATATAGAGAGCCATTAGGTCCAACAGAAATTCCCATTGGCCTATAAACGGCATCCTTAACATTTACTATTGGGTCTACACCTGCAAAACCATCCGCAAAAACTTCCCATTCTCCGGTTGGTATACCGTTCTTAAAGGGTACGAAAGCGACAAAATATCCCGATTGTGGATAAGGTGCTCGATTGGTGGAGCCATGAAACGAAATGAAAGCACCGTTTTTATACCGATCAGGAAATTGATCTCCTCTATAAAACACCAGATCATTGGGTGCCCAATGACCCGGAAAGCCTAAAATAGGATCCTCATATTGATCACATCTTCCAATAATATCTCCATCCCCTCCATATTCCGGTGCTAAAACCTTTTTTCCTTGTATTTGATCGTAATAACAATAGGGCCATCCAAAATCCGAACCTTCTGTGACTTTTATAAATTCTTCCGAGGGTAGCATGGCACTTTCCCAGGGGGTATATTTTTCCGGAAACAACCTTAACAAATCATCTCTTCCATGAACAACTACATACAAATTCTCATCAACAGGATTCCAATCTAAAGCAACAACACTTCGAATTCCAGTAGCGAATTTATAACCATCTCTTTGTCCGATTTTGTCGGCATCAAATCTCCAGATTCCTCCGTGATATTCCAACTGAGGGCAAGGATCAATTCCCGGCGATCCTGGAGTCCGGCCTGATTCCTGACAAGCATTGGATGGCCCTCCAAAGGGAACATAAATATGTCCTTGATTATCAAATGCTATTGGTTTTCCGATATGTTGATGCCTTCCATGTTCATGATCATCTATCACGATAATTTCCGCTTCTCCCTCCGGAAGTAAGCTTTTATCATTTAATTTAAACCTGTATACAACTAATTCTGAACTGAAATACACATAGCCATTATATATCCTCATGGCAGTTGCATAGCTTCCAAATCTACCAAATGCAGTTTCCGAAGAGATTCCGAATTTATCAACCACATCTACACTGCCATCTGCATTCGTATCCCTTAAAATTGCAACAGATTTTCCTTTTTTTGAAAATCTTAGGTTAACATAAATATCGCCTTTCTTACTAACGGCAATGTGCCTGGCCTTTTCTTCAATGCTGTCAACAACAACAATAGCTTCAAAATCATCGGGCAAAAAAAGGCCTCCATTGAGGACATTCTCATCTGGTAATTTGTTCTTTTCATCACATTGGATAAATAGAAACATCATAAAACCAAATAAGACTTTATAGGTGATCTTCAAAATTAAACATTGAATTAGTGTAAGATAAATATATGTGTATTAAGATAGTAAATATTTATATTTTCGACATACAACGATAAAATTTGGACTAACAACAATCTTAATAAGTTAAAAGTTTATCTGAATTATGCCAGTTAAGAATGATGACAGCACTCGAATAAATAATTTCTTGAAACGAACTATCCTCGAGGCAGAGCCATAGAGGTATTTTGCTCGTTTCATATTGACCTTTTGGGTCAAAACCCAAAATTAATTTATTACACCTCTCCCAAAACTTTCAATCAAAGTTTTGACCTTCCTCAAGGAGAGGGTAATCGGAAACCCCGACGCTGAGCGTCGAGGAATTCTTTTCGATTAAACGATAAATTCCAAAAAGTATAAAGTGAATATTGATTTTTCTTATCTGATAATATAGGTATTCACACTTTCATAGTTTCTTACGACAAAATCAAAAGCAACTTCTAAAATATATCCCATATTAGAACAGGTTTTAAAGTTTTTATCTTTTGTAAAATAATACAATTCCATTCTTAGATTCTCAATATTCTCAGGGGTTGAGATAATATCATTTTTCATGCAATCTAATAATTGATGTATCCTATCATGTGATCCTTTTAATCTCTTAGCAAGAATAGAACGTTCTTCTCTTCGATACTGTTCTATGGATTCAGCTTGAAGATTGTCCTCTACCATCTTAACAAAAGGATAGTTGTCCTTAAAAAATTGAGGTCGATACACTTTTAATTTACCTTCAAAACTCTGTTGGTCGAAATCCATTGATCGAATTCTATATTGTACTTGATCGAAATCAAAAGTTGGCACAATAACGTAATTATAAGAGCGCATATCACCTAGTAATCTGATCGTATTACGTTCATTGAATTTGACAAACTCCTTTGACAATCGGAGTTTTTCTGATTTGGTTAACTCTTCCAGACTCTCTTCCATGAAAACATCCCCTGGAATCCCTAAAACGTGTTCTTCGATCAAAGTTTCTTTATAAATTAAAAAATTGATATTGTTCGGAGACAATATATCCTCTAGTTCTAATCCATAAACTCTCGATGCATCTGCCTTTTTTACATAGATATACGTATAATTATCATTGAGTATATTCCTGATTTTTATACGGAAAGGCTTGGAATTTCCAAAAGTACAGTAATCAATTTCATCAACGACCAGGATATCCAAATTATCATCGGTTCCATCCCCATGCAAAATATTATACATTTGCTTCAAACTCATATCAATTTCTTTTTGCTCAAATTCAGGATAATACACTCTTATCCAAAGGGTGTCCTTATCATTTTTATCATACACTGTTACAGATCCTGAGAAGCGCAATAGATCATCGTAAAAAACTGGTATTTTTATATTTCGATTGTACTCCGATAAATAATTATACAATTTTTTATTGATGGGATACGTAGGTTTCTTCTTTGAAATTAATTTTTCTTCCATAACAAAATTGCGATAAATCTTTGCCTCACGAATATAACAAACTTTGATTCTTATTCCTAAACATATGGCAAAATACCTCCGCAAATCAATTAATGAGTAACATTTTTAACAATTAATCGTCATACATTTGAATAAAAAAAATGAAGCATATTGGAAACAATCTTATCTCTAAAAAATCTAAGTAAAAATTTTGGCAGAATACATGCTGTAAATGATCTGTCCTTTGAAATAAAAAAAGGTAACGTGTACGGTATTTTAGGCCCTAATGGAAGTGGTAAGTCAACTACTTTAGGTATTATTCTAAATGTTGTTAATAAAACTTCAGGTAGTTTTAGTTGGTTCGAAGGAAATGTCACAGTTCACGATGCGCTTAAAAAAGTTGGAGCTATAATAGAAAGCCCAAATTTCTATCCCTATATGACCGCAGAGCAGAACTTAAAATTAATTTGTAAAATTAAAGGCGTTTCCCACGATAATATAGATGAAAAGCTTAAAACTGTCAATCTATACGAACGAAGAGAGAGTAAATTCAAAACCTTTTCTCTTGGAATGAAACAACGTCTAGCAATTGCCTCCGCCTTGTTAAACAATCCTGAAATATTAATTTTAGATGAACCAACCAATGGTCTCGACCCACAGGGGATTCATGAAATAAGACAGATAATTAAAAATATCAGCACAGAAGGGACAACAATTCTATTGGCATCTCACTTATTGGATGAGGTTGAAAAAGTTTGTACCCATGTCGTCGTTCTTAAGGAAGGTAAAAAACTTTATTCCGGTACTGTTGGCGAAATGACCTCTTCCCATGGTCTGTTTGAATTGAAAGTTGATACTGATAAAGAAAAACTTTTCGATCTATTATCCAAATATGAGAGTATAAACACCGTAAAAGAAGATCATGATATAATCATAGCTACCTTAAAAAATCCGGTTACAGCCTCCGAATTAAATAGTTATTTATTTAAAAATAATATTGTTTTAACACATCTCGTAAAGCGCAAACCGAGCTTAGAACAGCAGTTCTTAACATTAACTAATAACAAAAAATAAATATGTTTCGATTATTAGATATTGAATTTCACAAATTAAAATATAGCAAAGCGAGTAAGGTACTGATCATTATATACTTCGCCTTACTTACCTCAATTGCACTGATAGCCGCTATAAAATTCGATATTGGGCCTGTCCAATTTCACCTGGCAGAACAGGGCATTTTTAACTTTCCCTATATTTGGCATTTTAATAGCTTTGTAGCTTCCATCTTTAAATTCTTTTTACTTTTAGTGATCGTATCCATGATGGCCAATGAATATACGAACAGAACTTTAAAACAAAACTTAATAGATGGCCTTAGTAAAAAAGAATTCATTCTTTCTAAGTTTTACACCGTTGTTGTTTTTGCCTTAATATCTACCATTTTTGTTTTTTTTATTTCCTTAGTTCTAGGCTTTATCTACTCTGATTTCGACGAACTTTCAATAGTTTTTTCTGACTTGGAATACTTGGGAGCATTCTTTTTTAAACTCGTTGGATTTTTCTCTTTTGGACTTTTTATGGGCATCTTGATAAAGCGATCTGCATTTGCCGTAGGTGCATTATTGGTATGGTTTATAGGAGAAAGTATCTTTAAGGGGTTTTTATACTGGAAATTCAAGGATAATCCATCCCCATCTGATAGTGTAAACAGCATATTACAATTCCTGCCATTAGAATCTATGTCCAATCTGCTAAAAGAACCATTCACAAGGCTAAATGCAGTACAGAGTGTGGCCAAACAAGTTGGAGAAGAATTATCGAAGGATTTTTCAGTACACTGGTATCAAATAGCTATTGTACTGGCATGGACCTATATATTTATTTATGCGTCCTATAAGATATTGCAAAAGAGAGACCTGTAGCATTTTAGTCGGGTCGGAAATAAATAATTTCTTGAAACGAACTATCCTCGAGGCAGAGCCTTAGAGGTATTTTGCTCGTTTCATACCCAATCAAGTTGAGTACAAGCTTTGACCTTTTGGGCCGAAAACCAAAATTTATTTATTACACCTCTCCCAAAACTTTCAATCAAAGTTATGACCTCTCCTCAAGGAAGGGTAATCGGAAACCCCGACGCTGAGCGTCGAGGAATTCTTTTCGATTAAAAAAATAATTTGGAACAGTTGTAAGTTCTCGCAAACCAAACCCTGGAAGTGTTCCTTTTATATTAAATTCAAGGAAGGTCGGTGCTCAGCTAAGAACCGTTATTAATCTATTCATTTCACTGATCAATAATTGATTCCCCATTTAAATTTGTTGTCAGCAAATAACTCATATAGTCAAAAAAAGGACGAAGTGCTAAAAAATTATTTCCAACAACCTCCAAAAAATTTGGTGATAAAACTTCCTTATCCGTAAACTTTCGAACCGCAATGAATCCCTTTTTTCTTATTAGATCAAGGCTAGGATGCTCTTTGTCAAATCCTCTTGGAGCGGTTTTCAACTCCTCGCCTACTAATGCATTTCCAAAAACAGAAATAAATTTTTTTTCTGCTACTATTTTACGAATTTCCGTGTCATCAAATTCAAACTCCTTTCTAATTCTAAATAGATCTTCCTTGTTTGGAGCCCAGAAGCCACCGGCTAAAAATGATTCTCCCGGCCTGATTCTTAAATAATAACCTCCTCGAAGTTCTTTTCCACTTCGAGAAAATGATCCGGCAAAATGTGGCTGATACGGTGTTTTATCCTTAGAAAATCTGACATCCCGATAAATTCTGAATAATTTAAATTTATCAATTATATCATGTTTGTTCAAATTATCCATAATTGCATTATAAAAATCCTTTGCAAGTGTTTGCTCCACTTTAAATTCATTCTTATGCTCATTAAACCATTCGCGATTATTATTTTCTTTTAGAGCATCTAAGAAATCTAAAGTTGATTTGTGGATTTTCATTCTTTTATTTTATAAAATTGTTCAACTATTAATACATTAAACTCATTAACTCATTTCCAACTCTCGCAGATCCTGCCGTTTTTTAATACAAGTAGATAATAATTCAGATTCTCTCCATCTCTCGATCCTTAATTATCACATTAACTCATTCTCTCCTCAAAGAACATTGTCCATAATTTCCTGAACAACTTCAGGGTTTAATAAAGTAGACGTATCTCCTAAGTTATCGGTTTCATTACAAGCAATTTTGCGTAAAATTCTTCGCATGATCTTACCACTCCTAGTTTTTGGTAAGCCACTGGTAAACTGAATTTTATCAAGTTTAGCAATGGGTCCGATATGTTCTGTTATTATCTGATTAATTTCTTTCCTTAAATTATCATGAACTCTTGATTCCCCTGATTCCTTAAGTGTAACATAACCATATAGGGCATTTCCTTTTATATCATGTGGAAATCCTACAATTGCTGATTCTGCCACCGCCGGATGTTCATTAATGGCATCTTCAATGGGTGCAGTACCTAAATTATGACCCGATACAATAATAACATCATCGACCCTGCCTGTAATTCTATAATAGCCTACCTCATCACGTAGGGCCCCATCTCCGGTAAAATATTGATTCTCATAAGTGGAAAAATAAGTATCTCTATAGCGTTCATGATTTCCCCAAATCGTCCTGGCAATGGAAGGCCATGGAAATTTTATACACAATCGGCCATCCACTTGGTTTCCTTTTATTTCCACACCATGTTCATCCATTAAAATCGGTTGGATTCCCGGAAGAGGTAAGGTTGCGTATGTTGGTTTTGTTGGTGTCGCAAATGGGATCGGCGATATCATTATACCCCCTGTTTCCGTTTGCCACCAGGTATCTACAATTGGGCTTTTCCTCTTCCCTACATTATCATTATACCAGTGCCAGGCCTCTTCATTAATAGGCTCTCCTACAGACCCCAGTACCTTAAGAGAGGAAAGATCATGTTCTTCAAGAAAATCGAGCTTTTCTTTTGCCAAGGCCCTTATCGCTGTTGGGGCAGTATAAAACTGGTTAACCTTATGTTTTTGAATAATTTCCCAAAATCTACCGAAGTCCGGATAATTCGGTACACCTTCAAACATCACAGTTGTTGCACCATTGGCTAAAGGTCCATAAACGATATAACTGTGCCCGGTAATCCAACCAATATCTGCGGTACACCAAAAGATATCATTTTCTCTATACTGAAATACATTCTTAAATGTGTATGCCGAATAGATCATATATCCAGCCGTAGTATGCACCATCCCTTTTGGTTTCCCTGTAGAACCTGATGTGTATAAAATAAATAGTGGATCTTCTGCATCCACTATTTCGGGTTCGCATTCCACGTCTGCATTTTCCAGCAAGGGTGCTAACCACTTATCCCGACCATCTTTCATAGATATCTCAGAATTGATCCTTTTCACAACTAAAGAAGTTTCAACTGAAGGGCAGTTTTCCAATGCCTCATCCACAATTCCCTTCAAATCAATAGTTTTAGCCCCTCTATAAGAACCGTCAGATGTAATTACCATTTTACAATCGCTATCATTGATTCTTGTTGATAATGCGGTAGCAGAAAAACCTGCAAATACGACAGAATGAATAGCTCCGATTCTAGCACAGGCCAATAGTGAAACCGCCAATTCAGGAATCATTGGTAAATAGATACAAACTCTATCCCCTTTTTTAATACCTTCATCCTTTAATACATTTGCGAATCGATTCACGCGCTCATATAATTGCCGGTAAGTGATATGCTCTGCTTTATCTTCGGGTGAATTAGGTTCAAATAGTATTGCTGTTTTATCACCACGAATCCTAAGATGCCTGTCAATACAGTTTTCTGTGATATTCAACTTAGCACCTTCGAACCATTTTATCTCAGGTTTTGCAAAATCCCAGCTTAGAACATTATCCCATCTTTTCCGCCAGATAAAATGTTCTTCTGCAACTTCTTCCCAAAAAACTTCAGGATATCTAACTGATTTTCTATAAACTTGATAATATTCTTCCAGGTGTTTTATATGATAATTACTCATTGTTGATGATTTTTAATAATAAAACAAAATTTATGCTGAGGTTTAAAATTTGACTCTAAAATAATAAATACAATTAATTCAAAGGTATTTTTTCTACGGTTAACCCAAAATTATCGACGAACAAAATTATCTCACAAATTAATGATGTGTTGCACCTCCGGCTCCGGAGGGTACTCTGATATCCTCTACTATATCTTGGACTTCTTGTGGTGGAGCAGGTGTAATTGCAGATATTACCAGAGAAACTATAAAATTAATCCCCATTGCAACAGATCCGAAGCCTTCAGGAGAGATACCCAACCACCAATCTTCTTTAAGGCCGGCAACGGCTTCTCTTCCTCCATCAAAAATTCCAAATTTAAATTTTAAAATATAGTAGGACATAAATAAAAGTCCTACTACCATTCCGGCAATGGCACCTTCCTTGTTCATTCTTTTATAAAAAATACCCAATACTATCGCAGGGAAAAACGAGGCAGCTGCCAGTCCAAATGCCAAAGCCACAACAGCCGCTACAAATCCCGGCGGATTAATTCCAAACCACCCGGCAATCATTACAGCAGCAACTGCACTTAATCGAGCTGCCACTAATTCACCTTTTTCGCTAATGTTTGGTTTAACCATTTTCTTAATCAAATCATGCGATATTGACGATGCAATGACCAATAGCAATCCAGCCGCTGTTGAAAGAGCTGCAGCTAAACCTCCGGCTCCAACCAAGGCAATTACCCAGTTTGGTAAATTGGCAATTTCAGGATTTGCCAATACCATAATATCCCTATCGATCGTTAATTCATTGGTAGATGGATCGGCAACATATTGTACAATACCATCTTCATTTTTATCTTCAAATTGTAGAAGCCCTGTTGTTTCCCAATTACCAAACCATTCCGGCAATTCATCATATTTCTTGTCACTCACTGTTTCAATTAAATTAATTCTTGCAAAAACAGCAACGGCAGGTACAGTAGTGTACAAAATAGCAATAAATAACAAAGCCCAACCTGCAGATACACGAGCATCTTTTACCTTGGGAACAGTAAAGAAGCGTACGATCACGTGTGGTAATCCGGCAGTACCAACCATTAATGCCAGCGTAATAGCAAAGACATCTATCATCGATTTAGATCCTGATGTATATTCATGAAAACCAAGTTCTTTTTGTAAACCATCCAATTTTTCCAATAAATAAACCCCATCTTCACCTGTTCCTCCAAAACCCAATTGAGGAATTGGATTTTCCGTCATTTGAATTGATATAAATATAGCAGGAACCATAAAGGCAAAAATCAAAACACAATATTGTGCCACTTGTGTATAGGTAATTCCTTTCATCCCTCCCAATACAGCATAGAATAAAACAATGGTCATACCTATATAAACACCGGTATTTATATCAACTTCCAGATATCTTGAAAAAACAATTCCTACACCCCTCATTTGACCGGCGACATACGTGAATGAGACCATTAATGCCGCAATAATTGCTACAAGACGAGCTATATTTGAATAATATCTGTCTCCTATAAAATCCGGTACCGTAAATTTTCCGAATTTTCTCAGATAAGGAGCTAATAATAATGCGAGCAATACATATCCTCCTGTCCATCCCAACAAATAAACAGAACCGTCATATCCTGAAAAAGAAATAATCCCGGCCAAGGATATAAATGAAGCTGCCGACATCCAGTCTGCTGCCGTAGCCATCCCATTTACAATAGGATGAACACCACCACCAGCCACATAAAATTCTTTTGAGGATTCTGCCCTGGCCCAAATTGCAATACCTATGTATACGGCAAAAGTAATTCCGACAAGTATCCATGTCCATGTTAGTATTCCCATAATAATTTTGTACTTATATAATTAATTATTCCCAAAAACCATATTTTTTATCCAATTTATTCATCCATCTTACATAGACAAATATTAAAATCACAAAAACATACATAGCACCTTGTTGTGCGAACCAAAACCCCAGCTTAAAACCACCTAAACGAATTGCGTTCAATTGATCCACTAATAATATTCCTAATACATAAGATACTATAAACCATATAGTTAATAAAATTGATAAATACTTAATATTTTCCTTCCAATACTTTTTTAGATTTTCTTTGTTTTGCATAATTCGTAATTATGAAAGCTAAAATAAGAGTTTATTACTAAAAACAAGGTATTTTCATTATCAATTGACAGGACATTCTAATCAAATGTTAGCAGAAAATAAAAATTTTAAGAATCCGAAACTCTCTGAATAGAGGCTTGTCCGAACTTAACGGAGGGCTTCGAAGTATTTCAAAGGTTGCATTTCCAATCAAGCTGAGCGGTTCGTATAGCTTATTCAACTCTCAATATCAGCGATGAGATAAACCTTCTTTAATTAATATTGTAATCTCAAAATATTGTAATCTCAAAATGTGTATCTAAAGTTTCCGCTTGAATAATCATTTATTTAATTACAAATTACATTATTTTTGTGAAATGCAATTTAAACTTGAATCCGAATTTAATCCAACGGGAGATCAGCCTCAGGCCATTGACCAATTAATAAGAGGTCTGAACGAAAATGAAAAATACCAGGTATTATTAGGCGTCACCGGATCAGGAAAGACTTTTACAGTTGCTAATGTTGTTAACAGTGTTCAAAAGCCGACTCTGGTTTTGGCGCATAACAAAACACTGGCCGCTCAATTATACTCTGAATTCAAGCAGTTTTTCCCTCAGAACGCGGTCGAGTATTTTGTTTCTTATTATGACTATTACCAGCCGGAGGCTTATCTACCGGCTTCGGGTGTTTATATTGAAAAAGATCTGTCCATTAATGAGGAAATAGAACGATTACGATTGAGTACTACCTCTTCCTTAATGTCAGGCAGAAGAGATGTTTTGGTTGTTTCATCAGTATCCTGTATATATGGAATCGGAAACCCTGCGGAGTTTAAAAAAAATGTAATTACTATTGAAGTCGACCAGATAATTCCTCGAACTAAATTTTTGCACCAATTGGTTACAAGTTTGTACTCAAGAACAGATGACGAAGTAAAAAGTGGCACCTTCAAGGTAAAAGGAGATACTATTTCGATCTATCCTTCTTATGGTGATCATGGCTTCCGTGTCCATTTTTTTGGAGATGAAATTGAAGAAATCGAAAGTTTTGATCTGGTAAGCAGTCAAACCATAGAAAAATATCAAAGTCTCCAGATCTACCCTGCTAATCTTTTTGTAACATCACCCGATATTTTACAAGATGCCATTCATCTAATACAGGATGACCTGATGAAGCAGGTAGATTATTTTAAAGAGATCGGAAAACATCTGGAAGCAAAAAGACTTAAAGAAAGAACAGAGTTCGATCTGGAAATGATTCGGGAATTAGGCTATTGCAGTGGTATAGAAAACTATTCCCGTTATTTGGATGGAAGATCTCCCGGTTCTCGTCCCTTTTGTCTATTGGATTATTTTCCTAATGATTATCTTATGATCGTTGATGAAAGTCATGTAACCATTCCTCAGGTACATGCCATGTACGGTGGTGACCGTTCCAGAAAGGAAAATTTAGTGGATTATGGATTTAGATTACCCTCAGCTATGGATAACCGACCATTAAAGTTTGAAGAATTTGAGATCATTCAAAATCAGGTTCTTTTTATTAGTGCCACTCCAGCCGATTATGAACTACGATTAACGGAAGGAGTGTTTGTTGAACAAGTAATTCGGCCAACAGGACTACTGGATCCGGAAATAGAGGTCCGTCCAAGTTTGAATCAAATTGACGATCTGATCGAAGAAATTCAGTTAAGGGTGGGGAAAGATGAGCGTGTTTTGGTAACGACCTTAACGAAACGTATGGCAGAAGAGTTGACTAAATACCTGACAAGGATAAATATTAGATGTCGTTATATTCATTCCGATGTGGACACATTGGAAAGGGTAGAAATAATGCACGATCTACGAAGAGGAGTATTTGATGTTCTCATAGGTGTTAATCTCTTAAGAGAAGGATTGGATCTGCCTGAAGTTTCTTTAGTAGCGATTTTAGATGCGGATAAAGAAGGATTTTTACGGAGCCATAGATCTCTAACACAAACGGTTGGAAGAGCTGCGAGAAATATTAATGGGAAAGCTATTATGTATGCCGATAGAATCACAAAAAGCATGCAACTTACTATTGATGAAACAAATAGACGCAGAGAAAAACAAATCGATTACAATACTGAAAATAATATCACTCCAAAACAGATCCAAAAAGCAATTGACAATTCCCTTACTAAAAAAGAGATCACATCCTACCAATATGAATCTGCAAATACAAAAGCTGCGGAACAGGATCTACAATACTTAAAAAAACCAGAAATTGAAAAACGCATCCGCGAAAAAAGAAAAAATATGGAAGCAGCGGCCAAGGCATTGGATTTTTTGATCGCGGCTAAACTACGTGATGAGATCAAACTGTTGCAAGGCTTTTTGAATTAGATTGATCATCTTAATATGATGATGATATAAATAAATGAGACATCGTTAAGAAATAAATCAAAAATATTAAAAAAAAATTGCAGATTTAAAAAGTTTATCTATATTTGCATACTAAATATAATGAATATCAAGTATGAGTTACTCTCTGTCTTTTACAAAATCAATATTAGTAGTCATTTTCATCTCTGATAAAATTAGACAAAATCAATTTGAGTTTTTATCAACAGCAGATATTTCAAAATATTTAAGTATTCCAAAACCAACTTTGGTGAAAATATTACAAAATTTAAATATCGCTAACATAATTGAAACCAAAGAAGGAAAACAAGGTGGAATTCGATTAATGAAAGAACCATCTAAAATTACGGTCTTAGAAATTTTAGAAGCAATGGAAAAAGGAAAACCACTATTTCAAACATCTTTTAACATCTTAGCAGAAGGAAGAAGACCCAATAATGCACAAGAATCAATAAAGAATATTTTAACTGATGCTGAGAATCAATTAAAAAAAGAATTATCAAAAAAGACTATAGCAGAAATTTTGATTGAAATTAATGAATAATTTTTTTACGGTAACTAAATATACACAATATATTGTATATAGTATGAGCTTTTCAAAATTCTTCTCCAACCTACAAGAAGCACCTTGGTATAGACAATTTCTGAATCCTGTAATAGATGCAATCGAATACGATTCAAATCTATTAGATATTGGAACAGGTTCAGGAAAAATGCTGGAAATTCTTTTCAATGAAAAAAACGTGAACGGTGTAGGAACAGATACTAATTCAGGCATGCTTAAAGAATCCGAAGAAAAGTTAAGAAATACGAGTGCTAAACTTCATCTTATTCAGTCTGGACAAGATTTGCCCTTTGAGAAAGGCAGCTTTGATTATGTGACTATCTGCAGCGTATTATTTCACATGAAAGAGAAAGAAATTGATCATATGCTCATGGATTCTCTACAAGTTTTGAAAGATGATGGCAAGATAATAATCCTTACTCCCACCGGAAGAGGGAATATGCTGATGCTAACAAGACACTTCTTTTCTTTTAAAAACAAAGGTATTTATGTATGGTACCGTGCTACTAAAAATCGCGCAACTCTTTGGTCAAAGAATCAATATCTAAAGCAATTTACAAGCAAAAATAAATTGAAGTATGAATCGCGAATTGTTATGAAGGGTTTTGCTCAATTAGAGATAATAAAACACTAATTTTTTTAATTAACTTAATATAATAAATATAATGTATAACAATTAAAATTAACTAAAATGAACACAAAATCAAAAAAAACTATCGGAAATAGTATCAATTATATACTGTCAGGTGTATTAATTATAAGTGGAACATTAAAACTAGTTGGTTTTGAACCTTATATGGAAGTGATTAAAGGTCTTAGCCCCCATTATTATGAAAACATTTATCTAATTGGATTGGTAGCAATTATATCTGGAATTCTATTTGCTATCCCCAGGACATTTGTTTTTGGTTTTATAGCAACTCTTGCTTTTTTAGGTGGAACAATATCTGCACATATGCAAGCTGGAGATAACTTTATACCTCAAATTGTATTTGTATTACTAACTGCAATTACGGCCTATTTAAAAAAACCAGATTGGTTTAAATAAAATAAAATGAGTAACCAACAACAAATGAACACAAGAATTCTATACAATAAAATAATAATAATCAAAAACAAAAAATTATGTATGTAATAACAGGAGCCACCGGAAATACCGGTAAAATTATCGCTTCAACACTACTGGAAGCAGGAAAAGAAGTAAGAATTATTGCCAGAAATACAGAAAAAGCTAAAGAACTCACTGAAAAAGGTGCCGAATTGTTTCAAGGAAGTACAAATGATGTTGGATTGCTGAAAAAGGCATTTGCTGGAGCAAGCACCGTTTATGCCATCATTCCGATGAATATGCAAGCAGCCGATTATACAGCATTTCAAATGGAGCACGTAAATGCAATTGCAGAGGCCATGGAAGCTTGTAATGTTGATAATGTGGTAGCTTTGAGTAGTCAAGGAGCCCATATAAATAACGGATCGGGTATAATTTTAGGCTTACACAAAATGGAAGAGAAATTTAACCAAATTGTAGGTCTGAATACCCTTAATCTTCGCCCATCCTACTTTATGGAAAACACTTTGGGCATGGTTGGTTTAATAAAAGATGCAGGTATAATGGGTTCTCCAATAAAAGGGGATTTTTCGATGCCAATGATTGCCACAAAAGACATTGCAAATTATGCTGCCAAAAGATTGCTGGCTTTAGATTTTGATGGAAATAATCACCAAGATTTATTAGGTGCTAGAAATGTATCTTATGAAGAAATTGCAAAAGTTTACGGGGCTGCTATTGGCAAGCCGGATTTGAATTATGTGCAATTTCCATATTCCGATTTTAAAGGTGCCTTCATGGGAATGGGAGCTTCGGAAAATGTAGCGGACAAAATGAACGAATTTTTGGTGAGAGTAAATGCTGGAGAAATATTTGTTTCGAAAAGAAACGAATCAAATACTACTCCAACAACAATTGAAGTATTTTCTCATACATTTAGCTTCGTTTATAACATGTAATTACAATACGAAAGTGCCCGATAGAATTTGAGTATTTTCTTTAAACCGCGTTATAATTCACAAATTGTATTGAATGCTTAATAAAACGCTTATTAATGACCAAGAAAGTATAAACCTCATTGGTTTGTGCTTTTTTTGTATTTTGTGCTAAACCAAAAGCTATTCCAGCTTATTATTATTTGATTCGGGTAATGTAAATTTTTTAAAACAAAAAAAGTATGTTTATAGGTAAACGATTCCCTTTTTGGGGGACAGTAAATTGGAGTAAAAAGTATATTTTTATTTTCTTTTTGATAGATATTATTCCCATTTTACTTTTTAAAACATTTGAGTGGCATTGGTTAGCTATTCCTTGGCAACCCATTGCTTTAATTGGTATTGCTGTTTCGTTCTATTTAGGCTTTAAAAATAATTCGTCTTATGACAGATTATGGGAAGCACGTAAAATTTGGGGCGGAATTGTAAACGCATCTCGAACGTTTACAATAATGTCAAGAGATTTTATAACCAATGAATTTGCAAAGGAAAAAATTTCAGAAAAAGAACTCAATAATATTCATAAATCAATTGTTCATCGTCATGTCGCTTGGTTAAAGGCATTAACTTATCAATTAAGAGTGCCTAAACCATGGGAACATTCTGGTGTTAATGAAGATAATTTAAGAAAAGAAGGTGGTATTCATCACGATGAGGACCATTTTGAAAAACTAAAACAGTACATTTCTTCTGATGAATATAAATATTTAATGACCAAAGGTAATAAAGCATCCCATTTGTTGAGTTTACAATCCAAAGAATTATTGAAATTAAAGTTAGACGGACAAATAGACGATTTCAGGCATATGGAATTAGAAAAAATGTTAGGCGAATTATACACCTTACAGGGAAAATCAGAACGTATTAAGAACTTTCCGTTTCCAAGGCAATATGCAACTATTAACTATATTTTTGTGTGGATATTTTTAATCTTGTTGCCATTCGGTATGTTAAACATATTTATAGGTCCCGACAGTTTATATTCCATCTGGTTAGTTCTGCCTTTTACAATGTTGGTTTCATGGGTTTTTATTTTAATGGAAATGATCGGTGAATATTCCGAAAATCCTTTTGAAGGATTATATAATGACGTGCCAATTTCATCAATGGCAAGATCTATAGAAATTGATATAAGGCAGATGTTAGACGAAAAAGAATTACCAAATCCTCTTGAACCTGTAGGTAAATATGGATTAATGTTTTAACCCTCATTACAAAATTCTGGTGGATAATATGGGTTAATTATTCTTAATATTGAAAATTTATATAGAACTGATCTCTTGAATTTTATCTGATTCAATAACATTAAAGTCAGGTTTTTCATTTGCCAACCGGATCATAGTATCGGCAATCTTCTCTGCTTCAATCCCCCTGTACTTTCTTAATTTACCAACAAGAAAAAATCGCAATAGTTTAATAACCCCTACTCCAATTGATTCTCCAAACCTTTTTTCATCTCTATTTCCTATAATAAATGACGGTCTTAATACATAGGTGTAGGTAATATTTTCTTTGTTTACATCTCGTTCCATTTCACCTTTGGTTCGACTATAAAATACAGAGCTTTTAGGATCTGCCCCAATAGATGACATGACTAAAAAGGTATCTATTCCGTTTTCTCTACTAAGTACGGCTGCCGATACCGGAATACCATGATCAATTTTTCTGTAAATTGATTTATCAGGAGTTTTTTTCGTGGTGGTTCCGATACAGCAGAATACCTCATCACCGGTAAAGTCTTTTTTAAATTTTTCCAACTCAAAAAGATCTCCAAGGTATTCCATTATTTTAGGATGGACAATATTTATACTTTTTCGGGAAAATACTTTTATCGTAGAATACCTCTCATCAGATAGTAATTTGTCCAAAACCAGCCCACCTGTTAAACCGGTTGCACCCAAAATAATGGCTGTTTTACCCATTTTGTATAATTAATACTAATACCAACGTTTCTTTTTCTTTTTGGAAGCTTCTGATTTCCGACCTTTCCTATATTTACTACCTTTTCTTTTATGAACTTCAGGCCTGGCTTTAGGATCTAAAGGATAAGGATGCTCATCATCAATGCTTAATTGTTTGTTAATCAATTTTTGAATGGAATTTAAAGAATCCCTTTCATCTGCAGAACAAAAAGAATAAGCAACACCGGTTAAACCTGCCCTACCTGTTCTTCCAATTCTATGAACATAAGTTTCTGGCACATTTGGTATATCAAAATTGATAACTGCATCCAAATTATTTATATCTATTCCCCGAGAAGCAACATCAGTAGCAATTAAAATATTGATCTCTTTGGTTTTAAATTTGTGCAATGCCTCTTGTCTGGCTATTTGTGTTTTATCGCCATGAAGACTTCCGACTTTATATTTATTCTTCCTAAGTGTTTTTTCTAATTTATCAACCCCATATTTGGTACGCCTAAAAATGAGAATATTCCCTTTTATTGTATTCCGTAGCAGATGCAGACACAACTCTATCTTTTTAGACTTAGGAGTATAATATAATAATTGATGTATCCCTTTAGCCGTAGATGAATTTGGTGTTAGCTCTATCCTGACGGGATTTATTAATAAATCTTTCGCCATTTCTACAACTTTATAGGGCATGGTAGCAGAAAACATTAAGTTTTGCTTTTTTGCAGGGCATAAACGTTGAATTTTTCTTACATCGTCAATAAACCCCATATCCAGCATCAGATCAGCTTCATCAAGAACAAGAACTTCAATATTCGTCAAATTAACTAACTCTTGTTTACAGAGATCTAACAATCTCCCCGGAGTAGCAACTAATATGTCTACTCCTTTTTTAAGCTGTTCCTTTTGTGGTTCTATTGATATTCCCCCAAATACAACTGTAGTTCTTAAATTTGTATATTTTCCATAACTTTTAAAATCTTCTTCAATTTGCAATGCCAACTCTCTTGTAGGGCTGACTACCAATGCCCTGATTTTTTTTCCTCGTTTAGATGCATCTTGTTTGTCATATAATAACTGAAGAATTGGTAAAGCAAAAGCGGCAGTTTTTCCGGTGCCTGTTTGTGCGCAGACCATCAGATCTTTCTTTTCCAACACCAAAGGAATTGTTTTTTCTTGAACTAAGGTAGGTCTGTCATAATTCTGAGATGCAACAGCTTTAAGGATGGGTTTATTTAATTCCAGATTTTTAAATGACATATATAATACTTTGAAAACCTCGCAAAGATATGGTAAAAATTCCCCGAATTTGTGTAGTGTGCCTTCTGTTTTCAGGCTTTAATGACATTAAATAACCTATTCAGACAGCCTCATTTTCATATATATTCCCATTGTTCTAACTCCTCTTCAGACATTGGGCTATCAATCGTCTTGTCGTTTTCAAAGAAATATTTTCGATGAAAAAGTTTATTATGTGTATCTGTATACTCAATTAACAAGGTAAGCTCATTAAAATCTATCGGCTTTTCTGTAAAATATTTATTCTTATCTTCACGAACTACTCTTACCTTTTTGGTATATGTAAACGGTAAAATCTTTTTCTGAATAAACTCGAAATCCATTTCTTCCTCGATCTTTCCAGCGGCTAACGCAAAATTATTGTTTTCTTTCAAATGTAATAATTTGACATTATAAGCATTTGCCCTTGACAAATTTCTAAGCGTAAGCTCAAAGAACCAAGTAATATTAAAAAATATATGCACCTCATGAAAATCCTGATGGCTATCGGCATGATCTTCTCCACGAAAATGTTTTTCTTTGATCCATCTCTTTTTTTTGTTTAATCGCAAGGAAATTATTGGTTTCTTATACAGCCTGTTGTAGATTATCCTTATTCCAATAAATACAGTTACGGCAACTACCGCAAGAACAAAACCATTAAAAAATGTATTAAAAGTATATAAATTTACAAATCCAGTCATTGTAAAACATATTTAGTGTTAAACCTCGTTAAAAGTACACAAATAAAGTGATAACTATCAATGACGAAAATCATGTTATCAGAATCTTATTCTTTTATTCTTTTCTTTCTCTTTTTTTCTAATTTAGGTCTGGGAAGCACCTCTTCAGGAAATGGAAAAACAATGGTTGAGTTTTTTTCGGATGCAATATTTGCCAGAGTTTGGTATAATCTTAATTTAATCGCCGATGGAGATTGATCTATCAGTTTACCGGCTTCCAACAATTTACCCGCAGCCTGCTCCTCAGCAAGGGCAAGAATTATCCGGGCTCTTCTAGAACGTTCTGCTTCCGCTTGACTTGCCATCATACGTCTCATATTTTCAGGTAGTTGAATATCTTTAATTTTTACATCGATAATCTTTATACCCCATTCACTCGTTTCTTTTTCCACAATAGTTTTTATATTTTTTCCCATTTCTTCTCGTTTAGACAAGATGGTATCCAATTCAACTTTACCACAAACATCCCTTAATGCAGCTTGTGCCAATTGTGTAATGGCAAATTTATATTCCTCCACTTCCAACACAGCTTTCTCCGGATTGTGAATTTTAAAAAACACAACACCATCAATACTACATGGAACGTTGTCTTCTGTCATAACTTCTTGAGAAATAACATTAATGGTAATTACTCTTATATCCACAACCTGAATTGTTTCAACAAATGGAATGACCCATCGAAAACCGGGTTTAAGAATTTTGATATATTTTCCAAATCTAAACTTTAAGGCTCTTTTATATTCAAAAATAATGCGGATTCCTCCTAGCAAGAACAACCCAAATAGGATACTGATAAACATTAGCGAGTTCATAATTATTGTTATTATTTTATTAATAGTTTTTACTGGATATTGAAGGTCATCAAAAGAAAAAATTCTTCTTTTAACAAGCCCTTCATTAATTCAAAGCATAATCTAAAATAGTGCTATATGTCACTTTTTATTGATTATTAGGATCCTTATAAATTTACAACAATTTATGTTCCTGTCAAAATTAACTCGCTCAGTTCTAAAACATTTCGTTACTTTTAGGTACAAGAAATTATGTTTTACGAATTCAATAAATATTTATTAAGAATTGTGAAATTGAAAGTTCGGCCTGTACAAGATGCGATAGATGTGTGGTAGAAATGGACCGGGATGGCGTTCGTTGTGTTCTATAGAGGATGGTATATCTTAATCCCAAACTTCTGTTTCTAACCAGGTTACCGCCTCCTGCAAATAGGATACATAATCACATGGTTTAATATGGATCAATCCATCAGCAGTTACAAATTGTATATCAGAACCTGCAGTGATTGATGCATTTACATACCCTTCAGTTCTTTCAATGGGAAACAATTCATCTTCCGAACCATGAATAACGTATAAGGGAATATTTATAGCATTCACAGTTCCTGAACTATTTGCTGTATTATAAGAAGAAGCCATTGGAATAGCTGCTGTAAATAAATCTGAATAAAATTGTGCGAAATACCAGCTTCCATTACCACCATCACTGTATCCGGTTACAACAATTTTATTTTCATCAATATGAAAATTAGTCATTGCTAAATCTACAAGTGCCTCAACCTGAATACTATTGTGAGAACCGTACCAAACGGCTCCATCGCTATTTGGACTAATGATATAGGCATCCAATGCCTCAAACCCCGGAACGACTAGACATGAAGTTGATTTATGTGATTCAGAATTCGAATCCAGAGCGCCTCCGTGCAAACTCATTATCAAAGGCACTTTATTAGAAGCACTTGCTGCTTCTGGCACAATAACTCTAAAGTTCCAAAAAACACCATCAGTATTCGATTCTAAAGTAATATCATTAATACCAACATTAAAAACTATTTTACTGAAATCTTCTCTAACATCTGCAACTGTTCTCGGTGTTCCTGATTTTAAATTAGGCCCGTCATCCTCACTGCTACATCTTAAAAAGGACATCGAAAAGAATAAAAATAAAATAGCTATGATATAATAATTAAGTTTTTTCATTCATTTTGGAATTAATTGGATTGCTAAATATAATTGAAAAAATAATTACTCCATAAAATAATTTGTTAAAAAAAGAGTTGCAAAATTAATCACAACTCTTTTAATTATCACATTATTTCGTTCTCAAAAAATTCTATTCACGAAAATTATTTTAATTTCCTTTTTTATAATCTTCCAAAAATTTTGCTAAGCCAATATCTGTCAATGGATGTTTTAACAGCCCCTTAATTGCACTTAAAGGTCCTGTCATAACATCAGCTCCTATTTTTGCGCAATCTAAAATATGCATTGTATGTCTAACTGAAGCTGCCAATATTTGAGTTTCATAACCATAATTATCATAAATCAATCTAATCTCAGAAATCAATCCTAAGCCATCGGTTGAAATATCATCTAATCTTCCGATAAAAGGAGACATATAAGTTGCACCTGCTTTAGCCGCTAACAAGGCTTGCCCTGCTGAAAAGATCAAAGTTACGTTGGTCTTAATTCCCTTGTCAGAAAAATATTTACACGCCTTCACACCATCAGCAATTATAGGTATTTTAACAACTATCTGAGGATGTAAGGCCGCTAGCGCTTCACCTTCTCTTATCATACCATCAAAATCAGTTGCTATAACTTCAGCACTTACATCTCCATCTACAATATCACATATTGTTTTATAATGATTGATAATATTCTCTTCCCCTGTAATTCCTTCTTTTGCCATTAGTGATGGATTTGTAGTAACTCCATCTAATATTCCTAAGGCCTGTGCCTCTCTAATTTGGTCTAAATTTGCCGTATCAATAAAAAATTTCATCTTCTTTTAGTTTTCTTTAATTTCGTGCAAATATATGCTATAAGAATCATTTTAATTCTTACTATTGGAATTTATTTGTGATTTTTTTAGAGGTTTATTCAATGAACAAACACTATGGTCTTTCCTTTATAATTAGCCAAGCAGCAAATATTCATTGAAACATCAGAAACTAATCTTAATAAAAAGCTAGAAGTTACATTTTATAGTAATTCATGATCAGCTTTTCATAAAGCTGATCCGGCAGGATCCTTTTAAGAACTATTGAAAATTTTTGCATAAAACTTCCAACCTTATAATGAATCTTAGGATTTGATGTTCTAATTACCTTTTCAATAGCCATTGCCATTATAATGGGATTACCACCCTCAGAAACATGACTATTCATCAAATCTAAGTTCCTTTGATAAGCCTCTTTATAGGGTGACCCGTCAAATACAGGAGTGTGATATCGGCCCGCCACTATGTTTGTTGCTACATCTCCGGGCGCAATGTTTGTTACTCTAATTCCGAAATCTTTTACCTCCATCCTAATTGATTCCGTTATGATCTCCAATGCGCTTTTACAAGCAGAATAGATTCCACGAAACGGGAGACCCGTATAAGCAGCTATCGATGTTATATTGATGATTAATCCAGATTTTTGTTTTCGCATCTGGGGTAATACCGATTTCATTACTTCTATTGCGCCAAAAAAATTGGTTTCAAAGGCTTTACGAATTTCTTCAGAAGGTGTTTCTTCAATAGGGCCAGTAATACCAATACCAGCATTATTTACTAAAACATCAATTTTGCCTTCCTTCTTTAATATTGCTTGAATGGCATTTTTAATGGAAGATCTATCAGTTACATCCAGTTGTAATAAACGAAAATTATGAAGTTCCGGTTTTGAATTTCGACTAGTGCCATATACTTTATAACCTTTTTGAAGTAAGTATTCAGCAGTTACATTTCCAATTCCAGAGGAAGCACCTGTTATTAAAACAACTTTAGACATAAGTACAAATATCGCATTATTTTAGAAATATGAAAATAGATTTGGTGATTTCAAAAAATGTAACCCGACAAGTTTAACACATCAAATTATTAACCAAACTCGGATAAAAAAAAACCCGAATCTCATTCAGGAATAAAAAAACGGCAAGCTACCTACATCACACCGCTACAACCTAATACCTTTGCTGCGTTCCCGCCCTGGAGGATTCAAAGGGAGCTGGTTGTGTAGGACTTGCCGCGTGCAAATTTACAATCCTTTTGCAATTTACCAATCATTTTTTTTACTTTTTAAAAAGTATTTTTATACCACAAATCTTTGTACACGGAAATAAAGTATATTTGTTTAAACTTAAAATAAAAAATCATGGGAAACAATGAAAACGTCTCCAAAAAAAAGCATTATGATAAACTATGGTTTATTATTAGCTGTTCTATCAATTCTTGTTAGTGTAACGAATTATTCATTTGGAGATATCTATGATCCCCACTGGTCTGTACAGGTGATAGGGATCGCTTTGATGATAGTTCTAATTGTTCTGGGTATCAAAAAATATAAAGAACTTAATGAGGGGTATTTAAGTCTTGGTGATGCCATAAAAACTGGTATCGGTATTGCTTTTGTAACAACATTAATCTTTATGGCATATTTTTATGTCTTTGTAAAATTCATAGAGCCTGAATTTATAGCAACTACTACCGAAATAAATATAGAGAAGGTATTGGATTCAAATCCGGACATGCCTGAAGAATCGTTGGAGATTCAAAGAAATATGACCAAGGATTATTTCTTCATATTCGCATTTGGTTTCATGTTTATATTTAATCTTTTTATTGGTTTTGTGACCTCGTTAATTGCAGGATTGGCAATGAAACATACTGACGAAGAAATTACAAGTATTTAATCTAATTAATTATAAATGGATATATCGGTAGTAATACCACTGCTTAACGAAGAGGAATCATTAATTGAATTACACGATTGGATTGCAGACATCATGCAATCCAATCTTTATTCTTACGAAATAATATTTATCGATGACGGCAGTTCGGATACCTCCTGGGAAATTATTGAACAGTTATCTCAAAAAAACCAATTTGTCAAAGGTATAAAGTTTCAAATCAATTACGGAAAATCACAAGCATTGAATGCAGCATTTAAGGAGGCTAGCGGGGATGTAATAATAACGATGGATGCTGACCTACAGGATAATCCAGAGGAGATACCGGAATTGTTTGATTTAATAATGAAGGATAATTTTGATTTGATCTCAGGTTGGAAGAAAGTACGACATGATTCTAAAATTCGTAAGAATATACCATCTAAATTATTTAATGCGGTCGCAAGAAAAACTTCAGGTGTTCAACTTCATGATTTTAATTGTGGACTCAAAGCATATAAGAAAGAGGTAATAAAAAATATAGACGTGCATGGAGAAATGCATCGCTATATACCCGTATTAGCAAAAAATGCCGGATTTTCAAAAATTGATGAAAAAATTGTAAAACATCAAGCCCGTAAATACGGCACAACTAAATTTGGTATGGAAAGATTCATCAACGGATTTTTAGATTTAATTACGATCAATTTTTTTGCAAAATTTGGCAAAAGACCCATGCACCTCTTTGGGTTATTAGGGACTCTAATGTTCGCCGTTGGATTCATTGCATCTTCGCTCCTGGGCGTTTTTAAACTGATAAAACTTTATAGAAAAGAACCTGCTATTCTTATAACCGATAATCCCTGGTTTTATATTGCTTTAGTAGCTATGATTTTAGGTACTCAACTTTTTCTGGCAGGTTTTTTAGGTGAATTATTTTTACGCTCCAGAAGAGAGCAAAATCGATATACAATAGAAGAAAAAATTAATCTATAAATCTCGTATCTTTGCTTAAATTAATCCCAAAAAATACAACAGATGAATGATATTTTAGACAAAGCCAAACTTTGGCTAAAACCTCCCTTTGACACAAAAACTCAAGGTGAAATACAGAACTTAATTAATGATCCCGATGAGCTGAATGACAGATTTTATAAAGACTTGGAATTTGGTACAGGAGGTATGAGGGGTGTTATGGGTGCTGGTACGAATAGAATAAATAAATACACTTTGGGTAGAAACACTCAGGGACTATCCAATTATCTTCATAAAATTTTTCCAGACAAGCAACCAAAGGTAGCCATTGCATATGATTGCAGACATAATAGCAAAGAATTTGCTCAATCTGTTGCGGAAGTATTTTCAGCAAATAACATAAAAGTGTACTTGTTTGAAGATTTACGCCCTACGCCGGAACTTTCCTATGCGGTAAGAGAATTGGGCTGTGATGCAGGGATCGTCCTTACCGCTTCACATAACCCTCCTGAATATAATGGTTATAAGGTTTATTTTAATGATGGTGGCCAAATAGTTCCTCCAGAGGATAATGAAATTATCAATGAAATCGATTCCCTGCAAATGGAGGATGTCAATTTCAATGCAAATAACAATTTAATTGAACTTATTGGGAAAAGAATTGATGATAAATTTATTGATGCAGCTATAAAAAATTCAACGGCAGCAGATACAAAAAATCGTGATAAGATAAAAATTGTTTTTACCTCCTTGCATGGTACTGCCATTACATTAGTTCCTGAAGCACTCAGGAGGGCCGGTTTTACGGATTTAAACATCGTTGAAGAACAAAGAGTTCCTGATGGGAATTTTCCTACCGTCGAATCGCCGAATCCGGAAGAAACAGCGGCACTAAAAATGGCGACAGATCTGGCCAACAAGATTGGGGCTGATATTGTCATCGGAACTGACCCTGATTGTGATCGATTGGGAATTGCTGTACGAAACTTGGAGAATGAATTGGTATTATTAAATGGAAATCAAACATTTAGCATTTTGTGTGGTTTTTTAATTAAATCATGGGCAAAAGAAGGCAGACTGAACGGCAGGCAATTTGTTGGGTCTACTATTGTTTCAACTCCTCTAATAATTAAAATTGCCGAAAGCTATGGTGTGGAAACCAAGGTAGGATTGACTGGATTTAAGTGGATTGCCAAAATGATTCGTGAGGCAGAAGGCAAACAAGACTTTATTGGTGGTGGAGAAGAAAGCTATGGCTTTATGGTAGGAGATTTTGTGCGTGATAAAGATGCGGTTTCTGCTACCCTACTTGCATGCGAGATTGCTGCTGACGCAAAAAATAATAACAGCACTATATATTCTGAACTACTCGGATTATACAAAGAACATGATTTATACAAAGAACATTTGATCTCTGTGGTTAAAAAAGGAATTGAAGGAGCAAGCGAAATCAAACAGATCATGGTTGATCTGCGCGAAAACCCGATTCTTGAAGTTGACGGATCCAAGGTGAAATATATATTTGATTATGAACACTCCATTCGTAAAAACTTATTGACCAATGAAGAGGCTGTTATTGATTTACCAAAATCAAATGTTTTGATTTATGAAACTGAAGATGGCACAAGAATAGCAGCGAGACCAAGTGGTACAGAACCTAAGATCAAGTTTTATTTTAGTACCAATGCACCTCTGTCCAGTATTAAGGATTTTAATAAGGTTGAAGCAGAATTAGATGCCAAAATTAAAAGAATTATAAAAGAAATGGCACTTTAAGTAGCTGTATTTTAATGAATTACTTTAAAAAAATACTTCGTTTTGCCAAACCTTACATTGGCTACGCTTGGCTCAACGTACTGTTTAATATGTTGTACGCCATTTTTAATGTACTTTCTGTACTTACCTTTATTCCAGTATTGGGAATTTTATTCGGCAAGGAGGAAAAGGTGACATCTAAGCCAATATTTAGAGGTCTTAAGGGGATTTATGATTATACACAAGATAGTTTAAATTATTATGTCACTACGTCATTAGACTCGGGTGGTGTGGAGAGGGCCTTACTGTTTATCTGTGCTATTAGTTTTTCCATGTTTTTCTTTAAAAATCTATTTCGATATCTGGCATTATTTGTTTTGGCTTTTTTGAGAAATGGTGTTGTTCGAGATCTGCGAAATGGTCTTTATAGTAAAATAATTGAACTCCCCATTTCTTATTTCTCAGAAAAGAAAAAAGGAGATACAATTGCAAGAATGACATCTGATGTACAAGAAATTGAGGTTTCTTTTTTAAATTCATTGGAAGCGATCGTTAGAGAGCCTCTTACAATAGCATTTACATTGATTTCTATGTTTGCAATGAGTGCAAAATTGACTTTATTTGCTTTTGTATTATTACCGGTATCAGGGATCATTATTTCGGCGGTAAGTAAAAAATTAAAGGCAAAATCACTTTTAGCGCAAAATGAAACCGGTACGTTTTTATCCTTTATCGAAGAAACGCTGGGTGGATTAAAAGTAATCAAGAGTTTTACTGCAGAGCGAAAAATGGAAGAAAAGTTTGAAGTTTCTACCGGTAGATTCTATAGATTGATGAACAGCGTTTTACATCGCAATAATTTGGCTTCTCCGATGAGTGAGTTTTTAGGATCAACCACCATTATTGCTATCTTATGGTATGGTGGTAGAATTGTTTTAGTAGGTGAAGGTGACATGAAACCACAGGAATTTTTGGGGTTTATTGGACTCTTTTATTTGATCTTAAATCCTGCCAAAGCAATTTCTAAGGCCATTTTCAGTGTGCAAAAAGGAAATGCGTCCGCTGAGAGAATTATGGATATATTGGATGCAGAAAATGTGATCATTGACAAACCGGATGGTATTGTAGATCCAACATTTAAACATAATATCGAAATTAGAAATGTATCCTTCAAATACAAAAACGAATATGTTTTAAAAGATTTTTCATTGAATATACCTAAAGGAAAAACAGTGGCATTAGTTGGTCAATCCGGTAGCGGTAAATCTACATTAGCCAATTTAATATTGCGTTTTTATGACGTCAATAGCGGTGAAATTTTAATTGATGGCGTCAACATAAAAGATATCAAAAAAGAATCATTGAGAGAGATGATGGGTTTGGTTACACAAGAGTCGATCTTGTTTAATGGTTCCGTAAAAAACAATATAACTTTAGGAGGGAACCAGGCTACCATAGAGGAAGTTATAGCTGCATCAAAAATTGCCAATGCCCATGAATTTATTATTGATCTGCCAGAGAAATATGAAACCAATATAGGTGATAGTGGCAACAACTTATCGGGAGGACAAAAACAAAGACTCTCTATCGCCAGAGCCGTGTTCAAGAATCCCCCAATTATGATATTGGATGAAGCCACTTCCGCTTTGGATACAGAATCGGAACAATTGGTGCAAAAAGCGTTAGAGAAAATGATGGAAAACAGAACATCCGTAGTTATCGCTCATAGATTATCGACCATTCAAAAAGCAGATGAAATTATAGTAATGCAAAAAGGAGAAATAGTAGAACAAGGAAAGCATGATGCATTATTAGAGAAAAAAGGAGCTTATTATAATTATGTGACCATGCAATCACTGAGCTAAAAGATTAAAATTCAAATTTAAAGATTAAAAATGGATATCATCAAAAGCTTAGAATGGCGATATGCCTGCAAAAAGTTTGACGAGAATAAAAAAGTAACGGATTCGCAATTAAATATTATTCGAAATGCTTTTAATTTAACCGCTACTTCTTTTGGGCTTCAGCCAGTTAAACTAATTATTATATCAAATAATCATCTTAAAGAACAGTTGCATGAACATGGATATTATCAGGATCAGATAACCACTTGTTCTCATTTGCTTGTTATTTGCATTGACACTAAGATAGGTGATGAAACCATAGATGCTAAGTTCGACTTAGAAAAAGAAATAAGAGGTACTTCTGAAGATATTGTTGGGAAATTTAGAAATCAATTAAAAGGCATCTTCAAAAATAAAACTTCCGGTGACATTGAAAAATCCTCAATTTATCAAGCCTATATTATTTTAGGGAACCTGATGACGGTATGTGCATTAGAACAGATTGACTCCTGCCCTATGGAAGGGTTCAATGCTGAAAAATTTGATGAGGTCCTGCAATTAAATGAGAAAAACTTAAAATCGATTTTACTATTACCCATAGGACTCAGAGCGGAAGATGATCCTATGAGAACACTTAAAAAAGTAAGAAAACCAATTGACGATATTGTTATTAATCTAGATTAATTTTAAAAAATGAACAAGAGTATTAGAATCTTGGAACCCAAAGCTTTATGGAATAATTTTTCCGATCTAAATGCAGTTCCAAGGGGATCAAAAAAAGAGGAAAAGGTAATTGCATTTATGGTTGCTTTTGGCAATAAATTAGGTTTGGAGACCTTAACCGATCCGGTGCAAAATGTAATTATCAAAAAGCCTGCAACAAAAGGTATGGAAAATAGAAAGACCGTTGTACTTCAATCACATTTAGACATGGTGCATCAAAAAAATACCGATACTGTCTTTGATTTTGAGACGGAAGGAATTAACATGATAATTGATGGGGATTGGATAACAGCAGATGGGACTACATTAGGTGCAGATAATGGATTGGGAGTTGCTGCTATTATGAGTGTGTTGGCGTCCACTGACATACCACATCCACCGATCGAAGCTTTATTTACAATAGATGAAGAAACAGGAATGACGGGAGCGATGGGCTTAGAAGCCGGATATCTGAATGGTGAAATATTATTGAATCTTGATACCGAGGAAGATGATGAAATAGATATCGGATGTGCCGGCGGAATTGACGTAACGGCTACAAAGACTTATAAGGTTGAAAATATTATAAACAATTGTAAGGCTTTTCAAATATCAATAACCGGTTTGTCAGGAGGACATTCAGGCATGGATATTCATAAAGGATTGGGCAATGCGAATAAAATTATGAATTCAATATTAATGTCCATTGAGGATATTATCCAAATATCTGAAATAAAAGGTGGAAGTTTAAGAAATGCTATTCCTCGTGAAAGTTTTGCAACGGTAGTCTGTGTGGCAGATGATGCTGCCCACTTAATTACCAGAATTGAGGATATTTCAAATACTATAAAAGATAATATCATTGAAATTGAAGCCAATATAGAAATTAACGTTATACCCATAGATTGCCCTGAGGGCACAATGAACAAAGAGATTCAAACTCAGCTTCTTAAGGCAATTAAAAATGCACATAATGGCGTTTATAAAATGAGTGTTGATATTCCTGATTTAGTGGAGGCCTCAAACAATATTGCCAAAGTGACTGTCGGTAATGGTAGGGTTAAAATTGAATGTTTAACAAGATCATCTATTGAAACTTCAAAATTTGAGTTGACTCATAAGTTAACAAAAGCATTTGAAAATGAGGGTTTTGAAGTGGCTTTGTCAGGAAATTATCCAGGCTGGCAGCCAAATCCTGATTCCCCGATATTGAAAGTAATGGAGGGTCTTTACATAGATATTTTTGATCATAAAGCCAAGGTCGTGGCTTGTCATGCAGGTTTAGAATGTGGGATTTTAGGAATTAATTATCCCAAAATGGATATGGTTTCTTTTGGACCAACCATAGAAGGTGCACATTCTCCGGATGAAAGATTGAGCATTTCCTCAACACAAAAGTTCTGGACATATTTATCAGAAATTCTAAAGAACATACCAATTAAGAAAATCTAGCTTCTTGTAAGTATTTGATCTAATTATTTATTGGCACCAAATCAAAACAAAGTTTGTCACCTACATTCTTTTGTGCCAAAATTGAAATTGATTTTTCTGTTAATTGAAGAACTCTTGGATAACCTCCTGTAGTTTGCGCATCTTTTAATAAAATTATTAGTTTCCCTGCGGGAGTCAACTGAATTGTCCCGGGTAATACCGGGCTGGTTATAATCGATTTGGTATGAACAACTGATATCTCTTCGATCTGGTAACCCATTCTATTGTTATCCTTTGACACTGTATAAGCATCAGTAAGTATTTTTTCCTGCTCCTTGGAGGAGAATAGATCAAAATCAGGTCCTTTGAAAACTTCCAAAGTATCCGTCTCATAAAACTGAGACATATTTTTAATATTGGATTCATGGTTTTCTATTTCATTAACTCCTGACTTATAATAAAGAATATCATTCTTTTTTAAACAAAATTGCGGAGTTATATCCTCATAGAAAGATTTACTATTCAATATAGTCTCAGAATCCAGACCTCCGTGAACTGCCAAATAGCAGCGTAGTCCCCTTTTTAACTCCCCAAAAGACAGGATATCTCCATCAACCACTTTATAAACCCTGTAGTTCTGTATCGGTTCGCCATTTAACTGAGGGCACATTTCAGCCCCGGTTAGCACTATATTTGTTAAACCTGTAAATACTAATTTCGGTCCCGAAAGTGTAATTTCGATCAATGCATCATTGGCATTATTATTTAATAAGGCATTTGCAAAACCAGCCGAAATACTATCCATACTACCACTCACAGGTACCCCCTGGTTTCTATAGCCAAATCTTCCTAAATCCTGTATGGTCGTGTAAATTCCGGGTTTTAATACTTTAATCATACAACTCCTTTTTAAGTTCGTAAACCTCGGTATCTTCAGCGATTTGTATCACCTCAAATTCAGCTTTGGATATTGGTCTAAATTCTATTTTATCCCCCGGAGTAGCAAAACAGGGTTTTTCATTTCTTGCATTAAATAATGAAACCGGTGTTTTTCCCAGAATATGCCAGCCTCCAGGTGTATGTTGCGGATAAATCCCCGTTTGATTTCCACCAATGGCAATGGCTCCCTTGGGCACTTCTAATCTCGGCGTACTTCTTCTCGGCATAGACAAAGCTTTCTCCAATCCTCCCAAATATAAAAAACCCGGTAAAAATCCGATTCCATATATCGTATAAATAGTTCCGCTGTGAAGTGAAATAATTTCATCAATACTCAGCTTCTTTTCATTGGATAAAAAACTCAAATCTATGCCGTATTCCTCATCATAACATACCGGGATCTCCCATAAAGTATGGTGTCTTTGTGTTGTAAATCTATCTTCGTCATACAACAATTGCAACTTTTGTTTTAAGTCATTAAATGAAATTGTATTATTCTTATATATAATTAATAATGAACAGTATACAAAGTTCATCTCATGTATTTCTTTAATCCTTTTACTTTCAATTTTGTCAGAAAAAATTCGGATATCCTCTAAAATATCTTTCGCAATTTCCTGTGGCCATTCAATGAGAATAGCAGAATTGCCAAATGATTTAAATTTTAATTTATACTGTCCCAAACCCAACCATTTTTAATGAAGATTTTGATTTAAATACTTTATACTTTCTATTACATTTACCGTATCAGAATGTAAACAGAATGTACTCGCTGACATTGCTATATGTTTACCGGTAATTGTTCTAATTGTTCCATTATTTTTAACTTCTAAGACATGCTCTAATATGACTTTCGGATCCGTTATTACCGCATTTTTATTATCTCGAGAAACCAAACTTAAATCATCATTATAATTTCTGTCTGCAAAGGCTTCATAAACAACGGTAAAACCATCCCGGACAGCAACTCTGGCAATCACTGATGCATAAGGCACAAAAAGTTTTACTCTTTTTTTATATTCTCTTATAATATTTAAAAATGTAAGTGATAATTCTTCATTCACTACCAAATCATTATACAAAGCCCCATGTGGTTTAATATGGTTCATTCTTCCCCCTTGATCTACAACAATCCTCTGCAAGGTATCAATTTGATTCAATATTGTTTGTGCTAATATATCTGCACTTATTCTCATTGATCTTCTACCAAAATTTTCAATATCCGGATAAGACGGGTGTGCTCCAATTTTAACTTTGTGTTTTATCGCCAACACAACAATTTTTTTCATCAACAACTCATTTCCGGCATGACCGCCACAAGCGATATTACAACTTTGAATCAGAGGCATCAATTCATGCTCATTTCCAATGCCTTCCCCGACATCACAGTTAATATCCAACTTATGCATTATAACAACTCTAAAACTTTTAAAATACTTTTAAATCCTAATACAACAGTGATCAAAATGATAAATATAGAAATAATATTTTGAACTGATTTATTTCTGTATTTTCCCAAAACAGTTGATTTATTCACTAACCATAATAAGAACAAAGCCACAATAGGCAATAAGATACCATTTGTTACCTGGGCAAATTTAATAACTTCAATTGGACTGAACTGAAATGAAGAAAAAATAACGCCCAAAATTAGTATTACCAACCAGGCAGCTCTGAATTTTATGTCTTTTAAGTCTGCATTCCATCCAAAACAGTTATTTGTAACATAAGCTGCCGCCAAAGGGGCCGTAATTGCTGAAGTTATTCCTGCGGCGAACAATCCCGCACCTAAAAAATATTTAGCAAAACTACCATATAAAGGTTCTAAGCCTTTGGCTAAATCCACTACATTACTAATTTCATTCCCACTTATGGAGGCCGCAGAGATCATAATTGACATAGATACTATTCCACCCAAAATAATAGAAATATAAGTATCTTTTCTCGCTAATTTCAGATCACTTTTCTTCTTCCATTTTTCCTTTACGAGTGAAGTATGCAGGAATAGGTTATACGGAACAACTGTTGTTCCGATCAAACCAACAATTGTGAGAATACTTTTTTGAGGAATTGATGGAACGAACATTCCCTTGAGCATTAATACTAAATTCGGTTTCGTGATTATTGCGGTAAGCAGGAACGAAATACTCATAAAAAGCACTAAAACAACTAAGGATCGCTCAAGTATTTTATAATTGCCGAGATAGAGTAAAATAAAAGCTATAAATCCAATTACAATGGGGTGAAAATGATAAGTGTTATCGCCAAATACTGTTGATAACCCCATTGAAGCACCTGTAATATTTCCTGCTTCATAGGCAGCATTGCCAATAACAATAGCCGATAGAATTAAAAAAATGGCTAATTTTCTTATATAAACAGAGGCGATCTGTTCTTTAATAATTGTTGCCAAACCTTTTTGAGTTATAATACCGATTCTTGCCGCCATTTCTTGTAACACAATTGTCGCAACTATTGACAAGGTCATTGCCCACAATAAAGAATAGCCAAACTGAACTCCTGAAAGCGTACAAATTGTTACCGTACCCGGACCAATAAATGCCGCTGCTACCACGGTTCCGGGACCGATATTGTTAAACCATTTCATGATTTGAGATTCCTCTGATTCGCTTAGAATTAAACCCTTTAAAATTAGGCTTTTATTCTATTTTATTGATTTCATAAATCAAAAACTTGATGTCACCTTACCAAAGAAAGAAAATATCCAAATAATACTTCTCGTGGTCAAAGTGTAATTTCCAATATATAAAACTTACTTCTGATAATTTTCGTTATCTTGTTAAATAAAAAATATTTATTAATTATGTCAGATTCAAAAATCAAACCTGCTAAAAGCTTTTGGATTATTTCTACTATAGCATTAATTTGGAATTTAATGGGTGCAAATCAATATTTGCAACAGGCCTATAATACAGAAAGCTTTAGAGCCATGTATACGGAAGAACAATTTGAATTGATACAAGCCATGCCATCCTGGGCTATAGCAGCTTTTGCTTTTGCGGTTTTCGGAGGTACTGCCGGATGTGTGTTTTTACTTTTGCGTAAAAGATTAGCAAAAATCTTCTTTATTATTTCTCTCATCGGTATAGTTTTTCAGATGATCTATAACATGATTATAGTAGATGCTATGGAGGTTTATGGGCCGGGAGCTATAATTATGCCCATTATGGTAATCGCCGTTGGTTTCTTTTTGTTTTGGTACTCCAAGAAATCAATTGCAAATGGCTGGTTGAATTGATAACAATTTCTTTCCGGACTTGAATTTATATTTCTTGAGAAGAAATGAATAAGAATTTATTAATCATTGGATCTACCTGGCCCGAACCAAATTCGACAGCTGCAGGAACAAGAATGATTCAGTTGATCCGCTCGTTTCAAGAATGGGAGTACAAAATTACATTTGTTAGTACTGCTTTGAAAACTGAATATTCATTTGACCTGGTAGGGTCAGGAATTGATGTTTTTGAAATTGAGTTGAATAATTCAAATTTTGATTCTCTGCTAATTAAGATAGATCCAGGCATTGTACTATTTGATAGATTTTATTCGGAAGAACAATTTGGATGGCGCATTGCTGAAAATTGCTCTAACGCTTTGAGAATATTAGACACTGAAGATCTCCATTTTTTGCGTTTTGCACGAAAGCGAGCATTTAAAAATAACGATTCTATCGGATTAAACTATTTGGTCAACGACATTGCAAAACGAGAACTGGCAAGTATTTATCGTTGCGACCTGACCTTGATCATTTCGAAATTTGAATATAATTTATTGATAAAAACTTTTAAACTAGATAATTCTCTACTCTTATATTTACCATTTTTGTTAGATAACATCTCAAGTTCTGATCTGAGTTCCTTTCCCAGCTTTAAACAGCGGTCACATTTTATGACCATTGGCAACTTCAAACATGAACCTAATATGAGTTCAGTTCTTTACTTAAAACATAGTATATGGCCCTTAATTCGTAAAGGACTACCAAAGACGCAGATCCATATTTATGGTAGCTACGCAACTAATAGAGTTGTACAACTGCATAATGAAAAGGAAGGGTTTATTGTTAAAGGCAGGGCAAAGAGTTCGGAAGAAGCATTCATAAATGCCAGAGTGTGCATTGCTCCTTTACAATTTGGTGCAGGTCTAAAAGGAAAACTAATCGATGCTATGCTATTCGGGACCCCTAGTGTAACTACTGAAATAGGGGCTGAAGCTATGCATGGCGAACTACCGTGGAATGGATATATTTGTAGAACTGATGAAGAGTTGGCTCGGAAGTCCATAGAACTATATAGTGAGGAAAGATCCTGGCTCAGAGCTCAGAAGAACGGGGTGACCATTATCAATCAATGTTATTCAAAAAAGATGTACAGTCAAACTTTTTTTGATCGTATTCAAACAATCACTGCCGATTTGGAGGAACATCGATTGGTGAATATTACTGGTGCAATATTGCAACATCACACCTTGCAGAGTACTAAGTATTTATCCAAATGGATAGAAGAAAAAAATAAATAATTTTCCAGTTGGAGCAGTTGGTTTTATCTTGAAGAATTATATTACTGACATTAATAACTCAATATCAGGTTTGGTCCTGGAATTTCAATGATTATTCAAATTAAATTCATTTAATTCTTTGGCATTTTCAAGGATCTTTTTGTGCTTTTTCCTGTCTATTCCTGCTTCGATCAAAATGTCTGGATTATCACATATATCTTTACACAGAACAAACTCCATCTCTACTAATTTTTCTTTGTCCTTTTTGGATAATGTAACTAAAGATGTTATTGGAAACAGGCCATGTTTACTTATCTGATCAGCTAAACTGTTATTCTCCGGATAATCCCAGCTGATCAATTTCAAACCTGCACATTCTCCATATTTAATGGCCTCCGATGAAAACCGGGTATTGGTATATATCCAACCCTGATGAAATTTCGAATTTTCGCCTTCTTGTAATTTACATTGTTTATCAATATCTTTAAATCGAGATTGAATGTAAAGAGATATTTTGACGTCATTAACCCTACCCTGTTGGTTATGATATTTACATTCAACCATAAAATGATTTCTTTCATCTTTAGCAACTACATCTACCTCATGTGTAACACAATAGCCCTCCACAAATACACCAACTTCTGTTCGATAACCACCTTCCCTTAAAATTGCCGCTACGAATTTCTCAAAAGGAAACCCTGTAGGTCCCAATTCCATTATCGCTTTTTTTAATTTATACCTTGAGGCACTTGATTTTGATCTCGTTTTGTTGAGCATTTTAAATGCCATTTGATAAATTTCCTTCGTGGAGATACCATCATACAATTTACTTTGTACGGCAAACACTATTTTCTGAATGAGATCTTCACCGGCTTTTGTTCTTTTTAGGGAGTTTTTTAATTTTCCAAGATCAAATTCAACCAATTCACCCGAATATTTTTTAATTTTCATTTTAGGAATTAATTATCATTAAATTACATATAGAAACCACTAAAGCATGGTCTATTTTAATTTGATTCAATGAATAACATATTTAAACTTAGTCATTCTTCAGTAATCAGATTATAACCTCCCAACAAGAACTGATCCGTATCCTTTAAGGAATTGTCATCCAATATTTTATTAAAGCCATTATAGTTTTCTCCCACAAGCAGTTCCTTTTTAAGAAAAGTGTATTTGTCTTTATCGCTTGATTTTAGAATCAAAACATAATTTTTATCATTCACATCAATGAAGGCTCTTTCCGGTAGGGCTTTTGATGAATTGTCTTCAATCACTATATCTGATTCTACGAACATACCAACAATAAAATTATGTTTTACATCATGGTCGATGTGCGCGTGTACATGCACCGTTCTATTCTTATCTATTGATTTTCCTATTAAATGTACCTCTCCTTCAAAACTTTCATCAGTGGATTCAGGAATCCTAAAAATTACCTTTTGCCCTTTTTTTATTTTCAAAACATCTTTTTCAAACACCTTTAATTCTAAATGAATATGATCTGTATTCACTATTTCCATGATCTTATCCGCGGGCGACACATAGATCCCTGTACTGATGTTAACATCAGTAATACTACCACTCATAGGCGCATAAATTGTAGAAACTGAAGTGAAGTTTCCTTCTTCAACCGAAGTCGGATTTATATTTAACATCTGTAGTTTTTTATGCAGACCGTTCTGCATAGCACTTGCTATTTTATAATCACTTTCCGCTTTTAAAAAACTCTTTTTAGAAGAAATGTTTTCTGCAAACAATTCTTTCTGACGTTCATATTCTGAACGTAAGTAAATTAAATGCTCAGAAATTTCAATATATTCTTGTTGCATTTGAATAAATTCGAGATTCTCAATAGTAACCAATGCCTGTCCTTTTTTAACCTTATCCCCTATTAACAAAGGTGAATTTTTAATATGCCCTCCCGCATATGCGCTAATAATGGCCTTGCTATTTGGGGGCACATCAATTATTCCTGTAGTTTTTATGAGATTAGGGAAAGGAAGATCTTGTAAGCCAACCAACTTCATATTCTCACTTTGAAATTGTGCTTTAGTAACGCTAATTAATCGCTTATCAACAGGAGTCTCTGTTTTTAGATCAGTCCCATTAACCTCCTTTGATTTAATTTCTGATTTTCCACAACTTAAAGTCAGAAAAGTTATGATTAAGACTGTTAAATATGTCAAGTAAATTTTCATTTTTTTATTTTTATAATGTTAGATAATTAATTTTTATCACTGTCTGATTGTATAAATTCAAATTATCCAAATAAGTTAGTAATATCCCAAAGGCATTTTCTAAACTTTGAATATATTGGAAAAAGTCAATTTCACCACTTTTATAACTAAATTTTGCTGTTTTAAAAATTTCTTCAGAGAGGGTTTTTCCTTCTTCGTCATAATAAAACAGCGCTTCTTCATATTTCCTCAACTGTGATAATAACTCAATTTGTTTCGCATTCAAATTAATTTTATAATCAGTAGCTTGTTGATGTACTATTTCTTGCGCAATTTTTGATGCTTTAATTTTTGAGGCATTTCCACTGAAAAGAATTGGAATTTTTAATCCAATTTTAAATCCGGAGAGGTTATAGTCCAGATTAGAATTAGATCCCAAAAAATATTCCAAACTTAAATCAGGTAAAAGCTGTTGTTTTTCAAAGTTATTTTTTGCCTGAAACAGGGACCTTTTATTTTCAAAATAAATTAGCCCGGGATTTTCATCTACAGCAATATTTTCCAATTCAAGCTTTGCTATAGTTTTTGGTTTAATCGTGAATTCAGTATCACTTTGAACTATCTTTTGCAAATTTATCAAAGCTGAAGTTACATCTTCCTGTGACTGTTTATACATCGTTTGTAATTGCTTTTGCTTTGCCTGTGCAGTAATCTTTTCTAAATAATTGGTCTCCCCTGTTTCAAATCTTCTTTTTGCCGCATAGGCAAAAGTTTTATAAAAGCTATCCAACTTTCTATAAACATTTTCTTTTTCTAATTCATATTGTAATCTGTAATAGGATGATTTCAATTCTCTCTCTACTATTTTCTTTCTAATATTATAGGAACTGGATTCCATATCATAAGTTGCTTTGTTCAATTTCTTACCTGCAAAATAAAGGGTGGGAAACAAGAAATCTTGTTGTATACCAAATACCTTTAGAGGTTCATTATCCACGGCTAAGTTGTTTTCATTATAATTATAATATATTTCAGTTTTATCAAAGCTAAATGCATCGCCAATCAGGGCATCTGCTTCATCCACTTTTAAAGAGGAGGCTTTCAATCCTGCATTATTTTCCAATGCCAATTTGTAAACTTCATCCAAACTTAATTTCTTTACTTCCTGAGCCTTACTTTGAGTACTTAGAGTCAATAAAATTGCTAAAAAACCTATTATTTTAATATGAACTTTCTTTCGCCTTCTGGTTTCTTTCTTTTTATCGAAAATTGAATATAAAACGGGTAAAACCAACATGGTCAATAAGGTTGCAGATACCAATCCTCCAATAACCACGGTTGCCAAAGGTCTTTGTACTTCCGCTCCAACATTTGTGGAGACAGCCATTGGTAAAAAACCAAGTGCTGCTGCCGCTGCGGTTAATATTACAGGACGAAGACGTTCTTTAGCTCCTCTGACTACCCTTTCATTTATGTCATCCATACCTTCTTGTTTTAATTCTTTAAAATGTTCAATTAATACAATACCATTTAGCACAGCTATACCGAACAAAGCTATAAATCCAACACCAGCGGAAATACTAAAGGGTAAATCTCTTATCCATAATAAGAATATGCCTCCAACAGCAGACAGAGGGATTGCTGAATAGATCATCAGCGCTTCACTGGCAGAATTGAAAGCAAAATATAAGAGTAAAAAGATAAGTACTAAAGCAATTGGAACAGCCACTTTTAAGCGAGCTTTTGCTCGTTGTAAGTTTTCGAACTGTCCTCCATAGGTAATACTGTATCCCACCGGGAGTTCAATATTTGACTCTATTAAATTTTGAACATCATCAACAACCGATTGTAAATCCCTGTTCCTTACATTAATACCAACAACAATTCTTCGTTTTGTATCATCCCTTGATATTTTTGCTGGTCCTTTGGTATAGGTTATTTCAGCCAATTCATGTAAAGGAATTTTAATACCAGCCGGCGTATCGATATATAGATTCTCAAGGCTTGACATTCCTGTTCTGCTATTCTCATCCAATCGAATTGCAAGATCAAATCGCTTTTCTCCTTCAAATACACTGCCCACTATGGCACCAGAAAAGCCCATGGAAATCATGGTATTAATATCTTCAATATCGAGATTATATCTGGCTACTTTCATTCGATCGTAAACAATACTCATCTGTGGTAATCCAACAATTTTTTCAACCGAGATATCCGAAGCCCCTTTGACATTCGCAATTAACTCCTTTATTTCATTCCCTTTTTTGCTTAGAACAGTCAAATCCTCTCCAAATATTTTAATTGCAATATCCGCTCTTACACCAGTTATTAACTCATTAAAACGCATTTCAATGGGCTGTGTAAACTCTACCTCCATTCCAGGTATAATAGTTAGTGCCTCTTTAAACTTATCAGCAAGCTCATCCTTTGTGTTAGCGGAAACCCATTCACTTTTTGGTTTTAACTTAACGATCACGTCACTTTCTTCCATTGACATAGGATCCGTTGGTATTTCAGCCGCTCCAATTCTACTCACAACCTGATCCACTTCAGGGAAATTATCCAATAAAATATTTTCAATTTTAGTTGTTATTTCGATCGTTTTACTCAGTGAAGTACCTGTTTTAAGTATAGGTTGAATTACAAAATCTCCTTCGTCCAATGTTGGCACAAATTCACCACCCATAGTGGTAAAAAGATAAACTGAAAAGATCATTAAAAAAGAAGCTATCCCTAAAACGGTTTTTTTACTGTTCAATGCCCAGCGAATAGATGGTTCATAAGCATCACTTAAAAATTTCATCAACTTAACTGATATGTTCTTTGACGAATCTTTGACAGGCTTTAAAAATATGGATGACATCACCGGTACATAGGTCAAACCTAAAATCATCGCGCCGACCAATGCAAAACTAAAGGTTAGCGCCATCGGTTTAAACATTTTCCCTTCAACCCCTGTTAAAGAAAGAATAGGAATAAATACTATTAAGATAATAAGTTGCCCAAAAAAAGCCGAATTCATCATTTTTGATGAACTTTTATATGTTATTTCATTAATAGCTTCTTGCTTTTCAATAGGATTGAGCTTAAATAGTTCTCGCCTGTTCGAGGTAATTTGAAAAGCAATATATTCAACAATTATCACCGAGCCATCAATTATAATCCCAAAATCAATTGCTCCTAAACTCATTAAATTCGCATCTACACCAAGCAGATACATCAATGACAATGCAAAAAGTAATGTTAGCGGTATTATAGAGGCTACAACTAATCCTGATCGTAGATTTCCAAGGATCAAGACCACTATAAAAATCACTATCAAACTTCCTAAAACCAGGTTTTCTATAACAGTGAAAGTAGTTTTCTTTATTAATTCACCTCGTTCTAAAAAGCCATTAATATATACTCCTTCGGGTAAATTCTTTGAAATAATTGCCACACGCTCTTTAACAGCCTCGATCACTTTTTTAGAGTTTCCATCCTTCAACATCATCACCTGACCTAAAACTTTTTCTCCCTGACCGTTACCTGTGATAGCACCAAATCGTGTTGCAGTTCCATATCCCACCTTTGCAACGTCCTTTATATATATTGGAAATTCATTCTCCGATTTTACCGGAATATTTCTAACATCCTCTAAACTTTCAATCAGGCCTTCAGCTCGTATGAAATAGGCTTTATTTAATTTCTCAATATAGCTTCCGCCTGCAATACTATTATTTTTTTCTAAAGCCGTATATACATCAATTGCTGAGATATTCATAGCATTCAGTTTTTCTGTATTAATTGCTACTTCATATTGTTTCAAATATCCGCCCCAAGTATTAACTTCTACCACTCCGGGTATTCCTGAAAGTTGACGTTTAACAATCCAATCCTGAATTGTTCTTAATTCGGTTGCTGAATACTCATTTTCATATCCCGGCTCCGTATCCAGTATATATTGATATATTTCCCCCAAGCCTGTCGTAATCGGTCCCATTTCAGGCACCCCAAATCCTGCAGGTATTTTTTCACTTGCTGATTTAATTTTTTCAGATATTAGTTGTCTCGGTAAATAAGTACCCATATTATCTTCAAAAACAATAGTAACTACAGATAATCCAAATTTTGACACCGATCTTATTTCTACCACTCCTGGTAAATTGGCCATTTCTATTTCAATAGGATAAGTTATAAACTGTTCAATATCCTGAGTTGATAAATTTTTAGATGTGGTAATTACCTGAACCTGATTATTAGTAATATCTGGGACTGCTCCAATAGGAACCTGTGTGAGTGAATAAATCCCAAACCCAACGATAAAAGCAGTAAATAAAAATACAATTAGCTTGTTATTCAGACTAAATTTTATAATGTTTGTTAACATAATTCAATGAATTGTTTTCGTATAAAGCTCTGTATTGATCAACAGAATTAAAAATTAGAATAGTAATACTCTCTAGTCTTTGATTAGACTATTAAAACAGGACAACGAAATGAATTATGCTATTTTGGGAGGCTGAAAAACATTAGATTTTTCAAAAAAGGAATTTGTTTCTCGATACAAAAAATTTGTTTTCGAACTAATTTCATCTATATGAAGTACAGGCAAGTGCGAACCCTCTAAAATAAAAACTGAAATATAGTTGGGGGAGCATTGATGATTGAACCTAAGCTGTTCATGATCACGTTTCTCTTCATCATTAGTTTTATTATGATGTTCCTTTAATTCACCATAATGTTTTGATACAAAAACAAAAATATCATCACCATATTTTTCCGCGTGATAAAATGCATGCTCAACCAATTCATCCAGTTGGGTAAACTCATCTAAATTAATGTTGAGACCTTGAAAAAGGATTAAAAATGAAATAAATATGGAAAGAAATTTAGTCATAGGTTTGTAAAGGTAATAAATATAAATACATTCATTTGACCACTACAAATTGAATAAGTTTAAAACAGAGTTGAAATTTATTAAAATAATTCGTATTTAACTATCAATGAGGTGATCAGTAATACAGTTGACTGATCTTTACCCTTAGCTGACGCTTGTAATCTTCCTCTAACCATTTGATATAATTCTTAGAGCTTTTTAAGATACAATAGGAATATTGCTTTATTCTGAACTCAATATCGTCGTGAAGTTCTCTAGAAAGTATATGTGCATCGAAAACATCTTCACTGTTCTCTGCGCATATTTTTGCATGCTGTAAAAGTGACTTTTCCAAAACTGCCTTTGATTTAAGTCCTGATTTTGCAGTTAGTTCGTATTCTTCTTTTACATCAAAATCTAAATCTTCCGATTTAGAGAACAACTCTTTCACTTCATCAGGCATTACATACTTAAATTTTCTTTCAATTTCTTCATCACTTATTAAACTATCTAAAAAGAAATTCGGATTTTTAAATATTGCATGCCAATCCACACCCGATGTCCATAGTCCAAACCTTGAGACATTATTTCCCAGATCAAGTATAGAAAACGTTTTCTTGACCGCTAATATTCTTGAACCTCTACCAATCATCTGAAAATACAAAGCCAGTGATTTCGTAGCTCTGTTAATAATTATAGTGTCAATTGTAGGTTCATCAAATCCAGTTGTTAAAATTCCAACAGATGATAAAATTGCATCCGGTGTATTTTTAAACCATTCTAAGACTCTTTTACGCTCTTCTTTGGTGTTTGTATTATCGATATATTCCACTTTATATCCGGCATGTCTAAACATCTCATACACTATCCGGGAGGTCTGGATTCCATTATTAAAGATGAGTGTTTTTTTTCCTTTGGACTCCTGCTCATATGCCTTTACCAGTTTTGATTGCATAAAACTCTTGGAATATAGTTCCTCAGAAGATTTCACTGTATAATCTCCATTGATACCAATTTTTAACGCAGTCAGATTCACATTGAAACTATAAGTGGTTGCTTCAGCTAAAAAACCTTTTTCAATTAATGATGAAATTTTTTCACCCACGATCAAATCGTCATAGATCTCACGCATTGGTAGATTTATATTCGAGCTTAAGGGTGTTGCAGTTACTCCTAGAATGAAGCATTTTTCAAAATATTTGAACAACTTTCGAAAGGAATTGTAATGTGCCTCATCCACAATTACCAATCCAATATCGTGAATTTCAACCTTGTTTTCCTTAATTCTATTGTTCAAGGTTTCCACCATGGCCACAAAGCACGAATAATTATCTTCATTCGTAATTTCCTTTACATCGCTATCAATTATCTTGTTCTCCACTTCAAATTCAGTAAGCATATTTGAAGTCTGTTTACACAACTCAATTCTGTGCGTAAGAATTAAAACTTTATGGTCTTTTCTTTGGAGATATCTTCTTGCTATTTCGGAAAAAATAACAGTCTTTCCTCCACCGGTAGGTAGTTGGTAAAGAAGATTAAAGTTCTCTGGTGATTCATTTATACGATCAAAAATTTTATCAATTGCCCCATGTTGGTAATCATATAGTTTTTTACCAATGATTTTCTCTTCTTTATCTATTTTTGAAAGACTCATCTATGCAATTAAAAAAATGTTTTTGCAAAAGTACTTCTAAATAGTATATTTTTTGCTAAAAATTTATTTCAATTTTTAACAAAAAAGTTTTGATTATTTAGAGTATTGAATACTAGTAGTTTATATGTTATCCGCAAGCCAATCCCCAACTTCACTTGTTTTATATGCTTTGGCATTTCCTGAAAGATCCTCAGTAACAATACCTTTTGACAAGGATCTATTCACAACATCACGTATTTCCATCGCTTCCTCCTTTAATCCAAAAGCATCTTCAAACATCATTGCTGCAGACAGAATTGTAGCCAGTGGATTAGCAATATCCTTTCCTGCTGCTTGTGGATAGGAACCATGAATGGGCTCAAATAATGAATTTTCAGTCCCCACAGATGCTGAAGGCATTAATCCCATTGAACCGGAAATCACTGAGGCTTCATCTGTCAATATATCACCAAACAGATTTTCTGTGATTAAAACATCATATGAATTTGGCCACTGAACCAAACGCATTGCCACTGCGTCAACAAATTCATAGCTTACCTCAACTTCCGGATAATCTTTCTCCATTTCTTGCACAGTTTCTCTCCATAAGCGAGAAGTTTCCAAAACATTGGCCTTATCTACACAACACAATTTTTTAGATCTGGTCATTGCAAGTTCAAAACCTTTTATTGCCAATCTATACACTTCATCTTTTGTATAAACACAATTATCAAAAGCAGTATTACCATCATCTCTTCTCCCCTTCTCTCCAAAATAAATTCCTCCCGTGAGCTCTCGTAAAAAAACAAGGTCGGTTCCTTCTATTCGCTCTCTTTTCAACGGAGAATTATCAATTAATGATGGAAATGTGAACGTTGGGCGTACATTTGCAAACAATCCCAATTTTTTACGCATTTTTAGCAGTCCTTGTTCCGGTCTGACCTTTGCAGATGGATCGTTATCATATTTAGGGTGACCGATTGCTCCAAATAAAACCGCATCCGCTGCCAAACATATTTGATGTGTCTCTTCCGGATAAGGCTCTCCAACCGCATCAATCGCAGCTGCACCTGTTAATGCCGGTATCCAATTAATTTCATGGTTGAACTTCCTGGCGATCGCATCACTTACTTTTACGGCTTGATCAATTACCTCAGGTCCTATTCCGTCTCCTGCTAATAAGGCTATATTTAGTTTCATTTTCTAAAGTTTAAAGTAAAAAGTTTAAAGTAAAAAGTTAATTATCAATATTGTGATAAAATCTATTTTCTTCAAACTCTTCTATTATCTGATATTAAATTTTCGATTCTATATAATATTCAACATTTTTTGTGTAGCCACTATCGCAGATACGGTTTGATCTGAATCTAAGCCTCTTGTTTTAAAAACATTGTCCTTCATTTTCCATGTAATCACCGTTTCACATAAGGCATCTGAATTGGATCCCGGTGGAATTCTAACCGAATAATCGGTTAATTTAGGAAGCTCAAGGCCTTTCTTTTTGTAAACCATTTTAAGCGCATTCATAAAAGCATCAAATTGTCCATCCCCTTGTGCCTGCTCTTCTATGGTCTCACCATTTATTTTTACCAAGACCGTTGTAGACGGTCTTAATCCTTTAGCATGTGTCAGCACATAAGATAATACCTTTATTTTTTCCTCATAAATATTACTATCTAAAACATCCGAAATAATATAGGGTAGATCTTCTTTGGTAACAACTTCTTTTTTATCTCCCAATTCAATTATTCGCTTGGTAACCTTTGCGATGTCCTCATCACTAAGATGTATTCCCAGCTCCTGTAAATTTTTTTGAATATTTGATTTTCCTGATGTTTTACCCAAGGCATATTGACGCTTTCTACCAAAACGTTCAGGCAATAGATCATTAAAGTATAAATTATTCTTGGAGTCTCCATCTGCATGTATTCCAGCCGTTTGCGTAAATACATTATCTCCTAATATTGGTTTATTGACCGGAATTCTAAAACCGGAAAATGTTTCCACAAATTTACTAACGGTGTACAATGACTTTTCATTAACAGCTATTTCAACATCCGGTAAAAAATCGTTTATCACTGCAACCGCACTTGCCAGTGGTGCATTACCGGCTCTCTCCCCCATTCCATTAATTGTTAAATGTAATCCATCCGCACCGGCCTTAATAGATTCCAAAACATTGGCAATGCTCAGATCATAATCATTATGCGCATGAAAATCAATATGCATTTTGGGATACTTCATTCTAATCTCGGAAATAAAGGAAAAAGTTTCTCTAGGAGTAAGCACACCTAAAGTATCTGGTAATAAAACTCTCTTTATAGGTTGGGTATCTAAAAAATCTAATAAATTAAAGACATAGTCCTTAGAATTTCTCATTCCATTACTCCAATCTTCTAAATAAACATTCGTTTCGATCCCTTCATTTTGAGCCAATTCAATAACTTCTTTTATCCCGGCAAAGTGCTGCTCAGGAGATTTTTTTAATTGATAAGTAAGGTGATTTAAAGAACCTTTGGTCAATAGGTTTTGAACTTTAGCCCCGGTTTCAACCATCCAATCAATTGATAATCCTTTATCTACAAAGGATAATACTTCTATTTTATCGATCAAGTCCTTACCCTTGGCCCATTCTGTTATTTTTTTTACTGCTTCAAACTCACCTTCTGAAACACGCGCTGAAGCAATTTCAATCCTGTCGACATTCAGCTCATCCAATAATAATTGGGCAATGGTTAACTTTTCTGAAGCAGAAAATGATATTCCACTCATTTGTTCACCATCTCGAAGAGTGGTGTCCATTATTTCTATTTTACGCTTACTTGTCATTGTGCTGTCAAAAAAATTATGAAATTATTTAAAATGGACGGGTTTTTGCAAACTCTGAGATATCATTTTTTATTTTTTGTAAATAATCTATATCATCAAATCCATTCAACATATTCTCTTTTTTATAATCATTTAATTCAAATTTCTCTGATTCACCAGCAGCCACCAAAGTTACTTTTTGACTGAGTAGGTCCACTTTTATTTCCGTTTTCGGATCCGCTGCGATGGCGATAAATATCTTATTTGCGAATGCTTCACTTACCTGAACTGGTAAAACACCTATGTTCAAACAATTATTTTTAAAAATGTCAGCAAAGAAACTTGAAATAACACATCTAAATCCAAAATCGTAGATTGCCCAAGCTGCATGTTCCCTTGAGGATCCCGATCCGAAATTTCTTCCTCCTATCAATATTTCACCACTGTACTTTCTATTGTTCAATACAAAATCCTGCTTGGGAGACCCATCCGGATTATATCTCCAATCTCTAAATAAATTATCGCCAAAGCCTTTTCGTTCCGTAGCTTTTAAAAATCGAGCCGGAATTATTTGATCTGTATCCACATTTTCAATTGGTAGAGGATATGCCGAACTGGTTAATATTGTAAATTTGTCGTATGCCATAGTTTCTAATTTAGCCTTTAGCTTGCCTTAATTTATTTCTAGTTTATGTAATCGTCTTCTCAATATTATTATTCTTTCTATTAAAGATTCAAACATATAATCATAAAAAGATTTGAGTTCTTTACTAAGAAAAAGCAAATAATCAATGAATATCCCTCTTTCCAAACTCTATATTTTATATATTCCCTAATCTTGGGAATTGCCAAAAGCTAAAAACCTATAATAGCTTTCTTGGATCCGTCACAACTCCTGTAACTGCTGCTGCTGCCGCAACTAGTGGACTTGCCAATAAGGTTCTGGATCCAGGGCCTTGTCTTCCTTCAAAATTCCTATTCGAAGTGCTAACAGAGTATTTACCTGCAGGAACTTTATCGTCATTCATAGCCAGACATGCCGAGCAGCCCGGTTGACGCAATTCAAATCCGGATTCGTTTAAAATATCCAATATTCCTTCTTCTTTTATTTGTTTTTCAACAACATGAGACCCTGGCACCAACCAAACAGTAACATCCTCTGCTTTTTTCTTACCTTTTACAATGGATGAAAAAGCTCTAAAATCCTCTATTCTACCATTCGTACAACTACCTACAAAAACAAAATCTATCTTCTTACCGAGCATTGAATCTCCTTCGTTAAAATTCATATAATTCAGGGATTTCTCATAGCTGGCCTTACCACCATCAACAGAATCTGCTTCTGGTATATTACTGGAAATTCCAATACCCATCCCGGGATTAGTTCCGTAAGTTATCATTGGTTCTATATCAGCAGCTTGAAAAGTAATGTCTTCATCGAAAATTGCATCTCTATCTGTCTTCAGGGTAGTCCAATATTCCATGGCCTTATCCCAATCACTTCCCTTGGGTGTTAGCTTCCTATCTTTGATATATGCATAAGTCTTGTCATCAGGGGCGATCATTCCTCCTCTAGCTCCCATTTCAATACTCAGGTTACATACTGTCATTCTGCCCTCCATACTCATTTTTTCAAATACATTACCTGCATATTCAACAAAGTATCCAGTTGCACCAGAGGTAGTTAACCTCGAAATAATATACAAGGCAACATCTTTTGGAGTCACGCCAAATTGCAATTCTCCTTCTATATTAATACGCATTTTTTTTGCTTTTGGTTGCATAATACATTGTGTAGAAAGCACCATTTCTACCTCTGACGTACCAATACCAAAGGCAATTGCACCAAATGCCCCATGTGTTGAAGTATGAGAATCACCACATACAATTGTCGCTCCGGGCAAGGTTATACCATTTTCAGGTCCAACCACATGGACAATTCCATTGTTCTCATGTCCTAATCCCCAATGACTAATCCCGTATTCCGCAGCGTTCTTTTCCAAAGTTTCTAGCTGGTTGGCGGATAGAGGATCTTTCACAGGTAAATGTTGATTTATCGTAGGGGTATTATGATCTGCAACAGCAAAAGTTCTTTCCGGATACATTACACCAATTCCCCTATTTTTTAATCCTAAAAATGCAACGGGGCTCGTAACTTCATGTATAAGATGACGGTCAATGAACAGAACATCCGGTCCATCCTTTATTTTTCGGACTACATGTTTATCCCAAACCTTGTCAAATAATGTTTTACTCATCATTTAAATTTAAATTTTTAATAAAAAAAAGAAGCTTTAAAGCTACTTTTTTAAGCGATCACAAAAATATGGAAAATTGAAGAACCAAAAATACTAATTCATCAATAAATTACAATGTTCAAATACAGAAAAATTGAATAAGTATCCTTTAGTTTATACAAAAACGGTTATTCATAACTGACTTATTAGTGTATTGCAAATATTATTGATTTTAATTGAATATAATCAAAAATAAACGTTCCAAAAATAATGATATCACAAACTAATTGATCCATAAAATATTTCTTTTTACACCATTTATGCCTTTCCCCATATTAAATATTTACTCTCAAAGGATAAAAAAAATTATATTTACAAAATCATATTAAATTGATAACAGATCCATGAAAACAAATTATCTCCTTTTTTGCATATTTTCTATTGACAACCACGTTTATATTCTCACAGAAAGAGAATTATTCAACAAAAATAATTGAGAGAGCAAATAAAATTCAAGATCATATTATTACAATAGATACTCATGATGACATTTCGGTCAAAAACTTTACACCGGAAAAAAATTACACAATGAATTTAGAGACGCAGGTAAGCCTTCCAAAAATGAAAGTAGGCGGATTGGATGTAGCCTGGTTTATTGTTTATACCGGTCAGGGTAGTTTTGGATAAAGAAGGGTATGAAAAAGCATATACAAATGCTATAGCTAAGTTTGACGCGATCCACAGATTAGTTAATGAGTATGCACGTGATCAAATGGCTCTGGCCCTGACATCAGATGACGTTAAACGAATTCATGGCCTGGGAAAAAAAGTTGCTATGATAGGGGTTGAGAATGCCTATCCCATTGGAACGGATCTAAAGAATATTAAAAAATTCTACGAGTTGGGTGCTCGTTATATGTCTCTGGCACATCAGGGCCACAGCCAATTCAGCGATTCGAACACTTGAGAAAGTGACGATGTTTGGTTGTATGGTGGATTAAGTGAACTCGGTAAAAAAGCGGTAGTTGAAATTAATAGAACAGGAATCATGATCAATGTTTCACATCCATCTAAACAGGCTTTTTTGGATATTATAGAACTCTCAAAAGCGCCAATAATCGCCTCGCATTCTTCTTCCAGGGCCATTTGCGATCACAGTAGAAATCTGGATGATGAACAATTATTACTTTTAAAAGAAAATGGAGGTGTTGTCCAAACAATTGCCTTTGCAGGATATTTAAATATTGAAAAGAATGCGGCTTATGTGCAATCACAAAATGAAATATTGGAAAATATAGCCGAAGAAAGAAAATTTGATCTATTAAATTGGGAAGAGCTCGAAGGTCTAAGTGAAAATGAACTGAACTCTTACAATAACGAATTGTAAAAAATAAAAGAAATTGCCGGGCCTATGTTAGATAAAGCCTCTCGTAATTTTCCACCAGTTGATGTATCTGATTTTGTTGACCATATTGACTACATGGTAAAACTAATTGGGATCGACCATGTTGGAATCAGCTCTGATTTTGATGGTGGTGGAGGTATCTTTGCATGGGAAGATGCTTCAAAACTTTTAACGTTACACTGGAATTGGTAGAACGAGGATATAGCAAAAAAGACATTTCGAAATTATGGGGATTGAACTTATTGAGAGTTTTAGACGAAGTACAAGAAATTGCAAGACAAATTCAAAAGGCAGAAGGTGAAGGTTAAGTACTAAAAAGCCCCATTAAAGGGGCTTTATAAATTTTTAGAAAATACTACTTCGATGTTTTTCCATAAACTAAACTGGCCAGTATTCCCATAATAGCAAAATATACTATAAAAATTACACCATTAACCAAGGTTCCATGCAGGTTCAATATTCCGGTAGTTGAATAATCGATTATTCCACCGCCAAAACCAACTAAGATCCCAACCCAAATACCAAAATCCAATCCTTTTGACATACCATGAGTATCTCCGGCTAATTTTGAATAAATAGTTGAAAAAGCAAAGGCATTAACCAAACAGCCGACTATCAAATACATCATATCCGGCATCTCCTTTATAGTGATATTAGCTGTACCGAGCTGACCGGCTAAATAAGAATCTCCAAGTATACCCCATAGAAGATAGCCCCCGAGATAGGCCCAGATAAATGTAACAATCGTTGAAATTAAATTTGATTTAGAGAACATAATAATATAGATTTAAAATTATTTTGAAAACCAAGTTACAGTTTATTTTTGTTCGATAAAATATATAACTATTTAGTTATCAACATCATTATGTGGATTACTCATAAAATACCGGATATAATAACGGCTAATTCTGGTAAGAATGTCTAATCATTATTTCAGATTTATAATACTATATAAGAAGGACTCCTCGCCTATTCTTTAGGCGAAATCATAATATGTGCGTTGTATTTTCCGGGAAACATTAACCATGGATGATTACTTGCATTTGGTTTCAGGGAAAGACCCGTAGATTCCTGAGTAGCATAAGGAATATAGACCACATATCTATACTTTGCATTTTCAATTTCCCCTGATTCTGTATTAAAAAACCCATTCTCACCGTAATAAATATGTAATGTTGCCGGATCTTCAGGTAGTTTTAATTTACCGGATTTAGCTTCAGAGCTTCGGGACTCCTCCTTTTCTTGTCTTGATTTTCCTTCTTTGTTCAGTTCCCGGCCTCTCGACATCATTGGCTCCAGACTATTATGGTATGCAACTACCTGAAACCCATCTTTATTAGGGTTATCAGCAATACAAATAAAATTATTATCTCCCTTTCTTATAACAATTAAGTCGCCATTATCATCATATCCATAAACAGTTGCTCCGTCCCTGGCTTCCACAGGCACGGCAAATATTGCAGAACTAACTTGCTCATTACTGGATAACTTTTGATTTTTGGGTACTTCCTTAGTAAGCTCTTCTTTTTCAATTTCTTTTTTGGTCTCAGTTTTTTGTTCTTCCTTTTTAGTTGTATTACAACTCAATAACGCGGCAAATAATACCACAAATAAGTATTTAGTTTTCATTATTAAAATTTTTAATTAGTAGTGTTCTAAGGTTAAACTCACCCATATTTTTCTCAAAGTTATAAAAATATAATTATATTAAAGATATTTAGTCTTTTAACCGATCACTGTTTAGGATACATATGTACATCTCTCTGAGGAAATGGAATTACAATATTTTCCTTCTCTAAAATATCGTTTACTGCAAATAAAATATCACTTCTAATCCGCAACCATTCACCATAATTATCTGTCCAAAATAATATTCTGAAATTAAGCGAACTATCGGCAAATTCATCAAACAAAATCAATGGTGGCGGAAAATCAATAGCCTCCTTATGCCTTTTTACAACCTCGTATAAAAGCTTGGTTACTTTTTTTACATCCGAACCATAGGCAACACCAATATTTACTTCAATTCTTCTTTTTTTGTCTGAAAGTGTCCAGTTAATAACTTCATTAGAGATCAATAAACCATTAGGTATTATCACCTCCGCCCCGTCTAAGGTTCTAACATTGCTTGTTCTGATGCCTATACTTCGCACTTGCCCTACCATGTTATTCACCTCTATAGTATCGTCTATATGAATCGGTCTTTCGAAAATCAATATCAAACCAGAAACCAGATTATTAAAAATGTTTTGCAGTCCAAATCCTATACCCACACTTAAGGCACCAAGAATTACCGTTAACTGACTAAATTCAAACCCCATAGCACTCAAGGCAATAAAAAAACCAATTGTAATTATTGAATATCTAACCAACATTGAAATAGTAGCGGGTAAGCCCCGATCAAATTTTGCTCTGACCAATACCTCATCCCTTAAAATTGTTTGTATAAATCTGGCCAGGATCATCGAAACCCAAATTATAATAAAAAATAAAGCAATGTTCGAGAGTGTCATACTAAATGATCCGATTTCAATAGGATACTCCATAATATTCCAAAATGATGTTACGACAATAAGCCTGATTGCCAAGATGGTCATTAGTACATAAACAAGCAAGCTGATAGAAAACACCCATAAAATTCTGGATAAATATTTGAAAATAATATTTCTTTCTCTATACAATAATTTGAAATTATCGCTTTTTTTCATTTGCAGAAATACATAGAGCATATTATTCATAATTGCATACCAGAAATATAAAATAATACCAAATAAAGAGAACCCAACTACTGCTGAGAATAAAAAGTAAGAGATATTTATATATCCTATAATATTGGTTATCAGGGAGAAAAGCGCTGTGACTCCAACTAGATTAACATAATAAACACTTACACGCTTTGCGGAACTTGAAAATTCAAGGCCTGAGATAAAATATTTTTTTATTTTCGTTTTTATTAGCCATACCACGAAAAGAACATTAACAATGAGCAATAAGAGGTGCCCAATGTAGTCCTGATGAGAAAAAATATCTACTAGCTTAAGGCCATAATAAAACGAAACAAGCATGATTAGCTGTTTCAAAATATTTCGTGATATTACTTTATTGGCAAGAAGTAGAAAAAAGACAATTTGAGCAGCCAAAAGGGACTGCATAAAAATAGCCACTGCATTTTTATATAAAACAATGGAGATCAAAATCGTTAAAAATAATGCGGTTATGACTTTCATTTCAAAAACAAGAGAAATATTTTCCAGAAAGGGATAAGTACGATTAAGATTGATCTCAGGATTCTTACTTGTTCTTCTTAAAATATAATATAAAACAAAAAATATAACTATAAGAAAGATGTGAGCACCTAAATGATCGTAAATAACACCTTTCTGATCTGTGATATATCTTGAAAAATTAATAGATAAATTTGTTGTAAATGCTTCTCCGTCATACTCTTTATGGTGCGACCATATAGGTTTAATATCAAGTGAAAAGTAATCAGTTGCCGAATTGGTTAGTGCAAAATTAATTTTTTGAATACGCTCGTCAATCACTAACTTTAGATTACCTAATTCATCCAGCTTAATTAATAAGGTATTTAATTGCTTATCAAATTTAGGAAATACAAGTCTTGCACTCTTTTCAATTTTCTTTATTTTTCCACTAAGTACTTTATTAACTTTCTTACCCGATCTCTTTTTAGCATATTCACTCCAAAATTTTGTTAACTCTTCGATGTGTGTTTTTTCCTCATTCAGATCATCTATCTGATTGGAAAGAGCATCGATATAATTTACAATTCTTGTCCTTCTGGAACTCCATAGAGAATTTAGATTTTGAAGTTTTCTAAAAGTTAAAGAATTTAAACTTTTATTTCTTGGATCTTTCAGCATCTCCTTCACCGTTTCATCACTGGCATCTACCCTTCTGAATATCTTGGCTAAAGCAGCTGAATCTAACAAACGATCTTCAATTTTATCTAAATATACACCGTCCGATGTCGATTTTCGAACCAATTCTGACAAAGTTAGCTTCTTAATTAAAACCGTATCTGTTTGAATTTTAGATTTTTGCTGAAATACTTCATCCAGAATGGTCTTATTTAATATGGCGGAATTATGTGCTTCCAGATGACCTAAAAAGGATGAAAAAAGTATTAAACTTACTATTTTTATAAAACGCATATAAGAGATTGAATTAATTAAGTAAACTTACTAAAATTTTAAATAAAACCATATGATTGGTCATTGAATAACTTCACCCTATTGAACAACTTCCATTAAGGTAACTTCCCTAAAATAATTAACACTAATATAGTTGATAGAGATATTATTCAATATTATTATTCCATTAACAGCTGATAACTAGACCAATAAAAATTACAATAAAATATTTATTTAAACATAACAATTTATTGGAGCATGAAGCGTTATTTAAAATGGTTGCTATACCACAAAATGAAAAAGGAAAAATAAATTGCTATACCATCAAACACTTCTGAACAAAAGAAAAAGAATAAAAGCATTTTATTTTGTAAAAGCCGTAGCAAGAAAAAAGCCTTGAGGGGGGCTGTCAAATCTAAACAATTGTATTTTTTATAATTGCGCGGGCCTTGATTCTTGCTATGGCTTTTATTTTATACCAATCCGAAATCTTCCAATGGTAAATTTTTATATCTCTTCCCTGTTGCATTGTAAATTGCATTAATAATTGCAGGTGCAATTACAGGAACACCGGGCTCTCCAACACCAGTAGGAATATCTTCACTCTTCACAATTTCGACTTGAATATCGGGTGCTTCATTTATCCTTAACATTTTATAATCATGATAATTACTCTGCTCAATTATACCATTTTTAGCGGTTATTTTTCCATAATATGCCAATGACATTCCAAAGATCGCAGCGCCTTCCATTTGCGCCTTGATCGTGTTTGTATTAACATACCTTCCACAATCTATCACGGAGTTGACATTATGAACTTTTAACTTGTTCTCTATGACGGACACTTCCACAACACTGGCAACATAACTATAAAAACTATAATGAACAGCTAAGCCCAACCCATGTCCTTTTGGTAATTTCTTCCCCCATCCAGCGTTATTTGCAGCCATTTTCAGAACATTCTTCAAGCGAGCAGTATTTAATTTATACTCTGTATCTGAGGCATATATCCTGTCGTTTCCTATCAAGCTCAATCTAAATTCAAGTGCATCCTTCTTTGCCGCTGCAGCAAGTTCATCGGCAAAGACATTTACCGAAAATCCATGAATGATATTATAAACAGATCGCAACCATCCAATTCTAACATGAGCAATGGCTTCTCCGTTCTCACATCTTATATTATCAATATTATAAGGAATATTGGTCATGCCTTGTTGAAATTCAAAACCTGCACCATGGGTTACTCCTGCCGCAAAAGTGGATGTTATCGAAGGGTAGGCAGTTCGGTGTAACCATCCGGTTACAATCCCATTTTTATCCAATGACCCCTTCATATACTGAGCACTAACTGCATGATAATAACTATGCTGTATATCATCCTCTCTTGTCCAAATTACCTGAACAGGTGCATTAATCATTTTTGAAATTGCCGCTGCCTCTACCATATAATCCGGTTTTGATTTTCTACCGAATCCTCCACCTAAAAAAGTAACATTTACCGTAACATTTTCCAGCTCAATTCCTAAATAATCGCTGATCTCCTTTCTGGCGGTTTGAGGTGCCTGAATGGGTGCCCATACCTCACATTTATCCCCTTGTACATAAGCTGTAGCATTGGGAACTTCCATAGGTGCATGGACCAGATGTGGTAGCTGATAGGTACTTTCGACTATTAGATCTGCATTTTTAAAAGCCGAATTGACATTTCCTTCATTTTTGATCTCCTTTCCTTTCTCATGAACATTTTTAGTGATTCTTTTCATATACTCCTCACTATTATATGCTTCATTATCGCCAAAATCCCAAATCACCTCCAGAGCTTCCTTAGCTTTTATAGCGGCCCAAGTATTTTCTGCTATGATAACAACCCCTCCTAAAGGGCCGAAAGGCTTCTCAACTCTGGGCAATTCCAGAACATCAATTACACCACTAATTTGAAGCGCACTTTGCTTATTGTAACTTTTAACCGATCCAAAGGTCACAGGACATCTTTCTATCGTTGCAAATTTCATACCCGGGACTCTGATATCCAACCCGTATTTAGCCTTTCCGGTTGAAAAATCCTTGACATCAACACTTGTCAGACCTTTGCCTATATAGACAAAATCCTTAGGAGATTTTAACGCAACTCCTATTGGCGCACTTAGTTTGGAAGCATCATCTGCCAGGTCACCATAAAATATTTTTTCATTATTATTTGTGTTAATTACGTGGTGGTTTTGAGTTTTACAATCCGACTCATTGATATTCCATCTACTCGCTGCGGAACTTACCAACATTGCTCTTGCCATAGCCCCCATTTCTCTCATAGGTTCGAACATTGTTCTTACACTTCTCGATCCGTCTGTATTTTGATTTCCATAAATTGCATTGCCCGTTGCTTGCTTGACAATAACTTTTGTCCAATCTGCATCCATCTCATCAGCAATCACCGAAGTTAAGGCCGTTCTGATGCCTTGTCCCATTTCAGATCTTGAGGCTGTTAATATTAATTCCCCATTCGACTTTAATTGTACGAATAAATTTGGGCTAAAGGATTCGGTATTATCGAGGAATTTTTGAATTTCATTTTTTGAGCTGGGTGCATTGCACGCCAAAACGAGTCCCCCTGATGCCAGACTAACATTTCTAATAAAGGATCTGCGACTTAAAATTTTCCTGCTTTTCATTTTTAAAAATTATTAAGAATCCTAATTAAACTTTGACATCACTTGATTCTGCAGCTCTGTGTATTGCCTTTCTGATCCTGATATATGTTCCACATCGACATATATTTCCAGACATGGCAATATCAATATCATTATCTGACGGGTTAGGGATTTTATTGAGCAAGGCCACAGCGGAGACAAGTTGTCCCGGTTGACAATAACCACATTGTGGCACATTAAATTCTTCCCAAGCTTCTTGTAAATTTTTATTTATTTCTTCAACACCTTCAATAGTCATGATCTCTTTTCTAGCGGCCACAGAGACCGGCGTTATACAAGATCTGATCGAACTGCCATCCAACAAGACCGAACAGGAACCACAAATACCTGTGCCACATCCATACTTCGTTCCGGTTAGGCCGATAATATCTCTTATTGCCCATAAAATTGGCATTTCAGGAGCCACATCAATTTCGTAGATTTTTCCATTGACAGATAATTGAACCATAATGTGAAGTATTAAATTCGTTGTTTTTGTAAAGTTAACATTTTTAATTAAATTTGCTAAACGCCGTTTTAAGGCTAACTAATTTTAATCTAAACCATTATTATCATGAAAAAATTATTCTTCTTATTTATTAGCATTTTATTTGTCAGTATCGGTTTTTCTCAAACCTACCAGGACGATCTTGAATTGATCCAGTCCTTATACGGAATGGAAAAAAAAGAAGTTGTTGATGAATTTGTTGAGCTAAACGCCAATCAGGAGGGCGCTTTTTGGGAGCTATATGCAGAATATGAAACTAAAAGGAAAAGCATTGGCAAAAAGAAATATAGTGTTCTTTGGAATTATGTTAACGATTATGGCAACATAAGAGCTGAAGATGCCGAAATAATCATGAATGAAATTTTACCTTTAAGAAAAGAATCGGATAAATTAATAATAGATTATTATAAAAAGGTTAAATCTAAAACAGATGCCGTTGTGGCCATGCAATTTTATCAAATAGAAAATTATCTTGAAGTCCTTGTTCGTACTGAACTACTGGAAGAATTATATATTTCGAAAACAGAATAACAAATAACAATTAAATAACCATGAAGAAAATATGGATCTGTCAGGAATCAATGCGGATTCCTTTTGGAAGTTGTACAATGAGTATGAAGTTGAAAGAAAAAAAATTGGTGAGAAAAAAGTAGAACTATTGATGAGCTATACTACAAAACAAGGAGCTGTTACCAATGAATAAGCAGATGAAATTCTCTCCCAAGCTGCTAATATTAGAAATTCTGAAAATGCTTTATTAATAAAGTATGTCAAAAGAATACATAAGGAGACAAGCCCATTGGTTGCAGCACAGTTTTACCAAATTGAGCATTAAATTACGGACGGTGTTCGTTTTACACTTCTTAATAATATTGATTTTATTCATAAAAAAGAATAGAACCAAACCATATTCAGATTTATAAAGACAGAGATCAACTTCTTTGTCTTTTTTTTTATAATTACAAAAAAGAGTATGTCAAATATAACTTCTTCACTTTAAATTTTTGATGAATTCCATAACTTTACAATTATTTCAAAAGACGCCTAATTATAGAAAAATATAAACTGATCGTAAAATAGCAAACTCTATGGCTTTTGTATGGCAAATATCTGTATTGGTTCTGTCCTCTAAAACGATTATCAAGGGAGTGATTTTAAAGGGGGCACATCCTCCTGAGAATAAGAGAACAAGTGTATTGGAAAACCTGATAAGACTTATTAAGTCTTACGCCAGAGCACCGTTAAAAGCTGCCAAAATTAAAATTGAACTGGACAAAAATGAATTTCAAGTATTTACAAACAAACAAGGAATATTTAAATTAGAACTTGATTATACATTAGAAAAAGAACCCGAAATTGACATTTTTTTTGAAGATAAAGGATTGAGTATTAACCAAGAGTACCCTGTCTTTTTTAAAAATTTAAATGGTAAAATTGATATTATTTCCGATATAGACGACACCATTCTTGTTTCTCATACCGAAAATATCATTAAACGCATTGGGGTGTTGAGCTTTGTTAACCCTTTAAAAAGAAAAACAGTGCAGTTCACACAGCAATTACTAGATGTTTCAAATGCACATCCTTGTAATGTATTTTATGTTTCTAAAAGCGAAAGTAATTTGTTTTGTGTTTTATACTCGTTTATAAATAATAATCAACTTCCAAAAGGCATTTTATTGCTTACCCCATATTTAAATTTTAAGCAACTTTTAAAAGGTAAAAAAGGAAAAGATTTTAAGCTGAATAATATTCAATACCTTATAGAAAATTCCGATGATAAAAAGTTTATCCTTTTTGGAGATGATACACAAAGGGATATGGAGGTGTATGCAATTATTGTTAAAACCTACCCAAAAAGAATAGCTCGAATATATATTCGACAAACAAAAAGAATTGTCAATAAACGAAAACGAATGCTATGGAAAAATCTAAAAGAAATATTTCCATCCACCGTTTATTTTAACGAAAGCACAGATATTGACCTTGAAATGAAACAGATAGAAAACCTAATATTAACAAAAAATGACTTAAAATGAGACTGTTATTTGTTGTAAATCCTATTTCCGGGGGTGTAAATAAAGAACCTTTTTTGAAAAGTGCAGAAGCTTTATGTAAAAAATATGGTGTTGAATATGAGATCTTTAAAACCACAGGCAAAAATGATGCGCAAAACTTAAAACAAATATTGGCTAAATTTGATCCTGATAAAGTAGTCTCGGTTGGAGGAGATGGAACAACGCTATTTACTTCGATAGTATTGCGCAACAGCAAGTATCCATTGGGCATCATTCCTTTGGGTTCGGCCAATGGAATGGCAACAGAATTATTCGTAGATCCAGATCCTGTTGCTGCCCTAAAAGATATTATTATGTCTCGAGTGGTGGCTGGTCTGGACATGGTTGTCGTCAATGACAAGCATTATTCAATACACATAGGTGATGTTGGAATAAATGCACAAATTGTAGACTCCTACGAGAAAGATAAAAACCGTGGTATGGCCACTTATGCCAAGTATTTTATCGAAGAACTCAAACGAATTTCACCATTTGAGATTAACGTAAAAGCAAATGGAAAAGAGATAAAGAACAAAGGTGTCATGGTTGGAATTTGTAATTCCAGAAAATACGGTACAGGAATTCCATTAAATTTAAATGGAAATCCAATGGATGGAAAATTTGAGATCGTAATAGTAGAAAATATTAGTGCAAATTCATTATTAAAAGCAGGTCTGTCTAAATTTGATGATAACTTTTACGATAGCCAGAACGGTATGGTGATTAGTACAACCGAAGCAGAAATAAATTTTGAAAAACCAAGACTCTTACAACTGGATGGTGAGGTTATTGGAAAATTCACAACGCTTAAAATAAAGATACTGCATGGTGCGGTCAAATTTATTACGCATAATAACAACAAATTTTTACAATAAAAATAAGAGACGCATAAATTGTCAACGATGCCAAAAAAAAATATGAATTCTAAAATACGTAAAAATTTCTCTTTTTACGGGAAGGTTCTGAAGAACTCATTGATAAGATTCGACAGTGAAGATGCCTTTACGCAATCAGCAGCACTGGCATATTATATGGTTTTTTCCCTGCCTCCAATGTTGTTTATTATTTTTTGGTTGGCGGGTTTATTATATGATGAGGTCATAGTAAGAGAAGCGATTTTTGATGAATTTGGCAAACTAATTGGTGAAAATGGATCGAATCAACTGATGAGAACGATCGAAGGACTAACAGCAAATAGACCAACATGGTGGGGAACTGTTCTGGGCGCAGGAGCTTTACTCTTTATGATATCAACCGTTTATGTTACCCTGCAACATATCCTGAACAATATTTTCGAAATAAAGATCAGCAGAACCCTCCGCCAGAGTTTTTGGATAATGTTACGCGACAGATTTCTTTCCATTGCAATGTTGGGAATTGTTGCTTTTATCCTTACTTTATCTATGGTAATAAGTGCAGTTTTTAGTGGCTTGGTTGGAATAATTGAAAAGTGGATCGGAGATTATTCGATCTGGTTGATTTTATTTGACTATATCGTGTTTAACTTTATAGTGCTGACTATTTTATTTGCGTTAATGTTCAGGTATATGCCAAGCAAAAGATTGAAGTGGCGTGAAACCTGGTATGGTGCTATATTTACTGCGATATTATTTATTACCGGAAAATCACTGATTGGAATTTTTATTGGAAATAGTCAGACAGCCAATTTTTATGATGCCGCAGGTAGTATTATGGTGTTGATGTTGTGGGTGTATTATTCATCAACAATCTTCCTTTTCGGAGCCATTTTTACCCACAGTCGCTCTAAACTCTTGAACAAAAATGACTTATGAGAATATAAGAAACTCTTTGATGGTCTTCATTGAGTTATTCCCATCAAACATGTGACCAACTAATTGTCTGGATTTTATCCCATTCAACATATTTGTAAGTTTTAGATTATGCTTATCTTCGCAACAACAAACAAATATAAAGGGAAGTCGATAACTTTATAGAGTAGATAATTAACCTAACCTTAACAATTAAACCTTATGAAAAAATTTAAATTTTTAGCAATTTTAATTGCAATGCCATTTATTATGATGGCGCAAAAAACAGATAAACCCAACATCCTCGTAATTTGGGGAGATGACATTGGGCAATCTAATATCAGTGCTTACACTTTTGGCCTCGTTGGCTATCAAACCCCTAATATTGACCGACTTGCAAATGAGGGAATGATGTTTACAGATTATTATTCAGAACAATCCTGTACCGCTGGTCGTTCTACTTTTATCTTAGGACAAAGTGTTTTACGGACTGGCTTGAGCAAAGTGGGTATGCCGGGAGCGAAAGAAGGAATAAATGAAAAAGATCCTACCATAGCTGAAATGTTGAAACCACTAGGCTATGCAACCGGTCAGTTTGGTAAAAATCATTTAGGCGACGCTGACGAACATTTACCTACCAATCACGGGTTTGATGAATTTTTTGGTAATCTATATCATTTAAATGCAGAAGAAGAACCGGAATTAGAAGACTATCCAAGTCCAGAGGAATTTCCAAATTTCAAGAAAAATTATGGCCCACGTGGTGTTATTCATTCTTACGCCGGTGGAAAAATAGAAGATACAGGACCATTGACAAAAAAAAGAATGGAAACTGTTGACGATGAAACTTCAGATGCTGCCGTTAAATTTATAAGAAAAGCCGTGAAAGATAAAAAACCTTTCTTTGTTTGGTGGAATGGTACAAGAATGCATTTCAGAACGCACGTTAAACCGGAACTAAGAGGTATATCCGGCCAAAATGAATATGCAGATGGCATGGTAGAGCACGATATGCATGTTGGAAAATTATTAGATCTATTAGATGAATTGGGAATTGCTGATAATACCATTGTACAATACGGCACAGATAATGGTCCGCATAAAAACACCTGGCCGGATGCCGGTGTCAACCCATTTAGAGGAGAAAAAAACACCAACTGGGAAGGTGGTTGGAGAACACCTTCCTTGCTTCGTTGGCCGGGTACTATAGAAGCAGGATCAGTATCAAACGGTATTATTTCAGGACTGGATTGGTTTCCTACGTTTTTAGCAGCCGCCGGGAATGATGATGTAAAAAACAAGCTATTAAACGGGTTTGAAGGCTTTAAAGTTCATTTAGACGGTTATAATATGCTGCCGTATTTAACGGGTGAAGTAAAAGAAAACCCAAGAAAGGAAATATTTTATTTTTCAGATGACGGCGACCTTACAGCTATGCGTTATAATGATTGGAAGGTTATTTTTATGGAGCAAAGATCTCCGGGGACACTTCAAGTATGGGCAGAACCGTTTATTACATTGAGAATGCCCTTGTTGTTTAATTTACGCAGAGACCCTTACGAATTTGCCACGGTAACTTCAAATACTTACTTTGATTGGTATTTGGATCATGCATTCTTACTGTTGCCTGCTGCGCAATATGTAGGCAATTTTATTGCAACCTTTAAGGATTATCCTCCCAGAATGAAGGCCGCAAGTTTTAGCCTGGGTGACACGATGGACGCTTTAAGCAAACCAACTAATAATTAAATCAATCTTGTAAAAAGACTGTCTTTTCGAGCAGTCTTTTTTTATCCAATAAATATGAAAATTAAATATTCTTACCTTATATCTTATTTTTTATTGATTTTTATAGGATTTGGTTGCACTAATAATACACCAAAAACAAAAGTCGATTATCCGGAGATTCATGAAAAAAGAGACCCACTACCTTCTTGGAATAACAGTTCAACGAAAAAAGAGATCCTTGCTTATGTTGATGTCGTAACAGATAAGAACAATTATAATTTTATTCCTATACAAGATCGAATTGCAACCTTCGACAATGATGGAAATTTATGGTCTGAGCAACCTGCCTATTTTCAATTATTTTTTGCAATGGACAGAGTTAAAGAAATGGCTGTTGATCACCCGGAATGGAAAACAACCCAACCTTTTAAAGCTGTGTTAGAGAATAATATGGAGGAATTGATAAAACAAGGAGAGCATGGATTAATTAAATTGGTTATGGCAACACATGCCGGCATGACAACAGAAGAATTTAAAGCGGATGTAAAAGCCTGGATAAAAACAGCCAAACATCCAACAAAAAAAGTTGGTTATGATAAATTGGTTTACCAGCCCATGTTGGAATTATTACAATATTTAAGAGAAAATAAATTTAAAACCTATGTAGTTTCAGGTGGCGGAGTTGATTTTATGAGAGCTTTTGTTACAGAAATTTACGGAATTCCAGAGGAACAGATAATTGGTAGCAGAATAAAAACAGAATTTGATTATAATGATGGTAATCCAGTAATTAAGCGAGTTGCAGCCTTGGATTTTATTGACGATAAGGAAGGTAAACCATTGAACATTCAGAAAATTATTGGTAAAAAACCCGTGTTTGCCTCAGGGAACTCTGATGGTGATCTACAAATGTTGCAATGGACAGCCTCCAATAATCATAAAGGTTTTATGATTTATTTACATCATACGGATTCGATAAGAGAATGGGCCTATGACAGAGACTCACATATTGGCAGATTGGACAAAGGCCTGGATCAGGCCAAAAAAGATGGCTGGACCATTATCGATATGAAAAATGATTGGAAAGTAATTTATCCTCCCGGTACTTTTCAGAATGAATAGATCTACTAGTATCAAAATTTATAAACCTCTGAATTAAAAAATTTAGAGGTTGTTTTTCTTTGCTTATACCAATTACTATTGGTAATTTTATAAGTTTCCACTTTAAAAGAACGGTAAGCATGAAGAAAATTACTCTACTCATTATTTTGACCTTTATTTTTTTTGGATTTACACTTAAGAATGAACAATCCTGGATAAGAATTAATCAATTAGGATATCTTCCTCATGCCATCAAAGTTGCGGTATTAGGTTCAAAAGAAATAATAAAAATTAAAACATTTTCTATTCATGATTCTCAAACGAAGGAAGTTGTTTATACTTCAGATATCATAGTTAGCAAAGGCAAATTTGGGCCGTTTAAAAGTTCTTTTCGCCTCAACTTTTCTGATTTTAACACGGAAGGTCAATATTATATTCAAACAGGAAATATTAGATCACCCATTTTCAGTATTAATGCTAATGTTTATGATGGAACCGCTGATTTTCTGCTAAAATACATGAGACAGCAGCGTTGCGGATATAATCCATATTTGACGGATTCTTGCCATGTTAATGATGGCTTTATTGTTTACAACCCTGATAAAAATGGGCAGCGAATTGATGTTAGCGGTGGTTGGCACGATGCAACAGATTATTTACAATACACCGCAACATCCGCAAACGCGATATTCCAATTACTTTTTGCCTTCAGAGAAAACCCAAAAGCCTTTGGAGATGCATATCAAGATAATGGTCTTCCCGGTCCAAACGGCATTCCGGATGTAATCGATGAGGCTAAATTCGGAATGGATTGGTTGTTAAAAATGAATCCATCTCCCGACGAATATTACAATCAAATTGCTGATGATCGGGATCATGCAGGATTCCGTTTACCCAATGAGGATCAAGTGGTGTATAGTGAAGAATACAAAGGAAGACCGGTTTATTTGGCATCGGCCGAGAAACAAGGATTATTGAAGTATAAAAACCGTTCTACCG
>PVMK01130767.1_pt1 | contig 68097 bp, 56 predicted proteins | sample 1853481 | NCBI WGS metagenome assembly PVMK01 (sample SAMN08533507, study PRJNA380276) | Marine sediment metagenome, whole genome shotgun sequencing project.
CTCATTAATATTGGAATGGACTTATCGTCTTCCCTATATTCTCCTGTTTTAAAACCGTCTAATACTGTTTGCAATGATGCGGCTATATCCTGACTGGTTATTCCTCCAATCTGGGCCCTATTTTGATCAATATTAATTACGAATTTTTTATTTTTTGGTCCCCAATCATCCTTAATGTTTTTAGTGCCGTTTATTTGTGTTAGCCTCATTTTAACTGCTTCTGAGATTCTTGACAATTCATCCGGATTTTCTCCAGAAACTTTTATTTCAATTGGAGTGCCTCCTCCTCCTCCAGCTAAAGAACCAATTTTAATATCGGCATTTGGAAACGTATTGAAACAAAAAGCATCTAGCCTAATAATCATTTCATTATTGTAAACTGCGTCAGATATATTTACTAACATATGGGCATAACTTGAGTTTGCTTCGTCCGGAGTATATCCTTGATCGTATGATTCCGGACCTGCCCCGGTATACGATGACCAATCTATAATTCCATTTGTTCTTGTTTTAGTTACTTGTAAGGAATCTTTGATAAAATCTTCAATTTCTAGAACTACTTGAGATGTTCGTTCAATTTTAGTTCCCTGAGGTAGGTTAATATCAACAGTTATTAAATTTCTATCACTATCTGGAAAAAATAAAAATGGAATTTTTTTAAACCCAAGTAACGAAATAAAGAAAACTGCGAAGATTGAAATAATAACTTTGTACTTATTGACCAAAGCCCATAAGATTAAATCTTTATAGTACTTTTTTAAAGTAAATATAGTTCTGTCAATAAGGCTTGGCTTCATTTCACCTTTTGGTACTATCTTTAAAAATAAATAACTAAACAAGGTAATTACTGTAAGTGCCATTAACCAGGAAGATAATAGAGCCAAAGAAATAACTACAAAAATAGGACCAACAATATCTCCCATGGTAGATTCTGCAAGATAAAAAGCCAAAAAGGCTGCCGATGTTGTCAAGGTCGATATCAATAAAGGTGTAAATAGTTCAGAACATGCATCTATCGCAGCCTTTTTAGCAGCTATACCTTCTTCCATCTTAACCATTATTGTTTCCGCAACCACAATGGCATTGTCAACCATCATTCCTAAAGCCATAATTAAAGCTGCAAGTGTTACCTGATTTAAACCCATTTTTATGACTCCCATCAACATTATGGTCATGATCACAACAATTGGTATCAAACTTGCTATAATCATTCCTGATCTGAAACCTAAAAAGACCAGCATTACAATTAATACAATTGCTATTGCTTGCATTAGATTGACAACAAAATCTGATATTTTAACATTAATATAGGTATCCATGGAAGCCAATCTTTCAAGCTCCAATCCTATTGGCAATTTTGATTTCCAACGTTGTAAAACTATATCTACATTCTCACCTAACTTAACTATACTAGCGCCTTCTATGAGGTTTATATGTAAAGAAATAGCATTTTTACCATTAACTCGTACTTTTTGAGTTGGTGGATCGATATAGCCTTTTTTAATATTGGTGATATCCCCCAAATAGACTAGTTGACGCCCATCACCTACCGGAATTAGCATTTTTTGAATATCTTCAATAGAATTAAAATTTCCGGTGGGTTCTAAAATGATGCGCTCATCATCCACGTTAATCTCTCCTCCTGAACTTAAAATATTGGTAGCAGCAATGCTACTTTGAAGTTTACTGGCCGATAGGCCATATTCCTTAAGTCTAGCATTATCAAATCCTACAAACACACGCTCTTCTTGCACTCCGCCAAGTTCTACTTTTGCAGCTTCATCCAGCTTAATTAAATCGTCTTTAATGTCATCAGCAAATTCTTTCATATCAGCATATGAAAAGCCATCCGAAATTAATCCAACAGCAATACCATATACGTCACCAATACCGTCATCGTCAAGATTAGGTTTAATCCCTTGGGGAAGCCCTTTTAATACTTCTAATTTTCTACGAAGTCTATCCCAAACTGGTTGCAACTCCTCGGGTTTTACTAAATCTTTTAAAGTTACCGTAATTACCGACAAGCCTGATCTGGAGGTACTGGTTACTTCATCCAATTCAGGCAATTCCTGTACAACTTTTTCAACCTTATCTGTTACTAATTGCTCTACCCTTTCTGGGCTTGCTCCAGGGAATTGCGTTATAATATTTGCTACTCTAACAGTATATGGAGGCATACTATCTCTTGGCAAAGAAAAATATAGTACCAATCCCATAAGTATAATAGTGACCAATATGGTAATGGTAATTCTGTTCTTTTCTATTGCAAATTGTGTTAAATTCATTGGTCGGTTAATTTTTATTTGTCATTCTTCATTTGTTATTGCAACCTTACTTCTTGCCCATCTAATAAGGTTTGTAACCCTGCCGTAGCAATTCGTTGTCCTAGGGAAAGGCCTTCTTGGATCTCAAAACCTTCAGAGGTTAATGATCCTAATTTAATTCTCTGTTTTTTTACAATTGTAATTTCAGTATCATCTACTATTATGAACACAAATCGTCCTACACCATCTTCGCCTACTGCTTTTGCGGGTACAACTAAGGTTTTTTGAGATACATCTCTTACGCCAAAGTCGAAAGTGACATTCGCTGCCATACCAGATTTTATATCTTGAGTAGGATTGATTATGATAACGTGAACAGGATATGTCGATGTATTACCATCTACTGAAGGTGAAACTTCTGAAACTTCACCTTTAAACTCCATTCCCGGTATGGAAGAAAATGACAGAGATACCGGCATTCCTTGTTTTACATTATTGATAACACTTTCCGGGAGTCCTAAACTTATTTCCATATTACCACTAACATTCAGGACTGCAATATTTTGACCAGCCGTTACATTCTCATTTATTTCAGCATTTACGGAAGCAATTGTTCCTTTTGCCGGCGCATATAAAAACCCATACCTAATTTGTTCTTGCTGTATGGCGACACTACGCTGAGCAGACTCATGGCTTGCTTTTGCTGTTAGATATGAATTTTTTGCAGCCTCATAATCGCTCAATGAAGAACTTCCTTTTTCATAAAGGGAACGTACTCTATTCAAACTTAATTTAGCTGTATTCATTTGTGATGCCGCACTATTCAATGAAGAAACCGCACTTTCATAGTTTAATCTCGATTGTACATTATCTAATTTAGCTAATAGCTGCCCTTTATTGATGTTTTGACCTAAACCAATATCAAAAAAAGTAATAATTCCACCATTCCTAAAACTTAATTTGACGACTTGGCCAGTCCTTGAAGTGCCACTAAATACTCTTATTTTTTCACCTCCCAGATATCCGACCTCTATATAACTAACTGGACGAATACGCATTTTTTCCTCTTTTTTTTCTGGACCACAGGAAATCAAAACAATTGACGCTAATACAATTAGGTGTAACTTATTAATGTGTTTCATTGGTTATTATTTTAGATTCTCTATAATTTTTTACTTTCTATTAAAAATCGATTTCTCTTTATTTAAAAAGACATCAATTAAATATCCTAATTTTTATTTAAAATAAATTCATAGAACCGCTGAATAAAAGCCTGATTTTCCGCATCCGTATTTAGTAAAAAGTATCGTCCTATAAATCGTTCTAATTGAATGGAGCTAATAAGATAATTGTATGTCGCATTCGATCTTGATAATTTTGCTTGCAAATAATTTCGTTGAGCATCTATTAATTGAGTAATGGCAACAGCTCCACTCGAATACGCCGTTTGTGTAAGTTCAAGACTTTCTTTTGCAGTTTCTTCTGATACATTTGATAATTTTATATTGGTTATTTCGTTAATAATTTCGAGTACTGCATCATTCACATTACGCTCAATATTCAACTGCAAATCATCTAGATTAATATTTAATTGATCTTTCTGAATAATTGCGATTTGCTTATTGATATTTTGTTGATTTTGTTGAATAATGGGAATTGATAAATTTAATCCAATGTTATAATTACCATTTAAAGCCGGTTCTGAAGTACTACCTTTGCCCCATTGATTAAAATTACGAGTGTATTGACCCTGTAATCCCAATGTCGGAATAAATCGGCCTGAACTATTAAGTTTCAAAATACGTTCTGTTGCCTTTAAATTATAATTTAAAAATGATATTTCCGGGGCATTAATTTTCGCCTCTTCTATTAAAAAAGCAATGAAGTCTTTTCGCATTGAAGGATTATCTATCAACTCCCCTATTTGTTGATAATTATAATTTTTAAAAATTCCTTCTTCCAGTTCTGCTTCTTCAATATCAATTTCAAAATCAATAGGATTATTTAGCAATTGGTTTAAAGCATGAAAAGACTGTTCTAATTGACTAATTGCTTCTACCAATACTTGAAAATTTTGAGCTTCCTCGCTTCTAAATCGTAAAACATCGGTTTTTCCAGATTGCCCAGCTTCATAATTATGTTCAGCTATCAATAAATTCTTTTTCGTAACATCTAAATTTTGTGCTTGTATTTTTACATTTGACTTTAGAATTAATGCATTAAAATATGCAATTGATGCATTCAATATGGCATCCAATTCTGCCTCCTCATAGGCTTTTTGTTGAGCTTTTTCTAGAGTTTTTTGGACATAAATATTTGCATTGGCAGCTTCCGAAAATATTGTTTGGGTTAAATTAATATCTCCCTTGGTCTCATATTCTGGAAATAAACCTGCTGAAATTTCAGCTAGTTTAGGATCAACGTAAATTCCTGATGCACTGGCTGAAACATTAGGATAATAATCGCTTTTTGCTATCTTAACGTCTTGTTTTTTTAGAGATACACTTTGTTTCTCTGATTGCAATGACAAGTTTTTATAAGTGGTTTCATTCATCACATCTAACAATGAATATTTCTTTTTTGTGATCACCTTGTCAAAATCACCAACAAAATCGGTAGATGCAATTAAACTAAATTTAATGGGAACCTCAACTAATTGAGCAGTGTTATAATTGATAGTAAGGTTAGGATTAAAATCTACAAATATTGGCAACTCTGAAGGATTGATCCCATTTACAATATCATCAATATTCAAGGCGATTCTTCTAAAAAATTGAGTTAAATTTTCTTCTGCTTGATTCGTTGCCAGAATACCATTAACAACATCTTCAATATTTGTTGCTGTGAAAGAGGGTAGTTTTTTAGCTATGAAAAAATTAGCAAGATTTTTTATTTCTGAATCACTAAGAAAAAACCCACCTGCCAAATAAACAGCATCTACATCATTAACATTATTTTTAATATCAGTTATCTTTGCAAATGGAATTAATTGATAAGACAGATCTGACATTACAACATCTAAAGTTTCCTTTAATGGGACTAATTCTGGAAGAAAGTGATCAACCAAAATGCCAATGTTTTTAAAATCATAAATTTCCTTGAATGATTCAAGGTCCTTTCTATAAGATTGAGACGAAATTAAGTACGTAAAATTATTGATGCCAGAAGACTCCTTATTTTTATCAATATCAATGAGGTCACTATTTATAGCTCCAAATAATATTGTTGGTTTTTCATGCACTATAAGCTCTGTAATAACAATATTATTTATGGTTCCGAAAGCCAAAATAATATCAGTTTCATCATTTAAAAGGGTTTGATAATTTTTCCTTGCAGTGGCTATATTAAGATTATTTTCTAAAACAGTTCTAAAACTTATAAGGGCATCTTCTCCAACAACAGAAACTATTTCGTTTTGCATTTGTACAAACAATGTTTGAATATCATCAGTAGAATTATCAACGAGAATACCTACAGATACTGTCTTTGAATTTTGAGAAAATCCGATGAAAAATACAAAAAGGAAAAGAATCCTTAATATTAGTTTTACCATTTATTAATTGTTTAATTATTAATCCCCCAACGTTTATAGGCTAATTTGAGAAATTCTCCATAGATTTTATTATGAAGCTCAAATTGCTCTTTGGAAAGCATTCCTTTAAGTTCTTTGTCTTGAAAGCTTAGATACTTATTCAATTCTTTTTTAAATTCTTCCTGTGTATATCCCTTGTCCAAATCATCCAACCGAGAAATTTTGGATATATAGTAGAAAATGACTGCATAATATTCGTCTAGTTCCTCCTCTGTAAATTTCATTGCGTTTACTTCATTGTGAAACCACATCTGAAGATAGTCTCTTTCTTGATGTGTAAATATTTCAACTTTCCTCGTTGTTTTATCCCATTCTTGTGAATTAGCATTAGTAATTACTAATATAGACATCAATAATATTAGATTTTTAAAATACCACATAAACAAATTTTTAGTTTAAATTTTGTTAAATATAATAATTTTCTTAAAGATTTTTCTTTCAATTCCATAATCATATTCCAAGAACGATCAAGAAGTGTATCATTTAAATGGCATATTCTCATTATAAATAATATGCGGTTAATTGTTATTAGAAAATCAAAACTCTTTTTTATTTATTGCATGGCAGTTTTTTTATCATTCTTGTCCGCCCCGATAGGAATGTTTAATTTTAAAAACAAGGAACTATTGTTTGTGCCAAATACACAGATAAAAAAAGATTAGTTATATTCACTTTGTATTTACCGATCAAATACGAATAAAAATGAAGCTCTAGTGCCGGGGATAAAGAAATTTGGGACATTTGCAGGCGTCTTTACGCCTTCAATCTTAACCATTTTAGGGGTGATCATGTATATGCGCCTGGGCTGGGTTGTAGGCAATGCCGGGCTCATTGGCACTATTATCATTATCATTATTGCTCATGTTATAGCAGTGACCACGGGTTTAAGTGTCTCCTCTGTAGCTACCGATAAAAAGATTGGCGCCGGGGGTATTTATTATGTACTCTCCCGGAGCATGGGCATTCCCATCGGTGGGTCCATAGGTATTGCGCTTTACGTCGGAACGGCCTTTTCTATCGCCTTATATATCTTGGGGTTCGCCGAAAGTTTTAACGAGTATTTTGGCTTTGGCTTGACCATAAATGCCCTTAGAATAACAGGAACCATTGCACTGGTCTCCCTTACAATAATTGCGCTTATTAGTACTTCCCTAGCCCTTAAGGCCCAGTTCATTATTTTGACCGCTATTATTGTGTCGCTGGTATCCATCTTTTTAGGGAGCAAAGAATTTGTTCCCGATACGGTTCATATGTTCTCGACGCCGGATGCCGTGTCTTTAGAGGTGGTATTCGCCATATTCTTCCCCGCTGTAACCGGTTTTACGGCTGGCATCGCCATGAGTGGTGATCTCAAGGACCCGAAAAGGTCAATTCCCAAAGGGACCTTGATGGCCATTGGCGTGGGATTTATCGTTTATATTACCCTTGCGGTTTTTATGGCTTATAATATCAATTCCGAAGTTTTAAGATCAGATTATAACATATTGATGAAAATCGCCATTTATGCTCCTGTTGTTGTGGCCGGAATCTGGGGTGCAACATTGTCCTCGGCATTGGGTGGTATTCTTGGAGGGCCCAGGATATTGCAGGCCATGTCCATCGATAAGGTGACACCAAAACTATTTGCCAAAGGAAAGGGCGGAAATAACGAACCTGTAAATGCTTTGTTTATGGCCTTTATTATTGCCGAAGCAGGAATCCTTATCGGAGAACTGGATGTCATCGCCCGTGTGGTTTCCATGTTTTACCTTACAGCCTATGGCTTTATCAATATTTCCTATTTCCTCGAGAGTTGGGCCAACCCGGATTTCCAGCCAACATTTAAAATCAAACGATGGATAGGCCTACTGGGCTTTATTGCATGTTTTGCCGTCATGTTCAAACTGGATATGATAGCTATGATTGGGGCTTTGGCCGTTGTAAGCGCCTTGTATTTTGGCTTGCGACGCAAGGAGGTACAGTTACAATCCAATGATGTATGGCGTAGCGTCTGGGAAAATATTGTAAACAAGGGGTTGAGGAAAATTGATGCCAAAGTGGATGAAAACTCAAATTGGAATCCCAATATTATCCTGTTTAGCGGTCAAAGTGAACACCAGTCCTACCTGTTGGAATTGGGTAAGACGGTTTCCGGACGTACAGGTGTCGTCACCAATTTTAAACTTATAGTAGATAAAAACAATGACAAGCCCTTAAAAAAGACCGAACAGGTTATCCGCGATAAGAACTTTAAGGAACTTGGCATTTTTGCGCGGCAGATCAAGGTGGATAATATTTATACGGGCATCATCAATATTGCAACCACCTTCGGGTTTTCGGGTGTTGAACCCAATACCATTATGATGGGCTGGCCAAAGGGCCTGGAGAATTCTGTAGAATATTCAAAAATGACACAAATCCTGTTGCATTTGGATTATAACTTGTTGTATCTGGACTTCGATAAAAGATCTAAATTCGGTCGATATCATACTGTCGACCTTTGGTGGAGGGAAACCGACAGTAAGAATGCCGAGATGATGCTCAATATCGCCAGGTTTATCATTGCTTCTCCCCGGTGGAACAATCCACACATAAGGGTACTTTTTGTAAATAACAATAATGTGGATATTGACATTATTGAAGCAAAGATCGCCGAATTGGTCGATGATCTAAGGGTTAATGTCGAAATAAAGATTATTAATAACGCCATAGAACAGGAACCATTTTATAATATCATAAAGATGTATTCTGGAACTACGGACCTTACCCTGGTTGGGATTCCCAATTACAAGATCGAAAAGCAGGCCGAATTTATCCTTAAAACCAATGACCTGTTTGAAACCATAGGCTCAACCTTATTGGTCAAGGCAGCAAATAATTTTAACGTGCTCGACCTGGATTTTATTGAAAAATCAAAATTCTAAGATGGCAGAATATTCAATGTTAAGCCAGAAAGAGGTTAAAACGATCTTAAGTAACTACGATATTACAGAGTTACGATCCTGTGAAATATTAAGCGGTGGCTTTCAAAACACCAACTTTGCTGTTGTTACCGAAAAAGGGAAGTTTGTGTTGACCATTTGCGAGGAAAAATCAGTTGAGGATACCCTTAATTTGGCTTGTTTACTCGAGCATCTGGCCAGCAACAATTTTATTACTTCAAGGATCATACGCAGCAGCAAAAATGAGCCTATATGTTTTTGGAATGGTAAGCCCCTAATGCTAAAGTCTTACCTGACGGGTAAGATTATGGAAGAGCTACCCAATCACTTATTAGAATGTGTAGGCAGCGAGTTAAGCAAACTGCATAAAATAGAAGCTCCGGATTATCTTCCCACAGTACTGAGCTATGGTAAAGAAAATTTTGATGCCGTGACGGAATATGCCGCCGGTTCTCCCTACCATTTCTGGCTGAAGAATATTGAACAATATATAGAGCAATATATGCATCCGAATCTGCCAAAGGCCTTAATTCATAGCGATGTTTTTAGTAGTAATATCATTGTCAGTGAAGATGAGCGTACCACCACGATTATGGATTTTGAGGAAGTTACCTATTATTACAGGGTCTTTGATCTTGGAATGACGATCGTAGGGCTATGCCGAGTAGGAAAGACCATTAATATTGAAAAGATGAATGCTCTTTTAAAAGGGTATTACCTGGGCATTCAATTACGGGAAACAGAACTAAAGGTCTTACAGCATTTTACTGTTTATGCGGCAGCGGCTATGTCCTTCTGGCGGCATAAGCATTATAACTTCACATTTCCCAATCCCGCTTTTAAGGATCACTACCTTGAATTGAAGCATATTGCCGATCATGTTAAGGATTTACCCGCCGGGGTATTTGTAAATTTTGAATAGTATCATACCTTATTTGTTTGATAATATTCATGAAGGTAATATGATCCCAATTATCGTTCGTACCAAGGTCAAGGGTGGTACATCCGAAAGCTTTGTTAAGGATGATTTTGAAAAATAAAATTTAAGCAATCCAAACAGACAAGGGTTTTTCCTGAATAAGTAATTTTTATATCCGGTAATTATTGCGATTTCAATTTAACTGTGGTATAGATTTAACATGCGCAAAAATATCAACCCCGTTAATAGTCATTTCTACAGGAGAATCGAGCATTTTAATACCCTTAACATCGTTTATCCAACCTTTAGGAGATATGGCCTCAATATTATAAAATTCGCCCTTACTGTTAATGGCCTTTATATGAATTATATTTCCGGACTGTTCAACACCTTTAACGTCTAATATCTGCCCGTCGGCAGTAAAGGCTTTAATATCTATTATCGTACCATCGGTATCGATGGCCTTGACTGGCATGTATTTATCATCACTCACCGGTATTTTAATTGGTAAAGAATTTCCTTTTACAAACGCTTTAATGTCCACAAGACTGATCTGATCTGAATTTTGAACGGCCTTTACGTCATAGGTGTTGCCATCGGAATCTATAGCTTTAACATCGAGAACACCCCCCATGGGCAGGCGGGCTTTTACCTCCCAAATTGTTTCAACGGCACTGTCCTTAACGGCAACGGTTGCATCTACCTTAACATTGTCATTTGACTTTCCTTTATTACAGCCAATAATTAAAATGAAAATAACAAGAACCGAGGCCATTCTTGTCGCTATGTACGTATGTTTAAAACTATTCATGACTTTATGATTTAAATGATACTAATAATTTCAATGCCTTATAACAATTATGTTGAGACATTAACAAATGTAAATCAACGGTTTCAAAAATATTATGATAAAAGTCATGCTTTCAGGATTTTCCAAAAACGAACAGCGATCAAAAACGGAACCATCTTACTGGTTTATGTCCATCGTGGCTCAAATCGGTTTTGCTCAGGCCCCCTTATAATGACTCTTTTTAATTATATTTAGGGAAACATTTTAAAAGGATGGATAAGAGGAATTTTATTAAAACAATATCGCTCGCCACATTAGCATCGCCATTATATGCCGGGGCTTTAGGTGACATTTTTAAAGATCTACCGGTGAATGCATTGGCAAAAACCGATGATTTCTGGCTAAAAGTACGACAGGATTATAAGCTTAAACCCGAATATATCAATCTTGAAAGTGGGTATTACAATATCATTCCTACATCGACATTGAATAAAATGATTGAACATGCTCAAATGGTTAATTATGAAGGGTCTTATTATATGAGGACGGTGCAATGGGAAAACAAAAAGCGTATGGCAGAAAAGTTGGCCAGCGTTGTGGGTTGTTCCCCGAAAAATGTTGTCATTACCAGGAACACTACCGAATCCCTGGACATGGTAATTAAAGGGATGCGCTGGAATAAAGGTGATGAAGCCGTTTTTGCCGAACAGGATTACGGTGCGATGAAAGATATGTTCAAGCAAGTTGCAAAGAGATTTGGAGTTGTTAACAAAATTGTATCTGTGCCAAATCATCCCAAATCGGATGATGAAATTGTGGAGCTATATGCCAATGCGATAACATCAAAGACCAAACTATTAATGGTCTGCCATATGATCAATATTACAGGACAGATCCTGCCGGTTAAAAAGATATGCGACATGGCTCATCAAAGAGGGGTTGAGGTAATGGTTGACGGTGCACATTGCATTGGTCATTTCGAAGTCGATATTGAGGCACTGGATTGCGATTATTACGGTTCCAGTTTACATAAATGGTTAGCCGTTCCATTAGGTACGGGGCTTTTATATGTAAATGACAAACATATTGATACATTGTGGCCAATATTTGCGGAGGAGCCACGCGAATCGGGAGATATCTCACGTTTGAACCATACCGGAACTCACCCTGTTTACCATGATCTTAGCATTGAAAACGCCATTGATTATTATAATATGATTGGCGGTGCCAGAAAAGAAGCGCGATTAAGATTTTTACAGGAATATTGGACCAGCCAGGTGAGAGATATTCCAAATATCATTGTGAATACCCCAAAGGAGTCACATCGCGCCTGTGGTATTGCCAATGTAGGGATAAAAGGCATTGAACCTTCGGTTTTGGTCGAACGATTAATGCATGACTATAAGATCTTTACCGTTGCCATCGATTATGCCAATGTTCAAGGATGCCGAATTTCACCAAATGTATTCACTCTTACAGAAGAATTGGATGTGTTTGTAAAAGCCTTAAAAGAAATGGCGGCTTAATGCAATATGAAGTGTTGATGGTTTTAGCTTTACTCTTTTTTAAATAACTTCTATAATTAGTACAATTATATCAGCGGACTTCTCCAATTTACTTTTTTGGTTTAGGATAGAGCCAGTTCGAGAGTATTTTACTTATAAGGGGCATTACAGGATAGGTCATGAGGACGGAAATAAATATCACCGAAAGTAAAATGGCAAGCCAATACGGAAACTCTTGTGTAAACGGCCCAATGGCGAAATTCGACAGTAATACCAACGGATAAACGGCTATGATACCCATCGTTACCAATTTATAAAAAGCAGGTTTTGTCGTCTGATGTGTCTCATGATCAGGCAATTCGAACCACTGTTCGATTCCGTGGGATTGCATTTGCGATTGATGAGATACTAAATAAGGTTCGGCTTTTTTAAAAATGGTTTTAAAGGTCTCTGATGCTTTCCAGGTTTCCAGAGTATCGGAAGTCTCAAATCGGATAATAATGATATATTCCAGGTGATTCTTATCCCGGGGCCGTAATATATCGGAACTGATAAATCCCGGCTGTTCAGCAACGACTTTGTTGATGCCCTTAGACCAGGTTTCAAATTCCTGTTGATGGCGCGGTTTTACAATTTCAGAAATGATATTGGTGGCTATACGCTTTTTGGCTTCACTTACATTATTATAATCCATGGGAATTGATTTAATATCATAAAGATATTAAACCTGAACCTTCTACAATAAGAAATAAAGTCGTTTTCTTCCGGATGCAGTCTAAAACACGCCTAGGCGCTTTTCCCCGACCTATACCATACGTTAAGAATCAATCCCCCAATGATCATTAGGATGCCAAGGATGCTCCAGAAGGTATAGATCTCACCAAACCAGAAGATGCCGAGCATTAACGTATAAATGACTTCGATATATTTTAATGGGGCCACCTGGTTGGCCTTTGCGGTTTGAAAGGCTTTGGTCATATACACCTGCCCGAAGTATCCAAAGATCCCCAAACTGATTAATAACACCCATTCCAAGCCCTGGGGATCTGTCCAATTTTTTATAGACAGTAGCCCTCCCACCAGGGTTGCCACCATCATAAAATAATGGACAACTACCACAGGGTGTTCGGTCTTTCCTATTTTACTTATAATAATATATACCAACCCGCTAAACACAGCAGCGAGTAGGACGAGTATGAGTCCATATGTATTCAATTCCGCATCAAAACCTTTCAGAACAAATACACCTGCAAAGGCCAAAATAAAAAACAACCATTGCATGGGCCATATCTTCTCCCGTAACAGGATAACGGCGAAAACGGCGGCAAAGATGGGAGCAATATACCGCAGCGATACAGCCGTTCCAATAGGTAAATACCTAATGGACATAAAAAATAAGGTCAGCGATGTGACACCGGCCAGGCCCCTTAATATCAATATTTTTCTATTATTCCCCCATATGGGAATTTTGTGACTTAGCAGGAATCCCAACGTAAAACATAAACAGCTTGCCGATCTGAAAAACACCAATTGATGAGGGTTTATATGGATAAGGTACTTTACGATAGCGTTCATACAAGCGAAGGCCAGTGTACTAACGATCATAAATTTTAAGGCCTGCCTTACGTTCATATATTCGGTTTACTTTTTTTAGAATTAATAAAATATACCCCCGTTAAAATTATGACTGCTGCTACAATGGATTGCAAGCCAAGGTATTCGTCCAGAATATACCAACCCAGGAACAGAGCGATCACCGGATTAACATAGGCTGAAGTAGCTACTTTTTCGGTAGAAACAACCTTTAGCAAATAATTAAAGGCTGTAAAGGCAACAATGCTTCCAAATATAATTAACAGCAGCATAGATAACTGTACTTTAGGGCTCCAGGCCAGTGGTGGGGTCCAGGTCTCCCCTACCAACAGGCTTCCAAAGCATAGCAGGATTCCACCGATCACCATTTGGTAAGCAGTACTCACAAAGAAATTAGAAGGCAGATCGGCACGGGAAACAAAAATACTGGCATACGCCCAACATAACACACTGCTAAGAATCATGGTAACACCCTTAATGTTATTCCCACTCAGTATTACGCCTTCCTGGCTTACCAGCAGGTACATACCCAGGCAACCTAAGAATACACCTAACAGCGATTTTGGATATATTCTGTTTCCGTAGAGCAAACGCATTAAAAGTATTACAAATAGGGGTTGAATGGAAGCCTCCAAAGCAGCGAATCCCGAATCGACATATTTTAATGCCCATACAAACACCCCATTGCCATAGGTTAAAAACAGAAAACCGGCAATCGAGCAATTAAATAACTGCTTTCGTGTAATATAAAGCTTAAGCTTCATGAAAAAAGCAATGCCGAAAACAAGAGTTCCGGCACTTATAAATCGAATTGAAGCCAACATTAGCGGTGATATTTCACTTACCGCAATTTTATTTAACAAATAGGTAGAACCCCATATAACATAGACGGCAAAAAACGCCAGAACAACTAATACTTTATTGCGGGGTATACGCATGAATTATCTGAGTAAGGAGCGAAAATTAAACATTAATTTTATATTCCCACGCTCGATTGTTTTCTATTTTGATCTGAAAAAAGTTCGCAGAATAGAAACATTTGTGATTATAAAAATTAATCAATTATGATTTTCCCCAATTGTCTTAAGCATAGCGCGTGCATTCTTTCCTGTCGGGCCGTCAGGGTCCATTGTAATGGCTTTGTTATAAAACTCAATAGCTTTTTCGGTTTGCTCTGCTTTTAAATATCCTTCTGCGAGGCTGTCCCATGCATTTGCCGAATCGGGGAACATTTGAGTCACGAACAAAAACACAGAAATAGCCTGTTCATGATCGCCGTTGCCTAATATGTTATAACCCGCCCGATTTAATTCTTTTTCAAAGTCGAAAAACTTGTAAGCGGGGTCATTGATCATCCTTAAGGTTTCACTTGCCAGTTTTTCCGCTTCTCCGGCCATAAAAAGATCTGTCATATATTTCATCGGATCAAGAATGTAGTTTGAATTGGAAAATGATAAAGCCGCCTTGAGAACGGGATCTGCATTTGTTTTATAATCCTCAAAACTCATATCCACAGCAATATGCGGTACCGTCCAATCGGCATTTTCCCATTGGGGCTTGTCCTGCCACCATGCGAAAGATAAAAACACCGGTATTTTGCTATTGGGCAATTCGACACGGCGATTATCGCCATAAAAGTTTACATTCTCACCGGTGGGTTCTCCAATAAAAACAGCATTGGTATAATTATCAAGCTCATTTACCAGGTTCTGACAGGCAGAAAATGTACGTCTTCCAAGAATTACAAACAGATTTCCAGGTCTATTAATTTTTGTTGATGCGATGATCCTGGTAACTATGGCCTTGTTTTTATAATTATTACCACCACTATTCAGTCTTACATCAAGTATTAATCGCTCGACATCATTTTGTTCTATAAAATCGAAAACTCTTGAATAAAATGCCGGAATATTTTCTTCGGGATCATCCTGTATCTGGCTGTGCCTGATATAAACAGCTTTCTGATCCGGAAGATATTCGTAATAATATATTTTATCCAAATGTTTTAAATACAAAGGCGTTTGATCCTGATTCCTGGCATCCAGCCAATTATCATCCTGCTGAATAAGGCCATATTTTAGAGGCAGGTTCCGGATACCAGATAGTGCATCAAAATTAAGATTAAAAGTTTCACCCTTTTTTTCTAAAGTAAACTCTATAGTATTCGATAATTCTTTAATAACTCCCTGAGCATGCAATATCTCAGGACTTACAAGATATAGAAATCCAAAGGATTTGAAATACTGGTCGTTCTCTACAGGTACAACAGGGTAGATGGCTTTTAGCACATCGGCAATGGGCATATTCGCTATGGCAATAACTTTAGCACCCAGGGCTTGTCCGTAATCTTTGTGAACACCTTGAACATACACACCATCATTAAAATGATACAAATTGACCGGCAATTGGTGAATAGGAATTGGCAGTCTTTCAAATCCCAGTCTTGTATGTCCGTATTTAAAGGATGAAATCAGTCTTGAAAATCCTACAATAATTTCGTGATCCTGTAAATTTGGAATATTATTATGGAGCTCATCAACAGCCTTATCGAAATCTGTGGCTGTCGTTTTTTTAAATAAAAAAGGATAGTCTTTATGAATGGTGTTTTTTAAAAAGTTGAGGTCGTCTTGCCAGGCTTTGGCTGATAATTTTGATTGTGAACCGGCTTGCAATACAAAAACACAAACCAGAAGGGTAATTAATTTTTTCATGTTGGTTGGTTGATTAATGATCTTATCATTAGGAGAAATTAATTCTTAAATTGTTACAGTAGAATAAAGTATTTTAAACCAGTTTCTCTTAAAGCACTAAAATTATGGCTTCATATCCTTCATAAATTATAAAATTTTAGGTAAATATTATTGAACAATAACCCTAAAACTAACTTGAATCAAGTATCCGTTAAAGCTATTAAATAGTGCAATAGCTGCCCGCAAAATTTATGTTAATTTATTGTTCTACCTGTAATTATATGAGATCTATAATTACGAAAAATTAAATGATAATTGAACTTTAAATTACAACCACACCAGGAAATAATCCATCATTTCTTCCTTAAGTTCGTAGTGTAAGCGAATGTAAGTTTTCATATCATCGCGGAGTGTGCTTTGTTCATATTGAAGTCTGCCATCTATGTTTTCATTATAGTCGGCACGATTTATATTTCCCATTTTTTTCTTGCATCGGTGTGATAATTTAGAAATGGCACTTTTCTCGATCATTATTCGGTTTTGAAAACTTTCGAGAGGTTTCAACGCCTTTTGGCTAAATTCCCGACTTGCAATTTCCTCTAATTTCTCCTGAAAACTATCCATTTCATTAAAATGGAACTTTAACTCTCTTCTCCAAGTTTCTAAATTAAACCTTAAATCACTTAAATACGATACTTTAACTTGCATATAGGTTCTGTTTTTTAGTTAATATTAATTTTTTACCAATTGATTTTGAATGTTTTGTGGCACGGGTTTGTAAGACTCAAATATGGAGCTAAATGTGGCCCTTCCCTGGGTTATAGAACGCAACCCCGTTGAATACCCGTATAATTCTGCCGCCGGGGAGGTACATCTTAATATCTGATAGTTGTTATTGCTTTCAATACCTTGAATTACCGAGCGCCTGGATTGTAGATCTGTCATTACATTTCCCACCATATCTTCGGGAACTTTAACGGTTAATTCGTTAATAGGCTCCAACAACTTAGGACTCGCATTTAAAAAGGCTTCCTTAAAAGCATGCGCCCCTGCAATTTTAAAAGAAATGTCATTAGAATCCACCGAATGCATTTTACCATCATAGACCATAACCCTCACATCGCGTATAAACGATCCTGTAAGCGGCCCGGACTCCATAACTTCCAAAACACCCTTTTTTATCGACACCAAATAGCGTTGATCAATAACTCCGCCTACAATACAATTGTAAAACACAAGTTTTCCGCCCCAGGGCAGATCAACTTCTTCCTTACCTCTTAAATTGAAGCCTTCAGGTTCGTCCATACCTTCGTGCCAGGGTTCGATCTTTAAATGAACTTCGCCAAATTGTCCTGAGCCCCCAGATTGTTTTTTATGCCTGTAACTCGCAGAAGACGACCGCTGAATAGTTTCACGGTAAGCAATTTTCGGCTTTTCAAACTCAGCCTCTACGCTATATATGTTTTTCAATGCCCAATCTATAGTTGACAAATGGAGTTCACCCTGGCAACCCAGCAACAGTTGTTTGGATTCATTAGAAAACTTTACCACGACCGTTGGGTCCTGACTCTGAATACGCTTAAGTGCGTCACTTAATTTTTCTTCGTCATTATTATCGACGGCATGAACGGCTTTGGTAATTCGGGAATCGGGAAACTGTATGGGTTTTAAGGTTACCACCTTTTTACCCCCATATAAAGTGTCGTTGGTTTTGGTATACTTTAATTTTAGTGTAGCTCCAATATCGCCAACCGTTAATTTATTTACGGACTCCCTTTTTTTACCGTCCATTATAAATAACTGATTAATAATCTCAGTTTCATCCTTTCTGGAGTTTGTCAGTTTATCATTAAGCTTTACTTCTCCCGATTTGACCTTAAAAAAGGTAATTTTACCTAAATTGGGTTGATACAATGTTTTAAAAACAAAAAGCACCGTAGGGGTGCTTGTACTTGGAGTGATCTCTTCACCCTCTAAACTTTGAGCTGGTTTTAAATCGGCGGCCGCCGGTGCGACATTGTCAATGAAGCCCATTAAACGTCCTGATCCCATATCGTTTAGTGCCGAAACACAAAAGACCGGGAATAATTCGTGATTAAGCATTCCGGCCTTAATGCCTTTACGCATTTCATCTTCGTTGAGCGTACCCTTGTCAAAAAATAACTCCAGTAATTCTTCATCGTTTTCGGCGGCTTTTTCTACCAGTTCATTATGCAATTCGTCCGCAAGTAACTGCTGATCTTCGGGAATCTCAAATTTTTCAGGCTTTCCTCCCTGAGGTGGAAATTTGTACATTTTCATCTTTAAAACATCGATAATGCATTGTGCCCCATCTACCACCAAAGGATATTGTATTTGAACGGCATTATTTCCTACAAGGGACTTTATACTTTTAAAATTTTGATCGAAATTCGTAGTTGGATGATCAATTTGATTAATTACAAATAAAGTAGGCCTGTTATATTTGTCTATATAATCCCATATTATTTCTGTTCCTACTTCTACCCCATTTCTTCCATTAATTACGGTTACTACGGTATCTGCCACCCGAATTGAGGAAACTATTTCTCCAATAAAATCGTCTAAACCAGGGGTGTCAAGAATGTTAATTTTATAATTACGCCATTCGGTATGCAGTGGGGTTGCAAAAACGGAAGCGTTTCTTTCATGCTCAATTTCATGATAATCGGAAACCGTATTTTTACTTTCGGTCGTGCCACGCCTGTTAATCAAACCGGCCTCGAATAACATGGTTTCAGCCAATGTTGTTTTGCCACTGTGATGAGCGCCTACAAAGACGACGTTTTTTATGTGCTTATCGCTATATATTTTCATTCGGTTAGATTAAAAGGTTAGAACAGGAACTTCTTGATGTCATAAAAATATAAAACTATTTTTACAACAATCAATAGTATTCAATAATAATGAGTTTAATATTCATAAAATTATTGAAATATCTTTAAACAAACAAAATATTCAAATAATAATACAGTTCTTAAGAGGTTCTGAGCCTAAAAATATTCACATTAAAAGATTTGGAAATGCCAATTGCAGGCTTATTTTTTACCTGGAAAATAGAAAAGCAGAATGCTATTTTAGGCTTCTTTCTTAACACGCACCGCATTCATACCTTTTAAGCCCTTCTCCAATTCAAAGGAAACCTGGTCATTTTCAGCAATTTCATCGATTAAACCACTTACGTGTGTAAAATATTTTTCGTTGTTTTCGTCATCAATAATAAATCCAAATCCTTTTGAAGTGTCAAAATAAGAGACTTTTCCACTTCTAACCGGGTCAAACTTCTCATAATCGCCCTCCTCTTTTTTTGGGATTCCAATTTCTATACTTTCGGCTTCTACACTAACTTTTTGGGAAGGATCCGGCGGTGTATCGGTTAAATTTCCGTTATAATCGACATATGCAAACTGAATGCCTTTATTTTTCTCTTTCGCTTCAGCCTTACGTGCCTCCTTTTTCTTTTGCTTCTCCTCGCGCTTTTTCTGGCGCTTTTTTTCATTTTCGATTTTATTGAAGGTCTGTTGGGATTTAGCCATTCTTAAGTATTAATAAGTTAATGATGATCAATCAAATATCTGCTTGAGCCACGGCAAATATAGGATTTAGAACGATTAAATACTAATCTTTCTTTTCCTGGCACTAATTTTCCAGGTCTTTATTTTCCTTGTATTTGCTATGACCGACACCTCATCGAATAGGTTTATAGTTGGGCATATGTGGTAAGGTACTCCGTAAAAAACATCCCCTACCTTTATGTCGCTCCAATCTCTTACCTGTAAAACACCATGCTCTTCGCTTTGCGATAGTAATTTATAATGCTCTAAATTTAAAAATTTTACCCTGCGATCGATTGGATTTTCCGATGCTACCGATTTATGGCCCAGGTCTATTGTAACAATGCCATTTGTGGGTTTAGATATAACCCGGCATACCAATAGCGCTGCTGTTTTAAAGTCTTGTTCTTTTAATTTTTCGGCATAGCCCCAATCCCAGAATAAACAGGTTCCCGGACTGCAAATGCGGTCGGTTTCCCTAAGGTGTGAAGTAAATGATGGTGTACCGCCACATATTAATTGTAAATTCGAATTACTACGCTTGAGGTCTTTAAATAATTCATAAACTTTCTGAAACGCTTCTTCAACATTCTTGTTTCTCTGGTTAAAATCGGTTGCTCTAATATGTCCATCATAAACATGTAATCCTTTGAATAATAAATTTTTACATGATATTACTTCAATAATTAGATCATTCATAGAATCACCTAATTCAATACCCGATCGGTTCATGCCATTATTGACGTCTATAAATACATTTACGGTCATGTTTCTTTGAGAGGCAGCGTCGTTTAATAGTTTTAGAGAACGGCTATTATCGATAATTGTAGAGAAAATTGTTTCAGGAAAAATCTCCATAAGGCCGAATAAGCGTTCAATTTTTGGTCCAACAAGCTGATGGGATATTAAAACACCCTCTGCCCCGGCATGGGCAGCAATTTCGGCTTCGGCAATGGTTGAAGCTTTAAAGTTTTTAATCCCAAGGGAGACCATTCGTTTTATAACCTCCGGCATTTTGTTGGTTTTTATATGGGGCATAAGCCGGGAAGCATCTCCACGGACCATCTCAAGCATTTTATTGAGATTGAACATTAACCGATCTTCATACAATACCACTGAAGGCGAATCTATGTCATTAATATTTTCGATTTCATACCAGTTCACAGCGCCAATACCTGAAATTCTTTAATATTACCATGATAAATTAATCATTGCTTAATCCCTGGCCTTCGATCCACGGAGCTCCGGCGGCCTTAAGCTCTCGCTCTATCCCCGGCAGAACGGTTTTTACAATAGTACTTAATTCAGCCTTTATTTGTTCCAGTTGGGAAATCGCCCGGTTCATAACCGCCCTATGCGTAGGTGTAGGGCCATAGGCGGAGGATTTTGATGCGACCAAACCAATAAAATCTGCATCTCCCGGTGTTGGATTCGACTTCTCTCCAATTTCACCTTTGGTTTTATCTCCGGTCAAAGCTTTATCCAGTGCGAGCAATTGCATTCTCGCGCTATGAATTTTATCAATTATCGCATCTGTCGGGTTAGTCGCTTTATCTGAAGCTCGTTTCATGGCATCGACCACAAGCAAGTTATGTTTTAAAACAGAGGTTGCAGCTGTTAAATCCTCTTTAAACCCATGGTAGGACTCTATAAAGCGTGTAATTTCTTCATATGAGGCACCATCAAGAGTTCCTTTACCTAAAGGTAAAACTTTAAATGACTCCGGGCTCGCCAGTTCCGTTATTTTTCCATCTGTCCTTTGAGATAAAGTAACCGTATAATCTCCGGGAACGGCATAAATGGTGCTATTCAACCATTCGTCATGTTTCACCACAGGATTCAATTTTACACCACTCCTGTCCGGATAACTTAAATTCCAGTTCACACGATTAAACCCTTGCCTATTCGTGCCTTTAATACGATTGATAACCGTTCCGTTTTTATCACGAACGGTCAAGATTATTTCCGGTTCCTCCTGTTGTTTTTCATTTTCCAAAGCGTCCCATCCGGGGAATTTAATTTCGGCATTTCGCTTATTAAATTCTTTTTCAGCAATCTTACGTTGCCCTTTCAAAGAACGCAGTGAATCTTTTAAAAAGTAAGTAAACACAGCGCCATAAGGTGGATTCTTTGCGGCATATTGGGCATGCCCCTGGCCATACACCGCCTCTTTCTGAACGTACCAATAGGCGGGTTTAATTTTAAACATCGTAGCTTTTGCCTGTGCCACAGAAGTATCGAAATCGCGCAAGGGGCTTATATCATCCAGAACATAAAATCCACGCCCAAAAGAGGCAGCAACCAAATCATTCTCTCTACGTTGAATCGTAATGTCCCGAAGAGATATTGTAGGTATACCCCCTTTAAGCTTTGTCCAATTTGCCCCTCCATTCGAACTAAAATAGACTCCATATTCGGCAGCTAAAAAAAGAAGGTCTTCTTTTACATGATCCTGTACTAAGCGCCATGTAAGGAGTCGGTTTGGCAAATCACCATTAATTGAAGTCCAGGTTTGCCCTTTATTTATACTTTTTATGAGATAGGGTTTGTAGTCACCATACTTATGATTATCCAGAGCAGCATAAACCGTAGACGCATCAAAAAGGTCGGCACGGATATCATTTACGAATGCAGTGGCAGGAATTCCTCTTATAGAGCCTACTTCTATTTTTGTCCAGGAAGCTCCCGCGTTTTCTGTAACCTGAATGATCCCGTCATCCGTTCCTGCATACAATAATCCTTCTTGAAGCGGCGATTCTGCCAGTGAAGTCACTGAATTGTAATTAGACATGGCGCCCACATCCCAGGCATTATCCCAGCTTTGTTGTCGGCCCATGATTGGCAATTCTATTCTGTTTTCATTGCGACTTAAATCTCCGGAAACAGGTGCCCATGAGTCTCCTCTATTCTCAGATTTCCAAACACGTTGCGACGCAAAATATAAACGCGTTGGTTTATGCGGACTTACTAAAATTGGTGCATCCCAGTTAAATCGCTCGTAGGGTTCACCGTCAGCCGGCTGTGGTTGAATAAATACAGTTTCTCCTGTAGTTTGATCCACTCTCCAAAGCCAACCCTGCTGATACTCACCATAAGTGATATCGGGATTGCCGGGTTCGACAGCCGATTGATGGCCATCGGCACCAAGGGTGATCCACCAGTCGGCATTTGTTATTCCAGTTTCACTTAGGGTACGTGAAGGCCCGCCGTGCGATCCGTTGTCTTGGGTACCTCCATAAATATTGTAAAACGGCTCGCTATCATCTACGGCCACTTTATAATATTGAGTGACGGGTAAATTACTTACAAAGCGCCATGTCCTGGTCAAATCGAAAGTTTCATACAGACCTCCATCAGTTCCAAATAATAAGTAGTTCTTATCCGATTTTTTGAATGCCAAAGCATGGCTGTCCACATGCTTTTTGTCTTCATTCATAAATGTAAATGTCTTTCCATGGTTATCGGATACCTGAACATTATTACTCATCAAAATCAGTTTACCTTCCTGATGTGGCGAGGCATATAGTTCCTGATAATAATGTGGTCCTGTTCCTCCTGAAACCGCATCGGATTGCTTAACCCATGAAGCGCCTCTGTTAGTCGACATAAACACGCCGCCTTTTTTTCTGTCCAATTCTATAGCTGCATAAAGCACATCGGAATTAAAAGGGGACATGGCCAATCCAATTTTTCCCAGATTGGATTCGGGAATGCCTTCGGTTAACTTTATCCAGGTGTCGCCTCCATCGGTACTCTTATGAATGCCAGATCCGGGCCCGCCACCCAAATAGGCAGCTACCGTTCTATGTCTTTGCCAGGTCGCCGCATAAATAATATCCGGATGAGAAGGGTCCGTGATTAAATCGGTTGCACCTATCCATTGGTTATCACCTAATGTTTGTTTCCAGGAATTTCCACCGTCTACCGATTTATATACCCCACGTTCGCCCCCTTTGCTCCAAAGCGGTCCCTGGGCTGCAACCCAAATGACATTGGGATTATCGGGATGGACTATAATTTTAGAAATATGCTCAGAATTTTTTAAGCCCTTGTCAATCCATGTTTTTCCATCATCATGACTTACATAGATACCATCACCAAATCCAACATGCCTTCCGCCTACATTTTCACCGGTACCTACCCAAATGGTATGCGGGTTATTAGGGTCGATGGTTATACATCCAATAGAATAGCTGGTTTGCTTATCGAATATTGGTGTCCATGTTGTACCCGAATTTACGGTCTTCCATACCCCTCCGGAACCTACTGCAACGTACCATATATTTTCATTATCGGGATCAATAGCGATATCGGCAATTCTGCCGGAAGTTAATGCAGGTCCAATACTCCTAAATTCAAGTCCCTCAAATACGTCTTCATTGTTTTTTTGAGCTTGTAAATGCAGTATCATTCCAATAAGGCAAAGCCCTAAAAGTGAAGTTTTAATAAAATGATTCATTTTGATTAATGTTATGTCCCCTTATATCGGGGAGGGATTAAGGTGAGCCAAGTTAATGAAATTCTTTTACAATAAATCATCCTTTTTTGACTAATGAAATTACCTGATTGAAACCCATATCCGTCCAACATAAGTTCGCAACTAATTTGTTTGGAAACCTTCGGGAAACAAGAATCAATTCAATGGAACTTCTATGGCAAGTTCCCGGGGAAAATAGCATTTAAAATTATCACAGGTCTGGTAATACAACTCCCCTATTAATGAGGCTCGTTTTGTTTTGTCTTGCAATTTTAATAAAACCTTCACTTCGAAGGAATGGCTTAAAACCTGTAACGCTTTTTTATCTAACATAACAGTTTCCAAATGCATACAATCGAATGCTGAATTTATGATTTCGAATCCCAATATATCTTCAAAGCTTATTTTGGTTGGTATTAAATTATCGTCTTCAACTTCCTGTAATTGAATATGATAACCTTCAAGAATTTCAAATGGTAAAGTCACCGTAATACTCTCGGTTTCATGTATAATTTGAACATCTTCAGCGATAAATTCCACAAATTGAAATCCCTGACCGTGAGTTGTATAAACTACACATAAAAAAAGAAGTTTAAAGTAATAACTCATCCAATTTTCTTTTGAGTTGGACCAGTTGCACATCAAAATTTTTAGTGTCCAATAATGACATAAACTGAATTTTTCCTTCGGGATCGACAAGGAGGTTGGAGGCTAACATGATCTCATCTCTGCCGAGTTCGGGTAAGACATCTTCCGGTGCATAACTTGCGGCAACGGCGCCATCACTATCGATCAATACAGGAAAAGTAAAATTATATTTATCCTGCAATTTCTCTTTTATCAATTCCCTGGATTCCTTAACATCGATAATCAGGACCGCAACATTTTTGTCCTTATAATTTTTATACAATTCCTCCAAATAAGGAGCTTCGGCATTACAATACGGACACCAGGTAGTTGCAATGTGCAGGACCACATACTTTCCTTTAAAGGAATTAAGGCTGACGGTGTTACCATCCAACGATTTCAGGGTAAAATCTGGCGCCATACTTAGAGTTGCCATGTTATTTGAATCTGATGTCGCATCCTGTTGATCTATTGCTTTTGTTGATTGGCGACAGCTTGAAAAACATACCAGGGCGAATAGTATTATAAATATAGATGAGTAAACTTTCATGGCTTTTTAATGGATTAGTGATATCAATTTACGTTTTGTGTCTATAAAGATAACCATTTCTAAAAAAATAAGACGATTAATGCCTTCAAATTAATCCTTTTAAAAATCCTCAAGTCATAGATAGAAATCTTTTTAATTAAATTTCAAAATGAATACCTCAAAATCAATTTTTCCATTAATTCTACTTATTACAGGCTTAATTTTAGCCTGTTCCAATGACAGCGAAAGTTTTAAGAGCTTGATTACGGATACCGATGCAATTAAAAGAGATTATGTTTATGCTGAATCCGGAAGTGAAGGATATACCATTAGGAGCACAACCCACAAATATATTTTATTCAGCGATGGTTCCGAATCCTTGTATGACCTGGACGATAACCCATTGGAAAACCCAAATCTTTTGAGTGAAGATCAATTGCCTTTAAGTGAAGCCGATAGTGCAATTAAAGACGAATTAACTGCTAAAATTATTGAAATCAGGAACTAAGGATCGAGATTTATATTTGCTAATTAATGCTGATTTGCATGTTCCATAAATTGTGCTACGCGGTCATAATTCAGATCATTTTCCCAATACCCCTTGTCTTTAAAATAAGAGCCCACAATCATGGCATCGCAGATGGGTAAATAGGTGGCTGCATTGTCCAATGTTATCCCGGACCCTACAATTACAGGGAAATCCAGTGCCTCTTTTAATGTATTTAACTCATCTATTGAAGCTGATTCCCCGGTATGGCTTCCGGTAACAACAACACCATCACTTAAAAAAAACCGTGCGGCCTTTGCCGTATCCAATAAAGATACATCCTGGGTTATGGCATGCGAACTGTGTTTCTTTTTAATATCCGTGAAAATGGCGACCGTATCGGCATCGATCTGCTTGCGATAGCGCAATAGTTCCCCGGCTTGTGCTTCTATAATTCCTTCATCGGCAGTATGTGCAAATACAAAGCCTTCCGCCCTTATATAATCCAGGCCTGATGCCTTCGCCACGGCTATTGCCTCCATATTGGCCCCTGCCAACACCTGTATACCAACCGGTAATTGCATCTCCTGTTTAACTCGATATCCTATTAAAGCCATTAAGGCGCTAATTTCATGTCCTACTCCTCCCTTTAAATAGGGAATATCATGCATGTTTTCAATAATTATCGAATCGATGCCGGCTTTCTTATAAATCTTTGATTCTTTTAGTGCCTCTTCGATAATCTGTGAACTGTTTAAATTATGATTTGGTGTTCCGGGTAAGGCCTTAACGTGAATGACTCCAATAACAGGTTTCTCCTTTTTGAAAATCGACTTAAATTTTTGCATATACATATTGCTATATCTTGTAAATTTACTTAAATTAAGAAGATTATTCTATTTAATAAATTAGAAAGATGTCAGGGAAATCAAAAATTACAATAATAGGTGCATCTAATATCGATTTGATTGGTTTTTCTAAAGAAAAACTCATTTACAAAGATGCGAATATCGGATCACTGGAAACCATTTTAGGTGGAGTTGGCAGGAACATCGCAGAGAATTTGGCCAGACTTGGAATTGCAGTAGAATTCTTAACTGTTTTAGCGGATGACGAGTTCTCCAAAAGGATCAAAGATTCATGTGAAGAACTGAATATATCGCTTAAACATAGTATCACCATAAAAGATAGTGGGACCTCCGTGTATATGGCCATACTTAACCGATATAATGATCTGGCATTGGGGCTATCGGCAATGGATATCTACGATGCGATACCGGAAAGTTTTATTTTGGATAATATTGATACTATCGCTAAAAATACATATTGCATATTAGAATCGAACATGCCTACCGAGATCCTGGAATTGGCTGTAGATAAATTACCCGATGTGCGTTTCGCACTGGAAACTGTTTCGTCCAAAAAAGCATTAAAGGCGAAATCCATTTTAGATAAAATGTATATTTTAAAATGCAATTTGCTGGAGGCCGAATTATTGAGTGGAACGAAGATGACTTATGAAAGCGATTGTGAAAATCTCGTGCAACATTTTTTGGACATGGGCATTGAGAAGGTATTCATTACAATGGGGGTAGATGGAGTAGCCTATGGCGATTCCAAGGGTGTCTGGATAGCTAAGGTAAAAGTGTTAACCCCTGTAAATACCAATGGTGCCGGCGATGCCTTTATGGCCGGTTTGATCTATGGTGAGGTGAATGGGTTTACCACTTATAAAATGGTCCAATTCGCATCGGCTTGTGCCGGTTTAACCATTCAACACAAAAATGCGGTCCACCCCGAACTCAATGAAGACACAATTTTAAAAGAAATTTCGTGATCGAAGATTACCTGGACATAAATCCTGAAATTAAAAAGGCATTGGCCGATAACCTACCGATAGTGGCTCTGGAATCCACCATTATTTCACATGGCATGCCTTACCCTCAAAACAGGGATACAGCATTACAGGTTGAACAAATTATAAAAGACCATGGTGCCGTACCTGCGACCATCGCATTGATAAACGGTAAAATTAAAATTGGGCTGTCAACGAATGAAATTGATTACCTGGCAAAATCTGGAGAAAAGATCATTAAAGCGAGCCGTAGAGACCTCCCCTACCTGTTAACTAAAAAGATCGATGGTGCCACAACGGTGGCAACTACCATGATTGCTGCCGGAATTGTGGGAATACCTGTTTTTGCGACTGGAGGTATTGGTGGTGTACATCGTGGTGCATCCGAAACTTTTGATATATCGGCCGATCTTCAGGAATTGGCCAATACCAACGTTGCGGTGGTATGTGCCGGTATTAAAGCGATCCTTGATCTGGGTCTCACCCTGGAGTACCTGGAAACCTTTGGCGTTCCGGTATTAGGTTATCAAACCGAAGAATTACCGGCCTTTTATACACAAAAAAGTGGTTTCAAGGTGAACCATAGAATGGACAACCCAACTGAAATTGCGGAACTCCTCAAAACCAAATGGAGTCTTAATCTCAAAGGCGGTGTTATTATCGCGAATCCTATTCCGGAAGAGAAACAACTCGATCATGAGGTCATGAAAACCGCTATTGATAAAGCCATTCTACAGGAAAAAGAGCTGGGCATAAAAGGGAAGGACAGCACGCCTTTTCTTTTAAGTAAAGTTAAAGAGCTTACAGACGGGTTAAGCCTGGAGGCCAACATAGAATTGGTGTATAACAATGCCAGGTTGGCCGCCCAAATAGCCAAAGCCTATAAATCCTTAAAATAAAATATGCGGTATCCCGACTTAGTTCTTCTGCCTATTTATTAATCTTCCCGGTGTATATGGTGCTCCGGCATCTTTTAATAATTGCTCCAGTGCCTTCATATCCTCCTCATAAAGTACATTTACCTTTTGCTCGATAATAGAAAACTCAGATTTGGCAATGGCATAACTTTTTAAATGCGTAGTCGTGGGAGCGGCGGTAGAGTATTTTTGCTCATATAAAATACTTCCTATACGATCGGCCGTTCCTCGTTTTTGTCCAATGTCCAATTGTCGTTTTACCGAATCCCCGTTAAGCAAGATATTTATTTCCTTTAGTTTGGATTCGATCCTTAAAAGTGATGCTGTTAGTTTTCCCATGGGCTGTTCGGCAAGTTTGATGGCTTCTTTAATATACTTTACTTTATTGTTCATTTCACTTACTTTGCTCTCACTTATATTGAGATCGGCTCTCAATACGTTGAGTTTTCTTTGAAAGACTACTTTTTCATCACGGTCTTCCGCAGGCATGGTCGTATTGTTTAAAGCCTTCACATTAAAAGATTGAGGTTGCACCAAAGCCTTCATATCACCATCCAGCAAATGCATCTCAACGGTATAAGTTCCCGGAGAAACCAATGTGCTTTCCCTTTTTTCACTAAACGGGTTATAAAACGCCGGTTCATCGAAGTCGATGGGTCTCTTAAATTCATATCTCAGATCCCATTTAAAACGCTGTAAGCCGAGCTCAGGTTTTCTAAGCACCTTTCGTACTACTTCGCCGGAGGAGTCTTTTATTGTAAATACCAATTGCGGTTTAATTTCGTCAACTTCTGCCTTTAGTTCGGTATAGCCGGGATAAGGCGTGTCTTTGAGATCGGCGATCAACTTTTTTTCCTTTTCTCCACGTTGTTCTTTCAACGATTTATAATTATCATTATAGAAGTATGTGATCATTGCTTCAGGGCCCAGATTTTCTGCGCTATAAAAATTGTCTCCTTGAAAAGCTTTTCCGGGAAGTCCCAAGCGGAAGGCTTTTTTCCCAAATTAAAGCATCCCTGGTGGGATAAATTGTTGCCATTTCTGTTGGAAAACTATTTTCAATCGCTCGCAAAGATGAATAATCATCCAGAATATAGAATCCCGCGTCCAAAAGTTCCTAAAACCAGGTCGTTTTCCCGCCGTTGGATCGCTATATCCCTAACAGCAATCGTTGGTAATCCCTTGTCAAGCTTCTTCCAGCGTTGGCCGTTATTGGGAGAAAAGTAAACCCCGAATTCTGTTCCGCAAAAGATCAGGTCTTTATCGATATGGTCCTCTTCAATGGAATAAACACTTCCCTCGTTCAGGGCAAATTATTACTTATTTTAACCCATGTCCGGCCTTTATCGCCCGATTTAAATATATAGGGTTTAAAATCACCGTACTTATGATGATTGAAAGCAGCATAGATCACATTGGCATCATGTTGAGACATAAAAACATTGTTTACATAGGATTGTTTTGGCGCTCCCTGAATATTATCAATCTTTCTCCAGGTAGCCCCGCTATCTTCAGTAATTTGAATTAATCCGTCATCGGTACCAATCGCAATTAAATCTTTATCAAGGGGTGATTCAGATAAAGTAACAATAGTACCATAAGGTGATGTGGATCCGTTTTTCATAACGGCATCCACACTTACAACGCGGTCAAAGACTTTGAGTTTGTTTCTATCCAACTGCCGGGTGAGGTCATCACTTATAACAGCCCAGCTGTTACCATAATCGTCGGATCGAAATACTTTATTGGCTGCAAAATATAACCTTCCCGAAACGTGCTTACTCACTGCAAGTGGGGAATCCCAGTTCCAGCGATAGGCATTTTCATTAACCCTTTCATTGGGTTTAATACCGACCTCTTCCCCACTCTTTCTGTCATATCTCGCCAGCCATCCGTATTGTGATTGTGCATATACAATATCCGGATTTTCGGGATCGACCTGCGATTCGAAACCATCGCCGCCATGGGTTATATACCAATCATAATTCGTGATGCCATGATCTGTGACAACCCTGGATGGCCCTCCTAAACTAAAATTGTCCTGTGTCCCGCCATACACATTATAAAAAGGTGCTTCGTTATCTAACGCTACTTTATAAAATTGTGTTACCGGAAGGTTTTGCTTAAAGTCCCAATGCCTGGCAGCATCGAAGGTCTCATAGATACCACCGTCGCTGCCCACAAGCCAATGCTTATTGTTATGAGGATCGATCCACATACAATGATTATCGATATGTTTATAATCCTCGCCAACTATGGTAAAGGTCTTCCCTCCATCATGGCTTACAACCATCCAATTGTTCATAGAATAAACTGTGTCGGGATCTATGGGGTCGGCAATAATTTCCTGGTAATAGTTACCACTGGTCACATGGTCGCTACGTCGTTCCCAACTTGCACCGCGATTTTTAGAACGATAAAATCCTCCTTTTTTATCTGCTGCTTCTACGATCGCATAAAGCACTTCCGGATTTGCCGGAGAGATTGATAATCCAATTCTTCCTATTTCTACTTTTGGTAAGCCTTTATTGACTTTACTCCATGTAGCACCGCCATCGACACTCTTATGGATTCCAGAGCCGGGTCCTCCACTCACATAGGTATATACATGCCTTCTGCGCTGGTGTGAAGACGCATAGAGCACATCGGGGTCCCTTGGGTCCATAATAACATCGTTAATACCGGTATGCTCATCAACATGCAAAACAGCTTCCCAATGTTTTCCCCCGTCTATAGTTTTATATAATCCCCGATCACCGCCTTTATTCCATAGTGGTCCGATCGCCGCCACATAAACAATATCGGAATCTTCGGGATGAACAATTATTTTCCCAATATGTTCGGACTGCTTCAAACCCATATTATTCCAGCTTTTTCCACCATCTATCGATTTGTATACCCCGTCACCATAACCGACTACGCGCTGGTTATTATTTTCACCGGTGCCGATCCAAATCACGCTGGAATTATTGGGATCTATGGTAACACAGCCTATAGAATACGACCCTTCCGAATCAAATAACGGGGTATATTCATTCCCGGCATTAACGGTTTTCCACACACCGCCGGCTGCTGTCGCTACGTAGTATTCGTATGGATTTTTTGGGTTTACGGCAATATCTGAAATACGCCCCGATGTAAGTGCCGGTCCGATGCTGCGCCATTTAAGGCCCGTGATCTGAAGCGTGTCCAAGGGCTGTTTCGATTTTTGAGCCTGGACAAAATATGAACAGAATAATATGAGCAGAAATGGAATAAAGGATTGATTTTTCATGTGAAGTATGCTTATAAATTAAGAGTGAGCAATTTATAAATTATAAAGCATATAATATGTGCCTTGAACATATTAGTTTGGGTGGCAATGATCCGGTACTTAAAAGCCCAATCTGAAATATAGAAATGCTTATAGTATATTTAAGAGTAACCTAATCTTCAATATTTTCTATGCCATAGGATATTTCTATGTTCCTTCTCCCCCATTCCATAGCAGCAGAGACGTCATTACCCATATAGATATCTATACGATTGGTCCAGCGTTTGTTCATTTTATCCTTACCCAAATCTATGCCTTTCTATCCTTTAATTTGCACAGGTGTATTATGGTGCATGCCTTTTTTTATTAAATCTCTAGAAACGGCAATATATTTCTTTCCCGGAACTAATCGATCTCCCCAGGCCGTAATTTCGGGATCACCATCGGTTTGGTAAGCCAATGAATTATACGCGGTAGCCGTAACCTCAATGCTGTGCCAGATGTACTTATCTGCTCTGCAACTAATAAAGCATAAGATTATTATAACCGAATTTATTAAAAACCGCATCTGTTGCTATTTTTATTAAAGATACCGTTTTAAAGATAATTCAATTATTTTATATCCTTTTTGTATCTTCATCCTCTTAACAAATCAATTACATTATGCGACCATTTTTTTTATTTCTTTTTTTGAGCATTTTATGCTTTTCATCCTGTAAAAAACAAGAGCAAACTATGACAGAAGATCAACTTATTAGCAAAGCAAAAGCCATCCATGACCGCGTAATAACCTTGGATACACATTGTGATATTGATGTTAAGAATTTTACCGATTCTATTAATTATACTCAGGATCTTGATTCTCAAGTGACTTTACCTAAAATGAAAAAAGGCGGCTTAGACGTGGCCTGGTTTATAGTATATACAGGCCAGGATTCTTTAACTGTAGATGGTTATGCCAAGGCTTATGAAAATGCCATGGCTAAATTTAATGCTATTCATAAATTAGTAAACGAAATTGCGCCAGATCAAATAGAACTGGCGACCACCTCCGATGATGTCCGACGAATTCAAAACACAGGAAAAAAGGTAGCTATGATTGGTATTGAAAATGCCTACCCCATTGGACTGGACATAAACAATGTAAAGGTATTCTATGACCTTGGCGGACGATATATGTCCCTTGCTCATAATGGCCATAGCCAATTAAGCGATAGTAATACGGGTGAAGACGATGGAGTTTGGTTGCATGGTGGATTGAGCGATTTTGGAAAGGAAGTGCTTAAAGAAATGAACAGATATGGCATCATGATCGATGTCTCTCACCCTTCAAAAGAAGCCATGAAACAAATGTTAGCTTTGACCAAAGCACCAATAATAGCCTCTCATTCTTCAGCAAGGGCTCTTTGTGACCATAGCAGGAATCTGGATGATGAACAATTGGAGTGGATAAAACAAAATGGTGGGGTAGTACAGACTGTGGCATTAGGATCCTATGTGAGTAAAGAAAAAAGTGAAGCCAGAGATACAAAGCTTAAGCCGATTAGAATCGAGATAGCTGAATCCATGGGTTTACAATGGTATGATTGGGATGAGTTAAAATTACTTGATAAAAAAACTCAAGCGAAATTTTTTGGGATAAGATCAAAAATTACTGCAATAGCTGATGAAAAAGCCAAATCGATTGCCGGCTTCCCTCCTGCTGTAAATGTGTCCGATTTTGTAGATCATATAGATTATATGGTGGAAAAAATTGGGATTGACCATGTTGGTATTAGCAGCGACTTCGATGGTGGCGGTGGTATTGAAGGCTGGAATAATGCATCCGAAACCTTTAATGTGACCCTCAAATTGGTAAGGCGTGGTTACACCGAAGCCGATATTGGCAAACTTTGGAGTGGTAATTTACTTCGTGTATTAGATGAGGTTGAAGCTGTAGCTAAAGAAATCCAGTTTCAGTTATGAATAACTAAATTCCAAGTTCCAAGCACTAAATTCCAAATTAAGAATTAAAAGTTCCAAATAACACATTAACTAATAACTCAATAACTTTTTTAGCTCTTCTTCAAATCGGTTTTTGGGTAAATATTGATCCTCTAATTGTGAAATAAAAGGTATAGGAGTTTCTAAACTTGCAACCCGTTTTACTGGAGCGTCCAAATCTTCAAAACATTCCTCCATAATTAATGCCGAGATATCACTTGCAAGACCTCCAAACATAGAATCTTCATGAAGGACAATGGCTTTTCCTGTTTTTCTCACCGAATTGAATATGGTTTCCGTATCCAAAGGCTGAAGTGTTCTTAAGTCAATAAGATCGGCACTTATATCGGGATTCTTTTTTAAAGTATCCAAAGCCCAATGCACAGCTGCTCCGTAAGAAATAATCGTAATAGCATTACCCTCCTTTAGCACCGAGGCTTTACCAAATGGAAGTGTAAAATAGTCCGTTGGCACTTCCTGCCTTATACTTCTGTAAAGCGCTTTATGTTCAAAAAACAATACTGGATTAGGGTCATTGATCGCTGTGGCCAACAATCCTTTCGCATCATACGGAAACGCAGGATATACCACCTTTAAGCCCGGGGTTTTAGTAAACCAGGCCTCGTTGGTTTGCGAATGAAAAGGACCGGCTGCGACACCAGCTCCACAGGGCATGCGCAATACTATATCGGCATTTTGGTTCCATCTGTAGTGTGACTTGGCCAAATAATTAATCACAGGATTAAATCCGGAGGTGATAAAGTCGGCAAATTGTAATTCTACAACACTTTTTATACCGGATATGGACAAGCCCATAGCAGCTTCTATAATGGCGGATTCGCAAATTGGCGTGTTCCTTACCCGTTTCTTTCCAAATGCTTCCACAAAGCCCTCGGTTATTTTAAAAACGCCTCCGTATTCGGCAATGTCCTGTCCCATTATAACCAGGTCTTCATGTCTCTCCATAGATTGTTTTAATCCCTCCGAAACTGCGTCGACCAAACGAATTTCTTTACTTTTACTGTTAGCCTTAACTTCCTGATATACAAATGTTTTGTAAACGTCATTTAACTCTTTAGTTAAATTTGGGATTATGTCCTCTTCTTTATTTGTTTTATTAAGATCGATGTTAATTTCGCTCGCAATGCCCTCCTTTATTAAGACATCTTCTTCCTCGGTTAAGGCATTTTGAGAAATTAAATATGACTGGAAATTAGTTACAGGATCCTTTTTCTCCCATTCCTTCATAAGAGTTTTTGGCATATACTTGGTACCACTGGCCTCCTCATGCCCCCGCGCCCTAAAGGTTTTAAATTCCAACAATATCGGCCTTGGGTTTTTCCTGACACTTTCTGCTATTTCGGACACCAATTCATAAACTTCAATAATATTATTGCCATCAATAATATGAGATTCCATACCATAACCCTTGCCTTTGTCCGCAATATGTTCGCAATTATATTGTTCGGACGTGGGTGTGGATAGCCCATAACCGTTATTCTCTACACAAAATAAAACTGGTAATTTCCATACGGAAGCAACATTTAAGGCTTCATGAAAATCTCCCTCACTGGTTCCGCCTTCACCAGTAAAAACTGCCGTAACCATCTTATTTTCCTTTAACAAATTCGCCAGGGCAATACCATCGGCAACACCCAATTGAGGCCCTAAATGGGAAATCATACCTACAATGTTATAATCCTGCGTTCCAAAGTGGAATGAACGGTCCCTCCCATTTGTAAAACCACTGGCCTTGCCCTGCCATTGCCCAAACAGTCGGTACAACGGAATTTCCCGTGTGGTGAATACACCTAAATTCCGGTGCATGGGTAATATATATTCCTTTTTATGTAATGCCGTAGTCACCCCTACAGAAATGGCTTCCTGCCCAATCCCCGAAAACCATTTTGATATTTTCCCCTGACGTAAGAGAATGAGCATTTTTTCCTCAATCATACGTGGTTTGAGCATATTTATATAAAGTGATTTTAATATTTTGTTATCCAAATCCTTTTTATCAAAAAATCAAATGTTCTCTTGTATTTGAGGTACTCTCCATGTTCAAATTTTGGTAATTCAAAAGTAGCAAAAATAATAGTTATGGATTAATTGTTTCAATTATTTTAGGCCTGTTATATAATAATTTAGTTTAGTTGCCAATTTGAGTATCTTTACCCATTGAAATGGTAAAATAATCGAATTAGATGCTGTATTAAATAATGGACTTACAAGAACAGTTAAAACATCTCTTTCCTGAGCATGAACCCTCTAAGCCGGAGGGTTCGAAGATAAAAGTCCCCCGTGAGCGCTGGATTCAGGACGATCCTATAATTTGCAAGTATGAAAAACGCAAAGGGAAGCCAATAACCATACTGGAAGGTTATACGGGTTCCACCGAAGATTTTAAGGAATTGACCAAAGCCTTAAAAAAAACCTTAAGTGTTGGAGGCAGCTTCAAAGATGACAGGATTATTATTCAAGGCGATTACCGGGATAAGATAATGAAGATTCTTGTGGATAAGGGGTTTAAGGTAAAGCGGGTCGGTGGTTAATTCATAATAATATCAAATTTATCAAACTTTAAGTGAAGACTGTAAATATTGGTGGAGTTCCGGAGCATTTTAATTTGGCCTGGTATCTCGCCCTAAAAAAAGGGGCATTTAAGAATGAAGGTATTAATTTAAGGTGGAAGGATTATTTTGGCGGAACCGGAGAAATGACAAAAGCGCTTCGAACCGGTGAAATAGATTTGGCCGTTATTCTTACCGAAGGTATAATCCAGGACATTATTGCAGGAAATCCAAGTAAAATTGTACAATCCTTTGTCAAGTCCCCACTAATTTGGGGAATCCATGTCGCACATAATTCGAAATACCAAACCCTTGATGAATTAAGAGGAAAGAAAGCGGCTATAAGCAGATTTGGTTCGGGGTCTCATTTAATGTCCTTTGTAAATGCCCAAAACCATTCATGGGAATCTAAAAAAAGATCTTAATTTTGAAATTGTAAAATCTCTTGACGGCGCTGTAGAAGAGCTTACAGCCGGAAAAGCAGACTACTTTTTATGGGAAAAATTTACTACTAAACCTTTAGTGGATAATCATACTTTTAGAAAACTGGGCGAATGTCCTACGCCATGGCCATGCTTTGTAATTGCTGCACGCACCAGTTTTCTTAAGAACGAAAAAGACGCATTGGAAGCAATACTTAAAATAATTAATTCGGTGACTTCAAGGTTTAAAGTTATACCCGATATTGATAAAACCGTGGCAAAACGATATAACCAAAAGATCGAAGACGTACAGGATTGGTTGAATTTAACAGAATGGTCCCAGGAATTAACTGGTAAGAAATCCATTGAAAATATCCAAAATAAATTGTTTGCCATTGATATTATTCCGGGTATCTGGGATTATAATAAATTGGTATGCACATAAATGCATGAGGCTATTTCACCCGACGATAAAAGAACGACCCATTTATTCCTTGGAAGCGCCAGTTATTACATTATTTATTGATTATTGGAATATTTTTTTTTCTTTACCAAAAATTGTAACCATAAAGTCTTTTCGCCTTAATTTTATATTTTATGGATCATATAATAAGAACATGTCTTTAAAATGATTAACGCATTAGACAATATTCTATTTGCATTTTAACTGTTTTTTTTGTAATATGCCGTTAGATTTAAACCCAAATCACAAATGATAACAACAATTACAATTATCATTTCCGCATTAATCGCTTTAAATTTTTTATTATTAAAGTTTAGTTCGAATAATACGGCTCAAAGAAAAAGCTCCAAAAGACCTATTGTAATGCAATCAGGACCTAAGGTTTTTACCAAGCCACCGATTGCAACCCAGCTTGCTCCAACAGGAAGTTAGTTTTACTAAAGTGTTTGTTGCCAAACCAATACCCTTTATTGGCACTTAATGGAGAAGGATGGCCTGATGTAAGTATCTTATGATGGTCCTCATTAATTAATACCGCCTTTTTTTTTGCATATCCTCCCCAAAGCAGGAAAATTACATTTTTTTTCTGATCACTAATAATTTTAATAACCGCATCTGTAAAAGATTCCCACCCCTTATTTTGATGGCTCCCGGCTTGGTGGGCTCTCACCGATAAAGTAGCATTGAGTAAAAGTACGCCTTGTTGAGCCCAGCGTTCCAGATTACCACTTTTAGGATATGGAATGCCAAGATCCGTTTCTAACTCTTTAAAAATGTTAATCAGTGATGGTGGATGCGGGATGCCGTCATTTACAGAAAAACATAAACCATTAGCCTGACCGGAACCATGATACGGATCCTGGCCAATAATAACGATTTTTGTTTCCTCAAAACTACAATACTCGAAAGCATTCAATATCTGGTTTCCCGGTGGAAAGCATTCATGCAATTTGTACTCTTGCTTAACGAAAGATGCCAAAGTATTAAAATAAGGATTATTAAATTCCTCCTGAAGATAAGGTTTCCAGCTTTCATTAATGTTTACGTTCATAAATACGACTTAAATTGTACGATCAAAAATAATATTATCTTTTAGAAAATGATATTATCTTGTACATTAAAAAGTTTAATCTAAAAACATTTGACTTTAAAAATTATAACGATTAACTTCGTTAAGTATCTGCTGATTTCTTTTTCTCAGGTATTAAGCAATAATTAAAAAACATGAAGCGGTTATCGTCTATATTACTTCTATTTTTTCTTATCTTCTTTGCATGTTCAAAGGATAACACCACAAATACAGGAAACGGCCCCGACTCTATTGATCCCGTAATCAGCAAGGAACTTACCCTGTTTTTTATAAATGATATGCATGGACAATTAGATAATTTCTCAAAGATCAAACACATTGTTGATCAGGAAAGGGCGGAAACGAACGTTTTATTAACCAGCAGCGGGGATATATTTTCAGGAAACCCGGTTGTCGATAATTTTCCCGAAAAAGGATTCCCCATCATAGATATAATGAACAGGACGGGTTTTGATATATCAGTGATTGGAAATCACGAATATGACTATGGTAAGTCCATTTTGACCGATAGGATTAACCAGGCAAATTTTGACTGGGTTTGTGCCAATGTCGATATGACAAATTCCACAATCCCACAACCCTTTGTATACACAACTTTAAGTATAGATAATCTAAGAGTGACCTTTTTAGGCTTGGTCGAAACCAATGGGAAGGATAATGGCACTATCCCATCCACGCATCCCTGGCGCGTTCAAAACCTAATATTTGAAAAGCCTGAAGATGTTTTGGCGCAATATTCCGGTGTAAAGGATCAGGAAAATTCGGACCTCTTTATTGCTTTGACCCATTTGGGCTTTGAAGGATTTGGAGGCTCCATAAGTGATTCTCAAATCGCCATGCAATACCCGTTTTTCGACCTTATTCTTGGAGGTCATTCCCATCAGATTATAAATAATTCGGTTAACGGCATCCCCATTTACCAGTCGGGATCCAACTTAAATTATCTCGGGAAAGCTGAATTAACAATTAAGGACAGGTCTGTCGAATCCATAAATTACGAATTGATCAATCTGAACACCTATGTGGGATTTGATCAAGATTTAAAGACTGTAATTGATGACTACAACAATCTTCCCTATCTCAATGAAGTTATTGGGTTTTCCCATGCTTTTCATGAAAAATCCGAAGTTGGTTGTTTTTATACGGATGCCTTACGCGGTGTTATGAATGTGGATGTGACCATTCAGAATAACGGCGGAATTCGTTCCACTCTGAATGAAGGTGATATCACCGTAAGAGAAATCTTTGAGATATCTCCATTTAATAACGGCACGGTAATTTATAATATGACCGTTGGAGAAATTAAAGACTTTTTGAGAGGATCACATTCGGGATTTTACTACTCGGGTGTTGAAATCAACCAAATTGGGAGTGATATACAGATCAAAGATCTTAGTAACAATGTTTTATCCGATAATACCGTGCTAACACTTGGCACCAATGATTACATCCCCGCTGTTTATGATAATTACTTTCCAGTAAATGGAAATGTGCAGACATTGACGGCTGCCGAAACTATTATTTCATATTTGGAAAATGTCAATGATCAGGTGAGTTACCCCAGTTGCGTAAAGTTTTTTAGGTACCAATGATTTTTTGTCATGACTCTTATTTCAATTACATCAGTAATCTGTGCCACCTTATTTACTTTATTGGGTGCTTTTTCTATTTTAACAAACAAAGGGAATAAAACTGCAAATGTTTTATTGGGACTTTTCTTTTTACTTTGGGCCGTCGATTTTTTAGATGGCTTACTATTACTCAATAGATTTTATATTAAACACCCTGGTTATGCTTTATGGGGAGATGCGCTGGTGTTTTTATACGGTCCGCTGTTATACCTTCATACGGTCCAAATTACAGAGAATAGAAAGCTCATTAGCCGGAAATTCTTTCTTCATTTCATTCCCTTTTTTATAATGCTCGCGGTTATTTTTGTAAGTTTTCAGGTTCTGCCACGTGAAGAAAAGAAGGCTCTTTTAAATGCCATCCTGGAACTCAATCAACCTTCTTATTTATTTTTGATTATAGTTTTAATATATCTGCATTTTTTTAGCTATATCTATTTTTCCAAAAAACAGATTAGAAAAGCGGAGAATACTTTGAATGACTATTATTCAAATTATAATTTATCCTGGCTCAATACCATTCTTAATGCCTTTCTTATCATTCTCACCCTTTCAGTCATCACTTCTGTATTGCAATTCCAACAACCCAAAATTTACCTCGAAATTGGTCTTCCATTACTTATCGTAGTAATGGCGCTATTTGCCTCAAGCGCCATAATAAAGGGTCTTAATAGTCCTCTTATTACCATTCACGAAGGGGATGTCGTCAAATATGCCGGATCAAAATTAAGCCCTAACGAAATCAAATCCGTTTCAGCAAAAATTATTCAAGGGCTGGAAAAGGACAAATTGTATTTAAATCCGGAGCTTACCTTAAAAGATCTTTCGGAAGCTATCGATGTGAACAGTAGAAATGTATCTCAGGTAATAAATACCGTTTTTCATAGGAGCTTTTTCGACCTCATAAATTCGCATAGGATTGAAGCCGCGAAGGAAATCTTCAAAACAAGTAAAGACCCAAAGCTCACGATACTTGAGGTCATGTATACGGTTGGGTTCAATTCCAAATCCTCATTCAACACCAGTTTTAAAAATAAAACGGGATTAACACCTTCCGAATTCAAAAAATTGAATTGAAGTTCGACTTTATGTTCTACAGAAATCGAACCCATTAAAATGCGTTCGAATTCACGCAATCGGTCGCACAGCATTTTCTTTTGATCGAATTTTGTTTATAGCATTCAAAAGTGGAAATCATGAAAACAAAATTCGACATATATCAAGACCAATTAACTTTTAAAAAACAATTATGGTATCACTTCTATATGGGGATCGTTATCATAATTGCTTATATCCTTTTTGGTGAAACGGTTATAAACCAGGGTTACCCTGGCATTACGGCATTATTACTTGCCGAGCTTTTTATCCTTGCACCTATTGGCCTAAGCCATTTAAGCTGGAAGGGGAGGGAATTAAATGGCAGGTTAAGTTTTAAAAATGTTATTGCTTTTACTCAAAGATTAACGCCCTGGCAATATTTAAAATGGTCCTTAGTAGGAATACTCGCTTGTTCTTTGATATATATCCCATTGTATCCCCTCGGTCTCTATTTTAGAGAGACTGTTTTTTCCTGGTTGCCCGAATGGTACTTTAATCCAGGTTATGGAACTACTGACATGGGATTGATTGCCAATATTTTCCTTGCAGGTATTTTTATTGATGGCATCGCCGGCCCTGTTGTCGAAGAATTATTCTTTAGAGGCTACCTACTCCCAAGGATGGCATATCTCAAAAAATGGGCGCCTATTGTAAATGGAACCTTATTTGGCCTATATCATTTTTGGCAGCCTCATAATTACCTTGCCATAATTGCCGTTGGTATCATACTTAGCAGCATCGTTTGGAAAACCAAAAATGTTTATCTTGGTATTATAATCCATTGTACATGTAATATACTTGGCGCGATTGGAGGATATTTGGCAGCCCTTGATGGCCAATTGATTCCGCATTAATGGCTATCTGATGGGGAATCCGATCTTACGGTTATCTTATCAAACTTAATACGTAACTTTGCAATCGTAAAAAATTGATATAGAAAATCCCTTCTGTATTGGGAGGGTCAAAGTAATGATCAATATTCACGAGAAAACATTACAGGATTTAGAATTCCATAGCGTGTTACAACAGGTTAGTGAACATTGTGAAACGGCTCTGGGAAATGTCCTTGCCTTAAATATTTCACCCTATGCGGTAAAGAAAGAATTGCAATATGAATTGTCCTTAACAAACGAATATTTATCATCTTTTTATAACGATAATCGCATTCCAAATCACGGTTTTGAGACCATCGCTAAGGAACTAAAACTATTAAAAATAGAAAATACGTATTTGGAAGTTCCCGGTTTAAAAAAACTGGTTTCCATATCCAAAACGACAAACGATATTATAAACTATTTGAAAAAGTTTGAAGCGTATTATCCTACTCTTAATGATTTGGCCTCCAATATTGAAGTCACTAAGGCAATAATTGACAATATCGATGCCATTGTCGATCGCTATGGAGATATAAAAAATGATGCTTCTACCTTACTTTACGAATTGCGCAAATCGATTAATAAATTAAAAGCTAAGATCAATCAAAGCTTCGTTACGGCTTTAAACAAGTATCAGGGCCTTGATTATTTAGATGACATCAGGGAATCTGTGGTTGACAATAAACGTGTCCTGGCCGTAAAATCCATGTACAGACGCAAAGTTAATGGTGCCATTATGGGGGGAAGTAAGACCGGAAGCATTGTCTTTATCGAACCCGAAGCAACCCTGCAATTTACTCGGGAGCTAAACAATATAGAATACGAAGAACAAGAAGAAATTATTAGAATTTTAAAAGAGGTTACTAATTTTATCAGGCCTTTTATATCGTTATTAGAAGCATATCAATCTTTTTTAACTCATATCGATGTGATTTCTGCTAAATCAATCTACGCCCAATCCATTAATGCAGTTCTACCGGAAATTACTGAAGAACGGTATTTATATATAAAAGATGCTTTCCACCCCCTGCTCTATCTTACCAATTTAGAAAAGAATGAAAAGACGTTTCCGCAGACCATAGCATTACAACACGACAACAGGATCATTGTCATTTCCGGCCCAAATGCCGGCGGCAAAAGTATAACGCTTAAAACTGTAGGGTTGTTACAGGTAATGTTGCAAAGCGGACTTTTAATTCCGGTGCACGAGCAAAGCAAGTTATGTTTGTTTGATAGGATTTTGAGCGATATTGGAGATAATCAATCTATAGAAAATCATTTGAGCACCTACAGTTATAGGTTAAAACAAATGAATTATTTCTTAAAAAAATGCGATAACAGGACCCTATTCCTTATTGACGAATTTGGAACGGGAAGTGATCCCGAACTGGGTGGTGCTTTGGCCGAAACATTTTTAGAAGTGTTCTATGAACACGAAGCATTTGGTATTATTACAACGCATTACTCCAATTTAAAATTATTGGCCAACGAATTGCCATACGTGCAAAATGCCAATATGCTATTTGATGAACGCACATTGGAACCGATCTATAAGTTGGCGTTGGGACAGGCAGGAAGTTCTTTCACTTTTGAAGTGGCTCAAAAAAATGGCATTCCATACCGTTTAATAAACAAATCTAAAAAGAAGATCGAACGTGGTAAAGTGCGTTTTGACCAAACTATTGCCAAACTACAAAAAGAGAGGTCGAAACTTGAAAAAACAGAACGTTCATTAAAAGTGAACGAACAAAAAAAGTTGGCCGAAGCGGATAAACTGGAAGAGGTCAATGCTAAGATTCAAAGAAAATTAGAAAGCTACCAGGAATTATACGACAGTAATCAGCGCTTAATCTATTTAGGCCGGAAGATCAATACCATATCCGAAAAATACTTTGAAAATAAAGGTAAACGAGAGTTGTTGGCCGAGTTTATGAAAATTGTTGAAGTTGAAAATTCCAAACGAAAAAAGATTTCGATAAAGCAAAAAAAGTCTCAAAAAGAAAATAGCGAGCAAATCATAAAAGAAGTTGAGAAAGAAGTGCTTGTGATTCGTAAAAAGAAGAAGGCAGCAAAAAAGAAAGCAACCGAATCACCAAAACCAAAACCGGTATTCAAAATTGGTGACAGAGTGCGTATGGAAGATGGCAAAGCCATTGGTAGCATAGATAAATTAGAGAAGAATAAAGCCATTGTAAACTACGGTATATTTACGACTAATGTTAATGTGGATTTGTTGGAATTGGTTGAGGCTGTGAAATGAAAGAACTCCCAAAACATAAAAAGCTTATCTTATTTGATGGTGTTTGTAATCTCTGTAATGCTTCCGTTTTATATGTCATAAAACGAGATAAAAAAGATTTGTTTCGGTTTGCTACTTTGCATAGCGATATTGGCAAGCAAATTGTTCAGCAGTATAATTTAGACAGTGCTAAAACAGATTCTATCCTACACTATTCTGAAACCAATGGATTATCATCCAAGTCTTCGGCCGTATTACAAGTCGCCAGGCATTTAGGATTCCCAAATAATTTAATGTGCATATTTTTTATTATTCCTCCTTTTATTAGAAATTGGGTTTACGATTACATTGCAAAAAATCGCTATAAATGGTATGGGAAAAGGAAGCAGTGCATGGTGCCAACTCATTTATTGAAAAAGAAGTTTTTAGAATAGAAATAATCTTTTTATTTTTAGTCAATAATATTTCAAGTTTATTTTATATAACTCCTTAAAAGGTTATTGTGCTTCTGATTTTAAAATAATATTTAATATATTAAATTATGGACTTTAAAAAATTAAAACTAATTATAAATATTTATACAGTAACAGTACCTTTTCTAGTTTTAATAGTTGTTTCTTGTTCTCCATCTACATCTAAAAAAGAAAGAGCATTATACCAAACACATTGTGCTAGATGCCATTTGCTACCATCTATAGGCGATTTAACTAAAGAAATTTGGGAAGCAAAAATTTTACCAGATATGGGTGCTAGAATGGGTGTCCGAGATTCAACTTTCAACCCATTAGAAGGTATGTCATTCAGTCAAATGGATGCCATAAACAAAACAGGAATTTATCCTATAACTCCAACTATTTCTAAAAATGACTGGCAAATCATTAAAAACTATATCATATCCAATGCTCCTGATTCTTTATCTTCTATCAAAAGCAACCAAATTAGTGATGAGCTTTCACAATTCATTCCAAAACCTATTTCATTAGATACGGTAATAGGGTCAACATTTACCTTTCTTCATTACGATGTTACCCAAAAAAAATTGTTGATAGGCGACATATCTGGTAGTTTATTTCAATATGATTTTAATGAAAATAAAAAATCTTTTAAAGGTAATTTCGGCAGTGCTATAGTAGATTATACAAAAAAAGACAGTATTGCTTATGTAACTGCGGTTGGTTATTTAGGCCCTTCCGAAATTTCTTCGGGAAAAATTTTTATGACCTACGATGATAATACAATGACAATAATTCCTGAAGTATTACACAGACCTGTTAACAATTTGGTTGATGACCTGAATAATGATGGTAAAGATGAATTGGTTGTAAGTGAATTTGGAGATCTTACAGGTGAGTTATCTTTATTAATTAAGTTAGATAGCTTGAGTTATGAAAAGAGAGTTTTGCTTAATCAACCAGGAAGTATTAGAGTAATTTCAAAAGATATGAATAAGGATGGTAAAAAAGATTTAATAGCACTTACCTCACAAGGAGACGAAACAATAACAATTCTTTACCAGGAAGATAATTTAACATTCAGACCAGAAAAGGTTGTTCGTTTTAGCCCTATTTACGGAGTTAGCTGGTTTGAACTTATTGATTATGATGGTGATGGTGATGATGACATTATTACAGCTAATGGAGATAATGCCGACAAATCTTATATTCAAAAGCCTTACCATGGTTTACGTATTCATATTAATGACGGTAAAAATAATTTTGAAGAAAAGTATTTTTATTCTATGTATGGTGCAACTAGATTAGTAGCTAGAGATTTTGATCAAGATGGTGATGTAGATTTTGGAGTGATTTCTACTTTCCCTGATTATGTCAACAAACCTAAATTTTCTTTTGTTTATTTGGAAAACATAAATTCTGAAAATTTTACTTTTAACACCTATACTTTTAAGGATTCTAATCTAGGAAGGTGGTTTTTAATGGATGCCGCTGATATAGACAATGATGGTGACGAAGATATTATTTTAAGTGCTTTTACCTATGTTTTTACTCCAGTACCAGATGAATTATCTAAACTTTGGAAAGAAAAAAATGTGGATATTATGTTGCTGGAAAATAAGTTAATTAAAAACTAAATTGTTGCTAATAGATGACATTACTTTAAGCTCTTTAAAATAAAATCTAAATTGGTATTTGAGTTATTATTAGATCTAAAGGCGGATTTGCCCTAAAAAAAATGGCATCAAATCCTGCCAAAGGCAGCATCTCGACACGCAGTTCGGCTTTGTTATAAAAGGCCTTTAAACTTCCGGGTACTTTCTCCATTCTCTTAATAACCGTACAGAATGCATTGGTCACGCTATTCCTAATGGTAAGATTGGATGGTGTGCACATGGCCACTCCATGATTTCTTTTCACACATTCTTTCATTAAGGCCAGGCTAGTATCATTTTCGGGGTCAATATTTTCCCATGGATACATTATAAAACAAATATTCATGCTCAATTTTTTATTGATTTCTATAATTTTAATAAGATCTTTCGACTACGCTCAGGATAAGCGATTCACTCAATTTTACCATGTAAAATTGGTTCGCTGCTTATTTTACTTCTTCATAATGGTCGTCCCAATTTCTCACATGAGGTTCACCTAATTTTCCAACGGATTTAGCGACAAGCATAGCCACCATCGCATCACCTGTTACGTTAACTACAGTACGGCACATATCTAAAGGTCTATCTACAGCAAATATGAGCGCAAGACCTATTGGTAATAATTCTGGAGGAAGGCCAACAGATTCTAACACAATAACAAGCATGACCATTCCTGCTCCAGGGAACAGCAGCACTCCCAATCGAAGCCAATAAAGCGGTCAAAACAATGGTTAATTGATCTCCAAATGTCAGATCCAAACCTAAAGCTTGAAATATAAAAACAGCAGCAATAGCCTGATATAAACTCGTACCATCCATATTAATAGTTGCTCCTACAGGAAGCACAAAACTAGTTACTTCTTTATCAACGCCTATATGCTCCTCAACACGTTCCATAGTAACTGGAAGTGTTGCCGCACTACTACTTGTAGAAAATGCCAATAATTGGGCCGGGCTTATTTGTTTTAAAAACCAAAAAGGATTTTTCTTGGTAAAGGTTAGGACAATTATAGAATAAAATGTAATCATTAATAATAGACCTAAAACAACTACACCTGAATATTGTGCCAATGCGACTAAAATATCCGAATCACCTGAAGATACAACCACACTAGCCAAAAGTGCAAATACAGCATAAGGTGCTGTTAGCATTATTAAATCCACCATTTTAAGGACGACATCGTTTAGAGAATCGAAAAAATTCTTTAGTGGTGTTGCTCTCTTTTCTCCTATTAACAGCATTGAAATACCTAAAAATATGGCAAAGAAAATAACTTGCAACATCAATCTGTTTTCACTCATTGCCTTGAATGCATTGTCGGGAACCATGTCTTCTAAAAACTGCAATGGACCACTTTCTACTTGTTTTGTTGCTTCGGTTATTTTGGCTTGCACACCACTACTACCTGAATAAGTATTAGTAAGTTTCGAAATAGTCTCTTCTGAAACGCCATCACCTGGTTGTAGAACATTTACTAACATTAATCCTATGGAAATTGCAATTACTGTTGTAATTATATAAGTTATAATTGTGCGTATTCCAATACTTTTAAATTTAGAAATATCTTTAAGGTCTGATATTCCTTTAATTAAAGAAGCCAAAATCAGAGGAATCGCTATTAGTTTTAATAACTTCACGAAAATAGTTCCTAGCGGTTTAATCCAATTGCCTGTAAATTCTTTACCCCCATCAATTTGTAGCATAACAAACCCAAACACCAAACCAAGTACCATTCCGATTAGTATTTTCCAATGTAATTCTAGTTTTTTCATAAGCCTCTCAATTATCCTCTCCAAAGGAAAGGAATATTTTAATTTATAGTTTAGTTGTTTTATTTAAAAGATAATAATCTGCAATTACCAGCGCTGCCATAGCTTCAACTATTGGAACAGCCCTTGGTACAACACAAGGATCATGACGACCTTTTCCCTGTATTTCTACAATATCACCATTTTTATCTAATGTATTTTGTTTTTGCATTATTGTTGCTACAGGTTTGAAAGCAACTCTGAAATAAATATCCATTCCATTACTAATACCACCTTGTATACCACCTGAAAGATTCGTTTGTGTTGTCCCATCTGCATTAAACAAATCGTTATGATCACTTCCTTTCATTTTAGTTCCACAAAATCCACTACCAAATTCAAAGCCTTTTACTGCATTAATAGAAAGCATTGCTTTGCCGAGTTCTGCATGAAGCTTATCAAATACTGGTTCTCCGAGTCCAACGGGAACATTTTGTAAAACACAAGTCACAGTACCTCCAATAGTATCACCTTGTTTACGAATTTCTTTTATTCGGGCAATCATTTTATTTGCAGTTTCTTCGTCCGGACAACGAACAGGATTAGACTCGGTAATATTAAAATTCAATTCCTGATAGGGTTTTTCAACATAAATATCACCTACCGAAGAGGTAAACGCATTTATTTTAATGTCTTTTAAAAACTGTTTCGCTACTGCTCCCGCAACTACACGACAAGCAGTTTCACGAGCCGAGCTGCGACCACCACCTCGATAGTCGCGAATGCCATATTTCTTGTCGTAAGTATAGTCGGCATGACTGGGACGATAAGCATCTTTTATATGTGAATAATCTTTAGATTTCTGATTGGCGTTCTCGATAATAAAACCAATTGGAGTTCCAGTAGTTTGACCTTCAAAAATCCCTGATAAAAAGTTGACAGTATCTGGTTCTTTACGTTGGGTTACAATTTCAGATTGACCAGGTTTTCTACGATTCATTTCCTGTTGAATAGCATCAAGATCTATATGTAATCCTGCTGGACAACCATCAATTACACCACCAATGGCTTTTCCGTGAGACTCACCAAAAGTAGTGAGTTTGAATATAGTTCCAAAGGAGTTCCCTGCCATGCATATATAATTTATGCTAAAGTAAATTTATTATCACAGAAACAAAAATTGAAAAGCAATATTACCGTTTAAGTGTGAATTACCGACTTAAAAAATTGAAGATAATAATCCAATATTAACAAATAAATGACGTTAACTAACTTAAATGTGACATTTTTACTATTATTGTGTCGAAATTAAAAAACCAAAATCTATAACTTATGAAAAAAATATTTTTATTATCGGTGGCTTTATTGGGCTTTACCTTTACAATGAATGCGCAACACATTGCAGATAATGCTCTTGGACTTCGTTTGGGGGACAGCGATGGATTTGGTGCAGAGATCTCCTATCAAACCAGTATTAGGGACAATAACCGTTTGGAATTTGGATTGGGATGGAGAGATGGTAGCAATTATAGTGCTGTAAGAGGAGTCGTTTTATATCAATGGGTTTGGCCACTGGACGGAAATTTTCATTGGTACGCTGGATTTGGTGGAGGTTTAGCTTCCTTTAGTTTTGATAATGATGCCGCAGATAACGAAACATCATTGTTTGCCGCCGGAAATATTGGAATAGAATACGATTTTAATATTCCTCTTTTAATCTCTTTGGACTTTAGACCGGAATTCGGATTTGGAAATATTAATAACGATCTGGATACCGATATTGCCTTGAGTATAAGATATCAATTTTAAAGTGAATAACGCATATTACAGTAAAGCCACTTCTCTCGAAGTGGTTTTTTATTGAATTTAATCTTAACAGTCTGGAGCACAATAAAATCGTTTGGTCTCAGCTTGACGGCAATGATCCGAAATATTTTATCGAGAGTCATGCATCCGACTATGTCCCGGGGTTTGGAATGGCCATTAAGCGAGACACCCTCTACGCCCTTGGTAACGGATCGACTTTACTTCGTAATAAATACGCAATTGGATAACCTTGATGATGATTCGCAAATTAGAGATAGTAGTGCATTAGAACCATATATCTCGATAGTAAAAAAACTAAAATAGATACCCTTCCATTTAAAAATCTTTAGCTACTTTAACAACATACATCTGGACAAGGTCTGCTCGTATATTGCTTCATATTGGGGTACGATTTTATGAATATCATATTTTACGGCTTCCTGTTTGGCGTTAGCTTTAAATGTTTGTAATACATCTTCATTTTTTAGAATATGCAAGGCATTTTTGGTCATGTCCTCAACATCCCCGGCATTACTTAAAAATCCAGACACCCCATGAACATTAACTTCGGGTATTCCTCCTGTATTGCTGGAAATGACCGGAACACTACCCGCCATAGCCTCAAGTGCGGCCAGTCCAAAACTTTCGGTCATGGAAGGTAAAAGAAACAGGTCGCTAAAGCATAAGATCTTGTCTATTTCATGGCTTTTGCCGAAAAATATCACTTTTTCTTCAATTCCCAGTTTTTCGCATAATAATTCGGCAGGTTCTTTTTCGGGCCCATCGCCTACCATCATGAGTTTAGCCGGAACTTCTTTTTGAATATTGTAAAAAATATTAATGACATCTTCAATGCGCTTTACGGGCCTGAAATTACTAATGTGCGTAATTATTTTTTCACCCTTGTCGGCCATCATCTCCCGCTGGCAGTCTGTAAAGTTAAAATCGTATTTATTCAAATCGATGAAATTTGGAACGACCTCAATATCATTTTTTATATTGAAGAGTCGTAATGTATCGTCCTTTAGACTTTGGGAAACCGATGTTACGGCATCCGACTTGTTAATACTAAATGTAACTGCCGATTTATAAAAGGGATGACTTCCAACCAAAGTAATGTCGGTACCATGTAGTGTTGTAACTATGGGTATGTAAATTCCGTCTTCCAACAACATCTTTTTTGCCATATATGCCGCATAGGCATGCGGAATGGCATAATGCACATGTAACAGCTCAATACCATGCAGCTTTACCATATCTACAAGCTTACTCGACAGGGCAAGTTCATAGGGCTGGTAATGAAATAAAGGATATTCCGGGACGTTAACTTCATGATAATGTACTTTGTTACTTAACAGTTCCAGGCGTACGGGTTGATTATAGGTAATAAAATGCACTTCATGGCCGCGTTTGGATAATTCTAATCCCAGCTCGGTGGCTACCACACCACTTCCTCCAAATGTTGGATAACAAACAATTCCTATTTTCACACGATTAAATTTTAGTTAATTATTTGATAATAAATTAATTATAAAATTGAGAACGTGTGCAACCACTCCGTTCTCTCATTAAACCTGCCTGCCGGCAGGCAGGAATTTTAAACATTCCTTTTTGTGAATATTTTTTTAAAATTTATTAATGTTCGTTTCATCTTTTTAAGTTTTAAGTGCCTAAAGTTTTCATTTCTCTATAAAACTTTAAACTCCCGGTACTTTTATTTGTCTATTGCTTCATAAATCAAGCGTTGTATATCCGTTCTAATATTTTCTCTTAATAATAAATTCTTTCCCGAATTCGGATATGTTCTGTTGGCTAAGAATACATAAACGATCTCTTCTTCGGGATCGGCCCAGGCATAGGTTCCGGTAAAACCGGAATGCCCGAAGCTCGTCATGGAAATGCAACCACAGGTCGGGCCGTCTTCTTCCAGTTGTGGTTTATCAAAGCCTATACCACGTCGGTTATCCCTTTCGCAAAAGTAGCAGGTATTAAATTTATCGATGGTCTCAGCCTTTATATATCGTCTACCGCCATAATACCCCTTTTGTAAATACATCTGCATTATCTTGGCAACATCATTGGCATTGCTAAAAATTCCGGCGTGTGCCCCAACTCCATTTTGCATTGCCGCTCCCATATCATGAACGTAACCATGTACTTCCTGATAGCGAAAATAATCATCAATTTCAGTTGGTATAATTTGTGAGCCATCAAACTTCTTAACAGGATGATAGGTCGTAAAATTTGCCCCCAGTGATTTATAAAAATGCTGTTGTACCAACTTGTCCAGGGTTTGGTCGTAATGAGTTTCAATAAATTTCTTTAATAAATAATAAGGTAAGTCGCTGTAACGATACCTAAGCCTGGTTAATAACTCGCTTTCTTTTATAACTTGCTGAATGGAATCCTGGTAATCGGATCTTAGGAAAAGATTTTTTGCGACTTCAATATTAAAATCTTTACTCCTTGTAACGCTGTAATATTTTGGATCAGGTCTATTTGTTAAAGAATCCAAAGTACTGTAATAAAATGGAATCCAGGGCCTTAATCGCGCATAATGGGATAACATCCTTTTAATGGTTATATTTTTTTTATTTGAATCTGCGAGATCCGGTATGAGTTGAGACAATTTAGTGTTTAATGAGATAATTCCCTTTTCTTCAAGTTCCATAACCAAAGGTAGCGTCCCCAGTATTTTTGTTAATGAGGCGACGTCGTAAACATCGGTACTCATAACTTTACGATTTCCTTTATAGGTGTGCTTCCCGAAGTTCTTATTGTAAATGACCTTTCCCTTTCTGGCAACAACTAATTGGATTCCGGGAGTCATCATCGAATCTACGGCATATTGTGCTATGGAATCCAATCTGTTAAGTTTGTCGGAATTCATCCCAACGCTTTCGGGCAAACCATAACTTAAGCGATTTAAAGGCTTGATATGAATGCCTTGTCCTGCTTTAAAGTTATCCCCACAAGACACAGGTAAATTCCCTTTAGAGGGAATCGCACCAAAAATCAATTGTGCCGCTTTTTGCTGTGCCACGGCACTGTTTTGGTAGGACACCAAAATGCTTTCAATATTTTCGGTGGTCTTTAAGTCCAAAAGTGCGTAGGGTTTAGCAAATACATTAAGTATAACAGTATTGGTCCGAGCGATCTCGTATAGCCATACCAATTCTTTATCTTTAAATTTATACGATTTCCAGGGGTTTGCATTAGATTTATGATATCCTACAATAACGGTATTATAATTATTCAGTTTGTTAATGAGTTCATCGAGATTATCGGCTTGTATTTCGTCAATTTTGTCGTATTTCTTCAATGCATTTAAAAATTCCAAACCATCATCGTCTCCCAATTTAACATAGGCAATATTTTTGGTTTCCAATCTTTGGAAAGGCAACAGGTCGGACTTGTTTTTTATAAGGGTTAGTGCGCTCTCCATAAGCTCCTCATAGAGCAGATCATCTTTCACCCGATTTAATTTAGCAACTAAATTATAGATTCCTACAGGTCTATATTTATGTAACCCAACCTTATATTTGGCCATTAATATTTTTTTTACCGAATGTTCCAAACGGGACTCCGAAATGTCCCCTGAATTATAGGCCTCAATTATTTTATCCATTCCAATAGCAACGTCTTCAGAAATTAATAAAACATCATTTCCTGCCTTGAATGCGGCCAGGTCGATCTCTCCGGTTTCGTTAAAATTGGATGCCCCTTTCATATTAAGCGCATCGGTAAATATAAGCCCCTGAAATCCTAAAGTTTCCTTTAAAATATCTGTGACAATAGGTTTGGACAATGAGGAAGGATAGCCCGATCGTGGTTCCAGACCTGGCACGTTTAAATGCGCCACCATTACACTCGACAAACCATGCTTAATCAACTTCTTATAGGGGTAAAGTTCAATGGAATCAATACGCTTTGCATTAAAATTGATCGTAGGAAGGGTCTCATGAGAATCTGCTTCGGTATCTCCGTGACCAGGAAAATGTTTTGCACTGGCCAAAACTCCCGCATCTTGCATGCCTTTCATAAAAGCCAACGATTTTTCTGTTACATTATCTCTGTCCTCACCGAAGGATCGGTTACCAATTATGGGGTTTTTGGGGTTGGTATTTATATCCACAACAGGTGCAAAATTAAAATGGACCCCTAAGCGTTTACAATGCTCACCGATATGTTTTCCTGCTTTTTCTATTAACAGCGGATCTTTAACCGCGCCAAGGGTCATATTCCAGGGAAAGGCATATGTAGAGTCCAATCGCATATTAAGGCCCCATTCGGCATCCATTCCTATTAGCAAAGGCAATTTCGAAATGGCCTGTAGTTCGTTATTTAATTTGGCTTGCCGAACCGGTCCGCCTTTAGAATAAATTAAGCCACCGATATGATGTTGTCTTATTTGTTTTATGACTGCATTTTTAGTCTTGGCATCCTGGTTGGAAAACACCTGGATCATATATAACTGCCCCACCTTTTCTTTTAAGCTCAATGTATTATACAAGCTATCTACCCATTTCGTTTGTGCCTCAACGTCGTTGGTAAGTAGGGGGTTTTGTGTATTTTGAGCTGCCATGGAGTATGACAGGCATAATAGAACAAGTAAAATATATATGCGCATAAAAAAGATTAAATAGACCAGATCATCCTGGGGTAAAACGAAATTTCATGCCAAAGTAGTATTTTTAAAACGAAGTAAAAAAGACTTTAAGATAGTTTTATTAATAAGGTAATTAACAACTTTATGTGTCAAATTAGAATGGATTCAGGTCGCCTAACCTAATTATCGCACTCTTAAGGAATTACAGAATTATCAATTTAAAAAACGACCATGCCAACTGTCCCTGGCCGGAACTTCCCAGTTTACTTTATATTCCAAAATATTGGTCACAAGATTATTGAATACGATGGTGTTTTTAGAGACTGCCTTTTGCTTTGCCATTTTTCTAAAATCGATCAGTGATTTATAGGCGACAAATTCTCCTTGTTTATAAGATACATTCATTTTATCTAAAAGATCTATACCATAATCTTTTTCCAATTGCTGAATGAACTGAACAGAAGCGTCTATTGAACACCCGGAAGCCTGGTTCAAGTCCTGGTTAAGGGCTAGAATTATAAATCGCTTATATCTTATCTCATAGCCCGATTGCAAATCGCTGCCATGAGCAGTCCATTTCTCGATGAACGCGTCTAATCTTGACCTGATCTCTTCCAATTCGGCTTCAGTAAGGGAACGGTTGGACTGGTAAATCCAAATTCTAGAAGTCTCCGGAAGTGTATTGAAATCTACTAACATGTTTTTAAATTCTGATTTTTTATCAAAGATACTGGAATTTGCAGTGACACTTAATATTATAAATCTTGAGCATCAGAAATAAGTTCAGCAATATCCATTACGGCCACTGCACCTTCTTTTTCTTTTGTCTTAATGCCATCGGTCATCATGGTATTACAAAACGGACAACCTGCAGCAATAATTTCTGGGCTGGTTTCCAGGGCTTGTTCGGTACGTTCAACATTTATGTCCTTATCTCCTTTTTCGGGTTCTTTAAACATTTGCGCTCCTCCTGCACCACAACACAGGCCATTGCGTTTGCAATTTTTCATTTCCACCAATTCGGCTTCTAATTTTTGAATGAGCTCACGCGGGGCTTCATAAACATTATTTGCCCGGCCTAAATAACAGGGGTCATGAAATGTTATGCGCTTTCCCTTAAATTTACCTCCTTTAACGCTAAGCCGACCCTCTTCGAGCAGGCTTTTTAAAAATTGGGTATGATGCATCACTTCATAATGACCTCCAAGGGATGGATATTCATTTTTAAGGGTATTAAAGCAATGCGGACATGCCGTGACTATTTTTTTGATCTCATAAGCATTTAAGACCTCGATATTGGTCACAGCCTGCATTTGAAACAAAAACTCATTTCCCGATCTTTTAGCAGGGTCACCGGTACAGCTTTCTTCCGTACCCAAAACAGCAAAATCAACCCCGGCTTTATCAAGGAGTTTTACGAAGGCCTTGGTGATCTTTTTCGCTCTATCATCAAAACTTCCAGCACATCCTACCCAAAACAATACCTCGGGTTGTTTCCCCTGAGACATGTATTCTGCCATTGTTGGTACATTCATACCCTTATATTAAATGTTTTTAATTCTCTTTTTGGTCGTTTTCGTTTTTCAGGGCTAAAAAATCTTTTTTTGAAACTCTTATAATTATTGCAAACTTCCTAATTCCATTCACCAGTCTCTTCCGTGGGTTATATCTATCATAATACGCCAGTTCATTTGCTTTTTCAGATAAATATTTCATTTGTATTTCTGAACAATAATCACAAAATACCTTTTTAACTGTAATATTTGTAGCCTGGCTTTTTACATATTCAATTTCAGTATACACTTTTATCTGTAAAGAGTCTTGTTTAAAATCTCTATTCTGTGCAATGCCATAGTTAAAACTTAAGCTGCACAAAATTAGAATTATAATATAATATGCCTTATTTAAAAGTTTCATTTATTTTTTATTCATTCTTCCAATTTAATCTGTCCATCTGGTTATAAGGCCAGGGCGCTCCATTATTTTCAATATTGCTCATCATGGTATTCAATTCCATTGGAGCCGCAGACAGTTCCATAACCAAATAACGTCTCATATCCAAAATTATTGACAATGGATCGATACTTACCGGACAAGCTTCAACGCAAGCATTGCAGGATGTACAGGCCCAAAGTTCCTCTTTGGTAATGTAATCGTCTAAAAGTTGTTTTCCGTCGTTCTTAAATTTTCCATTGTTATCATCTATATTTTTTCCTACTTCTTCCAATCGGTCCCGCGTGTCCATCATGATCTTACGTGGGGATAATTTTTTCCCGGTTTGGTTTGCGGGACATTCGCTCGTGCATCGTCCACATTCTGTACAAGTATAGGCATTTAGTAATTGTACCCAATTTAAATCTTGCACATCACTGGCTCCCAAATTTGGGGTCCTCCGTATCTTCTACCCCCTCAAGAGGGGTCGCATAGGGGTCGGCATCAGGGTCCATCATTAACATAACCTCTTTGGTTACACTTTCCAAATTATCTAATTCCCCTTTTGGCTTTAGGCTTGCATAATATGTATTTGGAAATGCCAAAAGAATATGTAAATGCTTCGAAAAATACAAATAGTTTAGGAATATTAAAATTCCCAGTATGTGCAACCACCACGCGCTTCTTTCGATCAATACGACCGTATTTTCTGAAAGACTACTAAACCATGGTGCTATAAATTGGGAAATTATGTTGCCGGAATGCATTTCCTGAAATGGAACATCTGTGGCATTCATTACAAGAAAAAGTGTCATTAGAACCATTTCGAAATACAGAATGATATTGGCATCATTCTTTGGCCAACTTGTCATTTCCTTGTTCCAAAACCGCTTTAATTTTAAAATATTTCTACGGATCCAGAATACGGTTACCGCGGCAAAAACCAATACCGCGAGAATTTCGAATGAACCAATGAGTATTCCATAAAATGCATCCATGGAGGAAAATATGCGGTGGGTACCAAAAAGTCCGTCAATAATTATTTCCAGGACTTCGATATTTATTACAATAAAACCCAGGTAAACCACAACATGCGCGATACCGGCAACCGGACGGCGTACCATCTTGCTTTGTCCAAGGGCAACCATCGTCATATTTTTCCAGCGCTGAGATCTGTTATCACTAAGATCTATATCACGGCCCAGTTTAATATTTCGAATAAGTTTTTTTACATTTTTTATAAAATAACCTAATCCTATAATAAGAGCTAATGCAAATAATATGTTTGGTATATAATTCATGTGTCGCCAATACCTTATTCTTTTTTATAAGGGATTTCTTTTTTGGATAAAATCCTGAAATAGCGTTTGGGATGTAATTTTATGTCTCTCATGAGTTCTTCCATTTCTTTGGTAGCTCCCTTAAGGTTATTATATAACTCTTCATCCTTTAGTAACTTCCCCAGAGATCCTTCACCCTCTCCCATACTGGCAAGAATAGTATCAAAATTAATTAGGGTAGATTGTAAGTTTTCAATGGCCTTACCCAGATTTGCCTCAGCAATTGAATGGGTTATTTCAGCCAGGTTAGATGAGATACTATCAACATTATTCAATGTGTTTTCAAGTTTATCCTTATTATTGGCAATAAGGCTATTTAAGGATTCGGATGTATTTTTAAAGGATTTTATGGTTTTACTTAATTCCGCTATGCTGTTTTTAAGATTGGCTTTGGTTTGGGTATCGAATATACTATTTATATTGGTAAGCAACGAGTCTGCACTTACCATCATAGTTTCCATCTTTTCCTGTAGTGGTGTGAGGCGCTGATTTACAAGTTCGGTTAATCCGGCTTTTACGATTCCTTCGAGAAAATCTCCTTTTTTAGCATTTGCTGCATTATCGAAGGCGGGTATTATAGCTACGGCCTTCCCTCCAATAAGTCCGGCTTCGTATAATTCGGCTTTACTATTTTTAGAAAATTCAAAATCACTATCGATTAAAAGTTTAACCCTTAATTTTCCCGAACCATCCTCCATAAATCTTATTTCCTGCACTTTTCCGACGCCAAGACCGTTTATTGTTACCGGAGTTGATGAAGCCAGTCCCTCCACATTATCGTAAATGGTATAGAATGTTCTTGAAGAGTCAAGAATATTTTCACCTTTTAAATAATTAAATACATATATAAACAGCAGTATTCCTGAAACAACCAATATTGCTGTTTTTACTTCTCTAGATATTTTCAATGCTCAAAAATTTGATTAGTTGTAAAATTAGCAATTAATTTAAAAAGACAAGTCTAATTCGATGTAGATTTTAAGGCTTCTTCCAAAGTAATTTGTGCTCCATTTTTATATGCTACAATAAAACAGCTGTCATATCCTTTTTGAAGAGCCTCATCTTTTTGCTTCTTTATTTTCTCATAATCGGAAGTTGCTCCGTAATAATACTTGAATGTTTTGGCTATTTTTATTCTTGAAATCTCGTTAAGACCTTTAAAATTGTAGGGTTTAGTTCTTAATTTCCTGGAGCTCGCCGCAATTTGCACCTTAAATGTGATATCAGGAAAGAAATTATCGGTGTCTGCAATTAAAACAAGGGTTTCCTCATCGTCTTGCCCCAGGTCACTAACAGATTCGAAATTTATATTTTCCTTATATTTTAAAACCGCATCCTTTATGGAAGTCGCCATTTCCTGTTGCCCTTTTTTAGAATTCAAATAAATCCCTTCCTTTCTATATGTTAAAAATCCGGTTTCCACCAATACACTGGGCATATAGGTTTGGTGCAATACTATAAACCCCTCCTGTTTCACCCCACGGTTATGGCGTTTTAATTTATTGGTAAAATTATCCTGTATATACGAGGCCAATAAAATACTTTGATCCAAATAATCTTCCTGCATTAAGGTAATTGCTATCAATGATTCCGGATCGTTGGGGTTATAGCCTTCATAATGCTTTTCAAAATCTTCCTCCAGAAAAATAACTTCATTTTCCCTTTTGGCAACGTTAAAGTTTGTTTCACTTCGTTTCGTGCCTAAAACATAAGTTTCCGTTCCATAAACCGGCTTATGAAATGAATTACAATGTACCGATATAAATAGGTCTGCATCTGCTTTATTCGCAATTTTACCTCTCTCGAATAAATTTACAAACACATCTGCTTTACGCGTATAGATCACTTCAATGTCCTTATGGTTTTCGAGTGCCTTACCAATATTAAGGATGATACTTAATGCTATGTCCTTTTCCTTAAATCCACTGCCTAAATTACCAGGATCCTTCCCACCATGCCCGGCATCCAGCACTACGACGAACTTTTCAACTGGATTTTGTGTGTAAGCAAATACCGTTAATAAAAAGATAAATGATACTAAAAGGTATTTTAGGTTCGTTTGCATAGAGATTTTAACGGCTTTAAGCTTGTTTTATTACGCATGAAAGCTAAGTTTATGGCCGATTTTTATTTTATTAAATAATAAAATTATCACAAAAAAATATATGTAACTTTGGCTTTTCAAAAACCGAGCCATACTTTTACAAAAATACATCTAAAAGCATTGCAAACAAATATCACACAAATACTTTTTGCTTTAAGTTTTACAGTGTTTATAAACACTTTTAACCATGCTCAGGATGTGCCCCGAACCAAAAATATCTTAAGCCCGACTACGGTTCAAGATTCTGTAAATATCGATGTAGATTCCTTGCAAACGCAACGCATTTCTTCCATAGAACAAGATAGTATTAAAAATGATAGCGTTCCCGTTAAAAAAGGAATGCTGGAAGGTATAGTTAAATATAAAGCCAGTGATTATACCTCCATTAACCAAAGGGAAGAGAAAATATACCTTTATAATAATGCCGAAATTTATTATTTGGATATGGAGATCACGGCCGGGGATATTATTATAGATTATGCAAAAAATGAAGTTTACGCGAAGGGAATAACGGATTCTTTGGGTAACTATACGCAGGCTCCCATTTTTAAACAGGGAAAAGATGTCGTGGAACCGGATTCGGTTCGTTTTAATACGATCACAAAAAAGGCCTTGATATTTAATTCTAAGACCGAACAAAGTGGAGGGTATATCATATCGGAAATTACGAAAAAAGAAAATGACTCGGTTTACTTTGTGAGTCGGGCAAAATTTACAACTTCGGAAGATCCTGATAATCCGGAGTATTATTTTTTATTGCGAAACGCCAAAATAGTACCGGGTAAAAAAGTGGTTACGGGCCTAACGAATATGTTTATCGCCGATGTCCCTACCCCCATTGGTCTGCCATTTGCATATTTTCCCCTTACCAAAAAACGTACATCCGGAGTTATTTTTCCGTCCTTTGGTGAGGATAGCAACAGGGGTTATAATATACAAAACGGAGGGTACTATTTTGCGATAAGTGATTATGCCGACCTGGCTGTATTAGGAGATTATTATACCAATGGTAGCTATGGCCTGCGATTTCAAACGACTTATGCCCTGCGATATAAATTCCGGGGTAACCTTGGTATTCGGTTTGAAAACCTTATTACGAGTGAACGCGGCTTTGACGATTATTCCAAAAGCTCGGTATATAATATAAGATGGTCACATAGTCAGGATACGAAAGCAAACCCAAATTCACGCTTTTCGGCATCGGTTAATTTAGGGAGCAGCACTTATTATCAGCAGTCCATTAACCAGTTAAACGCTCCAAACTTTTTAACCAATACATTGTCGTCCTCTATTTCATATTCCAAAACATATCAGGGTGAACCTCAGGTAAATATAAATCTTACGGCAACGCATTCTCAAAACTCCAATACGGAGTCAATAAATATGACACTTCCTACATTCCAGGGAAGTGTTGGTCGTGTTTATCCGTTTGCACCCAAAGTTGGAAGTAAGAAAGGCATTTTACAAAATATTAACCTACAATACAATACCAGGGCCGAAAACAGGATTCAAACGACCGATTCTTTATTCTTTAAAAAGGAAATGTTTGACGATGCTAAAGTGGGCATGCAACATACCATTCCGTTAAGTACTAATTTTAAATTATTCAAGTATTTAAGTCTATCGGCCAATACAAATTTTCAGGAAACCTGGACATTAAAGACCATTAACAAAACATTCGATTCCAGTTCTCAAGAGGTTGTCACTACCGAAATAAAAGGGTTCGACGCTTTTAGAACCTATAATTTTAGCGCGAGTTTAGGAACGACAATATATGGCATGTTCGATTTTGGAAAAGACAAAAAAATTCAAGCGATCCGGCATGTTATGCGCCCTTCTATAAGTTATAGTATCTCTCCCGCCTTCGATCAATATTATGAGACTTACGAAGTTGTGGATGCCGATGGAACGACTCAGGATGAAGTTGAATACACACGTTTTGAGCAGTCAATTTTCGGGGTTCCGGGCAATTCCTTTGGAAGTTCTTTGGGATTCTCAATAGGAAATAATTTTGAGGCAAAGGTAAGGGATAGAGACAGTACTGCCACCGAACCAAAAAAGATTATTTTATTAAGCAATCTTAATTTTTCAACGTCTTATAATATTGCGGGAGATTCCTTAAAATGGAGCCCGATAAGGGCTTCGGGAGGCACTCAAATCCTGAATAATAAAATGAGCATTAACTTTGGCGCTACTTTAGATCCCTATGCTCTCGACAATAACAATAACAAAATTGATAAATTCAATATTGATAATGGCGGAAGCCTTTTCAGGGTTACAAGTGCCAACCTTACCATGAGTTATAACTTATCCAGCAAAAGCTTTGAAGGCGATTCAAATCTAAGCGATTCCGAAAGAGAAGAAGCCAGGTTAAGCGGTGGACGTGACGATGACCTTTTTGGAAAGTCTCTGGATTATACAAACAGACAATTGGATGCAGATAAAAAAGGTAAAGAAAAGCCAGGCAACTTATATTCTTATAAAATTCCATGGAGCCTGCGGCTCGCCTATGCTGTAAATTACAATAATTCCAGGCGGCAGAATGAGATATCATCACACTCTTTAATGTTTTCGGGAGATATTGAACTTTCCACGAGATGGAATGTTGGCGTATCCTCGGGTTACGATCTAAAAAATAAGGGCATCACTTACACCCAATTGCGATTTCATCGGGATCTCAAAAGCTGGGATATGAATTTTTCCTGGATTCCTTTCGGTACCCGGACATCCTGGAATTTTTTCATAGGTATTAGCTCCTCTATTCTTAAAGATATTAAATACGACAAACGTAAGACTCCTGACAGAAATCTATAATTAAGCTGACGGTAGTCAATTAAAAATTAAACAGGCAGGTTAAAAAAAAGTATCCATTTGAAAATAATGAAGTCTATATAAATAATACATTTTACAATGAAAACAATTATATCAACACCAAAGGCCCCCGCCCCAATTGGACCTTATAATCAAGCCGTATTAACCGGGAATACCCTTTACACCTCCGGACAAATTGCATTAAATCCATCGACAGGCACACTGGTATTGGACGATATTGAAACAGAGACCAAACAGGTTATGGAAAATATGAAGGCGGTACTTGAAGCCGCTAATATGACCTTCGAAAATGTTGTAAAGACCTCTATTTTTATTAGTGATATGAATAACTTCTCATTAATAAATGAAGTGTACGGAAGCTATTTCAACGATGCTACGGCCCCGGCACGTGAGACCGTACAGGTGGCAAGCTTACCAAAAGACGTAAATGTTGAAATTAGTATGATCGCAATAAGATAGCTGGAATTTATTCTCATAACATACATTTAAAGATAATTGCTTTTGTGATGTAAAATCGATAACTTTGAAAGTAACCTCAATGTAATGTCATGAGAATTGAATCTGATATAAAGCTGGGCTTTAAAGATGTGATGATCAGACCGAAACGCTCAACTCTTAAAAGCCGGTCTCAGGTCTCCTTAGAAAGAGAATTTAATTTTTTACATAGTGATAACAGCTGGCGTGGTATCCCCATAATTGCCGCAAATATGGACACTGTTGGTACTTTTGAAATGGCAAAAGTATTGGCTAAAATCGGACTAATTACGGCAATTCATAAACACTATTCCATTACAGACTGGAATGTTTTTATGTCTAATGCACCTGAAGGGATCGAAGATCATATCGCCATAAGTACCGGTATTAATCCTGAGGATGTTGAAAAACTCAATTCTATTATTGAGTTTAACACCGGTTTAAAATTTATTTGCATCGATGTAGCTAACGGATATACGGAGCGATTTGTCAATTTTGTGAAACAAGCCCGGAAATCGTATCCGGATAAGATTATTATCGCAGGTAATGTTGTTACCGGAGAAATGGTCGAAGAGTTATTACTTGCAGGCGCAGATATAATAAAGGTTGGTATTGGCCCGGGTTCGGTATGTACTACCCGCATAAAAACAGGTGTTGGTTATCCGCAATTGTCTGCTATCATTGAATGTGCCGATGCAGCCCATGGTTTGGGTGGACAGATCATAAGTGATGGCGGCTGTTCTTCTGCAGGCGATATTGCCAAGGCTTTTGGGGCTGGCGCCGATTTTGTAATGCTGGGTGGCATGTTGGCCGGACATACCGAAAGTGGTGGTGAACTTATTGAGCGCAATGGAAAACCTTACAAACAATTCTACGGTATGAGCTCCAGTACAGCCATGAAAAAGCATGTCGGTAAGGTTGCGGAATACCGGGCTTCGGAAGGTAAGGTCGTTGAAGTCCCGTTTAAAGGAGATGTGGAATCTACTATTAACGATTTTCTCGGCGGATTACGCAGTAGCTGTACTTACGTGGGAGCCCAGCGTTTAAAGGAACTGACCAAACGCACTACTTTTATAAGGGTATCGGAACAGGAAAATACAGTTTATGAGGATTAATATTACTGTACCTGGTGGAATTATAAATCTTGCGGTTTGAGCTTCTAAATTATAATGTATTTATCCCTTCTTGTTATTCTGTTAATTACTGGTCATGATAAAAAGTGGAAGCATTTCAAAATTATGATAATATGGGTGTAATCTTTCCCTGTTATAATACTTGTCAACATCTACAAATTTTTTACTTTCGGTAACTACTTCAATCGGTACATGGTCATATCGGCCATTTTTAAGCACCACCATACGGCCATGTATTCCGCGAAGTATTAAATCGAGCGCCAGATTTCCGTAAGCCGTTGGAACGATCGAATCGATAAAATCCGGATCTCCGCAACGCACCAGATAGCCTAGTTTTTGATTAATTACATTAACACGGTTTCCATCGTTATATTTTGGCGATAAATTTTTAAGAGCCAAAGCGACCTCATCACCAATCCCTCCCAATTTTGCATGACCAAAAGCATCTTTTTCCATGCCTTCATATTTCATTTCACCGCCTTTAAAAGTCGCTCCTTCCGAAATTAGGACAATAGAATAATTACTGGGATTATTTTTTCGGTCTTCAGAGAGTAATCCAGTTAACAGCTCAATATCGAAAGGATCTTCGGGGATAACACATCTGTGTGCAGCCCCTGCTAATGTAGGTAACATGGCCGTAAAACCGGCATACCGCCCAAAAACCTCCAATACTAAAAATCGCTCATGTGAGCCCGCTGCCGTTCTAAGACTATTAGTAAGACTAATGGTCCTGGTGACACAGGTACTAAACCCAAGGCAATAATCGGTACCGGGCACATCGTTATCCATGGTTTTTGGGATACCCATAACTTTTACACCTTTTTTAAATAGATGTACAGCATAACTTAAGGTATCGTCACCGCCTATAGCGATTAAAAAATCCACTCCCAGCCATTCTATATTTTTTATAACATCGGGGGTAAGGTCATTCATATCTTCGTGATACGTATCGCGTAAATGAAATGGCACCATATCTTTAGAAACATGACTTGGTCTGGTTCTTGAGGTATGCAAAAATGTACCACCGGTCCTGGCTGCCTTATTAACAACCACTTTTGAGAGCTCCATGAAGTTATTACTGTTGTCGTGCTTTTTATTTCTTATAATATCTATGACTCCTCCCCATCCTCTTTTAAAACCAACAACTTTATATCCCTCCCTTAGGGCTCTAAAAGTTACAGCTCTAATAGCCGGATTGAGACCCGGTACATCTCGCCTGTTAAGATTCCGATCGTTCCCTTATGTGTATTGATATTCGCCATAAAATAATATTGTATTTAGTGAACTCCTAAGTTAAAAAAAATAAAATAATTATTGAACTCCCTGGTGTCCTTCTAAAAAATCATTGTTCTTCTAAGGTTTCAATACGTTTAACAACGTATATTTACGTTTCATTGAAAACTAAAAAATTATGTCAGCAAACATTCAAAGTATTTTAGGCAAAGATGCCGATTACTTACTAGGTCATAATTGTACAACAATAAATAAGGATCAATTACATCTTCCGGGTCGGGACTTTGTCGATCGTGTCATGACTTCTTCCGACAGGAATCCTGTGGTTTTGCGAAATATGCAAGCCTTATTTAATTCCGGTAGAATGAATGGTTCGGGATATGTATCTATTCTTCCTGTAGACCAGGGCATTGAGCACACGGCGGGCGCATCTTTCGCTCCAAACCCTATTTATTTTGATCCTGCAAAGATCGTGGAACTTGCTATTGAAGGGGGATGCAATGCTGTTGCATCAACGCTGGGCGTTCTTGGTTCTGTTTCAAGAAAATATGCGCATAAGATCCCATTTATCCTTAAATTGAACCACAATGAATTGCTTACATACCCTAATAAATTTGATCAAATAATGTTTGCCAGTGTGGATCAGGCTTTCGAAATGGGATGCATAGCCGTTGGCGCAACAATATACTATGGTTCCGAAGAAAGTACCCGGCAAATTCAGGAGGTGACTGAGGCCTTTGAATATGCTCACGAACTCGGTTTGGTTACTATTCTCTGGGCCTATCTACGAAATCCGGGTTTTAAGAAGGACGGCAAGGACTATCATGCATCGGCCGATGTTACAGGGCAGGCGAATCATTTGGCATCTACCATTCAGGCCGATATCGTAAAACAAAAGCAGGCCGAAAACAACGGAGGATTTAAAGCTATAAATTTCGCGAAAACTCACGATAAGGTATATAGCGATCTAACGACCGATCACCCTATCGACCTTACAAGATATCAGGTCGTAAATTGTCTTATGGGTAGAGCAGGGTTGATTAATTCGGGAGGCGCATCAGGTGGCAATGATCTTGCCCAGGCCGTAAAGACCGCAGTAATTAATAAGCGTGCCGGTGGTATGGGGTTAATATCGGGTCGGAAGGCCTTTCAAAAACCAATGGCAGAAGGGGTTCAGTTGCTTAACTCTATTCAGGACGTTTATCTGGATAATAGCATCACTATTGCCTAAAAGGCAATTATTTCAATTGCTCTTTATTATTCTAAGTGTTTTATATGATAAGAAACCAGACCTTCGATAGGTCTGCGTTCAAAATTACCCACGGTAAATCCGAATTCCTGAGCGATCTCTTTAATTTCATCCTGAGAGAAGTATGCAATGGAGCCGGCAAAATGTACAGGTACGGTTTTTAGCTCCTCTTTGTATTGCATGATCATATTTCTGGCAAACAACCGTATGCCTTTATTTATGAGTTCTACGATATAGTCCGAATCCTTATTTAAAAACATGAATTCCGCAAAATTAGCCAGGTATGCATTTGGGTTGGGCTGCTTATATAAATTATATTTTATATAGTCTTCATTGACATTATATTTGGTGGCAAAGGCGACCTTAATATCTTCGGGCATATGATTAAAATAATAATCCCTTATTAACTGGCGTCCAAAATAATTTCCGGAGGCATCATCCATTATAGAATAACCCAATGATTTTACACGCTGATGCAGCTGTTCGCCATCAAAATAACTGCAATTGGAACCGGTGCCTAAAATGCAGACCACAGCGGCCTCATTGTCCTTGTTAAGCGTCGCAAAAACCGCTGCCATGGTGTCTTCGCGAACTTCCACATCGGCATTAATAAAAATTTGCTGAAGCACAATTTTTAATAGGGCATTGGGCCTGTCCGTACCACAGCCGGCACCGTAGAAGAACACATGAGAAACGATCTCCCGATTGCTCTTGAGCTTCTTATTCTTCTTAATGATCTTTGTAAGCTTCTTTTCGGAAAGAATCGCGGGGTTAAGCCCCTTGGTGCGCATTTTTTCAAGTAACTGGTTGCCCTTTTTATCTACGGCTATCCAATCACATTTTGTAGAGCCACTGTCAACTATTAATATCATTTTAAAACAATAGACATTCCAATAGAAATGATTTAAACATCAAATCTATTCGAACGGTAAATTTAGTTATATAGAATTTATATGCTCTGCAAGATCCACAAGTTTGGAGGAATACCCGTATTCGTTATCATACCAGGATATCAGTTTCACAAAGTTGTCATTTAACCCAATACTTGCATTAGCATCAAATACGCTCGTTCGCGATTCCGATACAAAATCCTGGGATACAACACCTTCTTCGGTGTATCCTAAAATACCCTTCAATTCATTTTCCGAAGCTTCTTTTAGAGCCGCT
>PVMK01143158.1_pt1 | contig 68060 bp, 64 predicted proteins | sample 1853481 | NCBI WGS metagenome assembly PVMK01 (sample SAMN08533507, study PRJNA380276) | Marine sediment metagenome, whole genome shotgun sequencing project.
ACAAAGAGGCCGACGTACTGACGAGCGTGGATTTCGTCGATGAAGTAACGCTGGAGGTCGCCGCGGGCGACGGGGGCAACGGCGCGGTTGCGTTTCGGCGGGAGAAATTCGTCCCGCTCGGCGGCCCGTCCGGAGGCGATGGCGGGCGCGGGGGAAGCGTCATCTTGGTCGCGCACGACCGATTCTCGACGTTGTTCGATCTGCGCTACCGCAGGATCGTTCGCGCGGAGCGCGGCGAAGACGGCCGCAGCAAGGACCAGTTCGGCAAGGCGGGAGCGGACGTTCAGATTCAGGTCCCGGTTGGCACCCAGGTCTACGACGAGGACAGCAACGCCCTCCTCGCGGACCTCCAAGAGTCCGGCGCCGAGTTCGTGATCGCGCAGGGCGGCCGAGGGGGCCGAGGCAACATCAAGTTCGCGACGCCCCATGATCGCGCGCCGCGCCGCGCCCAGCCCGGCACACCCGGCGAACGCAAAAAGGTCCGGCTCGTCCTCAAGCTCCTGGCCGACATCGGCATCGTGGGCTTCCCGAACGTCGGCAAGAGCACGTTCATCGCTACGGTTTCCCGGGCTCGGCCCAAAGTGGCGGACTACCCGTTCACCACTTTGGTCCCAAACCTCGGGGTCGTCTCGCTTGGTGTCGATCGCACGTTCGTCATCGCGGACATCCCCGGGATCATCGAAGGGGCGTCCGAAGGGGCGGGGCTCGGCCTCCGATTTCTCAAGCACGTCGAGCGGACCGAAGTGCTCCTTCACATGCTGAGCGTCGACCCCGACCCTGAGCGCGACCCTGTGGCGGACTTCGACAAGCTCATGGGGGAGCTCGGACGATTCGACCCCGGACTGTTGGAGCGGCCGATGGTCGTTACCGTGAGCAAGTGCGACCTGCCCGAGGCTCAGGAGGCCTACGAAGAGGTCCGCACGGCGCTCGAACCGCGAGGCTTTCGGGTGTTCGCGATCAGCTCGGCAAGCAGCGAAGGGCTCACCCCGCTCCTCGAGGCGCTCGAGGCTATTCTGAGGCAGCCAACCGACGCTTGAGCTCCTTGCGGGCCCACTCCGCCGCCTCGCGCACGACCTCCGATGCATGGTTCCGGCGCACATCGTCCAGCACCGGCAGGTGAATCTCCTCACCACGATTTCCCAACACCAGCGCGGCGTTGCGCGCCAAACCCTCATGATGAGCACGCTTCACGGGCGAGCCTTCGGCCCATGCGCGAAATCCGGCCTCGGTCATCTGAAGAAGCCCCGCAGCGTCGACTCCGGTCCACCGGTCCCCCGGCTCAAATGCGTCCAGCGAACCGTCCGCGGCGCCCGCGGTTTGATTGTACGGGCAAACGTCCTGGCAAACGTCGCACCCGAACACCCACGGACCCAACGCCCTGCGATGCTGGGCCGGGATCGCTCCGCGATGTTCGATGGTCAGGTACGAGATGCACTTGCGCGCATCGAGGCTCCGCGGCCCCGAGAAGGCGCGGGTGGGACACGCATCGAGGCACAACGTACAGCTCCCGCAACGACGGCTCAGGGGTTCGTCCGGACTGAGTGGTGCGGTCGTGACTACACACGCGAGGAATGTATGCGACCCGACCCCGGGAACGATCAGACAGCAGTTCTTCCCTACGAAGCCGACGCCGGCCCGCTCCGCCCAGGCTCGCTCGAACACGGGTTTCGAATCCACCGCGACGCGAGCCGTGAACCCCGCGTCCTGCAGGACCCGCGCCACCTTGCGGCCCTTCTTCGTGAGCACGTTGTGGTAGTCGCGGCCCACCGCGTATTTCGCGATGCGCGCCGGGGGCGGTCCTTCGAAGCCATTGCGCCGAACGTAGGGCGCCGCCATCACGATCACGCTCTTGGCGTTCGCGAGCATGTTTGGGTCGCGCGGGTCCTTCCTCACGGACGCGGTCTCCGCCATCCATGACATCTGCCCGTGACGCCCCGCGGCCAGCCACGCATCGAGGTGTGCGGCCTCCTCCTCCAACACGCGCGCCTCCGCGACGCCGACGCGCGCAAACCCCACCCCTGCGGCCTCTGCTTTGACCCGCGCGGTTAGCTCGGCATCTCGAGTCATCCGAGGCCGGAGCCGGGCGGTGCAGGCGGCGCCTTGGGTGCCTCCTCTTCCTGCTCCTTCGGCTGCGCGGGCGGAGACTTCTCGGGAGGCCGCTTGGGCTCGTTCTCTTCCTTCGATTCCTCTTCACGCGTACGCCAGGTGGGCCGCGCATCCGCGGGAACCACGGTCTCCCAGTCCGGCGCATCGGTCAGGCCATCCCGGCGCCCGGGGGTGCCCCTCGGATTAGGAAGAATGTAGGGTTCGGCGTTGAACGTGCCGCACTGGCGCTGGTTTCGATAGAAGCCCCAGTGGAAATACACGCGCCCGTCCCCGCTGAGAATCGACGAAGGCGCCGGGGCGTACGGCTGCCCGCGGAGCACCGAGTTGAACGCGCCAAAGTCGAAGGGCAACAGACCACTCGACCGGACCACCCCGATTCGATGCACTGAACCGTCGCGGTTGAGCACGATCTCGAGCTTGGTCATCAGCGTTGGGTCTTGATAGGGGCTTCCGCCGATCGGCAGGCTCCGCAAGAACCTGTCCGCGAACTCCTGGTGGATCCGGCGGTGGACGGCGGCGATGTAGGTTGCGAATGGTGATGCCGCCGCATTGAGCGCTGTGGTCGCACCCGGCTTCACGCCGGGGACGTAGTTCTCGATCGCAGCACGGAACTCTTTCCACGTCTTCTCGCGTGCGATGCCGCGCTGCGTGGACTTGCGCTCGGCGAGGTACGCGCGGCGATCCTCTTCGAGCTTGTCCGAACCGACCGCCGCCTCGTACTCGGACCAAGCCATCTTGCCGCCCGGGCCACGCCCCTTCGCCCGTGCGCCACCGCCCTCGCCGGCACTGCTGGGTCGCCGGATGCTGAATGTCCCCGCTGCGTCGGTGATCATGATGTTCTGGTCGGCTGTCTCGCCGGCCCGGTCACCGGATGTGTCTGATTGCTTCCCGTCTGGCGCCTGACGCGACACGCGCTCGGCCTTGATCGGGTCTGCATCGATGGCCTTGTCGGGCCGCTTGCGACTCGCTTCCTCCTCGGTGACCTTGCGCGCGTCGCTACCCTCTTTGTTGCGAGCCTCGGCAATCTCTTGCTCTCGGGCATTGCCCTGCTCTTCCAGCGTATCCGACGGCTTCTCCTGGCGGCTCGGCGCCGGCAGCTGATCGTCGCGAATCATGTTCCGAACCCGGGCAACGGTTTCCTCTTCGACCCGGTTGTTCTGCTCGGCGACGAACTGTGCATTGTCGGGCGGCTCCACGTCTGGGTTCGTGCTGTGCTGCTGCACGGCCTGAGGCGCCTCAATCGGAGGCTGCTGGGGCCGCTCGGGCCGTTGCTGCGCCAGCGCTTGCGCCTGCACAGCCTTCGCTTGGCGCTCGCGCTTCACCCGCTCCTGCTGCCGTGCCTTCTTCTGGGCCCGCGCGGACTTGCTGTCGTCGGGGACCTCGAAATCGACCTCGACCGGATCGTACTGCCTGGCCTTGTTCTCTTCCTCGGCCTCCGCGCGAAAACGGTCGGCCAGCCCGCCGAGCACCTCGTAGACGGGAAGATGCACGGATAGCGACGCGATCAACGCGAGCGCGAAGGCAATGACGACTGGTTCTCTGTAGCGACGACGCACGGAAGTTCTTAGGGGGCTAAATGCACTTCCCCTATGTAGGGTTACATCGCGACCGAGCAAAGAGTCGACAGAGGGTTAACGACCACGGGCGGGAGACACGCTACGGGACCCCCCAAAACTCCCCGAAGATGGCCTGCTGAACCCCCCACTCCGTCCAACGCTGGAACGCGATGCCCCGAAACTGGGACGGCCGAAGCTGCTCGCCCGAGAGGGGCTGGTGCTTGGCCGGCCGACGCTCGACCGCCCGAAGCTGCCCCCTCTCGATGGACCCGCGCTCGGACGACGCGCGACGCTAGTGCGAGTCGGGCCCGTGCTCGAGCGACCAGCCGAGTCTCGAGAAGACGAAGTCGAGGACGGCCTGCTGACACTGCCCGTGCGCGCGGGGCTCGCAGTGGTTCGGCCGGCCGACGCGGTGCGCCTCAGCGGGGACCGAGTGGCCGGAGGCGCGCGATGGACCGTCGGCACGGGCTTGCGTGCGACCGTGGGCGCGCGCGTGACCGTAGATGTGCGCGGCGGCACCCGGCTCACGGTGCCGGTTCGCGTCGGCGCTCCGCCGATACGGCCGACCGTGGGCGTGCGTCCGTACGTGCTCGGAGGCCGGCGCTCGACGGTGGTCGTGCGTCCGGGCCTGTAACCGGGGCGGCTCAGGACCCCGCGGCTGGGGGTACGCGGAACCGGCGTCGTACGGACGGTCGTCGGCCGGCGCGGAACGCCCCGGTGCACCGGAACCGGATGGCGCGTGCGGTAATACGGATGGTGGTACGGCGGGTACCAATGCCACGGCCGATAGTATCCGAAGCCGACGTACACGCCGCACGGCCGATAGTATCCGGGTACGAACCACCAAACACTCGCGTAGTAGTCCCATCGCGGATGCACGAAAACATAGTTCACGCGTTCCACGACACAGTGCCCGTCCACCCACAGGTACTCGCCATCGCTGTAGGCCCAATACCCGTCGACCCAAATCCCTTCGGAACAACGCACGACGGGTTGCTCCACCACATCGACCCGCAGGGGCGGCGGCGCTGCCTCGGTGGCGGCGACGGGCTCGGGCTCCTGCACGACGATGACCGTCTCGCCGTCGACCTCCTCGGTCGTGCCAGACTCGGCCTCGATGATCACGTAGGTCGTCGGATCGGCGGCTTCGCTCCTCTGCCCTTCTCGAACGTAGCCATCGTGTGAGACATCGAGCTCGTGGGCCGCCGCACGGCCGTAGCCGTCGGGTCCCTCATAATCAGCCGCCACCGGAATGGCGGCCACCGTTGCGACCGACAATGCGAACATCGCCGTGAGCCGAACGAGCAAGTCCATGGGTCCTCCATTGTTTGTACGGCCGCTTGGGCCCTCCGTCATCCTCCCCTTGCGGATCGGGCGCGGCCCGCTCGACAGAGCATGTGGAAAGTGCTTGGGTTTCCGCGATTCTGATGACTTCACGAGACATAGACGCAGAGACAGCCCAACTTCTTCAAAGGTACGGATTCGAGGATATCCCCTTTGAATCGTTGAGGGAACGCCTGGCCCAAGGCCAGCTCGGGGCGTCCCAGAACCGGATTACTGGCACCGTGGAGCCCCCCGACGAGGGCGACCTCCAAGCCCTCCCCCCTCTCGGCGGTGACGTTCGGCAAGCGCTGGCGGAGCGCGGCGAAGAGGCGATGCGACGGGGCGAAGTCGCGGCAGTGATCTTGGCGGGCGGCATGGCGACCCGATTTGGCGGAGTCGTCAAGGCAGCGGTGGAGGTGCTCGACGGCCAGTCGTTCCTCGATCTGAAGCTCAGGGACATTGCCGCCGTGGCGGAGCGCGCAGACGCTACCATCCCCGTTTACCTGATGACGAGCTTCGCAACCGACGACGAGATTCGACAGATGGCCGAACCGCTCAGCACGGAGCGTTGCCCGGTCAAGACCTTCCCGCAGTTCATCTCGCTTCGCGTCACACCCGGGGGCGAACTCTTCGAAGATGGCTCGGGCGCCCTGTCGTGTCATGCGCCAGGCCATGGAGACCTCACCTTCGCGCTTCGTCGCTCCGGCATTTTGAAAGACTTTCGGAATCGCGGCGGCCGCGTGCTGATGATGTCGAACGTCGACAACCTGACGGCGACGCTCGACCCCGCAATCATCGGGGCGCACCTCGAGTCGGGTGCCGCACTCACCGCGGAAATGGCGCCCAAGGAACCTGGTGACAAGGGCGGCGCGCCGGCGCGAGTCAACGGGAAGCCGCAAATCGTGGAGGCTTTTCGGTTTCCGGAAGACTTCGACCAGGAGCGCATCCCGGTCTTCAACACCAACACGTTTGTGCTCGATGCCGAGGCGATCGACTCTGACTTTGAGCTGACCTGGTTTGCGGTGGACAAGACGGTCGACGGAAAGCCCGCGGTGCAGTTCGAGCGGCTCGTCGGTGAGCTAACGGCGTTCCTCGCGCCGGCGTTCTTGCGTGTCGAGCGGCACGGCCCGGACGCCCGCTTCCAGCCCATCAAGACGCCCGACGATATCGGCAAAGAGCTTCCCAGCATCGTCAAAGCCCTCAAAGCACGCGGCAGCCTCTAGTGTGCGGATCTTTTTCCGCGCACACTAGTTCGCGCTGCGCGGGCCCTCGCCGTGAAACGCGAGCTGCCCGCACGCGGCGGCGACGTCGTCTCCCCGTGTCTTACGGACGAACACCGAGAGCCCGCGCCGAGTGAGCTGCTCCTGGAAGCGACTCACGTGACTCGAATCGGGCGCCTGCAAGTCGGACCCGGAGATCGGGTTCATCGGGATGAGGTTCACCTTCACGGGGATACCACGCAGCAGCTGCACCATTCCGTTCGCATCCTGGATCGAGTCGTTCACGCCATTGATTAGCGTGTACTCGATGGTGATGCGCGCGCGCTTGGGCATCGGGTATCGTCGCAACGCGTCGGTCAGCGCCTCGAGTCCGTGTTTGCGATTCACCGGCATGATCTTGCTTCGATCGTCGTCGCGCACCGCGTGGAGGGAGATGGCGAGCTGCACCTGACCATCGAAATCCTTGCCGAGGCGATCGATTTGCTTGACCAGGCCGCTCGTCGACACCGTGACGCGCCGCTTAGAAAGATCGATGCCCTCGGGGTGCGTGAGCAACACCAAACTGCGCGCAACCGCGTCGTAGTTGTGGAGCGGCTCACCCATGCCCATGAAGACCACGTTGCGAATACGCTGGTCCGGCCTGATCTCACGACGGCCTAGGAGTACCTGCGCGACGATTTCACCGTCGGTCATTTGACGTTTCAGGCCCGCCACACCCGAGGCACAAAACACGCAGCCCATGGCGCAACCGACCTGACTCGAGATGCACTGCGTGACGATCCGCTCGTTGCCGAGCTGCGGGATCAACACCGTCTCGACCTTCTCACCGTCGGGCATGTCGACGAGGAGCTTCTTGGTTTGGTCGGCCGACTCGTGCACCGAAACGATGTCGATCGGCCAGCCCACGCCCTCTTCTTTCAAGCGCTCGCGGAGAGCCTTGGGAAGATTGCTCATCTCGTCGGGGTCGAGAACGCCCTGTCGATGGATCCAGTCGAAGATCTGCTTGCCCCGATATTTGGGCTGGCCCCACGCGACGACGCACTCCTCCCATTCGGCGGGCAAGCGCGCGATGGGGTGCGATGGGGCGGTCAACATGTCGGCCGAAAGCTTCACGACCCTTAGCGGTGCCAGAGTTGTAGGCCGTTGACAACGCGAATCGGCGACGCAGGTTGAACGCATGGATCGTCCCGGTACCGCTGCAGTCCTGTCGTTCATCATCCCCGGCCTCGGCCAATTCTACAACGGCAAGTTCCTGCGCGGGGTCATCTGGTTGATCGTCACGCCCGGCCTTTGGATCGGCAGTGGCGGCTTCCTCGGATGGGTCTGCCACCTGGTCTCGTCGTACATGGCGTACGGTTGGGCCCGCAGTCACACGCCCATCGAGGAGTGACACTCGTCGGTGACGAAGAACCAGCAGCAAGATGCCTGCGCCGCAATGGAGCTGTTACTCTGCACGCGGGGGTTACGTCATGCCTGGAACGCTTCGCTTTTCTCTCGCTTCTGTCGCCGTTGTGTTGGCAATCAGCGGTTGTGCGAGCACGACATCGGACGCAAAGCCGACGTTGCAGGCGACGGACAACACTCCGGCGCAGAACAAGGAGATCGCGCGCTATCTGATTCGAACCGAGTACGCGCAATGGGACAGCGATCACCAGTTCCAATGCCTCCACAGCCTGTGGCAAGCGGAAAGTCATTGGAACCATCGAGCGCGAAACAAACGCACCGGAGCTTGCGGCATCCCGCAATCCTATCCCTGCAACAAGATGTCCGATTCGGGGAAGGCGTACGGCGTCGACTATCGAAAGAACCCATGGCCCCAAATCGCGTGGGGGCTCAGGTACGTCGAGAAGCGGTATGGGACGCCGTGCGCTGCATGGAAACGATTCCAACGCGGCGGCGGCTACTAGCGCAAGCCATACAACCGGAGAACGGCACGCGACGCACGTGCTCGCGTTCGTCCCGGGGCACGGCGGAACGCGACGCGGGGCTTCTGCGGACGGGGCGCCTTGCAAAGGTGGCCGGAGGGACTGGGGGCGCGGGGCCACGCAAGGCGCCCCTCGGAGCTCGCGCCAATCGGCCGTGGTTGCTGTCTTGGCCGTTTGTCACTCACACGCCGCCGAACCCCCACATCGCGCTCCGCCGTGCCCCTCCATACGACAATGGGGAATCCACCATGTCCCGACGTGCTCTTCGTACGTCGACTTCTACATAGGAGAACGGCTCGCGATGTGCGGCACAGCGGTTGGGTCGGCGCCTAGCCGTGTGTCGACGTGTGGGGCCGTGGCGACGGGGCTCCCAATCGCGAGCACGTGCGTCGCGTGCCGTTCTCCGGTTGTGCAGCTCTGGATCGCTTGGGTTCCTGTTGGTTAGACCGACACGCCGAAGTCTCGCAGCGCCTCGTTCAGCGTAACCTTCTTGTCGGTACTTGCCTTCCGCTGTCCAATGATCAGCGCGACCGGGATCTGATACTCGCCTGCAGGAAATTTCTTGGGACGGGTGCCGGGGATGACGACGGAGCGAGGCGGGATGTAACCCTTCATTTCGACCGGTTCCGCGCCCGTGACGTCGATGATCTTCGTGCTGGCCGTGATCACGACGTTGGCGCCGAGCACCGCTTCTTCGCCGATGCGCGAGCCTTCGACGACGATGGAGCGGGAGCCGAGGAAGGCGCCATCTTCAATGATGACCGGAGTGGCGCCGGGAGGCTCGAGGACCCCGCCGAGGCCGACGCCACCAGACAGATGCACGCCCTTGCCGACCTGGGCGCACGAACCGACAGTCGCCCAGGTATCGACCATCGAACCGGCGCCTACGTACGCGCCGATGTTCACGTAGCCAGGCATCAGGATGGCGCCGCGCTCCAAGTGTGCGCCGTAGCGAACCGTGCCGGGGGGCACGACTCGAACGCCTTGCTGGTCGAGGTTCTTCTTGAGCGGGATTTTGTCGTGGTACTCGTACGCGCCGACTTCCACGCGCTCCATGCTGCGAATACCGAAGTAGAGAAGAATCGCCTGCTTCGTCCACGCGTGAACGGTCCATTTGCCGTCGTCACCACGCGTCGCGACGCGAACCTTCCCCTTGTCGAGAAGCTCGATGGTCTCCTCGACGGCGCTGCGGTACTGCGCATCCTCGAGCTTCGAACGGTCGTCGAACGCCTGCTCGATGAGGGGGCGCAACTGGCTTTCGCTCGAGTCGCCCATGGCCTACTTGAGGAGATACTCGGGGAAGAAGTACCCGACTTCAATCTTGCCGTTCTCGACGCTGTCCGAGCCGTGGCAGGCGTTCTCGCCGATGTCGGTGCCGTAGGCTTTGCGAATGGTGCCCTCGTCGGCTTCCGCCGGGTTGGTCGCCCCCATCAAGGTGCGGTAGCGCGCGACGGCGTCATCGGCCTGGAGTGCGGTCACGACGACCGGCCCACGCGTCATGAACTCGACGAGCTCGCCGAAGAACGGTCTCTCTTTGTGAACCTCGTAGAAGCCTTCAGCCTGCGCTCGGCTCAGGTGCAGCATGCGCATGCCGAGAACCTCGAGACCCGCGCCCTGAACCATGGCGAGGATGTTCCCGATGTTGTTCTGCTCGACGGCGTCGGGCTTGATGATGTTAAGGGTCCGTTCGACAGCCATGTGGGCTCCTCTTTTCGATGCTGTGTGCTTGCGGTGAGCCCACGTAAAGTGCCTTCGGCACCGCAGGGCTAGCGCGGCGCGTTTGTAGCGCGTTTTGATTGCTGAGCAATGTCCTTGGCGAAGGTGGCGATATGCGCCGCGATGACCGCCGGATGCTCCTCTTGGAGGAAGTGGCGGGCGTCCACCATATGCTCGGCCCGCAATCGGAACACCTGCTTGATGTAGTGAAGCTGCGCCTTTGGAATGGCAAACTCTTGCTCGCCCCATACGAGCTGCATGGGCTTGTCGATCGCGAGGAGCCCGTCGCGCAGCCAGTCCCGGTGCTGCTCGGTCAGGTCGAAGCCGTGCATGATCTCGAGGAAACTGTGGTGGCCGCCGTTGTTCCTGACGAGGTAGAGGTAGCTCTCCACCACATCCTCATTGACGGAATCGGGATTCTTGACTCCGCTGTACCGGAAGAACCTCAGCGCCGTGGGCGTGTTCATCGTCGAAAAGACCACGTGCCGGAGCACGGGAACCCGCAGCGCTCGTAGCGGAAACGCCGGAGTGTAGTGGGCCACGTCCATCACAGCATTCGTGAAGGTGATCGAACGCACCTTCACAGGGTTGTGAATCGCCCATTCGGCGCCGATGGGACCCGCAACGTCATGCAAGACGAGGTGCACGGGCGGAAGAGCCAGCGTATCGACGATACGTCCGACCCACTTCGCGAGCGCGTGCCAGTCGTAGGCGATGTCCTTGGGCTTGTCGCTCAGCCCGACGCCCGGCAAGTCGAAGCTGACCCCGCGAAGCCCTTGCCCGGCGAGCTCGGGGAGCATCTTGCGATAGAGGAAGGAGCTGGACGGAACCCCGTGGAGCAACAGGACCGGCTCACCCTCGCCCTCTTCGCGGACGAAGATGTGCTGGCCGTCCACGATGACGCGCTTGCCTTCCGCTTCGTGCTCTTGGACCAGCCTGGGCTTTCGCATACGGGCACCGCCTCGGTAGAGTTGACGGAGAGCCTAAACCAGATGCGCCACGGCGGCAGCTTCCTCTTGAAGCTCGGCCGCCGTGGCGTCCATCTTGGCTCGGCTGAAGTCGTTGACCTCCAACCCCTGAACGATGGACCACTTCCCACCACGGCAGGTGCACGGAAAGCCATAGATGATGCCCTCGGGCACGCCGTAGCTGCCGTCGGAACGAACGGCCATCGAGGCCCAGTCGCCATCGGGGGTGCCGAGGTGCCAATCACGGACATGATCGATCGCCGCGTTGGCTGCGGAAGCCGCGCTCGAGAGGCCGCGCGCATCGATTATCTCCTTGCCGCGCTGCTGCACGGTCGGGATGAAGTCGTTCTCAATCCAGGCCTGATCGTTGATGAGGCCGGCGACGCTCTTGCCGTCGATCTCCGCGTTGAAGAGGTCCGGGTACTGGGTCGCCGAGTGGTTGCCCCAGATGGTGACCTTCTTGACGTCGGTGACGGCGCGCCCGGTCTTGCTGGCAACCTGAGACATCGCGCGGTTCTGGTCGAGGCGCACCATGGCGGTGAAGCACGACGAATCGAGGTCCGGCGCGTTCTTCATCGCGATGTAGCTGTTGGTGTTGGCCGGGTTACCGACAACGAGCACTTTGACGTCACGGCTGGCGACGTCGCTCAGCGCCTTGCCCTGCCCCGTGAAGATCGCGCCGTTGGCCTCGAGCAGGTCCTTGCGGAGCATGCCCTTGCCGCGTGGGCGCGCACCCACCAGTAGCGCGACGTCGGTGTCTTTGAAGCCCGTGGTCGGATCGTCGCTCGCTTCCATGCCCGCGAGGAGCGAAAACGCGCAGTCATCGAGCTCCATCATGACACCGCTCATGGCCTTCATGGCCGGAGGGATGTCGACAAGTTGGAGGATGACCGGCTGGTCGCTGCCAAGCATCTCGCCTGCGGCAATTCGGAAGAGAAGGCTATAGCCAATCTGGCCTGCGGCGCCCGTGACCGCGACACGTATCGGTTTCTTCGACATCGTTTTCTCCCTCCAGAAAATTCGTTGCTAGAGCAGGCTTTGCAGTGTGGTGCCCATGTCGGATGGCGTTGGCGCGACCTTCACGCCGGCGTCCTCGAGGGCCTCAATCTTGGCATCCGCGGTGCCTTTGCCGCCGCTGATGATGGCGCCCGCATGACCCATACGCTTGCCTGGAGGCGCCGTGCGCCCCGCGATGAACCCGGCGACGGGCTTCTTGAAGTTCTCTTTGATCCAGGCAGCGGCCAGCTCCTCGGCGTTGCCACCGATTTCGCCGATCAGAATCACCCCATCCGTGTCGGGATCGTCGTTGAACAACTTCAGGACATCGATGAAGTCGGTCCCGTTGATCGGGTCGCCGCCAATGCCCACTGCCGTGCTCTGGCCGATGCCGAGCGCGGTCAGCTGACCGACTGCCTCATAGGTCAGGGTGCCGCTCTTGGAGATGACGCCGATGCGACCCGCCTTGTGGACATGGCCTGGCATGATGCCGATTTTACACTGGTCCGGCGTGATGACGCCGGGGCAGTTCGGCCCGATGAGGCGGCTCTTATCCTGCGAATCTAGAACCCGTCGAACTTTGATCATGTCCATCACGGGGATGCCCTCGGTGATGCAGACCACCAGCGGGACCTCGGCATCAACCGCTTCGAGGATCGCATCGGCGGCAAACGGCGGGGGCACGAACACACAGGACGCGTTGGCTCCGGTCTGCTTCACGACGTCGCGCATCGTGTCGAAGACCGGCACATCCATCAGTGACTGGCCGCCACGGCCAGGGGTGCATCCCGCGACGACCTTGGTGCCATAGGCCAGCATCTGCTCGGTGTGGAACTGGCCGACGCTGCCAGTCATGCCCTGAACGACGAGCCTGGTGTTCTTATCTACGAGAATCGACATCGCCCTTATCCCTTTGCCAGCTCGACGATTTTCTGAGCGCCCTCGGCCATCGTGGCCGCGGACGTGATGGCCAGCCCCGACTCGTCGAGGATCTTGCGGCCCTCTTCGACCTTCGTGCCTTCGAGGCGAACCACGAGCGGGACCTTGAGGCCCAGCTCCTTGGTGGCCGCGACCACGCCCTTGGCGATGGTGTCGCACCGCATGATGCCGCCAAAGATGTTGACGAAGATGCCCTGTACCGCCTCGGACTGGAGGATGATGCTGAACGCCTTGGTCACCGCCTCTTGGTCCGCGCCGCCACCGACGTCGAGGAAGTTTGCGGGCTCGCCGCCGTAGTACTTGATGGTGTCCATGGTGCTCATGGCGAGACCGGCCCCGTTGACCAGGCAGCCGATGTTGCCGTCGAGCTGGATGAACGAGAGACCCGCCTCCTGGGCCTCGGTCTCGGTCGGCGCCTCCTCGGCGAGGTCGCGCACTTCGCTCCAGAAGGCCTCGTGACGGAACTCCGCATTCGAGTCGAAGTTCACCTTGGCGTCGAGCGCGATGACCTGCTCGTCCTCGGTGAGGATGAGCGGGTTGATCTCGGCGATCGAGCAGTCCTCCTGCTCGAAGAGCTTTGCGAGGCCCCCAATGAGCTTGCTGAAGTTCTTCTGCTCCTGCTTGGACAGGCCGAGCCCGAACGCGAGCTGCCGAACCTGGTAGCCTTGCAGACCCACGGCCGGGTCGATCATGACGGTTTGGATCTTCTCGGGCGTGCTCGCGGCAACTTCTTCGATGTCCATGCCACCTTCGGTCGAAGCCATGATGGCGATCCGGCTGGTTTCACGATCGACGACGAGCGCGAGGTAAAGCTCACTCTTGATTGCGAGGCCTTGCTCGACGAGCAGACGCTGCACGACCTTGCCCTCGGGGCCGGTTTGGTGGGTCACCAAGGTCTTACCAAGAATGTCGGTGGCCGCCTCGACGGCGGCGTCCACGCCCTTGACCACCTTCACGCCCCCCGCCTTGCCTCGGCCGCCCGCGTGAATCTGCGCCTTGACCACCACGACCTCGTTGCCGGTCTCTTCGATGAGCCACTGGGCCGCTGTGGTCGCTTCCTTGACCGACATGCAAGCGATGCCGTTCGGCACGGGGATCCCATACCGCTTGTAGAGATCTTTTGCCTGATACTCGTGAATGTTCACGGCGCTTGCCTCCTCAAAGTCGTGCCTATTGCGTGCAGAGCGGCAGGGCTATAGCACGAGTCTTCGGAGGCGCCCGAATCCAGATTCAGTCGGCTTCTGCAGGCAAATCGACGAGTACGCGACGCTCGCCAACCAAGGTCGACGCGCGAACGATCTCCTCGACTTCGGTCGACGTCACCCCTCGGTAAACCACGGCATCGCGGCGCACGAAGCTCTGGGCATCGGCGATGATCCGCTCGTGCTTACCCGCATCGTCAGGCAGTGTGACGATGAGGTAGTGAGCGAAACGAAACCCGAGCGTTTCGGAATCGCAGACCTCGATTTGCGGAGCGCCGCCGGCATAGAGCTTGTAGACGAACGTTTCGACATAGTCGGGCCGGCGGACGTACTGCCGGGTCGCCGACGAAGAAATGTATCCCCTAGCCTCGTGCAACTGGCACTCGCTCTCTCGGAGGGAGCGGTCCACCCAGCGTTCCGCGGCGCTGCGATCCCCTCGGCGGGCGGCATCGAGACCACGCATGGCCGCGCTCTCGCGCCATGTATTCAACGTCCAGGCGATCGCGAGTGCCGCTACGAACCACAGAACTTTGGGAAGGGTCAGCCTCACGGGAGTCAACTCCTGAGTGCGGTGACGAGGTCGAACACCCCGGCGCCGAGGAAATAGATACCGAGACCATCGAAGCCGACTCCGATCCAGTCGGCTTCGCCGCGAAGGACGGAATTGCCGACGAACCAACCAATCGTGAGGATGGCGGCTCCGCAGACGATCCCGCCGGCGGCTTGCCGCACGAACTTGCGCCGCTGCTGATCGCGCGACGTGGCCAGCAGGGAAGCGCCGAGCCGCCGCGGCGCCTCTGCTTCCGGTGGCGCCACCGTTTGGGTCACCGGCATGGGCGGAACCCGCTGCTCGACGGAGATGCGGGGCACGCCGGCTTCAGTGGCCGGAGCGAAGGGGTCGATTGCCGAAATGCGGCCGGCCGGAAACAAGTCCGCTCCCGGCGGATGAAAGACTGCCGCGCTCCCTTCGCCAGCCCCGCCCGGGACCGGCTTCGCGTCGCGCGCGGGCCGGCACTCGACCACCGCACCAATCGCTTCGAGCGCCTGGCGCATTTCCCCTGCTGCCTTGGCGGGAACGCTGTGCTTGACGACTTTGGGCAGGCTCTGTTCGAGGGAGCGGGCGCTAGCCGCATCGATGCCGAACGCGCTTTGCAGCCGTTCCGCCGGCGGTGAGTCCCCCTGCTCGAAGCGAATGATCCAAACGTCGAACGTCGACATCCACCCGAGGATACCGACTCCGTGGCCGCTAGGCGATTAGTTGAAGGAACCGGTCCCAGGCGCTGAATCTGTCGTCACAATTTACCCGCGAGGGTGATACCGCTCATGCATCTTCCGAAGGTGGTCCCCGCTGACGTGGGTGTAGATCTGCGTGGTCGAGATGTCGGCGTGTCCGAGCATCATCTGCACGGAGCGGAGATCTGCGCCTCCGGCAAGCAGGTGCGTCGCAAACGAATGGCGAAGCTTGTGCGGGGAGATTGGCTTGGTGATGCCTGCGGCGCGCGCGTACTTCTTCACGAGGCTCCAGAAGCTTTGACGCGTCATCGCCTTCCCACGCGCGGTGACGAAGCAAGCACGACTCGCCGGTCGCGCCCACGTCGGCCTCACTTGAACGAGGTACGCGACCGTGGCCGCGCGCGCGTGCGCTCCGATGGGAACGATGCGCCTCTTGTTGCCTTTGCCGAACGGCGAGACGAACCCTTCCTCCAAGTTCACATCGGCGAGGTCCAGATCGATGAGCTCACTCACCCTCAGGCCCGCGGCGTACATGACGTGCAGCATCGCGCGATCGCGAATTCGATTGGGCTTGGAACCGACTGGCGCGTCGAGCAGCCTCAAAACTTCATCGCGGTTCAAGATATCTGGGAGCTTCTGCAACAAGCGTGGCCCCTCCAGAAGCTCGGTAGGATCTTGCTGCTGGCGGCGCTCCTGGACGAGAAATCGGAAGAAGCCGCGAATGGCGCTTAGCGCTCTCGCCTGCGTGCGCGCGCTCAGCCCTTCGCGTGAAAGGGTGACGAGATAGCCCGCCACAATCACTTCATCGACTTCCTCGAGCGACGCCTGCTCGTCAGCCAGGCGCGCACCGAACCGTACCAGATCACGGGCGTACGCATCCACTGTGTGTTTCGAGAGACCTCGTTCTACACGCAGGTGCTGAATGTAATCATCCAACGCACCGTCGAATGCGGCGGACATACTACTCGCTACCACAATCCGATCCGTGAGCCCATTTTGTGTACGTTCACAACCGACCTGTGGGCGCCTCACTTCGTTGATGAGGATCTGAGCCCGTGGTATTAATCGATTGGGGATTGATGATGCACTCACTTGGATGTTTGAACAATGAGTAGGCTCATCGGGTACGTAGCGAATCGCGCCGACCGAATGCGTGACGCGCTTTATCAAGAGCGCGCGGTGCTTCACCAAGAGACAGCGTCGACTGACGCGAGTGGTTGGGGCATCGGCTTCTATCACGGCGACGAAGTGCTCCATAAGAAGCGCCCCACAGGGGCCGGAGAGCTCGTTGATTGGCAGAACATCGCTGGCGACGTTCGTTCCGATTGCGCGGTGTTGCACATGCGCCAACCGACAGTCGGAGATTTCCGCGCGGAGAACGCACACCCGTTCCGCATGCGCAGTTGGCTCTTTGCGCACCAAGGGACCATCGGCCGCTTCGATGCGATGCGCGACAACCTCGCGGAGATGATTCCCGATTTCCTTCGTCGCAACATCCGCGGCCAGACCGACAGTGAGTACCTCTTTCACACGGTGCTCACGTTGCTCCACGATGCCGGCCAGCTCGACAACCCTGACGTCAACGAAGCACAGGCCCTCCCCGCGATCAGCGCAGCCGTCACTTTGGTCGAACGGCTGGCCGCCGAGGTTGGCAGCTCCGACACCAGCCTCAGCTTCATCCTAACGAACGGCCGCTCGATGTACGCGCTCCGCAGGGGCGCGCCGATAATCTACGTCGAACGCCAAGGCCTTCACGATCCTCCCGACGACTACACTTCGCCACCGGTCGGCAGCACGCAACTCCGCTACGTCATGGTAGTGAGCGGCGTCGAGGAAGATCAGGTCAGCTACGAATCCGTCCCCGAACGCGCCGTGGCCGTCATCGACCGCGGCCTGGGCGTGACGGTCCACGCGCTTTGAGTATGCTCCGGCTGTGAGCGCCGAAAGCCAGCTAGTCGTCATCCTTTGCACCGTGCCCGACGAGGCCACGGCCGAGAAACTGGCTACCGGATTGGTCGAGGAGCGGCTAGCGGCCTGTGTAAACGCAATTCCCGGAGTGAAATCGTTCTATCGATGGCAAGGGAAGCTCGCGGCGGACACCGAGATTCAGCTGGTGATCAAGACGCGCAGTGAGCGTTTCGATGAGCTGGCCGCGTGGATCAGCGCGAATCACCCGTATGAGGTGCCGGAGATTGTCGCGATCCCGGCGGACCGGGTGAGCGACGCGTACCTCGCGTGGGCAGTCGAGCAAACCAGCTGATCACCGCCACCGACACTGTCGCTGTCGCTAAGCTTCGCCGATGGTGCGGACGTTGGGGGCTACTTCAAACACGCCGCGCCGCTTGGCCTTGGCCAGAATGCGTAGGGCGTCGCGGTAGCCTCGGCGGAGCATGGATCCTGAGTGCATTCGTGACGTGAATGGGAAGCGGCCGAGATCCGGCGATACGACCAGGACCTGGACTTGCGGGTACGTCTTGTGGATTAGATCGATGCCTCGCCGTTCCTTCTCGTTGAGGATGATGTTCACCGATTGGCGGGCTACTGCGAGGCCGCCTTGGTGGACTAGCGAGGGGCTGCCGGCGCGGCCCACGTGGGGACGGTAGACGTCCGAGACGATGACGACGTCGGCGCCTGCTTCGACAGCCAGGTCGATGCTCAGAGTGCGAACGACCTCGCCGTCGATGTAGAAGCGGTCGCCGATGCGGTGCGGTCGAAAGAGCACCGGCAAGCATGACGAAGCCGCCAACGCCTTGCTGATGGGGACTTCGTCTCGGTATCCGCGGCCGAACACCACGCGACCGCGTCCATCGACATCGGCAGCGGTGATCAGCAAGTGCTTCTCGAGGTCGCGAAAGTCGTCGGTCGGCAACTGCTCGGCAACGAAGCGCTCGAATCTGTCGATCGAAAGGAGACCGCTGGTCAGATAGCCCCAGCTCCGCCATTGCTCTTGATTCGGCAGACCGAGGAAATAGCGTGCCTTCAGCGGCGGGGCCTCGAGGCCGCGCTTCCAGAAGGGACGAAACCAGTCGATCATCTGCGATGGCGTGTAGCCCTGAGTGTAGAAGGCACCGGCAATCGCACCGGCGGACGCACCCACGCAGATATCGGCCTCAATGTCGAGCTCTTCCATCGCCCGAAGCACGCCGATGTGTGCCACGCCTTTTGCGGCGCCGCCAGAACCTACGAATGCAACACGCGGCCGAGCCATCCATCCACACGGTGGCACACGGGGCCAGCAGAGTCGACGCGCGACCGCTGTCGCGGGACCTTACTTAGGAGTGCCGACCGGCGTGGCCTGCTTCCCGAGGTACGCCTCCCGCGTCACGTCGCGAAGCAGAGGTCTCGCGTCGCGGGACAATGCCGACCGCGGCCACTTCTTGATCAGAATTTTGAGCGCGTCGCGGGCCGTGTCCAGATCATCGACATCACGCGCACACCGCGCGACGAGCCACCAGCCATCGGGCTGGAGCGCACCGTCTATGGTTTGCTCGGCCACCTGCTGCGCAAGTACGAGCGCTTCCGCGGAACGCTTCTCCTTGCGCAGCGACAGGGCGAGGCTGTGCTTGACGGCGGGAATGTGCGAGCCGTCCGGGTGGAGCTCGGCTGCCTCCTCGAAGCGCTTGATCGCCTCGGCGTACTTCTTCGCATCAGCGAGGGCTAGGCCCTTCTGATACGCCGCAAGGGAGAGGTCTTGTCGGAATTGCTGCTCGAAGTCTCGGAAAGCGGCGGCCTCCGCAGGCGACAGCGCCTCTTTAGTGATCGCCGGATACTCGCGAACGACCTCGACGCGCTTCCGAGCACGGATCAGGTCGTAGTATTGCGCGGCCTTGGCGGCCGCCGTCGCCCGGTCCGAGGCTCGCCGAACCTCGTCTCCCAGGTCGGTGCGGAGCTCCTCGGCCGTGGTCTCGGCGTCGGTCATTTCAGAGCGTACGCCGCCGATCTGCGCGTCGAAGTAGAGCTTCAGCCCAACGAAGGAAAGGACGCCGATGACCGCGATCGCAACGCCGCTGTTCCAGTTCAGCCGCCGCTCGTACCCCGCTTGGCGCTTGGCGATCGACTTGATGTCGGCGCCGAGGGCGTTGACCAGGTTGTTGGTCTTGATGATCAGGCCGCGGCTCTCGACGATCTCCTTCTTGATCTGGCGCACCTCGTCGTCCACGTCTCGCATGGAACCCGGAGTACAACCGACCCGGACGCGAGGCAAGGCCAGGCGCTTGACGGGGCCAGACGGGCCGCCTACAAGCCGAGCCGTGGAAGATTCCGTGGGGCTTCGCCTTATCTCGTTGTTCGTGGTTGCGATGATCGCAAGTTGCAATCCGCCTGCCGACTACGCGTTGGTTGGCAGCGCCTATGTGCCAGGGGCGCACGGCGACATCCAAGTCGAGAAGATCGACAAAACGCAGATCCTCATCACCGCGACGCTCGACCACCTCGTCCCTCCCGAGAAAATCGAGATTGGCCTGACGCACTACATCGTTTGGTTCATCCCCGTCGGCGAGCATCCGATGCGCGAGCGAGCGCTCGACTACGATGCCGAGACCCAGGTCGGCCGCGCATCGATTCCGACCTCGTTGCGCGAGTTCGAAGTTCAGATCACGGCCGAGAATAGCGAAACTCCCAATCAACCGAGCGACCTTCTCGTCGCCTCCCAGAAAATCCGCGAGAACTGATCCAATGGCAGACACCTCAGACATCAAAAAGGGCTTCAAGATGCTCATGGACGGCGTGCCCTTTGCGGTCGTCGACCACCAGTTCGTAAAGCCGGGCAAAGGCCAGGCCTTCGTCCGCACTCGCATCAAGAACATGATAACCGGAGCGGTCATCGACCGGACGTTCAAGAGCGGCGAGAAGCTCGAAAAGGCAGACACCGAAGAACGCACGATGCAGTATCTCTACCCGGAGGGCGACACCCGGGTCTTCATGGACACGCAGAGCTACGAGCAAATCTCGCTGACGGACGAACAGCTCGGCGACAACTTGTACTATCTCCTGGACGGCACCGAGGTGGACATCATGCTCTTCGAGGGGCGCCCCATCGGTGTCACGCCTCCGACGTTCGTCGAACTGCTCGTCACCGAAACCGAACCAGGCTTCAAAGGCGACACGAGCAGCAACACGACGAAGCCCGCAACTTGTGAGACGGGTCTGCAAGTCAACGTACCGCTGTTCGTCAACGCTGGCGACAAGCTGAAAGTCGACACGCGCACCGGCGACTACGTGGAGCGCGTCAAAGGCTGAATGCTCGAGTGGCGGCGCCCGCCGATCTCTCTGTGCTGCAAGTCTTGGCCCTCCGCGCCACGCTCCTCGGGTCAATTCGACATTTCTTCGAAGAGCGCGGTTTCATCGAGGTGGATACCCCGGCGATCGTGCCCTCCCCTGGGCTCGACGTACATCTGGCGGCGTTCGAGGTGAGGGGCCCGAAGGGGGAGGCGGTCGGCTGGCTCGCCACGAGCCCCGAGTATCAAATGAAGCGCCTCCTGAGCGCAGGAGCCGCACGAATCTTTCAGCTGTGCCGCAGCCACCGGGCCGAAGAGCACGGGCGGCATCACGAGCGCGAGTTCACCATGCTCGAGTGGTACCGCGCCAACGCGACGTCGGACGACGTGATCCGTGACACCGAGGACCTCGTGGCGTTCGTGGCAAAGGCGCTCGACCAACCTTCCCCAGAGGTGCAGCCGCCATGGCAGCGGCTTACGGTCGACGAGGCGCTGCAGTTTCATGCGAACGTCGAGCTCGGTGCGCTCGAGGACGACGAGGAGCGATTCTTTCGCGTGTGGGCAGAGGACGTCCAGCCACGTCTCGGCAACGAGCGGCCGGTCGTCGTGACGGACTGGCCCTCTTCGATGGCGTCGCTCGCGAGGCTCAAGCCGAATGGAATGGCAGATCGGTTCGAGGCGTTCTTCCGCGGCGTCGAGCTCTGTAACGGCTTTGGGGAGCTGACCGACGCAGCGGAACAACGGCGGCGCTTCGAACGCGACCAGTCGGAGCGCCGCGCGGCAGGAGCTCAGGTCTATCCTATCGATGAGCGGTTTCTCGACGACCTGGAGCGAGGCATGCCCGAAAGTGGCGGCAACGCACTCGGAGTCGACCGGCTGCTGATGCTGCTTCTCGGCGCCGACTCGATTCAGGATGTGATGCCGTTTCCCGAAGAGCGCCTGTAGACATCGGAACGGGCTTGAGCCGTAAAACGAGCCTGCGGCCTTCTAAGCCTTGCGCTCCTCCGCCTTCGCACGCTCCCACATCTCATCGAGCTGGGGCTCGTCGTAGTCGCGGAGACTCTTGCCTTCTCCTTGGGCGGCGAGCTCGCAGTGCCGAAAGCGCGAAGAGAACCGGTTGAGCGAACCTCGAAGCGCAGCTTCCGGATCGAGCCCTTGCTTGCGGCCATAGGTCGCGAGCGCAAACAGGAGGTCGCCGAGCTCATGCTCGAGGGCGGCCATGTCTTGACTCTCGGCGGCCTCATCGAGCTCTTGCAGCTCTTCGTCGACCTTGTCGCGGGGACCACCGGCGTCGGGCCAGTCGTAGCCAACGGCACTGGCTTTTTCTCCGATGCGCACCGCCCGCAGAAGGCTCGGCAACGCCACGGGAACCCCGCTCAACGCCCCGCGCTCTTTCTTTTCCTTAGCCTTGATCGCCTCCCAACTGTGGATGGCTCCGCTCGCGTCGTCGACTTCTTCGTCTCCGAAAACCCACGGGTGCCGGCGAACGAGCTTCTCGTGAATCGCGTCGACCACGCCATCGATGTCGAACCACCCTTTTTGGTCCGTGAGAGCAGCCTGAAAGACGACCTGCAAAAGTAGGTCGCCGAGCTCCTCTCGGAGCATCTCAGGTGTCCCGTGATCGATCGCGTCGACGACCTCGTGCGCCTCTTCGATCACGTACTGCCGGAGAGTCTCGAGCGTCTGCTCACGATCCCAGGGGCACCCGTCGGGACCAAGCAATGTGCGCATCAGCTCGACGAGGCGAGCTAGCGACTGACCTTGTTCACTCACGGGGCGGCTGTAGCACAAGCGGTTGACGAGCCCCAGGAGCAGGCGTCATTGTCCCCACTCCATGGCGTACGCAAAGAGCGCGCTCAGCTCCCAGCAGATCATCGATGCGGCAATTCGCGTCCTCGCTCGGCAGGGCTACGCGCGGACCAGCCTGCTCGACATCGCCAAAGAAGCCGGGATGAGCAAGGGCGCGCTGCACTATCACTACCCCACCAAGGAAGCGTTGATTCACGCCGTCCTCGAAACCGCGTGCAACGTCGTTCAAGCGCGCACCATGCAGGCGTGGTCGCCGTCGGACAACCCGTTCGAGGCGCTTCGCAAATCACTCGAGGAGCTCTGGGCGACGCGCGCGGAGCGCACCAACGAAGCACTGGTGGTCGCTGACCTGCTCGCCTTGAGCCTCCACGACGAATCGTTCCGGCCGAAGCTGGCAGAATTCTACGGGCTCGGCGCCCAGCAGATTCGTGACTACCTCGAAGAGAATATCGTGTCCCTCGGCCTCCAGCCTCGCATCTCACTCGACCTCTTGCCTCGCATCGTGATCGGCCTGCTCGATGGCCTGGTGATGCAAGCGTTCGTCGATCCCGACGCGTTCTCTCCGGACGAAGTGGTGGACGCGGTTCAGACGATCGCGATGTCGATCTTCGCCGGAGGCCCGGATACATGAGCGCACTCGACTCGGTGCTGGCTCAAGAAGGCGCGGTGCGCGCGCTGCGGCGGGCGCGCGAGCACGGCCGCGTCGCGTCGGCGTACTTGTTCGATGGCCCAAGCGGCGTCGGGAAGGAACGCACTGCGCTTTCGTTTGCGACCGATATCGTCGCGGGAGGCGATCCACACATCGTCGCGCGCATCGAGGCGGGGTCACATCCTGACGTGCGCGTGTTCGGGCCCCGCGATGAGGGCAAACGAAACATCCAAGTCGAGGTTCTCCGGACCGAGATTCTCCCCCTCGCGCAGTTCGCACCCTTCGAAGCCGCATCGACCTTCTTCATCTTTCCCGAGGCCGACGTCTCATTTCCCGTCTTTCAGCCGGAGGCGGCCAACGCGCTGCTCAAAACGCTCGAGGAACCGCGCCCAAACGTGCACTTCATTCTCACCTCAGAGCGACCCGATTCGCTCCTTCCGACGATCCGATCACGGTGCCAACGGGTCCGCTTCGCGCGCCTGCCGAATGCGGTTCTGCGCAGCATCTTGCAATCGGAGGGAGCCCCCGAACACTCGATCGCCGCGGCGATCGCTCTGAGCGCGGGCCGGGCGGATGTTGCCCTCGCACTGGCGACAGATGGCGCCGTGGACGCGCTGACCGATCTCGTGATGTCGGTCGACGACGCAGTTCGTGGTTCCGGCCCGGGAGCTCTGGTCGAGCTCTCCGAACAGCTCGCACGGCGGGACGATCTCGAGCTCGCATTGCTCACGCTCCAAACCTTCTACCGGGACCTAGCGGTGAGCTCGCTCGATCTTTCCGTCGAGGAGGTCGGTTTCTCGACTCGGGGGGAAGATCTCCAAGCGCGGGGGGCGTCTATCTCGTCGAGCGCGGCGGCGGCCCGAGTCTCCCTCATCCACGAATGCGTGCAGTCCATGCATCGAAACGCCAATCGGCAGGTTGCGCTAGACTCGCTGCTGTTTGGTCTACGAAACCTGCGCTAGCTGGCGTTTCGGTCGATTTTGGGTAGTCTCGGGCGCGCAATGGCTCGTCCCTCCTACGTCACCACGCCGATCTACTACGTCAACGACCGGCCTCATATCGGACACGCGTACTCCACCGTGGCCGCAGACGTAGTGTCACGGTATGCCCGCCTTCGCGGGAAGCCTACATACTTCCTGACGGGTCTCGACGAGCACGGCTTGAAGATCGAGCGACGCGCGAAGGAAGAGGGCCTCGCCCCACAGGACTTCGTCGACCGCATGGCGGCGCCGTTCCGTCTGGCCTGGGAAGAGCTCGGCTGCGCCCACGATGGCTTCATCAGGACCACTTCGGCCCAGCACCGCGAGAATGTTCAAGCGCTGTGGAAGCTCATGCAGGACAAGGGCGACATCTATCTCGACGACTACGAGGATTGGTACTGCGTCGGATGCGAGTCGTTTAAGACCGAGAAGGAGCTGCTCGAAGGCAACCTCTGCCCGATTCACCAGAAGCCGGTCGAGCGCATCAAAGAGCGCAGCTACTTCTTCCGGCTGAGTAAGTACACGCAGCGGCTCCTCGACCTCTACGAATCGCACCCGGATTTCGTGCAGCCCGACGCGCGCCTCAATGAGGTGAAGTCGTTCGTCAAAGAGGGGCTGCGCGATCTATCGATCTCACGGACGAGCTTCCGGTGGGGTATTCCGGTGCCCGACGACTCCGAGCACGTCGTCTACGTATGGCTCGACGCTCTCATGAATTACGTGAGTGGGCTCGGCGGACCAGCCAAGGAAGGCGACGCCCCGCTCTATGACGAGTTCTGGCAGTCCTCCGACATGATCACGCACATCGTCGGAAAGGACATTCTTCGCTTTCACGCGATCTACTGGCCTGCGTTCTTGATGAGCGCGGGGATCCGGCTTCCGACGCAAATTTGGGCGCACGGATGGCTGACGGTGAACGGCGAAAAGATGTCCAAGTCGCTCGGGAACTTCCTTCCGCCGGGGCCGCTGGTCGAGGCCTTTGGCGCAGATGTGCTGCGGTACTACTTCATGCGCGAAGTCGGCTTCGGCCAAGACGGCGACTTCAGCCATCGCAACCTGCTCAACCGATACAATGGCGAGCTCGCCAACGGACTCGGCAATCTGATGAACCGGATCGTCGCCAGCATCGTCAAGAAGAACTTCGACGGACACGTGCCGAGCGTGGACCTCGATGCCCTCGAAGACATCGACCTGCAACTCATCGATCAGGCGAAATCCGTCTCACAGCAGGCCGCGAAGCACATCGAGGCGCTAGCCTTTCACCGCGCCCTCGACTCCATCTGGGAGCTCGTTTCGGCGGCAAACAAGTACATCGACTCGACCGAGCCTTGGAGGCTCGCCAAGCAGGACGACAAGACGCGGCTCCAGCAAGTCTGTTACACGGTGCTCGAAACGCTGCGATGGCTTTCGATCATGTTGTTCCCCGTGATGCCCAACAAGTGCAACGAGCTCCGCGCGCAGATCGGGATGCCTCCGTTGCTGCCGACGGAGCAGCTCGATCTCTGGCCGAGTGCCTGGGGTGGACTGCGCCCGGGGACGAAAACGCAAACGACCACTCCACTCTTCCCGCGGTTCGACGAAGGTCAGGAACGCGCGGTGTTGGAACGGCTCGGAGTCGAGGTTAAGGACGTCGAGCCCGGATCGTCCGCGAAGTGATCCCGCCGCTCGCGCCGACGTTCGAAGCGGCGCTGCGCGACGTACGGGCTCAACAACCGCGTTTTCGCGGCGCGGCGGCAGCGAGGCTCGGCAAGGCTGCTCCGGAACGAAGAGAGGAAGCGGTCCAGGGACTCTTGGACCTGGCGAAGGACGACATCGGCGCCGTGCGAGAGGCGGCATACGAGTCACTCGGCACGCTCGGCGCGCTCGAGGGGTTGGCCACTTTGCTCGACGCCTTCGAAGACGGGCATATGGGTGCCCGCCAAGCCGCCGTGCTCGCGGTCGGCCGAGTGGCACCTGAAGAAGGCGCCGACGCGATCGCGGCTCTTCTGGACGATGCTCGCCCCGAGATGCGCTTCTCTGCGATCTGGACGTTGTCGTACTTGGGTTCAGGTCATGCCGTACAGATCGCTGCCGGCCTGCGCGACGAAGATGAAGAAGTCCGCCAGCTCGCCGTGCAGTGTCTCGGCGAGCTCGACGCGGCCGGCAACGCAGATGCAATGGCAGGCTTGCTCGAGGATCCGTCGGACGCCGTTCGGTTCGCCGCAGCCACAGGGCTGGCGGCGCTGGGCGACACCAGGGGTGCCACCCTGCTGCGCGCCGCCTTGAACCGGCCGGACCGAGCCTTTCCCGCGGCCATTGGACTCGGTGACTTGGAAGACCGCGACTCGTTGGGCGCGCTGATGCGATTGGCGAAACACCCTTGGCGCTCTCCGATTCTACGCGCCGCCGCGGCACGGGCGCTCGTGCGCCTCGGCGACCCGGCGGGCATCGAAGTGATTCGGAAGCTCGTTCGAAGCTGGCGCATCGAGGCGCGCCAATACGCAGTGCAGCTCGTCGGCGAGCTCGAGCTCACCTCCTTGGTGCCGGACCTAGGTCGCGCGCTGCGTAGGAGCCGCAAGGCCGAAAGGCCGGTGTATGAGACCACCCTCGAGCAGCTCGCACCGAAAAGTGCCCAGGCGCAGGTGTTGCTTGCTTCGCTCCGCTAACCCAATCAATCTGTGTAGCGAAAGCAAGTGATGCTCTTCGATACCCATTGCCACCTCGACGACCCGCGCCTTCTCGAAGAGCTCGATGCTGTGCTCGACCGCGCGAGCGAAGCGGGCGTGCGGCGCATCACCACGATCGGCTGCGCGACCGACGTCGCGTCGGTCATGTCAGCCGTCGAGATCGCGCGCCAGCACCCGGGTCGAATCTCCGCCACTGTGGGTGTTCATCCACATGACGCCAAGCACCTCGACGATGCGCTCTGCGACGCGATTCGCGAAGCCGGCACCGACCCTTCAGTGGTCGCTATCGGCGAGACGGGCCTCGACTTTCACTACGACCACTCCCCCCACTCCGCCCAGGAAGAGGCATTTCGCAGACAGATCGCGATCGCCAAAGAGCTCGGGAAGCCTTTGGTCATCCATACGCGGTCGGCGCCGAAGCAAACGCTGCAGATCCTACGCGAAGAGCGGGCCAAGGATGTAGGCGGCATCATCCACTGCTTCAGCGAAGATGCGCCGTTCGCCGCCGCCTCACTCGATCTAGGGTTCGTCTCCTCGTTCAGCGGGATCGTCACCTTCGAGAAGGCAGTCGCGGTCCAAGAGGCCGCCCTCAAGCAGCCCGTAGACGCCCTCCTGGTCGAGACCGACGCCCCCTATCTCGCCCCGATCCCCAGGCGGGGAAAACGCAATGAACCCGCATATGTAGCGTATACGGCAGCCCGAATCGCAGAGCTTCGCGGAGTCGACCCAGAGGCCCTTGCCCGCACCACCTATGAAAACGCGCTTCGGGTCTTCGGAATCCAAGAATAATCGGGCCTTTGGGCCGAATGCAGCATCCGCCTTGACTCGCCCCCGCGCATCACTATCTTTGCGGCCCTTTTCCCGGGGAGAACACCTGTGAATACGAATCCCGGCCTCATCGGCACCAAGCTTGGCAATACCCAAATTTTCCTCGACAACGGGGAAGTACGACGCGTCACTGCAATCAAGGCAGGGCCCTGCGTCGTCGTAGGGAAACGCACCCCGGACAAAGACGGCTACGCCGCCCTTCAGCTGGGCTTCGGCAGCCGGCGCGAGAAGCTGGTGAGTAAGCCCGAGGCCGGCCAATTCAAGAAGGCCAGCGTCGAGGCGCAGCGCGTCGTTCGCGAGTTCCGCGTCGACGAATCGCTCCTCGAGCGCTTCGAGGTGGGTCAGACTCTCGGCGTGGCGGACATCTTCAAGGATGGGCAGTTCGTGGACGTCTCCGGCACGAGCAAGGGTCGCGGCTTCACCGGCGTCATGAAGCGTTACAACTTCTCTGGCGCGGGTACGGTGGGTCACGGCACGCACGAGTCCAAGCGCGGTGGCGGCTCGATCGGCATGGCCACGACGCCCGGCCGGACGGTTCGCGGTCAGAAGATGCCAGGCCAGCACGGCAACAAGAAGGCCACGATCTTGAACCTTCGCATCGTCAGGGTGCTGGCAGACGAGAACATCGTCCTCGTCGACGGCGGCGTTCCTGGCTCGCGCAACGGCTTCGTCACGGTGAAGGGCTCCATCAAGAAGGCGAGCGTGCCTCTTCCTGAGCCTCCGGCCAAAGAAGAAGCCGCGCCGGAAGCCACCGAAGAGGGCTAACTGCCCCCTCGCCGCCAGCAGGATTACCTCGGACGCCGCGCGCGGCGCGAAGGCTACCCTGCTCGCTCGGTCTACAAGCTCGAGGAGATCGACAAACGCGTTGGTCTGTTCAAGAAGGGCCAGCACGTTCTCGACCTCGGGGCGAGCCCGGGCTCCTGGACGCTGTACGCAGCGGAGCGTGTCGGGCCGAGCGGCCGCGTATTGGGGATCGATCTCAATGATCCCAGGGTTGCGCTGCCACCCCAGGCTGAAATTCTCACGCTCGACGCGTTCCAAGTCGATCCCGAGACATTGGACGGGCCGTTCGACCTCGTGATCAGCGACATGGCGCCGAAGACGAGCGGGCAGCGCTTTGCCGACCAGTACCGAAGTTACGAGCTCGTGATGCGCGCTCTGGAGTTGACGAAGACGGTGCTCAAACCGGGCGGCACCTTCGTGGCCAAGATCTTCCAGGGCGCCGAGTTCGAAGAGGCGCGCGACGCGGTTCGCGAGGTGTTCGGCAAAGTGCGGGTCATGCGTCCCAAGGCCACCCGGGACGAGAGCTACGAACTATTCTTCGTCGGCTTGAACTTTCAGCCGGCTAGTTCTTGAGCGCATCGAGCCGTAACCGTGCGCGATCTGCATAGGGCCCGTCGGGATCGAGCTTTGCGGCGCGCCTCAAGTGCGCCCGCGCCTTGCCGCGCTGGCCTTGTTTGGCGAGGATCGAGCCGTACGCATATTGTAGGGCGGGATCGCGCTCGTCCTGTCCGACGGCGCGCCGCATGGTCACCTCCGCAGCATCGAGATCTCCGGTGGCGTATTGGGCCAGCGCAAGCTCGGCGAGAAGCTCCGTGGGCGGTGGGTCGGACGCTTGGCTCAACGCTGTACGCAACACCGGAACTGCCTCCTCGGGCAAACCGGAGCGGCGAAGACCCTCACCAACCGCGATCGAGAGCAGCACGTCGCCCCGAACCCACGCACTCGCGGCGCGAAGCTGCACAGCCGCGTCGTCGGGTCGCCCCATGTCGAGAAGCATCATTGCGAGGTTGATCCGGGGAACGGGGTCGTTGGGGAGCCGCTCGATGGTCACGAGGTATTCGCGCTCGGCCTCGGCAACCCTTCCCTGCTCTTCATACGCGAGACCGAGGTTGAATCGGGCGGCCGCAAGCTGTGAGTCCAACGCGACGGCGCGCTCGAGCATCTTCGTGGCTTCGATGAGCTCGCCGCCCTCGCGCAGGAGCACGCCGAGATTGTTGAACGCCTCTGCAAAATTGGGGTCCGCCTCGGTGGCGCGGCGATACGCCTTTTCGGCGGCCCCAAAGTGGCCGGCCGCCTCATGAACCAGTCCGAGATCGAGCCACGCCCGCGGGTCGTTTGGGTCGTCTTCGAGCACCCGCTCGAAGACCCGCTTGGCTTCGCCGACTTTGCCTTCGGTGAGCAGACGTTCTCCGCGTAGCACGTCCGGACTGGCCGTAGGGCGGGTAACCTCTTCGAGCGGCTGAGACCGGGCCGGCGCGCCCTGCGTGGAGCCGCACCCGACCAGGACCACGATGAGGACCGGCCACCAAAGAAAGGGGCCGTCTAGGGTGTTCACCGGTCCTCGGCGCGAGCGTGGAGAGCCAGAATGCGATCGTAGAGAACCCGCTGTAGACGCTTCAGGCGCTCGGAGTCTTGAACCTTGTTTCCGTCGGCGTCCGCTATGTAGAACACGTCCGCCACGCTCTGCCCCTCCGTGTTCACCTTGGACAGAGAGATGGTGAGATCGAGTTCGTGCAGAGTGCGCGCGATTTCGTGCAGGAGGCCGACACGATCTCGGGTGAACACATCAACGACTGTGTATCGCGCCGATGCGTTGTTATCGACGCTGATGTGCGTTGGAACCTCGGGCCCCGGGCGCACGGACCACGGGGGCGGCGTGCTCTGCCGCGCGATCAGGTCCTGCGCCGACACACGATCGGTGACACGCTGTTCGATGTCCTCCTGAAGCGCTGCAGCGAGCCGAGCGGGCATCGGTGTGTTGTCTCCCACCTTGACCCAAAACACGTCGAACACTTCGTCTCCGCACTTACGCTGGCGCGTGTAGAGCTGCGCGGTGAGAATCGAGAGGTCATGCGCCGCAAACACCGCGGTGAGATCCGCCAGCAGGCCCGACCTGTCAGTCGATACGACCACGACTTCTTCGACATCTTCGCTCGGCCCGGGCCCAACTCGCACCGTGGCGAGACCCTCCGCGCGATCGCGTGAGATCCGCGCGTGGTGACGCACGACATCGACTGGATTGGCGAGGAAATACCGCTCGGGCATTTCGTCGATGAAGCTCTGGAGCTCTTCCTGGCCGGCGTCTCCGGCAAAGCCAACCACGGCTTGCAGCTTCACCTCTAAAACGCGGTTCTCGGTCTGCGCCGGCCCCCCTCTCGACTCGAGCTGGGCGAGGGTCGCCAGGTACAGATCCTCGAGCGCGCGAGCCTTCCACGATGTCATGGCCTTGGGATTGACGGTCGAGATGATCGTGACGGTGCACAAAAACAAGTCGCGAAGCCGCTCCGGGGTCTCTACCATTTTCACGACTTCGTTCAGACCCTGGGGATCGTGAATGTCCCGCTGCGTCGCCCATCGGTAGAGCGATTTCTGTTCGCGAACGAGCCACGCGACGTGTTGTGCATCGACGCCACTCAGGCCAAGACGGAGCGCCACACTTTCCGCGAGGCGCGCGCCGGCTTCCTCTTGGTCGCGCCCGCGCGTGCGCCCGAGTGAGTGCAACAGCACCGCCAGGAACAAGGGGAGGCGCCGCGGAGCCTCTGCCGCGAGGCGGGCAGGTAGCGCACGTCCTCGGGTCTCGCCTCGGGCTAGTGCCTGCAGTTGCTCGAGCGCCTTGATGGCATGGATGTCAGCGGTGTAGACATGAAATACATCGTGATAGACACGGCCGACCAACGGTCCGAACTCGGGAATTATGGCGGAGACGAGCCCCACCTCATGCAACTCGGCGAGTGTCGACCCGCTTCGGAACGGAGACTCGTCGACATTGCTAAGCAGCCCCAAGAAGAGCTGCGTCGCCTCCTCGGAGTCCTGCAATCGGAGTCGCCATTGCTGGTCTGGTGCAATTCGGGCGATGGCATCCAACGCAGAGTGATCAGGCCGCTTCTGATGACGTAACGCTTGGCGATAGAACCGAAACGCGAGGGCAGGATCGCGCTCTAGCCGTTGCGGATTTTCCAGCGCGATGATGTCGTCCGCCAAAGTGATCCCATGCGCGAGCTTTCGGAAGATGGTAGCGCGGCTGTGATCGCGAGGGCGCGCGCGGTCGAGCATTCGCTCTGCAGTGAGCGCGACGATGCGAGCGTGCCTGTAGTAGGCCTGCATGAACTGCTCGACGCCGAGGGTCACGCCATCCACGAACCCGAGCTCGTGCGCAATGTCCTCTTGATCACCGAACGTCAGTCGGTCCTGTTGGCGGCTGGCGCGCAGATGCAGGAGGTTGCGGACGCGCCACAGCATCTCGCGGGCATCCTCGAGCTCGCGGACCTCGCGGGCCAGAAGGGCGCCTGTGCGCACATAGTCCTGCTCGTCTCGCGCTCCCCAACGAGCCCGCGCGGCCCATTCGGCCACGTCCATGTCCCTCAAGCCGCCGCGCCCCTGCTTCACGTCCGGCTCGAGAAGGTAGAGGCTGCCTCCGAAACGACGATGGCGTGCCTCGGTGTCTTGCTCGAGCGCACCGAGGAAGTCGGCTAGGTGCGGCTCGAATACCTCCGAGCGCGCCCCCCGCTCGAGATCGTCGAGCAGCGAGCCGCTACCAGCGATGCGCCGAAAATCGATCAGCGTCGTAGTGGTGCGAATGTCCTCACGAGCCAAGGCCAGCGTCTCGTCGACGCTTCGAACGGCATGCCCAATGTCTACTCCTAGATCCCACAGGGGGTAGAGCAAGCCCTCGGCCAGCGCGCCGACGAAGGGATCGTCCGAGTCGTCACACAGGAACACGACATCCACGTCGCTGTTCAGCCCGAGGGTCGACCGGCCGTATCCTCCCACCGCGACCAGCGCGACACGCCCCCGAGGCTCACGACCGAGCGCTCGACTTGCCGCGTCCGCAGCGCAGTACAGAGCACTCAGAAGACCATCGAGGGCCCGGGCGTGGGCGTACGTAGTGGCGACGCCCGGGTCCCCACGACGCACCGCATCCTCGAACGCTCGGCGGTATCCACCGAGGTAGCCGCTACAGGTTTTGCCGAGCGCAGGTGCGAGTCCACCTAGATCGACGACCGGACTGGATCCATCGGACAATGGTCAGCGAGTATGACCGTCCGTTCCGGAGCGGGCAACCTAGCCGCCTACCGAGCCAGCAAGTACGAAACGATGCCGGAGGCAATGCCATCGGCGAGCGCCCGGCGATAATTGCGGTGGGTGAGCGCGCGCGCCTCGGGCTCGTAGGTCAGAAAAGACGCCTCCACGAGCACCGAGGGCATCCGCGCGCCCACCAAGACGTAAAACATGGCCTGCCGCACTCCGCGATCCGAAAGCTTCGGGAGAACCGAGCGGCCGCGCTTCAATGTGTGGCGCTGGATCTTGCCGGCCAACGTCCGGGAGCCTTCGGCTTGGGTCCGCCGATGGTACTTCGCGAGCAAGCTCTGGATTCCGGTCACCTCCGCCACCCGCGTTCCGTTCTCGCGTGCGGCGAGGCGCAGCGCCTGCCGGTTGTTCGTCGTGTCGAGCACGAAGGTGGTCACGCCCCCTTTCCGGACGGGCTCCGAGCTCGCGTTCAAGTGAATCGACACGAACGCATCCGCCTCCATCGCATTGGCGAGCGCGCACCGTTCCTCGAGCGACAGATCGACGTCGGTCGACCGTGTGAGCATGACGCGCACGCGGGGCATGATCGCGCTCAGTCGACTCGCCGTGAGCTCGGCCAAATCGAGCGCCACCTGCGACTCGACGAGGCCGTGTTGCTCGTTCGCCGCGCCCGGCTCGCGACCGCCGTGGCCGGGGTCCAGCACGACGAGTGGCCGTCGCTTCTGGCGCGATCGACTGACCGCGCGGACGTCGACCACAATGCGATAGGGGTCCGTGAGATAGAACAGTCGTCCAGTCGCCCCCGGAAGCAGGTCCAGCACGACGCGGGGATTGGGGGTGGCCAGCCGCACCCGGCGTAAACCGCCCCGCTCGACGGACTGGGAAGGCGGCACGGCGTCGCTCCACTCGACATCTTCGAGCTCGATCGCAATTCGCGCCGGCAGAATGCCTTCGGCCGGGAGATGCTTCTGCTGAAACAGCGGGGCGCCTTCGAAGAGAAGCACCACTCGAACACCGGCGGCATCCTCGGCTGCACCGCCGTACACGTCGATGCGCACCAATTCAGCTTTGTCGCGGTCCGGCTTGGCGAGCTCGGGAAGCTCGGGTAGCTGCTCAGGGAGAGCCCGATCGGGCTTCGGGGACGAGCCACCCTGGCAGCCCGCGGCGACCAGCAGCAGCCCGAGTAGACAGATTTTCGATGTGTTGGTCCCGCCCCGAATGCACGCGTGTTTACGCGACGAGCCCACGACCGTCAACGGAGCGCCGCTCGTTGACCCGCCCCAACCGATCGCCTAGCTTCCGCGGCATGGCGGGCCTGACCTATCGCGACGCCGGTGTCGACATCGAAGCCGGCGAGCAACTCGTCGAACGGATCAAACCGCTCGCGCAGTCCACTCGGTCGGAGCACGTGCTCGGATCGCTCGGCGGATTCGCTGGCCTCTGCTCGGTGCCGAGCGACATCGAGGACCCGGTGCTCGTCTCCGGAACCGACGGCGTCGGGACCAAACTGAAGCTCGCCTTTGAGCTTGGCCGCCACGACACGATCGGTATCGACCTCGTCGCGATGTGCATCAACGACATCATCACTGTGGGCGCCCGGCCGTTGTTTTTTCTGGACTACTTCGCGACGTCGAAGCTCGACGTGGACCAAGGCGAGGCTGTCGTGAAGGGCATCGCGGAAGGGTGTCGCCAAGCGGAGTGCGCGCTTCTCGGAGGCGAGACGGCCGAGCTGCCAGGATTCTACGCTTCGGGCGAATACGACCTGGCGGGCTTCGCGGTGGGCGTCGTTAGCCGCAAGCGCATCATCGACGGCAAAGCGGCTCGGTTGGGCGACCAAGTGGTCGGAATCGCGTCGTCTGGATTGCACTCGAACGGATTCTCGCTGGCCAGGCGTGCGCTCCTGCACGGCGATGCGCCGCTCTCTCTCCACGACCCATTCGAGGGGGGAGGAACCCTTGGCAACGCCTTACTCCGTCCAACGAAAATCTATGTGAAGGCTGCACAAATCGCGCTCGAGCACGGTGTGCACGCCATGTGTCACATCACAGGCGGCGGCCTCCCGGAGAACCTCCCCCGGGTCACCCCTGAGGGCCTCGGAATCGCGATTGATTCGGGTTCCTGGGCGCCGGCCCCACTCTTTGCTCTCATCCAGGAGCGAGGCGGCGTCGCGGACCCGGAAATGCGGCGCACGTTCAACATGGGTGTCGGCTTCACGATGGTTGTCGCCCCCGAACGCACGTCGAGCCTGATCGACGCACTCAACGCGATCGGCGAAGGGGCGTTCGTCATGGGCGAGGTGACCAACAGCGAAGGCGTGTCCTTCTCGGCGTAGAGCTCATCATGGACGTAGTGGTTCTCGTTTCTGGTCGCGGCTCCAACTTGAGAGCGATCTGCAGTGCGATCGACGCAAGCACCTGCGACGCAAGGGTCGTGGGAGTCGTTTCAGATCGAAAGAAGGCGGCAGCGTTGGAGTTCGCTGACGCGCGGGGGATACCGACGCGGATCGTCTCGCTCCGCAAGGGCGATGATCGCGACGCGTGGAACGAATCGCTTGCCAATGAGGTAACCGCGCTGAAGCCCGATCTGATCGTGTTGGCGGGGTTCATGCGGGTTCTGGGCCCACCCTTGCTCGACCGGTTTCCGGGCCGGATCATCAATGTCCACCCCGCCCTGCTCCCTTCATTCCCTGGGCACAGTGGGCCCCAAGATGCACTCGACGGCGGCGTGCGCATCAGTGGGTGCACGGTGCATATCGTCGATGCAGGCGTCGACACCGGTCCAATTCTCGCGCAGGCCGCAGTTCCGGTGCTCGTGGACGATACGGCGGATACCCTTCACGCACGAATCCAGGCTCACGAGCATCGACTCCTGCCAAGCGTGATTCACCAGATCGCGATCGGAGCCATCACGCTCGACCCCTTGACCGTGAGCACGCCAGTCGCGGACCCTGCTCAATCGCTGTCCGTCCCGGACGCTTAGACCCGTGCCGACTAGCTTCTACGACGTTGTCGTCCTGGGCACAGCTCTCGAGCCGCTCGTGTGCGCAGCACTGCTCGCGCGTGGAGGTCTCCGGGTGTTGGTACTCGGCCAAGGAGTGCCCGAACCCTCGTACACGCTGGCAGGCGTCGAGGTGGAGTCACACGGACTGACAATCACCGGCGCGCAGAGCCCAATCGTCCAGAACACGTTGGATGAGCTCGCCCTCAGACAGGACGTTCGCCAACGTCTGGCGGATCGGAGTAGCGTGTTTCAGCTGCTGCTTCCGGACCATCGAATCAACGTTCACACCGAGGCCGGCAAGTGGCTCGCGGAGCTCGGGCGCGATCTCCCCAGCGTGAGACGTCAAGCAGCGGACGTCACACGCACGCTAGGCGAGGTGCGAGGCGAGTTCGACGCAGTGGTGGGCCGCGGGATGGTCTGGCCGCCGGAGACCTTCCTCGAGCGTCAGCAATTCTCTCTGGCCACGGCCGCGCAGCGTTACGACCGACAGGGGCAAGGTTGGACATCGTGGAATCAACTCGCCATGAGGCATCCCTTGCGCATCGCGTTCGAAGCGATCCTTCCCCATGTCTCGGGTTTGCTCCCTGCGCAGCACTCCGATGCCACCCGCGCGCGGTTGCACGGCCACATTCTGTCAGGCGTGGCGGAGCTCACGGGTGGCTGGACGTGGTTCCGCGAGGCGCTGTTTGCGCGCATTCGTTCTTGGGGGAGCGATGTCAGGCCTCGCGATCGGGCGGCAACTCTTCGCCACAAGGGCCGAACCGCTCACACGATTCGCCTTGCGCGGACCGACGAGGAGATCGGCTGCTCCCGGGTGGTGCACGGCACGCCTGTTGGCGAACTATCCCAACTGCTACCCGAACGCGCGCCAATGACCGCAATGTTCGAGCGAGTGGGCGAGCCTCGCTCTCGCGCATACCGCAGCTCGGTGCACGTCCTGTGCGACAAGCGAGGGATTCCCAGCGCCCTCGAACCGCTCGCCTTGCTGTGCACCAGTGAAACCAATCATGAGAAGGCGTTCTTGGTGCGAAGCCGTGATGTCGATGACCAGCGAGTCCTGCTAACGGCAGGCCGCCTGATCGAAGAGCATCTGATCGACGCCGGATCGTCGCCACTTCGTTTCGTTCGCGCAGAAGCCTTGGATGCCATCCGTAGCGTCGTTCCGTTCTTCGACGACCACGCAATTTGGGTCGATTGCCCTCACGACGGCCTGCCTCCGCAAGCGTTCCGGAATGACACCGAACTTCCGTGCAGTGATCCTTGGACGAGAGGCCCGCACACGATGAAAGCCGTATACGAGTATCCGACGCGGCGAGCGCTCGGCGTGTGTGCGCTGCCCATACGCACCCCCGTGCGGGGAGTGTTTCTCTGCAACGAGCAAGTGGCGCCCGGCCTCGGGTTCGAGGGTTCCTTTCTCACCGCAACCTCTGTCGCGCGAATCATCGGGTCGCAGTACCGCAAACAGGACTGGTTGCGGCGGGGCCCTTGGGCGCGGCGCAGCGTTTAGGGCATATGTCTTGACGCTCTGGTATGCTTGAGCGCATGGCAGCACCCCAGGAGGCACCGAAACTCACCCTTCGGCAGTTGCTTCGGCTCATGGTCGAACGCGGCGCTTCCGATTTGCACATCACCACGGGGTCGCCACCTCAATTGCGTATCGATGGCTCGCTGGTGCCCCTGCGCACGCCGCCTCTGAAACCGCGTGAAAGCAAGGCGCTTTGCTACGAGGTCATGACCGACGACCAACGTTTGCGCTTCGAAAAAGGCCACGAGATCGACTTCTCGTTCGGCGTCAAATCACTGTCGCGTTTCCGATCCAACGTGTTCCTGCAGCGAGGCGCTGTCTCCGGCGCCTTCCGTGCCATCCCGTTCGAGATTCGACCTCTGTCCGACCTCGGGATGCCACCGGTCGTCGAAGAGCTCTGCACACGGCCGCGCGGCTTGGTTTTGGTCACGGGGCCGACGGGATCCGGCAAGTCGACGACACTCGCCTCGATGATCGACAAGATCAACTCCGAGCACCGTTATCACATCGTGACGGTCGAGGATCCGATCGAGTTTCTCCATTCGAACAAGCTTTGCGTCGTGAACCAGCGAGAGGTTGGCTCCGACACCTCCAGCTTCAAGGACGCGCTCAAGTACGCTCTGCGTCAGGACCCGGACGTGGTTCTCATCGGCGAGATGCGAGACCTCGAAACGATCGAGGCCGCGCTGACCATTTCTGAAACGGGGCACTTGGTATTTGCGACCTTGCACACCAACACCGCGGCGCAGTCGATCAACCGTATCATCGACGTGTTCCCTTCCGGCCAGCAGAGTCAGATCCGCGCACAGTTGTCATTCGTGCTTCAAGGGGTGCTGAGCCAGATGCTCCTGCCACGGGCGGACGGACCGGGCCGCGCCATGGCTTGTGAAGCCCTCGTCCCGAACGCGGCCATTCGAAATCTGATTCGCGAGGACAAGGTCCACCAGATATACGGCATCATGCAGACGGGCCAGGGTACGTCGGGCATGCAAACGATGAATCAATCGCTTCTCCATCTGGTCGCGCACGGCGCCCTCGATCGGGAGCTCGCGGAGATTCGGTCGCCGGAGCCCGACGAATTCCGGCAGATGCTGGTCCACTTAGACCAAAAGGGTTATCAGCAGGCGATTCGAGGCGGCGGCTGATTCGGCTTCCCGCCAGATTTTTACTATTGTTAACGGCGGGATTGAGGTGATGGGAACCACAGCCAAAAGCCAGCGATGGATACCAGCGCTCGTTTTCACACTTTGCTTGCTATTTTCCGCTGTAGCCGCAGCCGAAGGATCCGAGCCCGACGGGCGGAGCGTCTCGGTCGAAGAACGCACGAAAGCCGCCGACGCGTATGACCAAGGTACCTCCGCGTACCTATCGGAGCGCTACGAGCTCGCCGCCCATTGGTTCGAGCGAGCATATCGCTTGGTGCCGACGTCGACAGCGTTACTGCAGGCCGTACGCGCGCACCACAAGGCGGGCAATTCGATTCGCGCCGCCAACCTCGCGCTGCGACTGCAAGACGAGTATCCGTCGGATGGGCGTTCGCAGCAGATCGCCGACGCCGTAATCGGTGCGGTGAAACCGACGAGCGTTCTCGTCAAAGCGGAATGCGAAAAGGCCTGTACCCTCGAGGTCGACGGCGCTCTGGTCCAACATCCCACGTTCTTCGTGACTCCCGCAGTGGAGCATTCACTCAAAGCGGCTTTCGACAGCGGCGAGACATCGACGTTCGTGCAAGGCGCGGCGGGAACGCTCAAGAAGGTAGCGCTGGCCGCGCCCGCACCACCACCTCCACCACCGGTCCCGCGATGGGCTTTCTTCTCTTCGCTCGGCGCAACCGTTGCATTGGGCGCAGTCACCGCATGGTCTGGCATCGACGCCAACAAAGGCGTAAGCGCGTATGAGTCAGCCGCGCAAAGCGCGAGCTCGCCTGGTATCAATAGCAACGGGTCTCCGACTCCCCAAGAGCAAGCGCAGTCGCTGCTCGAAGAAGGACGCCAGAAAGAGAGGCGGACCAACATTCTCATCGGTGTCACCGCAGGAATGGCTGTAACCACGGCCGTGCTGGGCGTCTTCACCAACTGGAAGGGAGAGTCTCGCGACGCCGCTTCGAAACGCATCGAACCCTCGATTGGGGTGAGCACAAAGGGCGGCGTCTTGACGATCAAAGGCCGCTTTTAATGAACGCTCCTGCGAGCGCACCAGGGGGCGAGCGGCTCTCCCGACCCATGGCGGGCCGGCAACTCGGCCGCTACGAGATCCTCACGCAACTGGCATCGGGCGGAATGGCCTCGGTGTACATTGCACGCACGCAAGGTGTTGCGGGCTTCGAGAGACTCGTGGCGGTCAAGGTGTTGCATCCTCACCTCGCGTACGAGCAGGAGTTCATTTCGATGTTTCTGGACGAGGCGCGCCTCGCCGCCAGGATCCGTCACATGAACGTGGTACCCACGCTCGACATCAGTGACAGTCCCGGCGACGGATACTTTCTCGTCATGGAGTACATCGAAGGCAACCACCTCGGTGCACTTCTCGGTCGCGCAGCGAAGAACGGCGAAAGGCTTCCTCGACCGTTCGTGTGTCGGGTGCTCGTCGATACGCTGCAGGGGCTCGCCGCTGCTCACCGCATCACCGATGAACATGGAACGCCGCTCAAGCTCGTCCACCGCGACGTCTCACCGCACAACATTCTCATCGGAACCGACGGTATCGCCCGGCTCACCGATTTCGGCGTTGCGAAAGCCGACGTGCGAATGGCGTCCACACGGGCCGGCCAATTCAAAGGGAAGCTTTCGTACATGGCGCCCGAGCAAGCGTCATCGAGCGAAACGGATCAACGCTCCGACCTGTTCAGCGTCGGCATCATTCTTTGGGAGTGCTTGACGGGCAGGCGTCTTTTCAAGGGCGAGTCCAATGCCGCCACGCTCAACAAACTCCTCAACGACACGATCATCAAGCCGTCCGAGTTCTGGCCAGATCTCACACCATTCGACGACGTGGTGATGAAAGCTTTGAGCCGCAATCCCGCCGACCGGTTCCAAAGTGCGGACGATTTTGGCGAGGCGCTCGATGACGCGGCCGGTCGCGCCGGCGTGGCCAAGACGCGCGATGTCGCCGAGGTGGTTCGTACCCTAGATGCCGAGAAGCTGCAGGGTGAGCGCCAGCGGGTGCGCGATTCCATCGAAATGCTGGGGCGCGCTGAGATCGCAGCGTCGCATGTTCCGATGCCTCGTGAAGGCGCACCCGCCGGGAGTCAGACCTACAATCGAGATACCGGCACCGGTTCGTACGTGCACGGTAGCGTCTCGGGAGTCCTCAGCGACGGCACGCCGGTCGTGGTCCGGACCGCAACGGCGGACTCCAGCGCCTTGAAGTGGTTCGTGATGGTGCTTGCGCTCGTAGTCTTCTTCTACGCCGGCTTCCTGGTATGGCAGCTGCTGCGTCCCCCTGGACAACAAGGACCTGCAGGCCCGACCCCGACCGCGGAGCTCGAGCCGGCTCCCTCTGTTCCTCCGGCAGAGGCGGTCGCCGCCGAGGCGGACGAGGCGAATGCGGAAAACACTGCTCCCCCCTCGGAAGAAGCCAAGAAGGCACCGGAACGCAAGAGCAGCACCGCATCACCGCGCCCTCGCCGACGACGGCCTCGCCCGAAGAGCCAGCGCGTCGCGAAACCTGCTCCAGAGCCGGTAAAGCCCGCCAAGGAGGCGCCCGCACCCAAGGTGGATCCAGTCGACATCGATATCCAGAACCCTTACCGGAACTAGCCCGGCACGGGGCAGGCACAACGGAATTGCGCCTGCCTTTTGACCATGCGATCCCAGATCAGCTAGGATTTTGAGAGACCCAGAGGGGATCGGGCGGAGAATTCATGGCCGAGTGGGTATACGAAGCGCGCACTCGCGCGGGCGAAGTCCAAACAGGAATCATCGAGGCGGACAGCAAGCAAGCCGTGCAGTCGAGGCTGCGCTCGCGGCAGCTCAGTCCCGTCAAGATCAAGAAGAAGGGACGGCAGCTCAAGCTGTCGCTTGGTACCGGTGTCACGTCGAAGGAGCTGGTCGTCTTCACACGTCAGTTCGCGACGATGATCGACGCAGGTCTGCCCCTCGTCCAGTGTCTGGACATCCTGTCGTCGCGAGGTGACAACAAAGCCCTCAATACGATCCTCAAGGACGTCAAAGATCACGTCGAACAGGGCGGAACCTTTTCGGAAGGCCTGGGACGGCATCCCAAGCTTTTCGACGAGCTCTTCGTCAACCTGGTTCGCGCAGGCGAGATGGGCGGTATCCTCGACACGATTCTCAACCGTCTTGCAGGGTACATCGAGAAGCGGGTCAAGCTCGCCCGACAGGTTCGCGGTGCAATGGTTTATCCCATCGCCATTTTCATGGTGGCGGTCGTGGTCGTAATCGTCATGCTCGCGTGGGTCATCCCGAGCTTCAAGAATATGTTCGCCGAGTTTGGGGGTGAGGACTCTCTTCCTGCCCTCACCAAGATAGTGATCGGGGCGTCTGAGGGATTTCTTACCAACCTGCACTGGATCCTCTTGATCGTGGGCTCGACCGTCTTCACGTTCGTCTGGATCTATCGTCAGCCGGCAGGCAAGCATTTCTTCCATAGGCTGTTGCTGGTTCTACCCATTCTCGGACCGGTGACGCGCAAGATCTCGGTTGCCCGCTTCACGCGTACGCTGGGCACCCTCCTCTCTGCTGGCGTTCCGATCCTCGACGCGCTCGACGTCGTGACGAAGTCGGCCGGCAACGTCGTCGTCGAAGGGGCGATTCAACACACATCGAACAAAATCCGTGAAGGCCGCACGATGGCCGAGCCTCTCATGGAAACCAACGTGTTTCCGCCGATGGTCGTCCAGATGATCGGCGTCGGTGAGCAGACGGGTGCCTTGGACACCATGCTCAACAAGATCGCGGACTTCTATGAAGACGAGGTCGATGTCGCGGTCGCGGCCCTAACCTCCTTGCTCGAGCCGCTAATGATGGTGTTCATCGGCGGCATCGTCGGCGTGATCCTCATATCGATGTACCTGCCGATCTTCTCGATCGCCGGTCAAGTCCAAGCGGAGTGAGCCAGCCCCAAGAGCGCCCCACCGAACGGCTCGAGGATCCCAATCCGCACCGGCGGCTACAATGGGTCCTCGGCGGTCGCCTCATCATCGCGACCGTTCTGCTGGGGACCACGATGTACCTTGCGCTCGACGCGATTCGGTACGGCCGCTTCACGCCCACTTTCCTACTAATCTTGATTTCGGCGATCTACGGGTCTTCGATCCTGTTCGGCGTTTGGCTCCTCCGCGGCCGGCGTGAGAACCGGGTCGCGGTCGCCATCACGACTCTGGACGTACTGCTGATCACGGCCTTGGTGTATCTGACCGGCGGCGCCGGGAGTATTTTCTCCTTCCTCTACGGCGCGCAGATCCTCACCGCTGCCCTCACGCTCGGAACGAACGCCGCCTATTTCACTGCGGCCGCAAGCCTTGCCTGCTACCTTCTGCAGGGCCTCGCCCTCAACGTCGGATGGCTACCGCCACCGCCCGACCAGCCGCTCAGTCAGTACATGCTGAGCTCGCGGGACTTCCAACTGGCCTTGGTCTCCAACATGGTGGGCATCGCGGCCGTCGCGGTGCTGGCGAGCAATCTCGCGCGGCGCGCTCAGGTGGCGGGCGCGCGACTCATCGAGGCGCAGCAAAGCACCGCCCGGCTGGTACGATTGAACGACGACATCGTTCGCTCGATTGCGTCGGGCCTCATCACCGCCGACGATGACGGGCGCATTCTCGGCATCAACCGGGCAGCGCGGGAGATCCTGCGGGACCACACGGCAACGCTGCTGGGCGCTCCCCTGTCGAATGTGCTTCCAAGCTACGCCACGGAGCCCCTGGAGGAGCCTCCGAGGCGGGCTGACGCGAACGGAAGGCGCGCCGATGGGAGCGACTTCCCGATGGGGTACACACTCAGTGCTCTTCTAGACGCGAACGGAAATCCGTCGGGCCTACTCCTCGCCTTCCAGGACCTGACCGAAATCAGGACCCTCCGGGACCAGGCGGAGGCAGCCCGGCGCCTCGCAGTCCTCGGGCAACTGGCAACCGGACTCGCGCACGAGATTCGAAACCCCCTGAGCTCGATCTCCGGCTCGGTGGAAATGGTCCGTGAAGGCAATGCACTTGGCCAAGAAGACAAACGGCTCCTGGGCATCGTGATCTCCGAGGTCGAACGGCTGAACTCGTTGGTGACGACCATGCTACAGGTGGGACGCCCGAGTCAGATAGCAACCGAGCCACTCGACCTTCGCGAGATCGCAAGCGAGGTGGTTGCCGTGGCCCGGGGCGAAGCGGCGGCGAGCAATGGTCTCCAGATCGATGAGGTCGGACCCGAGGAGCCGATCATCGTGACAGTCGACCCGGATCGCATGCGACAAGTCGTTTGGAATCTCGTCAAGAACGCAGTACAGGCGTCGCCTCGCCGCGGCAAGGTCGAGGTCCGCACTGGGCGCGACGAAGCGGGCCGTGCGTTCCTGGAAGTCGTAGATGAGGGTCCCGGCATCGGCGCCGCGCACCGTGAGCGACTCTTCGACATGTTTTATTCGGGGCGAGCTCACGGCGTGGGCCTCGGGCTCGCTGTAGTCAAGCAGATCGTCGACCAACACAAAGGGCGCATCGAAATCATCGACCGCAGCATCGCAGGCACGTGCTTCAGAGTGACGCTGCCGCGGGAGGAAGAATCGGTCAGACCGAGCTCAAGAGCTGGGCCAGGTGAGCGCCCGGGTCCTCGGACCGCATGAGCCCTTCACCGATCAGCACGGCGTCGGCACGGCCTCGAGCAACATCGCGGAAATCGTCCACGGAGCGGACTCCGCTCATGAAGACCGCAACGCAGTCCGTCGGGATGCGTGCGACGCAGGCACGCGCCGCGTCCTTGTCGACCCGGAAGGTGCTCAAGTCGCGGGCATTGACGCCAACGATCGTCGATCCGGCGGTCACCGCGCGGTCGACTTCATCTGAGTTGGCCGCCTCCACGACGGGCTCCATCCCGAGCGAGCGAATGTGCTGGATCAGGGCGCGGAGCTCGGCATCCTCGAGAGCGCGAACCAGCAACAGGACGAGTGCCGCACCCACGTCGTACGCCAAATCGACCTGAACCCGATCGAGAACGAACCCCTTGTAGAGCACGGGAGCGCTAACCGCCTGCGCGACTCGCCTCACGAGTAGCGGCGAGCCCCCGAAGCCTGGTCCATCGGCCAGAACGCTTACAGCCGAAGCGCCGCCGCGCTCGTAGGCCCGGGCAACCCTCACTCCCTCACCTGGACTCCAGGAGCGGATCTCACCGGCGCTGGGACTTCGAAACTTCACCTCTGCGATCACCGATGGCGGCTCATCGGAGGCGCGGCGCAGGGCTCGAATACCTTGCTCGGACCGCTCGGGTTGAGGAGCGCGCTCAACGGGCGGCCTCGCCGCGAGGTGTCTGCGCCGCCGTGCGTTTTCGAGTCGCTTTCGCGCAAGAATGGCCGAGAGATAGTCGGTCATGGGTCTTGCGTGAATTGCGCCCAGCGCTCGAGCGTTTGCGCGGCCGCACCGCTGTCGACCGCCTGGCCGGCTCGCTCTGCGGCGGTCCTTGGATCGCTGGCAACCCCAGCGACGCACAGCGCCGCGGCCGCGTTGAGCAGAACGGCGACGCGCGCCGGCCCTTGTTCGCCCCCCAGCACGCCGCGAATGATCTCCGCGTTGCGCTGTGCGTCTCCACCTCGAAGCGCTTCGATGGGCACCTCGGCCAGCCCGAAGTCATCGGGAGTGACCTCAAACGTACTTACTTTGCCGTCCCGTAGCTGAGCGACCACCGTAGGTCCTGATGGGGAGACCTCGTCCAGTCCACCCTGCCCGTGAACGACCCAGGCAGCGGTCAGACCCAGCGAACCGAGCGCCCCCGCCAATTGCTCGACCCGTTCGCCATCGTAGACGCCGACCACCTGATGTGTTGCCGAAGCCGGATTCGACAGCGGCCCAAGCAAGTTGAAAATCGTGCGAATCCCCAGCTCCCGGCGCACCGGCGCAGCATGCCGCATGGCAGCATGGTGACTCGGCGCAAAAAGGAAACCGATCCCCACTTCCTCGATGCATTGCTGAGCGCGCTCCAATGTGAGGTCGATGCGTACGCCGAGCGCTTCCAGCACGTCGGCGCTCCCGGCCTGCGATGAAACGGCGCGGTTTCCGTGCTTGGCCACCGCGACTCCACACGCTGCCGTCACGACGGCCGCAGCCGTCGAGATGTTGAATGTCTGCAGGCCATCCCCGCCCGTGCCGCAAGTGTCGAGGAGCGGGCCGTCGACCTTGACTTGAATCGTTTCACAATGCTTGCGAAGCGCGCGCGCAGCAGCCGCGATCTCCTCGGTCGACTCGCCCTTCATGCGAAGCCCGACGACGAACGCGGAGATCTGAGCACCCGATGCCTCTCCGCCGAGGATGGCATCCATCGCCGCCTCGACGTCCGCTGGGGACAAATCATGCCCCGCCACGACCTCTTTGATCGCGTCCGAGATCACGACTCGTGACCCGCCGGCAGCGAGGACAGCCAGTTGCGAATCAACGCGTGGCCGTGCTCGGTCAGAAACGACTCGGGATGAAACTGAACGCCTTCGATGGGAAGCTGAGCGTGTCGGATCCCCATGACTTCGTCTCGGTCGGTCCAGGCCGTGACCTCGAGCTCGTCTGGAATCGTATCGCGCTTCACGATCAACGAGTGGTATCGCGTCGCCGTGAGTGGGCTTGGCAGGCTTTCGAACACGCCTCGACCCTCGTGAAGAATCTCGGAGGTGCGCCCATGCATGAGCCGGTCGGCACGCACCACCGATGCCCCGAAACTCTGTGCGATGCTCTGGTGGCCGAGACAGACGCCGAAGATTGGCGTCTCCGCACCCAGCTTCGCAATCACTTCCAGGCTAATCCCGGCTTCCTCCGGCCTTCCCGGACCGGGGCTGATCAACACGCCGGTCGGTCTGAGCTCGCGGATCTCGTTCACGCTGACCGCATCGTTGCGTTTAACCACGACCTTCGCCCCGAGCTCGCCCAAGTACTGGACGAGGTTGTAGGTAAAGGAGTCGTAGTTGTCGATCACCAGAATCATTGGTTTCGATCGCTAGCGGTTTGCGCAGAGCGCGTCAACTAGCCCCCGCTTGTGCCGCCTCATAACCGCGCTCCCTCAGGAACTTCTCGAGCCTCAGGTTGACCATCTCTGGATACTCTAGCGCCGCGTAGTGCGTCGCCCCGGGAAGCACCATGATCTCCGAGCCACGCGTGCGGCGAGCCATGCGCTCTGCCGCCGACCGTGGCGTTAGGACATCTCGAGACCCGACGAGGATCAACGTGGGCACATCGATGAGCGGAAGGAGATCCCAGCCATCGTGCTCTCCCATCCGTTCGAGGAGGCGAATGAAGGTCTCCATGTCGAGAATGCGGAGCTTGGCGACCATCTCGCCCACCACCTGCTCATCGAGCGTCCTGGCCGCCAGCCCGATCCTCTTCATCCAGTCGCCGGGGTCGGGGAGACGCGTCGCCTGTCGAATCACAGCCTCGATCGCTCGGGGCATCGATCGCAGGCCGCGGAGGAATGGCGGCAGCAGCAGCCCAAGTAAATTCAGGTTGAATACATAATCCCAGGGTCGACCCGCGACGCCATTGAGCATCGCGAGCGAGGCCACGCGCTCCGGAGCAGCCCGAAACACTTCGAGGCCTACCTGAACACCCATCGACCATCCGACGATGGCCGCGCGGTCTGCCCCCTCTTCCTTCAGGAGGTGCAACGCGTCCTGGGCGTGATCGGCGATTCCGAGCGCATCGGGGTTGGCCGGGAGCGAGGAACCGTAGAGGCCCCGATAGTCCCAGCAAAGAAGGCGGTAGCGGTCCCGAAAGTAGTGAATCTGATGGCTCCAGGCCTCCCAGCTGCCCCCCAGCCCGTTGCACAACAGAATCGGGCGCCCCTGACCCACCGCTTGATAAGCGATTTCAGTGCCATCAAATGACACAAAGCGGCGTTCTTCGACGGGCGGTGGCATCATGGTGAAGGGCCAAGCCTATCAGGGGCGGGTTGTGGACGCCCGCCTTGACAAGATCGGCCTTCCACGGATAAATTTGAGGAAGCTGAAATGTCAGATGAACTCCAAAAATCCAAAAAAGTCCGCGATATCCGCGAGCGACTCGGCAAGAACACGGCGCCACCGCCACCAAAGAGCCTCGAAGAGGGCCGCGTAGCACCGCCGCCACCGACGCTAGGGGGTGTCGCACCGCCACCCGGTTTTGTCGGAGGCCAGGCTGCCAAACGGTCCGGACCGTTTGGAGCGACGACCTCAGCAGGGCCCGCGCAGCAGGAAGTGCGCATTGTCGTCGACGAGGAAGCCGTGGCGACTGCACACGAGGGCAAGAGCCGACGTGTTCGCAAATTGATGATGATAACCGGCGGGGGAGCCGCACTGCTTGGTCTGTTCCTCGGCATTCTCTCGTCGACGGTGATGAGCAAGCGCAGCGAGTACAATGTCGCCGTTCGCGATGGGAAGGCCGTCTACGAAGGCGTCCGTGTGGCAGCGGACCAGGTGACGGAGGCCAAACGACTTCTCGATCGGGCGGCAGGCGCAGCCAAGTCGAGGCCGGGAGAAGGACCGTCCGTCGACTATGAAGCGATCGAGCAGCTTCGCGCGTTGCCAACACCGTTTACCGCTGCCGATTTCACGGGTCTTCACTACACGAAATTCAACCGAGAGACGGTCAACGCCTTGTTCGTGTACGCGCGCCAGGTAGGCGAGCTTTGGGACAGGTTCGACAGCCTGGCGGGCAGAGTTCTTCCGGAGTCACGTCGTAACGAGCTCAATGAGGCCGCTCAGGACGAGACGGCGATCACGACGAGCCCGACCGGTTGCGTGCCGACTCTCGGCGAAGGCGGCTTCCGCTGTGGGCTGGTGTACGTGGATATGCCAGATGCGGACGCGGCTGCGACGAAGCTCAAGGTTCGAGTGACGCGGGGCAGCAAACCGTTCGAGAAGGAGCTCTACTTGGGCCAGGACCTTCGCCAGAACGCGAGCAACTACGTGATCCTCACGAACCCGGAGCAATCCGCCGGGGTGCTTGGCCAACGCAAGAACGCGTTCGCCTCGTACCGCCAGGACTTGGCGGAGATCGCGCGGCTCATGGACGCAACCCTCGAAACGCAGGGTGGCCTCGAGAAGGGCCTCGGGGCGGTGGCCGGGCTCGACGAGATCGCCAGCTTCTGACCTGAATTTCCGTTGAGGTATCGGGGGCTTTCGCCTGCGCTTCATTCGACGCACCGCCCCTCCAACTGCTACTCTTGTCCGTGGGGTGCCGCGCTATAGACTGCGATATCAGTCGACCAATCTCGAGATGTCTCTCGGGGAGTTTGCAATTGGTCGAAGCTCGTCATGCAGCCTGGCATTGGCGGACGGGCTGGTTTCTCGAAAGCACGCGGTGCTTCATGTCGGACCCGACGCGGTCGTGGTCGAAGACCTGGGTAGCCGCAACGGCGTAGCGGTCAATGGCGTGCGCATCACCGCGCCTCGACGCTTGGCGCACATGGACCGCGTCTACATCGGCTCACAAGAGCTCGTACTTATCGACGCTGAGAAGCTGAGGGACGGCACGAAGGAAACCGCCGACTACGTCGTCTGCGCATCGTGCGGCGCGATCAACGGCGCGGCGAAGCGGCGCTGCGGCGAATGCGGAAAGCGGCTCTCCTCGACCGCGGGTGAGACCATCGCGAGCACGAACAGCCGCGTGGACTCGTCGTCCCATGCTTGGGGCGCGGAGGATACCCGCACTGCGCGTGCGCTCGACGTGATCGCCGGCATCGCAAGTAAGGCGATCGCCATGGGCCGGTTCGAAGAGGCCGAACGCATGTTGCTTCCGCACCTCGACACGCTCCTCGAACGAGCACTCGCGCATCAGCCGTTGAGCGACTCCGAAAAGGACGATGCGGATGCGCTATTCGTGGGAGCGACCACCTACGCGTTGCAGTTGGCTCAAGGGCTGCGCGACACGAAATGGATGGACTGGGTCTTCCGGATTTACACGGCGACCGGACGCCTCATGGAAGCGGAGACCATCGAATCACTGCACAATCTGGTGCGGACCAACAAATACTCCAAGCCTCGCTACCTGCGCGCGTACCTGCACGTGATCCAGAATCGCGCCGCGGACTACGGCGCGGCCGAGCGGTTCCTCGTGCGGCGTCTCGAGGGGCTGGAACAGGTCGTTTCAGCTCACTAGCCGGTTTGACGGGTCTTAGGCCCCGCGTGGCGCAAGGCACTCATCGCATCGGCAAGGCGAGCGTCCGCTGGCAGCTCGTCTACTAGAGTGAGCACCTCGCGCGAGGGGGCCTCGCCGGCAGGCCCGTACAACCGGGCCCCGATCTCGAGCCAACGCGCGCTCCGTAGCGCACATCCGAGCCGTGCGGCGCATTCAGCGACACCGAGGATCCGGCTCGGCTCGAGCTCAACTCCCTCCTCGAGCTGCTCCTCGAGCTCCGATACGCCCCGGGACATCATGCGTTCCGCATCCGCCAGACGACCCTGGTCCATGGCGCGGTCCACCACCTGCGAAAGCAAATGGAACGTCCACCCAGACGCCGCGACGTCGCGAACCGAAGTACTGACGCCCTGCTCGGTTGGAACCGCACCGCAGTGCGGGCACTGCGCGCTCGCGCTCGGATACGGAACCGCACACGCCGCGCAAAACGAGAGCCCGCAGGTCGTGCGATGGTTCTTCTTGGCGGCGTTTGGAACCAGGAACACCAGCTCTTGTGTCCCGATGCGGATTCGGTCTCCATCCTTGAGCGTGGCACGGCCGAGTAGAGGCCGTCCGTTGAGCTGCGTCCCATTGCGACTGTGCAGGTCCTCCACCGTTGGCTCAGACCCAGAGAGGTCGATTCGGATGTGTCGGCGCGACAGCATCGGATCGTCGATCGTCACGTGGCCCATCGAGCCGCGACCAACGACGACTTCGTCGCCAGCCAGGTCGACCTCTTGTAGATGAAACCGCAGACGGTAACGCAAACCCGAACCCCTCAAGACTCCTCAGGTTACCGGAGGAAACGGGGCGGTGTAAATCCTACCCCCCCCTACGTCGGCACTATTTCTTTTCGTCGACTTGCGGAGTGTCGTGCTGCCGAATCTCACCCGTGATCCGGTCCGCGATGTCGGCGTGCTGATCGTCGCTGCTTTCGTCGGCGACCATGTCGACCAACGTGCCGCCCGCCTCGGCTTGGGCAGGTTGGTTCTTTCGAAGCTGGCCAAGTCGCGCCGCCGTCTTCGCGTCCTCGAGAATAAGGCAGTAGAAACCATAGAATTCGTTGTTATCAACGGCGCGCGCCAACACGCGGGACTCTTTCCACTCGTACCATTGTGTAGGTTCGCTGCCAGGCACGAGGACTCCGTTCTTCTTCTTCGCTTTGCCGTACCGCTGCTGCAGTGCTTCGCCAAACTGGGCGAAGGTAGCGCCCTCGAACACGGAGGCATCGAAGGCGCGGTATCGCTTCCACAAGCGCTCGTTGATGAAAAAGAAATAGTCCTGCGTGTTCTTCGTTCGGACTCGAATCAACGATTCGCCATTCTTGTGAGTGAACTCACCTTTGAGATAGGCGGAGTCATAGGCGCTCGGCGTGCCGTCGAACTCGAAGTACGAGTCGCGAATCTGGCGGGCTTCCTCGGCCATCTTGTGGCGGAGCCTGTCCTCCTCGATCGCATCCGTCGTCTTCGAGATCGGCTCTTGATACGACGCCTCGATGTTCTTCTTCAGGTGCCGATACACCTGCTTCGGCGTCCAGCCCCATTGAATGTCGCCCATGGACTGCTCGAGCGCGCTGGGCGCCCTATTGCTGGCGCTGCCTCTGTCGGCGTAAACGCCTGCCCCGAGCAGCAATCCGAAGGCCACTAAGAAGGCCCCGTATGATGAACGTCGCATAAAGAATCCCCTTGCCCACAGGTTAGCACCCCCCGAATCGGCCCCCAAAAACCCGATCAGGCTCGATGTCCTAGTTTCCGGACAACTTGCCAGTGCCAGCGCCAGGGCCAGCGTCCTGCAGCGCCACGAACAGCATGGTCCCACCCGCCACCGCCGCAGGCATGAAGAAGAGGTTCACCAACGGGATGAACAGGAGCACCCATACCCCCGTGCCGAAGCCCACCACCGCGGGGAGCTGGCGGCGGGCAAAGGCCACCCTGTCCCTTACCGACCAGTTTCGGCGGGCAGCGGGCCAGTCGACGTAGTCGATGCCGAGGTAGGCGGCGGTGAGCGCCAAGCCTACGAGGGAAATGACTTGGCCGAGCCCCGGAATGACAAACGAGGCGACGAACATCGGCCCCACGACCGCCAGATAAACCAGCACCTTCAGAAGCTCGAGGCGAAGCGTTCGCACGATGTCCGCGAGCATCCGGCTGAATGAAAACGCTGGCGCCGGCTCGCCGGTCAAGATGAGCTCCACCGCCTCACTGAGTGCGTCATTGAACGGGGCGGCCACCACGCTCGACAACACGAGGACCAACACCAGCCCGAGGAGCGTGATCAGAATCCCAGCGATGAGCTCGATGAACCAGCGCAACGCGCGCAGCAAGCCTCCGACCCAACCAGTGGCCTCGTTCCAACTTTCGGGAAACAGCGACCACACCGCACCACCGAGGTCGTCGTAATAGCTGCCCGCGCCGTAGAACACGATGAGCAAGGCCATGCCTGTGATCAGGATGGGGAAGATCCAGAAGCGCGCGAGCTTGGGATGCTGGACGTAGACGAACCGCATCCCTCGAAGCGCGTACGACAAGCCGCGAGCAAAACCGATCGGCGACTTCACCACGGCACCGGCGCCTCGAGCTACGCTTCTCATAGGGCGACGGCGCCAAGTGGAATCAGCGGCTTCAAGTCTTCGTCGTCGAAGCGCAACTGAAGGCCTAGGAAGTAGTCGCGGCCGCCGTTGATGATGTTGTCGACACCCGCCAAGAGCCAAAAGCGGCGTATGATCTCGAAGCCGGCCCGGATGCGCGTGCGCGGCCAAACGCGTCGGCCGAACTCGAAGATGTCGGTGTTGATCTCGAGGCGGTCCTTGATGACCTTGATGTCCATGCCGAGGCCGCCGGTCGACTCGATGATGCCGAACCGGAAGGTCGCAAAAGATATGCTCTTACCGAACTGTGCCGAGAACTTGAGGCGAGTGGTGCGCGAGATCTCGGTTCGCTTGTACTCGTTCGGGTAGAAGAGCGGTGGCGGACTCTGGCGGATGATCGTCTCTTTTACGCTGACCGAGCCGCGTGGGTCGTCGATAACCTGGACCAGGAAATAGCGCCCTTCCCGTGGCTTCAGGTAGATCGAGAAGTACGTCTTGAAGGCGTTCGATAGCGCGTAGTACTCGCTCCGTAGCTCCACGATGGTTCGGAGCCGATTCATGCCACCGACGAAATTGTTCAGCCCTTCGGCGATACCCTCGACCTCGTCGATGAGGGCTTCGTCTTGTGTGAGGCGCCCAATGGTGCCCTCGCCTCGCGCGGTGCGGCCCGTCACCTCTTTCACGTCTTCCAGTACGGCGTTGAGTTGCTCGGCCGCGCGGTGGATGGATGCGATCGTGTCGTCGACCTCCGCGACCCCACGATCGATATCGCCTTTGCGCTTGTGAATGATCTCACTGAGGTCGCCGGTGGCGAGCTCGACGTTCTCCATGATGCGAATCACCCGCGGAGCCGCCTCGTCGGTGACCTGTTTGATGTTCTCGAGTGCATCACTGAGGTTGCGCAATGCGCTTTGCATTCGGTCGCCCGCCTCCTCCGTGCCAAACGCCCTCTCCATCTGCGCCGTGATCTTCTTGACGCTCTGGGCGATGTCATTGACGGTCACCATGATGTCGTCGGTCTGGACCCCCTTGTCGGCGGCGAGGATCTGCCCACCGTCGGGGATCTCGGGAAGGCCCGGGGTACCCGGATGGATGACCAACGCCCGCTCCCCGAGCAGCGAGAGGCTCCTCATGGTGACGCGAGCATCTTCGTACAGCGTCATGCTCCCCTTGAGGCGGAGATCAACTCGAGCGCGGGTGCCCTCCAACCGGATCGAGGAAATGTAGCCAACCGGAATGCCCGCCACCAACACCCGAGACTTGACGACCAAGCCCTGAACGTCGTCGAAGTTTGCGTACACGCCGTACGCGGAATCGGTCGACGATCGCTCGTCCACGTAGCGATAGACAGCAAAGGTGACGATCAGTCCGAGAACCACCATCAGGCCGACTCGGGCCGCGTTCCACGTCTCTCGCATAGAGCCGGCCGAAGCCTAGTCGAAGCCGGGCAAAACAGCCATTGCTGCATGCTCGAAATTGCCGGGCTCACCGCTCCTTGCGGCGTTCCAGAACAGCCGCTATGGCTTGCCAACTTGTCTGAGGGGATCGACGCGTTGACGGCAGCCGTCCTGGGTGCGCTGCAAGGGCTGACCGAGTTTCTTCCGGTGTCGAGCAGCGGACATGTGGCGATCGGCGCGCAGTTCTTCGATATTCGTGAGAACTCCCTCCCGCTGGTCATTCTCCTTCACCTGGGCACATTGCTCGCCACGGTCATTCTCTTGCGGCGGGACATCGCCGCGCTCGCCATTGAGGGCATCACCGCGCTACGCGATCCCAGTCGCTTTCGCACGACCCCTGAGGGGCGGGCTCTTGTCGGGATCGCGATCGTGAGCCTCATCACGGCCGTCGTCGGATTGCTTCTTCGCAACTCGGCCGAAGCATTCGCCGGGGACCTCCGCCTCGTCGGATATGGCTTTTTAGTGTCGGCGGCTTTCCTGACCGCGAGTGGGGTCGCGCGGGGGACGAATGGCGAAGTGTCGTGGTGGCAGGCAGCCGGAATCGGTCTGGCGCAGGGCGTGGCCGTCCTCCCTGGCATCAGCCGAAGCGGGGTTACCATCGCCGTTGCGATGCTCCTGGGCGTTCAGGGCAACGCTGCATTCCGATTTTCATTTCTGGTCTCGATACCAGCAATAGCCGGGGCAGCGGTGTACGAGGCGAGCAGCGCCGAAGGGCTCGGCTCCCTTGGCTCGGGGGCATGGGTCGGCGGCCTGACGGCCCTGGTGACGGGATACGTGGCTCTTGTTATCCTCCGTCAGATCATTCTCGTCGGACGCATGTGGACGTTCGCAATCTACCTCCTGCCTCTCGGACTCTTCCTCATCACCCGCTAAGACTGCGGTCGGCTCATGACGAACACCAACAACGCATATGCAGTGATCATGGCCGGAGGCTCTGGCACGCGCTTCTGGCCGCTATCACGCCGCGCCCGACCCAAGCAGCTCCTTGCCCTCGGGCCCGATGACCGGTCCCTGCTCCGCGCAACCGCCGAGCGCGTGTGGGACATGCTCCCTGCGGAGCGCACCTTCGTCGTGACCTCCGAGCAGCTCCGTGAACAGGTCGCGCAGGAGCTCCCTGAGCTACCGCCGCATCAGATTCTCGCCGAGCCGGTTGGACGCAATACAGCGCCGTGCATCGGTTGGGCCGCGACGCACCTGAAACGGCTCGATGAAGATGCGATCATGTGCGTGCTGCCCGCTGACCACTACATCAGCGAAACCGAAGCATACGTCGACACGCTTCAGCGCGGGCTCGAGGCGGCGACCCACGGTGACTACGTCACGATTGGGATTCGGCCCACTCGTGCCGAAACCGGCTACGGATACATCGAAGTGGGTTCGGAGCTCGACCCCGGAGTGTTCCGGGCGCGCCGCTTCGTCGAGAAGCCAAATCGCCAACGCGCCGAGCAGTTCGTTGCGAGCGGGAGCTTCCTCTGGAACAGCGGGATGTTCTTTTTTCTCGCATCTCGAATTCTGGAGGCCATCGATCAGCACCTGCCCGGACTCGGCCAGGAGCTTCAACGCTACGACGAGGCCGCCAGAGCGGGCAGCGAAACGGACCTGATCAAGGAAACATATGCCACCCTTCCCTCCGTGAGCATCGACCACGGCATCATGGAGAAGGTCGACGCGGTCAGCGTGGTGCCCGGCTCATTCGAGTGGTCGGACCTCGGGAGCTGGACTTCGGCATGGGAGCTCGCACCGCACGACGACCACGCCAACGTACTGCCAGAAGGGGGCATCGTCATCGACGCCACGAGCAACTACGTGACCGCGCCCGAAGGCAAGCTCGTGGCCCTCGTCGGCGTCGACGACCTGGTCGTGGTGGACTCGGGTGATGCGTTGCTCATCGTGCCGAAGGATCGCGCACAGGATGTTCGGGAAATCGTCGCTGCGCTTCGCGAGCGGGGTGACCCGCGATGGTGACTTTGTGAATCCATACGTCTTTCGCCAGTACGACATTCGAGGACACGCAAAGAGCGACTTTGACGACGCTTTCGTCCGGGCGCTGGGGTTGAGCCTCGGCACGTTCTATTCGAAGCGCGGCTTACGCCGTGTCGCCGTTGGACGCGACTGCCGCCTCAGCTCGCCACGCCTGCACGGAGCCCTTTGCGAAGGGCTGCTCGAGACGGGCCTGCACGTAGTGGACGTCGGCATCGGGCCCACGCCTCTTCTGTACTTCGCCGTGCACGACCTCGACCTCGACGGCGGTATTCAGATCACCGGTAGCCACAACCCTCCAGATGAGAACGGCTTCAAAATGATGATGGGCAAGGACTCTCTCTACGGTGACGACATCGTCGAGCTCCGCGCCGTCATGGAAAGCGAACAGTTCCATCGTGGCGCCGGCGGAATCCTCGAGACCGTCGACCCGACGCCTGCCTACGTAGAGAAGGCCGCGTCCGATATCCAGCTCGGCCGAACCGACATTCGCTTCGCAATCGACGCGGGCAACGGAGCAGGTGGCCCGTTGGCTCTCGAAACGATGAAGGCGTTGGGGCTCAATCCGGTTGCGATGCTCTGCGAGATGGACGGGACTTTTCCCGTCCACCACGCTGACCCGACGGAGCCCGAGACGCTCGAGATGCTCAAGGCGCGTGTGCTCGAAGACGGGCTCGAGCTTGGATTCGCGTACGACGGCGATGCCGACCGCGTCGGTGTGATCGACGCGCGCGGGGAGGTCATTTGGGGCGACAAGCTCATGATCATCCTTTCCCGCGCACTGCTCGCGAAGCACCCCGGAGCCACGATCATCGGCGAAGTGAAGTGCTCACAAACGATGTACGACGACATTGAGGCGCAGGGCGGGCGTGGCATTCTCTGGAAGACCGGCCACTCGCTGATCAAGGCCAAGATGAAAGAGGAACGGGCGCTCCTCGCCGGTGAGATGAGTGGACACATCTTCTTTGCCGATCGGTACTACGGCTTCGACGATGCGATCTACGCCACCCTTCGGGTCCTCGAAATCATCTCCCATAGCGACGTTCCACTACACGAAATGCTCAGCAACGTGCCCCAGACGTTTGCAACTCCAGAGATTCGAGTCGAGTGCGACGACGCCCACAAGTTCGACCTGGTTCAGCAGATGGTAAACTACTATCGACCCACGCACGACCTGGTGGATATCGACGGAGCGCGCATTCAGTTCGATGGAGGATGGGCGCTCGTCCGCGCCTCCAACACGCAGCCGGTGCTGGTCCTGCGGTTCGAAGCGGACTCCGAGCGGCAGCTCGCTGCGATTCGTGGCGAGGTGGAGTCAGTCCTCGAGCGGTTCCGGAGCGGCTGACCCTGGAGCGGCCGGTGGCTTGGGGAGGGCCGGCAGCTGGACTTCCAAGCTCGCCTGGTGGGTCCCTTGCGCCTCGCCCGCTTGCCAATCGCTCGGCCCAATCACCGCGCGCCTGGTCTCGTGCTCCGGGTGATAGAGCAAGACCTCTTGCCCCTCGTGAATCGAGGCGGCTGGGATCTCGAGCGTCGGCCCAACACCAATGAAGCGATAGACCTTTGCGCCCTGGGGGTTCGTGATGATGCGAATCGTCCCCGACTCGCCGGCTTCCGCAGCAGTCGGCGTCGCCCCCGGGCTACCGAAGTCGAGTGCGTCCGCGGGGGCGGCGACCGCCTGGGTCTGCACCGCTAGCTCGTAGAGCGCTCCCTGTTCAGTCGTCGTCCAGGTCGCACCCTTTGGCACGATGCCTCTCGAAGGACGTAGCCCGCGATCGAAGACGATGAACTCATGCGGTCCATCGACCGCCAGGCCGGAGGCAACGGCGGGCCCTCGCCCAACGAAGAGGAAGATCTGCGCGTCAGCCGGCGTGACCGCTACATGGATAGTTCCATTTGGCGCGGGCGCGGCCTCTGGTGCAGTAGACCGAAGCACGGCATCGAGGGCGCCCGTAGCGACGAGCGCGTAGGCGCCGAGGCCCAAGACTGCAGCCAACAGCCAGACGCCCCAACTGCCTCGGAGTTTCTGAGGAAGAGGCTCGGGGAGAGACTGGCGATCGTAGGCGGGCGCAGGGGCAGGAATCGAACCGGTCACAGGCTGGGGCCCTGGCACGGAGTCGGTCGCGAGGGCGGACGCGGTCACGGGCACCAACCCCGACACTGGCTCTGGCGCTGCCACTGGCTCTGGCGCTGCCACTGGCTCTGGCACTGGCTCTGGCACTGGCTCTGCCACTGCCTCAGAACCCGACAGTGTCTCGGTCTCGGCAGGCGGAGGCTGCCACTTCCGTATCGTTGCCGTGACGGGCTCCGGCCCCGGCTGCCTGGGTTGCTCTGGAATGGCGGCAACCGCAGCGGCCGGCCTGGCGGGCGGCGGTTTGAGGTCGGGAACGGGGACGGACGCGCTCCTCATTGCCGGCTCCGAAGACGGAACGCGCACGGTCTCGGGCTGGGGATCGAGATCGGGACCGGGAGGGGGGAAGGAACGCGGGGCAGAGTCAGCAGCAGTGTCAGTGCCAGCGCCAGTGCCAGCGTCAGTGTCAGTGCCAGCGTCAGTGTCAGTGTCAGTGTCAGTGCCAGCGTCAGTGTCGGGGTTGGTGACAGCGACCGAGTCCCCGTCCGCCTCCCTCGGCATCCGAATCCGCTCTGTGATGGGCCCGTCCTCTTCCTGCAGGGGCAACTTCGCCTGTGCGGGGTCCAGCGTCCGCGACACCGGATCGCGCAATAACTCGTCTAGCTCCGCGTCTAGCTCGTGCGGATCGACCTGCGGGGCCGGAGGCGCGGGCGGGCGGTCGCTTTCGCGGACGAGGCGGGCGAGAACGCGGCGGGATGCACCGCGGTTGATCGGGATCAGGGACGCCTCGATGGCATCATGAAGATGACGTAAGTCGCGTGGGCTCTGCCCCGACGCGCTCTCTTGGACGAGCTGCAGGAGGTAGGGGGGGACGCCGGGGCCCGCGGCAACCAGCAGTTGCGCGAGGACCGACACCAAGGATCGCGCAGCCTCATCGGGCTCAGCCCGCTCCGCCGACCCGGCCACGACGACCGAGCCTTCCTGTGTCACGCGGACGTCGTCCGCTACGAGCTTCACCGACTCCTGCATCAGCCCCTCACAGGCTTCCAGGGCGACGAAGGCACCGATCTCGAACGGCAGGCGATCGCCGCGCTGCTCGAGCTCCTCCACCAGTTGGCCTACGCCGACGTCTCTGCTCATCGCTTCCCCTCAGTCCCGCTCAGGCGGGCGCACACATACCCCTTGGTCGAGTAGGTACTCTTTGACCTCGGCCACAGTGTAGTGACCGTCGTGAAAGATAGAAGCTGCAAGCGCCGCATCCGCCCCTCCAGTTGCAAGACCCTCGCGGACGTGCGCGAGGGTTCCCACTCCCCCGGAAGCTACTACTGGAATCGAGATTGCGTCCACAACTGCGCGAGTTAACACCAGATCATAGCCGTCCTGCGTTCCGTCGCGGTCCATGCTCGTCAGGAGAATCTCGCCCGCGCCATAATCGGCCATCCGCTGGGCCCAGGCGATCGCGTCGAGCCCTGTGTCGCGCCTCCCGCCATGGGTATAGACCGTCCACTTGCTGGTTTCGCCCGGTACCCGCTTGGCATCGATGGCCACCACGATGGCCTGCGCGCCGTAGGCCTCGGCCATGTCTTTGATGAAGGTCGGATTGGCGACGGCGGCGCTGTTGATCGACACCTTGTCGGCCCCGGCATGCAGAAGCTCGCTCACGTCCCTCCGTTCCCGCACCCCGCCCCCCACAGTCAATGGGACCGCGACGGTCGAGGCGGTCTGGTCGACGAGGTCGAACAAGGTTCGGCGGTTCTCGTGCGATGCGGTGATATCGAGGAAGGTGATCTCATCCGCCCCGCCCGCGCTGTAGCGCTGGGCCGACTCGACCGGATCGCCTGCATCACGCAGGCCGACGAAGTTGACGCCCTTCACGACACGGCCGTCTTTGACGTCGAGACAGGGGATGATTCGCTTGGCCAGCATCAAGCCTCTTCTAGCGCCGCCAACGCTTCCGACAATGTGAAGGCGCCCGAGTAGAGGGCGCGCCCGCACACGGCCGAGCGAACTCCGGCGGCCGAAAGCGCCCGGAGGTCGTCGAGCGATCCGATGCCGCCAGAGGCGATGACGGTCGTCTCGACGTGCGACTGCAGCCCTGCGGTTCCAGCAACGTCCGGCCCCTCTCGGGTGCCATCTTTGTGAATGTTGGTAAAGAGGATGGCGCCGATGTTCCACCCGTCGACTTCCCTGGCGAGCTCGACGACGTCCTGCGTGCTTTGCTCTTGCCAGCCCTCGACGGCGATCTTCCCGTCGCGCGCATCGAGCGCCATGACGACACCTTCGGGGTAGCGATCACAGATCGCCCGAGCAACCTCGGGAGCCTTGACGACCACGGTTCCGAGCACGACGCGCGCGGCGCCGGCGTCCATCCATTGCGCGGCGACCTCCCCGTTTCGCACGCCTCCGCCGATCTGCACCTGGAGGTTCGTCTCCCGCAGGATGCCTTGAATGATCGCAACGTGCGCAGGCTGGCCACGGCGTGCGCCTTCAAGGTCCACCACGTGAAGCCGCGCGGCTCCTTGATCTTGGAAGCGCTTCGCCATAGCGACCGGATCGTTGTCATAGACAGTGACCTCGTCGTACTTGCCCTGGTGCAGGCGCACGACTTTGCCATCGAGCAGATCGATCGCTGGAATCAACTCCACGAGACATCTCCTAGAAAGTGTCCGATCAGACGCGCACCGGCGTGTTGGCTCTTCTCGGGGTGAAACTGGCAAGCCAGGATGTTGTCCCGCGCAATCGCCGAGCAGAAACGCGCGCCATAGTCGGTCGTGGCCACGACGAGGCTCTCGTCGTCGGGGACGCAGTAGTAGCTGTGCACGAAGTAGTACCACTCCCCGCCTTCGAACACAGCGTGCGTACTGTCGATTTGGTTCCATCCAATGTGCGGAACCTTGAGCCGGCCGCCCTCCGCATCGCGCAAGTCCGTGTCGAAACGCTTCACGCTGCCGGAGAAGATCCCGAGGCCCTTTTCGCCGGGCGCCTCTTCGCTCGACTCGAACAACGCTTGCATGCCGAGGCAAATCCCGAGATACGGACGACCGCTGCTGATCCACGACCGCACCGCCTCGCCGATCTCCCCGGCCAACGCCTGTGCACACTCCTTGAAGGCGCCCTGCCCGGGCATGACCAAGCGGTCCGCGCGCAGCAAGACGTCTGGATCCGAGCTCAGCTCGGCGTTGGCCCCAGCGCGCTCGAATGCCTTGGCCACGCTGTGCAAGTTTCCGAGGCCTAGATCGACAATCGCTACCCGGCCGGTAGTCATTCCGTCAGCGTACCCTTGGTCGAAGGCACGCCCACAACGCGGGGGTCTACCTCAGTCGCTTCCTTGAGCGCGCGCGCGAATGCCTTGAAGCTGATTTCGATCACGTGGTGGAGATTGTCTCCAGCGTGTTGGCGCATGTGCAAGTTGCACTGGCTTCCACGCACGAAGCCTTCGAAGAACACCTCGGCGAGCTCGGAATCGAAGTCGCCGATCTTGGCCTTTGAAAGCGTCACCGCCCAGACGAAGTAAGGACGCCCGGACAGGTCCAGCGCACAGGTCACGCACGCCTCATCCATGGGCAACGTGGCCGAGCCGTAGCGACGTATTCCGGCCTTGTCCCCTAGGGCCTCGGCGAATGCTTGCCCCAACGCGATCGCCAAATCCTCGGTCGTGTGGTGCCCGTCGATGTGCGTATCGCCGAGAGCGCGCACTTTCAGATCAAACAGCCCATGCTTGGCGAGCTGCTCTACCATGTGGGTGAGAAACCCGATCGGGGTTTCCACTTGGTACTGGCCGCTCCCATCGAGATCGAGCTCCACGCGGATGTCGGTCTCTTTGGTTCGACGTTCTATCGTCGCTGTTCGTCCCATGGCGCCGCTACCATAGCCTGGAAATCCCTCCGAGCTACCACCCGAGTGTGCGGATAAGACCCTAACCTGACTTCATCTGTTGGAGAACTTCTTCGAGCTTGGCCTTGAGCTCGTCGTTGTCCGGCTCGTTCTGAATCGCCATCTGGAGATTGAGCTTCGCCTGAGCCCAGTCCTGGGACTTCATCGCACGGTGGGCGCGTGTGAAGAACACGCGAGCCTTGCTGGAGCGCAGCACGACGCCGCCCGGCGGCCGCATCGTGCGGCGCTTTTCTTTGGCGCGATCCTCCGTATAGCGGAGCGTCCCCTCGCCAAGTCCTTCGTCGTAGATCTTGCGCTTCATCGGATCGCAGAGCACTCGGTAGGCCTCACTCCCGTGCTGGTAGAGCTCGGTGTGTCGCTCGCTCTCCTCGGGCAAACCGACGAAGTTGTCCGGATGGTGCTCACGGGCAAAGCGATGGAACGCGGAGCGAATCTGGTCGACGTTGGCCGTACGGATGATCCCTAGAAGCTGGTAGTAGTCCTGGGCTTGCTCTACGTCCGACATCGGTTAGCCGAGCTTCGCCTCGTGGCGTTTGGTAAGCTGCTCGATCTCATCGTCGGCAAGCTCCCCGATGAGCTTGATCGCGATCTGCTGTTGCTGCCCCGTACCCACGTCCTGGGCCCTCACCTGAAGAGTGCCATCCGCGTCGATCATGAAACGAACGGCAATCTGGACCTTGCCGCGGGCGGCGGGCCGCAACCTCTCGAGAACGACCTCCCCAAGAAGTTGGTTGCCAGCAATCCGACGATCCTCGCCTTGGCAAATACGAACGATGACGGCGTCTTGCCCATCGCGCGCGGTGGTGAACATCTTGGTCTGCCCAGCGGGAATCGCAGAGTTGCGGCGAATGATGTGCTCGCAGTAACCGTCCACAGTTTCGACGCCCAGTGAGAGCGGCGTCACGTCGAGGAGCAAAGGAGCTTGAGGTCCTTCGGGTGCCACGACCGCACCTGTGACCGTCGGGATCTCTTCATCGAGCGCAGCCCTTAGCTCCGCCGGGGCCGAGCTCGCGAGGTCGAGCGGAGGCGGGGCTGGTGGGGAGCCCTCGACAGGCACTTCTGACTGCCCCCCAAACGCGTCGTCGCCGAGCTCCACAATGAGCCCTGACGGCTCTTCTTCGAGATCTTCTAGATCGTGGGCTTCATCGTCGGCCTGAGCGCCGATCTGCATCAACAAACCCGAGGCGTCCGCCATGCGCGTGGCTTGGAAGTCGAGTGGATCGATCGCCTCCGCGACCCGCGTTGGCTCGTGCTCGAGGGGCTCTTCGCGCGACCGCGTCGGCGTGTCGATGACGCCGTCATCGGCCGGCAGGTCGCTGGACTTCTTGAGCTGAACCGGAGGCGGCGGTGGCGCCTGCCCGGTGAGTGTGGCTTTGCGTGCCGCCCGCGCGACCGGAGGCGGCGGAAGCGGCGGCCGGTCACCGATGTTGGTGACCTCGTCCTCGAAGCTCTCTTCGATGACGACGTCGTGCTCTCCTGTACCTGGCTGCGCCATCTTCTTGAGCGCTACTCTACCGAGTGCAGCCTTTCGCGACGGAACGGCCAACGACCGCGCCTGAAGCGCAGCGCCCTGTGCAACGACCAAATCCGGATCGATGTTTACGAGTGGCTTGCGCCCGAAATACTCCGCGACCATTCGTTGAAGCAGAGGAATCCGCGTCGAACCGCCAACCAAGATCACATTGTCGAGCTGGGTCGGGCGAAGACCAGCAGCCTTCATCGCGTCTTCACACACGTCGAAGCTCCGAGCAACGAGTGGCTGGAACATATGCTCGAGCTGCTGACGCGTGAGCGCGTAGTCCAAATCGAGCCCCGCGCCCCCGTCCCCGTAGGCGAGCTCCTCGATGCAGAGTTTCACGTCCGGCTTCGCCGAGAGCTGGATCTTCGCCCACTCTGCGGCGGCGCGCAGTCGCTCGTAGGCCTGTCGATCCTGGCGCACGTCGTAGCGATTTTGCTCGAGGAACTGCGCAGCCATGTGATCTGCGACGGCAGTGTCGACGTCGTCGCCGCCGAGGAACGTGTCACCCGCGGTCGCAAGGACCTCGAACACATCGCCCGCCAGCTGCAGAATCGTGATGTCGAAGGTCCCGCCCCCGAGGTCGTACACGGCGACGCGCTCGGTCGAAGTCTTGTTGTAGCCGTAAGCCAGCGCCGCGGCGGTAGGCTCGTTGAGGATGCGCAGCACGTCGAGACCGGCAACCCGTCCCGCCGCCTTGGTGGCACTTCGCTGAAGCTCGTTGAAGTTGGCGGGTACCGTCACGACCGCCTGGCTGCACTCCTTGCCGAGCGCCTCCTCTGCGACCTTCCGAACGTGCCGGAGCACGAACGCGCTGATCTCGCTCAGCGTGTACGTCTCGCCACGCGCGGTGACCAGCACGCCCCCGCTTGGGCCTTCGGAGAGTTCGAACGCAAAGCGCTCTTGAGCCTGCTTGACCTCGTAGCTCGTGTAGGGCCGGCCGATGAGGCGCTTGACCGAGTACACGGTGTTCTGCGCATCGAGCAGACGTCGCTCCTTGGCTGGGCTGCCCACCAAGACGTCGCCACTTGGGTGGAATGAAACCACAGAGGGGATCAGCGTTACGCCATCGCTCCCCGCCAGAACACGCCCTCCAGGCTGGTCGGCCACGGCGACTACGGAATTCGTCGTACCTAAGTCGATCCCAATGACGGGTCCGTTACTCACACTCCCCTACCCCCCGCGAAAAGACACCCCAAAATTGCCCTACTAAGGATAACGCGTTGTTCCCCCGATTACACATTTCCAAGCGCGTAGGGCCTAATTTGTCGGGGGTTCCTGCGGTTCCTGGATCTCGCCTTCTTCGGCTTCTTCGCCCTCGGCAACCGGCTCGACGTCGACGACTTGCTCCGCCTCGCGGAGACGAATGACCCGTACGCCCTGGGTGTTGCGGCCGGTCTCGCGAATCTCGCTCACTCGGGTCCGAATGACCTGTCCGCCGTTGGTGATCACCATCAGTTGGTCATCCGGGGAGACCAGCCGGAGCTTCACCAGTGCGCCATTGCGCTCGGAGGTGTCCATTCCGATGATGCCTTTGCCCCCGCGGTTTTGTGTTCGCCACTCTGCAACTTTGGTGCGCTTGCCATAGCCGTTGGCACTGACGGTCAGCACCTGTTGGTCGCCATCTTCCTCGATGATGTCCATGCCGATGACGAAGTCGCCTTCTCGGAGGTCGATGCCCTTCACGCCCATCGAGTCGCGGCCCATCGCTCGAACGTCCTCCACGGGGAAACGAATGCTCATCCCGCGCGAGGTTCCGATCAGCACGTGTTGGCCTGGCGTGACGATGCGAGCGGTCAACAGCCCGTCTCCTTCGCCGATTGCCACCCCGATAATCCCGGTCTGCCGGATGTTCTCGTACGCGCCCAGGTTCGTGCGCTTCACGCGTCCGCGCCGGGTGCACGTCAGGAGGTACCCGTCCTCGACGAACTCGCGGATCGGGAGAATGGCCGCAACGCGTTCATCTGGTTCCATGCCTACGAGGTTCACGACCGCCCTGCCCCTGGCCGCACGGCTGGTTTCGGGGATTTGATAGACCTTCTTCAGGTACACCTTGCCCTTGTCGCTCAGGAACAAGACGTGCGCGTGGGCGTTGACCACGAATACCCAGCTCACGAAGTCTTGATCGCGGGTGTCCATGGCCCTCAGACCTTTACCGCCACGGCCCTGCGCACGGTATTCGGTGAGCGGTACTCGTTTCACGTAACCCGCGTGCGACACGGTCACGACCACCTCTTCGTCTGGAACGAGGTCCTCGATCGAGATCTCCCCTTCCGCCTCGACGATTTCGGTTCGCCGCGCATCACCAAAGCGCTCCCGAATCTCGTCGAGTTCCGTGACGATGACCTTGTCGAGAAGCTCCTTGCTCGCAAGGATGGCCTCGAGCTCGCCGATCAAATCGCCCAGGGACCCGTACTCGGTCGCGAGTTTCTCGCGCTCGAGCCCAGTCAAACGAGACAACCGCATCTCCAGGATCGCTTTGGCCTGACGCTCGGAAAGGTAGTAGTCGCCGCGCGCCTTGGCAGCTTCGATCTCCTCGTCGGGCCGGCCCGCACGCCTCACGAACTCTTCGAGCCCGGTGAGCGCAAGCTTCATCAATCGCTCTCGCGCCTCGTCGGCATCTTTCGAGGACCGAATCGTGCTCACCACCAGATCGACATCGGTGACCGCCATGCCGAGGCCCTCGATGAGCTCACGCTGCGCCTTGGCCTGACGAAGGTCGTAGCGGGTTCGGCGAACGACGACCTCGCGCCGGTGATCGATGAACCGAAGAAGCGCGGACCGGAGGTCGAGCACCTCGGGGCGTTGCCCGACGATGGCCAGGCAGTTGTATCCGAACGTGCTTTGCAGCGCGGTCATTTGGTAGAGCTTGTTGAGGACGATTTCGCCATGGGCGTCGCGCTTGAGCTCGATGACGACCCGCAGGCCGTCCCGGTCGGATTCGTCGCGAATGTCGCTGATGCCCTCGAGCCGTTTTTCACGGACCAAGTCAGCGACCTTCTTGAGAAGCTCTGCCTTGTTCACCTGGTAGGGGATCTCGGTGATGACGATCATCTCGCGATCGCCCTTGCCAGGAAGCTCCTCGATGGTCGCCCGAGCGCGCATCACGACGCGGCCGCGGCCTGTCCGGTAACCGAGGTGGATACCCGCCCGGCCGTAGATGTACCCGCCCGTCGGGAAGTCGGGACCCGTGACGCCCAGTCTGCCGGCCTCATCGTCGTCCTGCATCAGCTCATCGACAGTTAGCTCGGGATTGCCCATCAGACGCACCGTGGCGTCGACGATCTCGCGCAGGTTGTGGGGCGGGATGTTGGTCGCCATCCCCACGGCGATGCCACCCGACCCGTTGATCAGCAGGTTCGGAATCCGGCTCGGCAGAACGAGCGGCTCACTTTCGGAGTCGTCGAAGTTTGGACCGAAGTCTACGGTTTCTTTTTCGATATCGGCGACGAGCTCCGACGCGAGCCGGGACATCCGGACCTCGGTGTAACGCATCGCTGCAGCGGGGTCCCCGTCGACCGAGCCGAAGTTGCCCTGCCCGTCGACGAGCGGGTACCGCATGGAGAAATCCTGCGCCATGCGAACGAGCGCATCGTACACCGCGCTGTCGCCATGCGGGTGGTACTTGCCGAGCACATCACCGACGATGCGGGCGCTTTTCCGGTACGAGCTGTTCCAGTGCACCTTCTGCTCGTGCATCGAGTAGAGGATGCGCCGGTGGACCGGCTTGAGACCGTCCCGCACGTCCGGAATGGCTCGCCCAATGATGACGCTCATCGCGTAATCGAGGTACGAGCGCCTCATCTCGTCTTCGAGCGCCACCGGCTGCTTCTGTGGAGATTCCGCCATCAACTACTGCTCCCACGCGTCATTCCCCAAAGCTTCGACGCCGGCGCGAAGCTACCACGTGCGCCCCCCCCCTGCACGCACTCTCAGGGCTTCTGAACTGCTGTTTTTTGGCTGGTTCCGAGGAAGTTTCGTAAACCCCGAAAGAGGGCCGGAGCGGGACGGGAAATGGATACTGCAATGCGCGATCTGGAGCGGATCGAAGAGCGATCGTCTGAAGAGGGGCGAGGCGCCTTGGTGCTGTCGGGCGTAGGCCTGGTCGCGGCGATAAGCATCGTGGTCGCAGCGGTTGCGGCTCTCCCCGACGGCGGAGAATCCCAGCCGGAAGACCCGTTGCAGATGTTGACGATCGCGGGCGAGGTCCAAGCCGACGAGGCTCCTGCGGAGCGACCGGCGGACCCGAACGTCGACCCCGAGACCCTGAGCTTCCCGACCACTCTCGTCACCGAGACGCGTCCCGAGGTCGCCGCCGCGATGGCCGCAGCCGCAGCCGAGCTCGCGCACCTCGACCCGGTGACCAAGCCTCCGCCACGCTCCGACATCGCCGCAGGCCTACCAGCCGCCGTCACGGCCGGCCCCGACCGCAAAATGGTCGAAATGGCGGTGGTACGCGACCCGCTCGTCGCAGCAACCGTCCCGGAAAAGACCGTAGCAGCCCCGGCCGGCCACGAGGGCCGGTACACCCTGCAGGTCATCAGCTATCGAGACCCGCAAGAGGCCCAGGTGTTCGCCAGCGCACTACGCAAGCGAGGACACGCCGCATACGTCACCACCGGCACAGTCGAGGACCGAGGCACGCACTGGCGAGTCCGCATCGGCCCGTTTGAAACGCGGCAACAGGCGCAAGCCTACCGAACGACCTTCGAACGCGAAGAAGGCATGAACACCTTCATCGTCCGCAACAAGAACTAAGACGTCCCGGGGCACGGGGGAACGCGACACCCGGGCTGGCACTACACGATCGGAGAACGGCTCCCGACGCACGTGCTCGCGATCGGGCGCCCCGTCGCCACGGCTCCACACGGCCACATACGACTAGGCGCCGGCCCAATCGCTGTGCCGCACATCGCGAGCCGTTCTCCTGTGTAGAAGTCGAGGTACGGAGAGCACGTCGTGATATGGTGGATTCCCCATTGTCGTATGGAGGGGCACGGCGGAGCGCGATGTGGGGGTTCGGCGGCGTGTGAGTGACAAACGGCCAAGACAGCAACCACCGCCGATTGGCGCGAGCTCCGAGGGGCGCCTTGCGTGGCCTCGCGCCCCCAGTCCCTCCGGCCACCTTTGCAAGGCGCCCCGTCCGCAGAAGCCCCGCGTCGCGTTCCGCCGCGCCCCGGTTGTCCGCTACGGTAGCTCTTCGAGCCAGCTGGGATCTTCGAACCACTTCTGGCGAAGTGCCGCGAGGATGCCGGTAGCTTCCATCGCTTCGATGTAGTTGTCGATCAGGTTGTAGAATCTCGCGTCCTTCGCGGAGACCGCGATTCCCATCGGCTCCACCGAGAGCGGCTCCGCAAGGGTGACCAGACCGGCGTCGGGGTTCC
>PVMK01123203.1_pt1 | contig 68050 bp, 55 predicted proteins | sample 1853481 | NCBI WGS metagenome assembly PVMK01 (sample SAMN08533507, study PRJNA380276) | Marine sediment metagenome, whole genome shotgun sequencing project.
GACAACATGGGAAACTTTTGCAAAAGAACGCAAACCGGCACCCGCCAAAGAATAGCCCGACCCGGAGTTTTGCCGGATGAAAACCCGACTATTGCAACGTTAGCCTGATGCTCCAAGCTAAAAATTTGCTGCGTTAAGGGGCTCCCGGCAAGTAATCTGCTGAGTTAAGGGGTTCTCCGCCGGCCAATGCTGCTTCGCTTCACCCAGGGGTCGGGACTCACCCGGCTGCTATCGCAGCCGTGCAAGCACCAACCCCGACGAACGATCGGTTGCTCGACCAAATAGTGCTGGTTGAATGGGCTACCAGCCAGGGCTTTGGGCGGGGGAAGCTTTGGCAGGAATAAAGCGGACCGAAGGGAGCCATCCTGCCAAAGCTTCCCCCGGCCGAAGACCGGACTATTGCAGCATTAAATGCACAAAGGCCGACTAAATTAGCCGGCCTTTGTATTTTTCCACTGCCTCATAGCGAGGCTTTTTATTATGAATAGCGAAACCTGCAGTCTAATCAGCTTTCCGCTACGAGCGTTGCATCAACCTCATCCTGCTGCATCTCGAACATCTTGGCGTACCAGCCACCCTGGGCTAACAGCTCGGCATGACTGCCGCGTTCGGCAATCCGGCCTTTCAGCATGACCAGTATCTCGTCACTATCAACAACCGTAGACAGGCGATGTGCAATCATGAGCGTGGTGCGCCCCTCTGTCAGGCGCTTCAGCGCTTTTGTCACGCTCAACTCCGTTTCGACATCCAGACTTGAAGTTGCTTCATCAAGCAGAACAATTGGTGCATTTTTTAGCACGGCCCTTGCAATTGCCACACGCTGACGCTGACCACCGGAGATTTTGCTGCCGCGTTCACCACACTGCGTGTCCAGACCGTCTGGCGATGCCGCCAGGAACTCTTCCAGACCAGCTTCATGAGCCGCGTTCATCACCTCTGCTTCGCTGGCATCGTGCTTGCCCATCAGGATATTGGCACGGATCGTATCGTTGAAGATGAAACTGCGCTGGGAAACAACCGCGAACAGCTTCTGCAATTCTTCCAGTGGGTAAGACTTCACCTTGTTACCGGCTACAGATATCTCCCCACTTTCCACATCCCACTGCCGCAGCAGAAGGTTCACAACTGTGGATTTACCGGTGCCACTGGGGCCAACCAGAGCCACGTGTTTGCCCGGTTCAATATCGACTGAAAACCCATCAAATACTTTCTTCTGGCGGCTCCAGTCCTTGTCGTCAGCATTGTACTCAAACACGACGTTATCGAATTTTATGGTTGAAGCCTTGATTGTCGGTACAGTCGTAGCACTGTCCACAACAGCAGGCTCCTGATCCATCATGCCGAACAGACGACGGGCTGCATATATGGATACACGGAAGTCAGTGTAGTTGTTGGCCAGCCCCACTGACAGGTAAAAACCAACCACAGATACAGCAATCATCGCAGGCAATTCAGTCAGTACTTGTATCTTGCCCGCCATGGCAAGCTCGGCGCCCCACCAGGCTGAGACCAGGATGCCAATCGTAATAAAAATCTCGGCCAGAGCGCGCTGATTGGCATCAGCACCGTATAACTTCTCCTGACCTTCCTGCATGCTCGCGCCGGTTTCATACAGCTGGCGGGCACGCTGATGTTCGTAACCGAAGGCGACGGTATCACGCACACCCTGAATACTGTCAGCAACAAACGCGTTTACCTCACCGAGTTGACGACGGTAATCCACGCCATCACCGCCCAGCTTCGACACCAGCCAGGGCAGCACTGCGGTAGTCCCCAGGTAAAATGGTGCAAGCACATAAACGAACGAAGGTTCGATGGTGTAGCACCAGATCAGGATGACAATAGGCACAATAATGGCCGTAACTGCTGGTGCTACTGTGTGTGCATAAAAAGGCTCTATACGTTCGCAGTCCGTCATCACACGAGACACCGCTTCACCTGACTGCAGTTTGGACGTCTTGGCCGGCGCAAGGGGTAACATCGCGAAGTAGAACTGGTCACGGAAGGCAGCCAGAATTTTGAATGCCACGTAATGGCCCGTGTAGTTCTCTATATAAGAGGTAATGCCTACGATTGTGCCGGCAAATGCTATCCAGCCGACCCAGCCCCAGATAATCGACCAGTTGGCATTGTCCACACTACCAACCATATTGTCCCAGAAAGAGGACCAGCTCATCTCCAGAGCAGGGTCATATTGGATGATGTAATCGCCAACCGCCCACGCCGCCATACCAAGCACCGCCGCCTGGCCGATAAACTTAATTGAACGTGCCGCGAGCGAAAACAACATGATCGTATTGAACGGCTTCATAAAGCTGAGCAAACGCTTAATCATGTCCAGGCTGGAGCCTTGCGCCAGGCCTACTTCTGTTGCTTCTATAGTAGTCATATCGTTACTCCACCTAGCTCGCTGCCGCCGGCCGCAGGCCGCAGGCCCGCTTCTTCGATATCGTGTTTGGTCTGCAGCATGGAAGCGTATATGCCGCCCTGTGCGATCAGTTCCGCTTTAGTGCCACTCTCGGCCAGCGCACCGTGATCCAGCACAATGATGCGGTCAGCCTGCTCGATCGTACTCAGACGATGAGCAATCAGTAGCACCGTCTTATTGGCACAAAGCCTTTCCAGCGCGCGGTTCAGCAACGCCTCAGTCTCCACGTCAATTTGTGAGGTCGGCTCATCAAGAATAACCAGGGGCGCGTCCTTCAACAAAGCGCGTGCAATGGCGAGCCGTTGTGCCTGACCACCCGATAACGCCATCCCCTGATCGCCCACTTTGGTTTCGAGACCATCCGGCGATGCATCGACAAAGTTTTTCAACTCGGCGGCCGTAATAGCTGCCATCAACTCTTCCTCGGTGGCATTTTCCTTGGCCATGGTCAGGTTGTCGCGGATCGTGCCGTAAAACAGGAAGGGATCCTGCGGAACCAGGCCAATCTGTTCACGAATCCACTCCAGCGCGAGGTCTTCTTCCGGAACACCATCGTATAGAATCTGCCCGGAATCGGGATCGAGCGTACGCAACAATAAATTAGTGACGGTAGTTTTACCGGAACCACTCTTGCCGATCAGCGCAATGGTCTCGCCGGGGGTGATCTCCATGGACAAATTCTTGATCGCCGGTTCTGTGGCACCCGGGTAGGTAAAGGTGACATCTTTAAGCTCAATACCTACTGACGTGCCCTTGGGCGCACCACGTTTACCACTGCCTGTGCTTTTGAGTGGCGATTTCTCATCCAGGAACTTGATCACGCTCGCCGCGACCTCACGCCCCAGCGCGCCAGCAAAGAAAAACTCACCGATCAGCAGCAGGGTGCGGCTGAACTCAAGACTGAGCAATACAACCGCTACAGCCTCGCCCGGTGTCATAAAGCCATTGCTAAGGCGGTATACGCAAATCACCATAGCAACAGCGGTAGAGAACAGAGCAAAACCCAGTTCCAGGAACACGAACTGAATCTGCGCAATAAGCAGCAGCTTCATAGTGGCCTTGCGCTGAATTTCGTTATCCGCCTGTATTTGTTTGCCGCGCCGGAGTGCCTCATTGAACATTTTCAGCGTCGACATACCCTGCACCGAATCAAGATACTGGGCACTGTTATGATTTTTAACTTCTTCGTTGGTACCGCTGATGCGACGGAAGCCTTTCGCGGATGACCCCACGAACAGGGGCGTCAATGGCACGCCCGCCAACATCCACCAACCTACGACCGGGTCAATCCAGAAAATTGCGGCAACCAGGAAAAACGGAATACCAATCGCTATCCAGATCTGCACAAAATAAACGCTGAAGTAGTAGTCGAGATACTCCACGCCCTCGGTCGCGGTATTGGCGATTTCACCGGTGCGGCGCTTGCCAAGGATACCGGGCCCCAGATTAACAACCTGCTTGTAGATCTGATCACGTACATTCAGTTTTGCCTCTGACGAAGCGCGAAACTGACCCGTGCGGAACAACCAGCTAAGTGCAGCCTTCAGCAGCACGAGGGCAATCATCCAGGGCAGATAATTAATGATTAGATTACCCGCCGGCACCGAAAACGCCGCACCCGACCAGACATAGCCGGTCGTGTTAAGCGCCGGGTCCGCCAGCCAGACCTGGAACGCAGCATCAATTGCCATGCCCAGCACGTAATAAAGAACGATGGTCGCGGGAATCGTGGCTATGCCAGCACCCAACCCAACCTTCACCCATTTCATGGTGTCCGCAGTCACCAGTCTGTCATCTACACCCAGCATTGTTATTGCTCCAAACTCTGGTTTGCTTAATCCAGCTAACCCACAACTGTAGTAAAATAGGGGTTGCAGGGATTGTGTGACGCTATCCTAGGGCCTAAAGTACACTTTAAGGTCAAGCAGTGTTAAAAAGGCCCTACAGGAATACAGTAAGCCACTGAATTAACTCAGTTTCTGCTGCATCGCGGCCAGTTAACCCTACCGTCTGCACACTCATACTTAAATATAGGGCTCAAAAATAATGACCGAAACAACCCTGACCATCGGCGAACTGGCTAAACAGGGTAGCGTAGCAACCTCCCTGCTTCGCTACTACGAAAAGGAAGGGCTGCTTGAGCCCGTCGGCCGCACCGCTGCCGGCTACAGGTTATATTCTCACGACTCAGTCCGCCACTTGCGATTCATTCGCAAAGCACAGCGCTATGGTTTTTCACTCAATGACATCAAACTTATGCGTGGTGCAGCACATGCCCCCACCGGCTCCATGCATGATATCCGGACTATCGCTGAACAGCGCTTCATGGATATCGAACGGCGCGTAACCGAGATGCTGGTTATGCGCCATGAAATGGAAATTTTTCTCGATGATGTAACGGAGCAGATCGGCGAAACGGCCGGCGAGGAAGTAGGCAACCGCTACCGCGAATTGCTGGAGCAGGTTTGCGGCCATGACCATACCGACAAAGGTCGCTCATCATTCCAGAAACTGACCGCAAGGCTGGGCTGCAATTTGGCAGAAGGTGAATGGGACAGTCTGATGCAGGATCTGCGCAGCGAACACGTGCATATCTGGCAGGATGATGAAAAAGGTTATTCGGCACTCTATGCCAGCAAAGACCCTAAAGTCGTCAAGGCACTCGAAAAACTCGTCGAAGCCGAGTCCGGATGCCAGGCCCATATTGTGCCGGAAGTTGAATCAGCCGAGGAAGGCACACTGTTTCGGGCCCGCGGCAAAAATGCATTCCTGTTTGCCCAGTTGTTTCTGGGCCCTGGGAGGCCGAGCGAGGCTTGACAAAGCCCCAACCGTTTGCAATTCAACCAGCACTATTGGGACCGAGCGGGGTGTCTTGCGTCGGGGTTGGTCCTTGAAGCCTGCCGCAGGCGGGCTGAATGGCCCGACCCCCAGGTAAAGCGAAGCACTACAGGTACGCGATGTATCACTAACGGCAACAAATAAGCCGAATTGGAGGCCGGCCCTGGCCCAGCTACTATTTCACGCGAGCTAGAAGCCTGCCGTTAAAGTGATGTGGATGTCTGATATACGTGCAACAGTGTCAGTTGCAGCGCAGCCGACTATGCCAGTCCTTAACGCAGCAAATTACTACTGACAGCGCTCACCCAAGGCTTGGAATAGCCCATTAATGCGGCTTTTTACCCAACATAAATACGTCTAACTATCTGTTTTATATTGCAATAATAAAAGAAATCAGCATCATCTCCCATTTACTATTGACCTTCAACCCAACTTTAACGCGCACCATAGCCTGCATATACATACGCCTTTGCGTGAGGAATGCAGGTATGAATCAGGCTTTAGCCCAGGCGGAAACCGCCGGCAACGAACCGCTGAAAGTAAAGATCGTCGGCATGGACTGCGGCAGTTGCGCGATGACTATCGAAAGCAGCATGCGGCAGATACCCGGTGTCGAAGAAGCCACTGTCAGCTTTACCACCGAAACCATGGAAGTCAGCGGTGAGGTTGAACTGGATGCGATTGAGTCACGGCTGCGCGAGCTTGGCTACCGGATTGCGGATGAGAATGATGCTCCAGCAAACATGGTAATGGAGCATCATGGCCTGAAGGGCTTTCTGTATTTTCTCTGGGAACAGCCACCGCTGCGTGCCGCAGTTCTGGTAACGGCAGCAATAATCGCAGGCATTGCGATTATTCCAACTTTGGGTATAGCCCCTGTTGCTGGCATCCCTGCGCTGAGCATTTTATTCGGCACGGCTGTAATCGTTGCGGGTGCGCCGGTCTTTATTAAGGGTTTTCGTTCGCTGATTTTCGCGCGGCGCATCACTATTGATCTGCTAATGGCCATCGCTGCTATCGGCGCGATTGGTATTGGTGAAACCGGTGAGGCCGCCACAGTTATTCTGTTATTTATGCTCGGCGAAGCACTGGAAGCCTACAGTGCTGAGCGCGCACGTGACTCGTTACGCACGCTGATGTCACTGCAACCACAAGAAGCAACAGTGCTCGAAGCGCATGGCGACTCGCATGGAGATGATCGCGGCCATGACAATGAAAACCAGGACCAGCATGAACATGGTGAGTCCTGCAGCGGCCATGATCACGATGAGCACGCCGGACATGATCATTCCGGGCATCAGCACGCAGCGCTAAAAAAAGAGCATGGCACTGAAACTAAACATGATCACAGTGAACATGGACATGACGATGATGCTCATGCAGGACACGATCACAGCGATGAGCACGAACATGGCGAGTCCTGCAGCGGGCACGACCACGATAAACATGCAGAGGATGACCACGCCGGACATGATCATGGTGATGAACCCCATGACCATCAGGTCATCAAGCCGGTAGAGGAAGTTAATGTCGGCGACCGCGTTCTGGTCCGCCCTGGCCAGCGCATCCCGGTCGATGGTGAAGTCATCAAAGGCATCTCATCGGTCAACCAAGCACCGGTCACCGGTGAAGACATCCCGATTCTGAAAGAAGTGGGCGATGAAGTCATGGCCGGCACTGTTAATGGTGAAGCAGCGCTTGAAGTCCGGGTGACGCGCCCGTCTTCGGAGGGCACCATCGCGCGCATAGCCAAACTGGTTGAACAGGCACAGGCACAACGCAGCCCGGCCGAGCGATTTATTGATCGCTTTGCACGCTATTACACACCGGCCGTTGTCATACTCGCAGCGCTGGTCGTCGCTATTCCGGTACTACTGTTCGCGCAGCCTTTTCTCGACCTGGCCGACGGCACACGCGGCTGGATGTATCGAGGCCTGACTCTTTTAATAATTGCCTGCCCCTGTGCACTTGTTATCAGTATTCCAGTAACCGTCGTAAGCGGGTTAACCCGGCTTGCTCAACGCGGCGTGCTGGTTAAGAGTGGCGCATTACTCGATCGCATGGCCGACATCACGACGGTTGCCTTCGACAAAACCGGCACCCTGACACATGGCAAACCGAGCGTCGCGGGCATGCTCACTCCCGAGGGTGATCACCCGGCAGAAGCACATGATCCTTGTGCGCCGTGTGACGATATCGTGGTAACAGCCGCATCGGTGGAGCGCGCTTCGGAACACCCGGTTGCCTATGCCATAGTCGCAGCGGCAGGAAGTCGCAGTGGTGCAGGCCATGTGGCTATCGCAGAAAATGTACAGGCTCATCCCGGTAAGGGCATCAGCGGCACCATCAACGGTGGTGAAAAAATTGCTGTCGGCAGTCGCGGTCTGTTTAGCGAGGACCAGGCGGGCTGGCACGACGTGGCCCCGCATGCCGATGCAGCCCAGAACGCGGGTCAGACCATCATGTATGTCTCGCGGGAAAATAAAGTGATCGGCTACATCGGTGTGCAGGATGAAATCCGTAGCGATTCCGCTGATGCACTGGCGGAACTCGGCGCCATGAACCCACCAGTCCGCACAGTTATGCTGACAGGTGACAACCCGCAGGCCGCGGCACGTGTTGCGAGCCAGATCCCAGGTATTGATGAAGTGCATGCCGGCCTGCTACCAGAAGACAAACTCGCCCAAATAGAGGCGCTGGGTGAGGGTGATAATGCCGTCGCGATGGTCGGTGACGGTATTAACGATGCCCCAGCCCTGGCACGAGCAGACATCGGCATAGCCATGGGCGGTGGTGGCACAGCACAGGCAATGGAAACAGCCGATGTGGTGCTGATGCAGGATGACTTGTCACACGTAGCGATGGCGCTGCGCATGGGCCGCAGATCCCGGCAGGTCATCAAGCAGAATATCTGGCTGAGCCTTGCTCTTAAACTCATTTTCCTGAGTTTAGCGATACCCGGCATAGCGACTTTATGGATGGCTGTTGTCGCTGATGTGGGCGCCACATTGCTGGTCACGCTTAATGGCATGCGACTGCTGCGGCAAAAGTAATTCCTCACTTGCCAAATAATTTCTCTATATTTTCTTTTGCTGAGAAGGGCCCACTTAGTGGGCTCTTCTGTTATTCCACAGCGAGTATTGCCAGCCCCTGGTTGCAGCAATTATTTCAACATATTTGACTCTTCGGCATAGAACAGCCCGAAAGATACAGTTAGAGAATCATTGTGATAATGTCCGTCTCACTCGAAAACCAGCCGTTGTACTGAGAACCAACTGATGACATCAATAACATCACCCACCTTCGGGCCGATTAAACTTTCCGAAGGCGTAACGACACGGCACGTGCTCAGTTACCTGTTTGCCGCGCTTATCAGCATCGGTATGTTCACTTACCTGATGTCATTAACCCCTTACATTCTTAAGGTGAATCTCGGCATACCTTCTGAGGAACATGGTCGCGTCATCGGCAATCTGCAGTTTCTGCAGGAAATTATAGTCATCGCCTGTATCGGCTGGTGGGGCGCGATGTCTGATCGCTTTGGTCGGCGCGCGATTTACATAGTGGGTTGGCTGCTGATGGCCATCGCATACAGTGTTTATTCCTTCGCCACATCAATAACCGAACTGTTCGCTCTGCGCATTGTATTTGCACTGGCTGTCGCTGCTACGTCAACCAACCTCTCAGCAATACTTGCCGATTACCCACTGGATGCTTCCCGTGGGAAAATGACCGGAATGGCTTTTCTCCTGAACGGCCTTGGCGCAGTCGCATTCTTTACCGGGCTGAGCCAGTTACCGGAAATCTATCAGACACAGGGCGCAACAGAGATTTGGGCCGGTCACTATGCATTCCTGACCATTGCCGCACTGGCATTCATTGCTGCCATCGTGATGATTGGCCTGAAACCGGGCCGCCCCGAAGGCGTCGACGCTAAAACACCCGTATTGCAATTGATTAAGGAAGGCATGAAAGCGGCCCGCAACAAACGTATCGGCATTGCCTATCTCGGCGCATTTGCCGCCAGAGCAGATATGGCAATCATCACGCTGTTCCTCATCCTCTGGGTCGTGCAGTCATCCGGTGAAGCAGGCCTGACCACAGCGGAAGCACAGGCCCGCGCAGGTATGTTCGTAGGCGTATGCTCACTGGCAGCCGTTATCTGGGCCCCGATATTCGGCATTATTGCTGACAAAATAGACCGGTTAACACTCTGCATAGTCGGTTTCGGGCTGGCAGCACTCGGCTACGGCTGGCTCGGCGTCCTGCCTGATGTTTTGTCATTTACCGTCGTGATACCCACATTGATTGTGGTCGGTATCGGTCAGTCCAGCACCCAGTTGGCCTGCACAGTTCTACTTGCTGAGGAGTGTCCTCCGGCTTACCGCGGGTCAGTTTTTGGCGTCCAGGCATTTTTTGGAGCCATCGGCATACTGGCAATATCTTCAGGTGGTGGTTATTTATTTGACCTGGTTAGTCCCGCCGCACCCTTTATCGCGGTGGCGGCTGCCAATGGCCTGGTTTTTATCGCCGCAATCGTACTCCGGCTTAAGGAACGGCAATCAGCCTGAATTTGTTGCCGGGCTTTCCTGACATACCTGAACATAAACCAGATTAGGTAAACGAGGTTTCTGCTGCAACAAATGAGCGTGCTAATATCCGCACGCTATGAAAAAGCCCAACTTCTTTATCATTGGCGCACCCAAGTGCGGTACCAGCTCACTGAATAATACATTGCGCTGGTACCCGAATATCGATGTCCCTCTCGAATATGAGCCACAATACTTCTGCACAGATTTCCAGTCGATTGCAGATTTCACACCAGAAAATCCAGCATAGTCACTCTACCGCTATGTTCACCCGGTGTGTATGTCAGCCGTGATTGATGACACGGCAGTGCTGTTATTTTTCGAACTCCAGTCCAAACCCAAATAACACCGATATATCCTCATTCTTAGCGCCCTCTACTGGCTCGCTTTCATAATCAAGCAAGAATTCTAAATTCAGATAAAACAGATCAGTAATCTCATATCGTGTTCCCATATTAAACTGAGTTACAGCATTGTCCCGACCATAAAAGGCTGCTGTAGTCGTATTGTTCAAATAGAGTTCCAGGTCAGGATCATTAAATTTATATCGAAAGCGCAACAGAAATGCAGCTACAGCACCATCACCATCAGTAGTGATGCCAAATTCATCGGTAATTTCTTCTGCCTGGTAACCGGCACCAAGCTGAAAACCCAAAGTGCGGCCTGCATCATCCCAATAATTGTAGCCGGCAGCAGGAACAATATTATATCGATAGTCCAGCCCTTTCACCGGATCACGCTCGTAGGATGCTGACGAACCCAGGAACCATGGATCACCGATATCATAATTATAGTTATAGCGGAAACGTTCCCGGTCTTTAACCTTAGTAGTTATATCCTCAATTTTCTGTTTCTCATCTTGCCAAAGCAGATCAATAAAATGAGTATGCCGGTTTTTCTTCAGCTTAAAATCAGCGCTAAACGTCACATTGCTATTATTTGTATTGCCGCTGTTAAATGTGCTGTTAAGATCCGCATGGGTGCCCCAGTCAAAAGTTTTTTCGGGCTCTTCAAGCTCTGCCAGCTGCGACATAGGGATTGGTTGTTTTTGACCATCGATAATGACCAGCTGATTACCATTTTCATCCGCCCCAGCCAGGCTACCGACCATCGTTGACCCATCAGCCAGTTCAAGGTCAAACTGTCGATCCGCTTCCATATAGGCAATTTCAACCTGATCAACAGAGAATTCGTCGGCATATGCCGGCTCGATGAAAACATCACCGTCCCATATCTTTTTAATCGACCCCGTTATCCTGTCACCATTTTTCATGACGATGACACCAGCTAATGCTGGTTGCATCGCCAATGACATGACTATGGCGCTTAATAGAAATTTTTTCATGGATTCATCCTGCACTGCCAAACTTGATTGGCGGCCCGCAAGGGTAGCGAGCCAATTCTGGATTACTTATTACTGGCCATCTTCTCGAGATGCCGGTTCATTCCCTTCCGCAACATCCGGTGTATCGAAAGATGAGGTAGCTGGCATAGTGCCCTCAGGCACGCGCTGCTGATAAACATGTACATCACGCTGTGGGAATGGAATGCTGATTCCCTCACGATCAAATGCCTGTTTAATAGTCTTGTTAAGATCCCAAAGTACATCCCAGTAATCGGCTGTTTTAACCCATGGTCGGCACAGCAGATTAACGGAAGAATCACCAAATGAACCAACCTTGACCATTGGCTCCGGATTATCCAGCACCCGCTCATCAGAATTCATAATTTCCAGCAGTAATTTTTCTACCCTGTCGATATTTTCGTCATAGGTAATTCCAAACTCCATATCAACTCTGCGTTCTCTCTGGTCCGTAACATTAGTTATTACATCCTGCCAGATCTTATTATTCGGAATAATCAGTGACTGGTTGTCAAAGGTGCGTATGGTGGTATTCACCAGGCTCATAGAACTAACTTTACCCCGCGCGCCACCTGCCTCAATCGTGTCACCAACATCAAATGGGCGGTAAAACAGGATCATCATGCCGGAAGCAAAATTCGACAATGAATCCTGTAACGCGAAACCGACTATGAAGCCAATAATACCCAGACCAGTCAGTAACGGGCCAAGTGATATACCTACCTGCGAAAGTGCTATCAACACACCAAACATGACGACAATATTTTTTGATGTTGCAGAAAGCATCTGGCGCAACAGGTGCGAGAGATGTACTTTGTTTGCATTCAGCGCCCTATCGACAACATGCTGGACCAACCGGGCAAGCTTCATGAATATGTAAATAATTGCCACAAATAACAGCACCTGGAACAGGAATCCTGGCCCTTGCTCCTCCAGCATTTCAAATAGTGCAACACTCCAATCCTGCAGCAGCCCGGATACCACATCAATATCAAGTGTACTTGCGGTAATAGCCCCTGTAGCAGTCAGCAATTGCTGCTTGTAATGCGTTGTAGGCAAATCCAAATCGGTCATGGTGCTGAGATTGGATTGAAGTAGAGCGGCAATTTTTGCCACACGATCCTCTGCGACTTTTAGCTTGGCCTTCAACTCTGCATCATCTGGCAGAACAATCGTTCCCGCACGCAAATTATTGACCTCAGCAACTGCAAGATCGAGATATATCGATGCATTGACAGCGCCGTCCTCAATATTCTCACGAACATCCTGTTCCAATTCGGTGGCATCTATACTAAAACGTTTCTCCACCGCTACTGTCGCTATAAGTGCCTTGTTTGTCTGGCTATGGGCATGCACTGCCGCAAAAAACTGTTCATCTATTGCAGCTTGCTCAGCGGCCGTTTGAGTAAAGTCCGGAATTATCACGCGATCATTAATTCGGTCTGCAGCCTCCCGAATCGTGGGTGGCAGCTTCTGCAGCACCCAATTTACATCCTCCAGGTACGCGCTGATATCGTAGCCATCATCACGCAGATCAGCGGCCCGCTCTGCAAAACCAATCGCAGCTTCAAGTGTTGCGGTAAAGATACTATCAAGTCGGGTTTCCAGAACCGTCCGCATAATGCCTGTCGCTTTATTGACACGCCTTTCCAGACTCTCTATATCCCTGGTATTTTCCTTGATACTTGCCCAGGTTTCATCCAGCTCCTTTTTCTGCTCATCATCGAGCAACTTTAATTCGACAGTCTCCTCAACTTCAGGAGCCACTTCAGTGTCGGCCACCTCCGGAACAGGTTCCATTTGAGCCGTTGCATCCGCATCCAGAGCAAAGGATTGCGGCCCGGATAACAGCATGCAGGCTGAGAGCAGCACAATGACCAGAGAAAATCTGCCGCGATGCTTTGTCACCATGGTTCGCACCCTTATATTTCTTAATTATTATTCCGTATGATCCTGTAAATCGGGTGCCGCGTCCAACCCTGAAAATATAGCCTGTACAGGCCTGCACACCGACCTTCCAGCATAATCAATAGTCGCAGGCTACCCGGTAACTGATTTGGCAGGAGCAACCACCCTGACTTCCTTGCACTGACTCCATTTTGGCCGCAAAACCAGTTGACTAGTATTATCATGAAATAGTTTATTACACGTCCACCACAGCTCAGAACCTGATGTTTGATAGAAATTTTCGGTTTTACCCCTATTTTTTGCCCGCCAAGGTGGCCGACAGCTACCTGCAGCAATTGCTCAGTGAAATTGACTGGAGGCAGGACAAGCTCAAACTGTACGGCCGCGAACACAATATTCCACGACTCCACCAGTGGTATGCCAATAAAGGCACCACCTATGCATGGTCCGGCATAGCAATGCAACCACTCAGTTGGATTACACCACTGGGCCAGTTACGCAACCAGCTCCAACAGCAAACAGGCCATACATTTAATTCGGTGCTGGCCAATCTTTATCGCGATGGCAATGATGCTATGGGCTGGCATGCCGATGATGAACCAGAGTTGGGCACTGAGCCGGTTATTGCCAGTATCAGCCTCGGGGCAGAACGAGATTTTCACTTACGTCAAAAAGATCGTGGTGCTGGCAAAAGCAGAGGTTGTACCAGCAGCATATCTCTACCGCACGGCAGTCTGCTGTTAATGTCCGGTTCCAGTCAACGCGACTGGCAACATGCCTTACCCAAACGACGGCGCATTAGTGAAGCGCGGATTAACCTGACGTTTCGAACAGTTGTTAGTCATTGACTTGCTTATCCCTCGACCTGGAATAAGCAACCCTTTAAAAATACAGCATGCAATTTGAAATGATTTTGCCTGATTCTGACAGTGGCTAAAATTTAACCCGTTCGAATCCTGATTCAAATTAATAATTTATCGCAGTTTTACAGATCATCTGTTAATTAGATTTTTCTTGCCCGGCAGCAAATCTCGCCAGGCACCTGGATTTAGGCCGCCATATTCCCGCCAAAGGGCATACAATTTGGCTCTTATTGCCACGAATTCCAGGCTTGGTTTACGTTGATTTGACGGGGTGTGGGCATGATCAGGTATTCCGCTATCACACTGCAATCCATTGCGGCCACAATACTTATAGCTGCCAGTACACAGGCTCTTGCCTACATGGAAGACAACCTGCTTATACGCTACGACTTTAACAAGGGCCGCGGAAGCATAATCAGCGATCAAACAGGTTTAGGTTATGACGCCAGCCTGCAAGGTAACGCAACTTTTATCGACAATGATCCGTGGGAGGAAACCACGGGGATGGCAAAATTTGGTAACGCGATTAAATTTGATGGTGCTGGCGACTATCTGAATATAAAAAGTGACTTTCACAATGATCGGCTAAACCTGGACAAGGTTGCTATCGCCGCATGGGTCCGCCCTGCTGCTGCCGGATCTGGCAAGCAATACCTGGTAAGCAAACTTAATCATGCCACCAGAACCGGTTATGCGCTGGCTATAGATAACCGTACCGGCTTCCTGCATGCCGAAATATATTTAGATGGCTCTGCATCTATAAGCGAAGTAATTAGCTCAATAGCAATACCCAATGATATCTGGACTCACCTTGTTGCATCCTTTGATGGCAGCTCTATCAAACTTTACCTGAACGGCATGCTCAATAATTCAACCAGCTCGAATGGCAGCATTGCTGCCTCTGCTGAAGAATTTACTATAGGGACGCTTTCAGGGTCTTCACCATCAAAAGGGTTCCGTGGTGCCATTGATGAATTACGACTCTATAGTGCTATCAGCGCAGCCGACGTAACCATATTGGCGAACGCCGATAATGGTGAACCTGATCTGATACTTTATGAATCTTTCGACACCCTTAATCGCATTTGGGCAGATGCGCACATCACCGGCGCAAGCTTCAGGCACCTGGATAGTACCGACCTTGTCAAAGGCCAATTCGATAATGCACTGCATTTTCAGGATAACGGCGAGAAAGATGAGAACCTGAGCTGGCCCACGCTGAATAACCTTAATTCAGCTAAGGGCCATATAACCATGTGGTTCCGCCCTGACTGGTCTGGCAATGTCGGTGGTGGCAACAGCATACTGGAAACCGATAACCAGGGTTTATCTGGTAATGGTACTGGCGATGGTATCAGGGTCTACCGCTGGTGGAATGCCGACGGTCACCAGGAGTTCCGCCTGCTTGCCAGAAATAACTATGTCCGGTCTACATACCAGGAACCCTCTGGAATACGCTCATGGAAACCCAATGAATGGCATTACCTGGAGTTAATCTGGGATACAACTCATACAACACCCTTTCTGGTCTACATAATCGATGGGGAAATTGCATCAATCAATAGTAATGCCGGCATCGCAGCAAGTGGCACACCTACAACGTTATTCCTTGGCTCACATAATAGTTTTAACGGCATGGGTGGGACCATTGATGAGCTGAAAATTTACTCCAGGCCACAATATGATGTATTCAATAATGCGGAAAAAATTGCAGCTATAACAGCTGTTAACAGGGCGGATGGTAAGAAACAGCCCTTTGAAACTGTCTATAACTCTGCCGACGCTGCATTTCCTGATGCTGTGCTGGCAGCTAAAACGCCTGTAGTTTTTTACCAGACTGCGCCCTTTGAGCCAGTATATGCAGGTGACCTGCCTGATGCGACTATCGTATCGGATACGCTTAGCTACAACACTGCAAGAAATGACACTGAATCACTATTCTTTAATATTTACAGCCAGTTGGATGCAGATGATGTCAGCATCACCATAAGCGACCTGAAAGATGTCAGCAGCACAACAGTCGTTAATGCCGAAGACATGGATTTGATGGTGGTAAAGAAATGGTGGCAACGTACGGGAATCGGGCTAGGAAAAAACCCGTTTATTCCGGTTTTTGTACCCGAGCTGCTCATGCATGACGACCGATATAACTTCAAGCATGATGATTACGATATAGGGCCTGAAGCATCACATAGCTGGGATAATCTACCTGATTTCCCAATACCAACCACTGCCTCAGTCAACACCGAACTGAAAGTTTATACATCTAAGCAGTTCATGCTAAACATCAAAATACCTGATACCGTAGCCGCCGGAACCTACACCACTACCGCCACAGTAACCGCTGCTAATTTAGTTGGGTCACGTGTGCTGACATTGAATGTAAATGTTCGCGATATAAAACTGCCCAAAGCTGACAAAGACTTCATCATCTATCACCGGGCACAATATCTTGGCTCCCCCAGCCCATACAAACAGCGGGATTTTGTCAGAAGCCAGAACTATTACCTGTCAGAGCTACAGGATATTTTTGATCATGGCTTCAACGGTATCTATGCTTATGGCACCGACCATCGCTATATTAGCAATATCTCGAGTGCAGGCTTCGACGGAAAGGTTATTCTGCCCGCTACTGCTGCTGATACATCAACCATCGCAGCACTAAATACCGTCTTTGGCGAGGCCTGGTTCTATGGCGTTGACGAACCGGCAGAAGGCGGAAAACTTAGCGCCCAAATGAAGATCAACTCTAAAATTCACGCAGTGGGAGGCAAAGCAACCACAGCAATTTACCTGCCATGGGCTGATTGCCAAAGTTTTCCACGTCGCCTACGCCCAGATCCGCAAAATAATGGGGTTCTTAGAGATTTCTGCCCTTCTGCCAACAAACTGCAAGCTAACGCCGACAATAGCCTGGATATGGAAAATCTGAGTGTCACTTCGAGGCTAGGCACTACCCAGGAATATTTCTATAATTTGCTGAATAGCACCGTCACGAAAGACCCGGTTGATCAAAGCTATTACTGGCAGTCACGTGCTGAAGACCCACGCGTCAATCGGTATCTGGCTGGATTCCACCTTTACCTGACAAACCTGAATGGAATCTGGCCTTACGTTTACATACACAATAATGGCAGCGACCCTTTTGATGATCTTGACACTAACCCAAACTTTAACGGTGTACAACGTGAGATGGGATCAGTTTATCCAACACAGCAGGGGCCTGTGTCGACCATTGAATGGGAAGCCATGCGTGAAGGTATTGATGACTATCGCTATCTCCAGCTTTGGCAGTCATTGCACGACAACATGCTTACTGAAGACCCGGCCAAAGCTGCTCGCTCCAGAGCACGTATAGAACTGGACGAAAATGGCATCGGTTTAAGTTTGTTTCGCCATCAGCTAGTGGGGTGCGCTCAATCTCTCCAATGCTGATTTTAATGCCATGCGTGAATTGATTGCTGAAGAAATTCTAATGCTGCAATTTAACCTCAGTGATCCGGATGGAGATACTCTCTCAACAGCTAAAGAACTATTACTCGGCACAGACCCGCTGGATGCTGATACAGATAACGACTGGGTTCGTGACAACTTCGAAATTATTAAAGGCACCAACCCACTGACAGGGGATACTGACGGTGATAAATCAGGTGATTTTTCTGAGCTATTGTATGGCTTTGATCCGTTGGACCCATCTGTACACCCCTGAATTCTATGGATCCAATCCGCCCACGCACAGGTACTTTATTTCCAGATAGTCCTCCAAGCCGTATTTGGAGCCCTCACGACCCTGACCGGATTCCTTAATGCCGCCAAAAGGTGCCATTTCATTGGCAATGATCCCCACATTGACGCCAACCATGCCGTAATCAAGACGCTCGCCCACGCGCCAGATCCGGCCCACATCGCGGGCATAAAAGTAGCTCGCCAACCCGTATTCGGTATCGTTGGCGATGGCTATCGCGTCTTCTTCAGTCTTGAAACGAAACAGCGGGGCGACCGGGCCGAAGATTTCTTCTTTATACACCCGCATCTCCGTACTGACATTGGTCAAAATGGTGGGCTCCAGAAAACATGCACCCAATTCAGACCGTTGTCCGCCCATTGCGACGGCCGCACCGTTGGCAATGGCATTTTCAATCAGACTCATGACACTGTCTACCGCCCCCGCACTAATCATCGGGCCAATAGCGACATCGTCTTCAGTTCCGTTACCCGTTTTAAGCTGCGCAACTGCCGCGGCAAATTTCTGCAAAAATTCGTTATATACCGCATCCTGAATCAAGAATCGGTTCGCACACACACAAGTCTGGCCCGCGTTACGAAATTTTGATTCGATCGCACCTTCAACAGCAGCATCTACATCAGCATCATCGAACACAATGAACGGTGCATTGCCGCCTAGTTCCATTGAAGTTCGCTTCACCGTGGTCGCACATGCAGCTATCAATTTTTTGCCAACCGCCGTAGAGCCGGTAAAGGTCAGTTTGCGCACTGTTGGATTGCCGGTAAATTCTGCACCAATCTCAGCAACAACTCCCGTCACAATATTAATCACGCCTGCCGGTATTCCCGCACGGCGAGCCAGCTCGACCAGAGCGTAAGCAGACAAGGGTGTGTCTTCTGCTGGCTTGCACACGACTGTGCAACCGGTCGCCAATGCCGGTGCAAGCTTTCGACTGAGCATCGCGTTCGGGAAATTCCAGGGGGTGATGCAGGCCACGACCCCGACAGGCTGCTTGATGCAAACGACGCGTCTGTCGCTGGACGGCTGCGGAATGATATCGCCGTAAACCCGTTTAGCCTCTTCGGCGAACCATTCGATGTAACTGGCACCGTAAGCGATCTCGCCGCGTGCCTCGACCAGCGGCTTACCCTGCTCTGCAGTAAGAATACGAGCGAGGTCTTCCTGGTGCTCCAGGATCAGTTCAAACCAGTGGCGCATCAGCGCTGCACGCTGTTTGGCGGAAACTGCTCGCCAGCCGGGCAATGCACGTTCAGCCGCTTCTATAGCGCGGCGGGTTTCCGCCGTGCCACAACACGACACACGCGCGAGCAATTCACCGGTAGCAGGGTTAACAACGTCAAGAGTGGCACCGCTGTCAGCGTCGACCCACTGGCCATCGATAAAGGCCTGGGTTTGCAACAATTCGGTATCGGCCAGCTCCAGACCTCCCGACCGGGCAACAGATATTTTCTGAGCTGGATTGCTCATGAGTTCTCCTGATTTCTCCCGCAATTAAGGTGCCAGTGTTAGCTGATGAGCCCTAAACTAATATGAGTAAAACGAACAGATTGGCTAACGTATAAACACGGTAGCACCCTGCTTAGACTAATTCAGTCACCCACCGGCAATTCACTCGATTTACGCACGGTGCGCAGTGTAAAACTCGACTGGACCCGGGATACCCCCGGCAGGCGCGTCAGCTTCTGGCTGTGAACACGCTCAAAATCGGCGGTATCGGCGACCACCACCCTGAGCAGGTAATCAAATTCACCGGTCATGAGGTAACACTCCATAACCTCTGGTACATGCTGAACTGCCTCCTCGAAGGCTTCCAGATCATGCTGATCCTGGCTGTGCAGGGTAATGTTCATAAACACGTTGTTCGGCAAGCCCGCCCGCGCCTGATTGATACGGGCCGTATAGCCCTCGATAAGCCCCACCTCTTCCAGCGCCCGAACCCGACGCAGGGTCGCTGACTCCGACAGGCTGATCCGCTCAGCCAGCTCTACGTTGCTCATACGCCCGTCAGCCTGCAGCGCCCTTACGATGGCGTGATCATGAGTATCCATTGGTATATGGCTTGTTTTCTTGCTCATATTCTCATTATAGCGCTGTTTTCTGCCTTTTTTAGTACTTTTTGAGCACTATTTCGCAGGTTTCACCAGCCGAGGTGCACTAATGTATATGCATAGTTGCAACGACCCCAAGCGGAGGCGCCAACATGAAAATCGGCGTACCTAAAGAAATTAAAATTCTGGAAAACCGCGTAGGACTCGTACCTGCCAGCGTGCGCGAACTGACTGATGCAGGTCACGAGGTCATCGTAGAAACACGGGCCGGTGTCGGCATCGGCTTCGGCGACACCTGTTACGCCGAAGCTGGCGCACGCATTGCCCCTGATGCCGCGAGCATTTTTGCCGAGGCGGAACTGATCATCAAGGTCAAGGAGCCGCAGCTCGAAGAGTGCCGCATGCTCCGCCCGGAGCAGGCCTTGTTCACTTATTTGCACCTGGCTGCAGATCCTGAGCAGGCTGCTGCCTTATGCGAATCCGGCGCAACAGCAATTGCGTATGAAACCGTGACGGCTGATGACGGCTCACTGCCTCTGCTCACCCCTATGAGTGAAGTTGCGGGCCGCATGTCCGTGCAGGTGGGAGCCGCCAGTCTGCAAAAAGCCCAGGGTGGCTCAGGCATCCTGCTCGGTGGCGTGCCCGGTGTCGCACCTGCAAAAGTCGTTATCCTTGGTGGCGGTGTCGCGGGTAGTAATGCAGCGCAGATAGCTGTGGGCATGCAAGCCGACGTCACGGTAGTCGATAAATCTACACAACGTTTGCGTGAATTGAATGAGCAGTTCGGCAGCACGCTAAAAACTGCATACGCTACCAATGCCACGATTGAAAAGCTGGCACTGGAAGCAGACCTCGTCATTGGTGCCGTGCTGATCCCAGGGGCGGAAGCACCCAAGTTACTTAGCCATGAAACTATACGCAAAATGCACCCCGGTTCCGTTGTCGTGGATATCTCCATCGACCAGGGTGGTTGCTTCGAGACCAGCAAACCAACCACCCATAGCGAGCCTACCTACGTGGTCGATGATGTCGTGCACTACTGCGTGACCAACATGCCCGGCGCCGTGCCGCGCACATCAGCATTTGCTCTTAATAATGTAACCCTGCCCTTCGTGAAGGCACTGGCTGATAAAGGTTGGGAAAAAGCCTGCTCTGACGATCCACATCTGGCCAGAGGTCTGAATGTGCGGGCCGGCAAGGTTACGCATCCTGCGGTTGCCAAGGCGCTGCACGTAGAATTGGCAGCCTAAGAACCGTCAGACTGCGCGCAAGTACCACTCGTAGTCATGCTCACTGACCTCCGCATGGAAGCGGTCGCATTCCTCGCGCCGGCATTTCTCAAACACCTCGTGGTAAGTCTCACCGAAGTACTGCGGCAATATTTTTCCCACCGCGAAAGCATCCAATGCCAATTCCCAGCGCACCGGCAGCGTGATCTCCTCATCGACCTCTTCACCGGCTGCAACCATAACCCCGGGATCACACTTATTTGTAATGCCATGGTGTAAACCGGCCAGCACTGCTGCCATGGCGAGATACGGGTTCGCATCGGCGCACGCAACTCGATGCTCGACGCGCGTGTTCTCAGGCGATGACAACGGAATCCGCAGCGCGAGATCGCGGTGATTCGGCCCCCAGTTCGGCGTGCTGGGCACGTAGGAGTTGCGTCCGTAGCGTCGATAGGAATTGGCGTTCGGTGCGAAGATGGCCATGCTCTCAGCCATAGTCTCGGCCATGCCACCGATCGCGTGGCGCAAGGTATCCGAAAATTCACCATCGGCTGAACTTCCGGCAAATACATTATTACCGTCTGCGTCGATCAGACTAATATGCATATGCATACCGCACCCGGCAAAGTCCGTGAACGGCTTCGCCATGAAGCTGGCCGCAAGTTCATGCTGCTGCGCCACGGCCTTTATGATTCTTTTCAACAAAACTGCATGGTCACAGGCGAGCACGGCATCATCCACGTGGTGCAGGTTGATCTCAAACTGTCCCGGCGCATATTCCGAGAGCGCGGTTCCAGCTGGAACATTCTGCAGCTGACATACACGATCAACGTCAGCAAGAAACGGGTCAATTAATGCGAGCTCATCAAGTGTCGAAAACTGCACCCCATTCTGTGGCAGGTCTGAGCCCGGCAGCCGACTAACCTTGGGAACAAATTTTTCACCATCGTGCTCAAGCAGATAGAACTCAAGCTCGGTCGCAACGACCGGTTTCAGACCCATGTCGGTAAGTTTTTTTAGTACCGAATCAAGCACCGTGCGTGGATCAGCAAAATAGGGGCTGCCATCTGTGTCGTTCAGGCGCAGAATAACCTGGCCAATCGGCTGCGATGCCCAGGGCACTGGCGCCAAGGAACCTGCAACCGGGTGACCAATAACATCCGGGTCGCCATCACGATTGCCATAGAAAATAGTGTCGAATGCTTCGCCCTTCGTATCCATCACTACCGAGCTGGCACAATAGTTCACACCACCATCAAACAGCTTCGTGAACTCTTCAGCAGGCAAGCGCTTGCCTCGAAAGACTCCGTTCATATCGGGCTGCAGAAGCTCAAGCAGTTTCGTATCTGGATATGCTTTCAGAAAGCGCTGTAATTCATCGCCGGATTTTTCATTTGCCATACTGTCATCCCAATCGGGTAATACTGCGCTTATGGATTCTTAAGATGCTTATTTGAGCCTGGCATCACGCCATGCAATTGCCGCCTTGGTGCCTTTTGCTTTCACAATCTCGTTGAATTGACGAGATTCTTCAGTTTCTGTCGACTCGATTTCTATATCCAGTTCCAGCGCCTGCAGAAGCGAGTCACGCATCCCGGCTATATCATAAGCCTTATTGATGGCCTGCTTGGTCAGCGTGACTGCAAGGGAATCATTTTTAGCGATGTCTGTTGCAAACTTCTGAGCCTCGGCACTCAATTGATCTGCAGAGACCACGCGATTGACCAGACCATATTGCAAAGCAAGTTCCGCTGTGACTTTATCATCACCTGTTAGTAGTAACTCTTTTGCGCGCTTGGGGCCAATAAACCATGGCAGCACCAGCGCCACAATACCGCTGCCGAACTTTACTTCAGGTGCACCGAACCTGCAGTCATCCGAGGCTATGGTGATATCACAGGCAACCGCCATTTCCATGGCACTGCCCAGACAATATTTGTGAACAGCAGCAACGGTGATTTTCGGGCTGTCCCAGAAACGCATGATGATATTGAAATCATCCGTTAGCTCCTGACGCAGCGCATCGAGGTCGGTTTCATCTTCGCCTGCATCCAGATCAAGATCGAACCCTGCCGAAAACGCCCGGCCCGCACCGTTAAGAATGATGGCTCTAATTGCATCATCAGCTTCGGCCTGATCAAGGGCCGTATTAAGCTCGGCAACCATAGTCATATTTATCGCATTAAGTTTTTCCGGACGATTCAGCGTGATCGTTGCGATCGCTCCGGACGTTGCGTAGATAATCGTTGCAAAAGACATTAACTATTCATCCCAGTATTGAGTAACGCTTTAACTACCTGGCCCAAGCTGTATCCACGCCGATTTTAATTGCGTGTAGCTCTTAAGGCTTTCCATGCACTTGTCCCGGGCATGTCCCGATTGCTTGTAACCGCCGAAAGGCTGGGTCATATCGCCGCCCTCATAACAATTGACCCAGACCATGCCGGATTCAATTCCCTTGATCATGCGGAAGGCTTTATCAATATCCTTCGTCCAGACACCTGCAGCTAACCCGTATATGCTGTCATTCGCAATGGCTATCGCTTCATCGACGCCATCGAAAGGGATCACACTGGCAACGGGACCAAAAATCTCGTTCCTCGCGATCGTCATGTCATTATTCACATCGGTAAACAGCGTCGGGGCGATATAAGCACCCGTATCAAGACCATCTGGCACCCCACCACCAAATTGGAGTCTGGCACCCTCTTTCTTGCCGCTCTCTATAAAACCAAGCACGCGTTGCTGCGCCTCCTGCGTAACCAGAGGACCCATGCTGGTAGCAGGATCCAGAGGTGGTCCTGGCACATAAGCATGCTGCCCCCTGGCGCTGAACTGTTCAACAAACTGCTCGTAGATCGGGCGATCGACAAGCAACCTCGAACCTGCACTGCATACTTCACCCTGATTACCGAAAATTCCGTCAAAGGCGGCGGTAATCGCATCATCCATATCGGGTAAATCAGCCAGGAATACCTGGGGAGACTTGCCGCCACACTCAAGTCCAACCCGTTTCATGTTGGACTGGCCGGCATACTGCAGCATCAATTTGCCAACCTCGGTGGAGCCGGTGAAGGTGATCTTCGCTACATCGTTATGCAATGCAAGCGCTTTGCCGGCAACTTCGCCTATCCCGTTAACCACGTTGAATACACCCGCGGGCCCGCCTGCGGTGACGAACAGCTCGGCTAGCCTGAGACAACTCATGGGTGCCTGCTCAGCCGGTTTCAGCACTACGCTGTTACCAGCGGCTAATGCCGGAGCAATTTTCCATGTGGCCATCAGCAGCGGATAATTCCAGGGTGAGATCGCACCGACAACCCCCAGTGGCTCACGCAATACCATGTGCATGATGTCATCTGCGGTATTTGTCACCGAACCCTCTATTTTGTCGATGCCTTCAGCCATGAAGCGGATCGTTTCAATGACCGCCGGCAGATCTTCCTGAATGACATCGCTAATCGGCTTGCCCATGTCCAGCGTTTCCAGAATCGCAAGCTCCTCAGCATGCTCATCGATAAGATCAGCAAAACGATACAGAACCTCCATCCGGTTACGCGGTGCCAGCCGTGACCATACGCCCGATTTGAACGCTGCTTTTGCCGCGCCAACGGCCCGATCAATATCCGCACCGGTACCCGCCGCCATTTCGGCCAGTGTGGCTCCGTTCGACGGATCAGTGCTAACAAACCGTCCACCCTCCAGGGCATCAACATATTCACCGCCGATGAAGAAACGGGTTTCAATTTTCTGCGTCACCCGCGCCGCAACACTCTGCCACTGCGTAAAATCATATTCTTCTATATTTGCCAGACTCATAATGACTTCTCCGTCCAGGACTAGCCGTCCTGTTTCACGTTGCCAACGACAAGCGCATCAACAACAACACAACCTGTACTATTTACAATCACCGGGTTCATATCTATTTCGGCAATGGCATCATCCAGAGCCACTACAGCCTGGGAGAATTGCGTAACTAATTCGCAAAATTCTTTTAATGCAACCGGTTCTGCACCCCGATATCCATCCAGCAATGGACGCATCTTCAATGCATCGAGAAGTCGCAACACATTTTGCGCATCGATTGGCGGCAAAGCGCAGGCGCAATCATTCAACACTTCGGCATGCACGCCGCCAAAGCCGAATACCACCAGTGGACCGAACTGCTCATCGCGAGTCATGCCAATCATCATCTCGACACCGCTGCCGGCCACCATCGGGGAAACAGAAACTTTGCGGCCGAGTAGCGCAGACATGTCGCGGTAGGCGGCAAGCACGGCCTTATCATCATCCAGATTCAGGCTAACTCCACCACAATCGGTCTTATGCGTTATGCCTGATACTGCTGTTTTCAATGCCACCGGAAAGCCAACTGCCCTGGCCCCGGACAGCACATCTGCCTCGTTGTCAGCCAACCGAATCGGGTTCATGGGCATGTTGAAATCGCTTAAAAGTGCGCTGGATTCAACCTCATCGAGTAGCTGTGTCGACCGCAGTCGCTGCTGCCATTTCGAACCATGCTCAAACGAGAGTTGCGGCAACTTAGCCACCCCACGCGCAATAAAATCACGATAATCGAATAAACACTTCACCCCCCGCAGGAATGCACCAAGACCATCCAGCACCGGGAAGCCTTCCCGGGTTGCCGTTACAACGGCGGGGTCAGCACCGGTTCCCTGCCGGTTTGCGACCAGAAAAGCCGGTTTACCCGACGTGCTATGGGCCGTGCGCATATAATCCAGATACTCGGCGTAAATTGCCCCGTGCGGTGCGCGGTCATGAATAACGACACCCAACGCGGCGTTGGAATCACGCATCAATGCGGCAAACGAATCCTCCATAATACGGTCCGCATCCGCACTACCGGTGCCCCAGGCATCGAGTGGATTTACCGCCGGAAGCCCCGGGTCCATTGGCTCCTCAAGGCGCGCGGCGGTCGCCGCAGATATATCCGCCAGTGGCACATCGAAATCGTTGGCCCGATCGATCAGCAACTGACGCTCGCCGCCTGAATCATGTAAAGCAACCAGCCCTCCCTCTCCAATGGGATGTGGTTGCGCAAACATGATAAGTGTCGTGGCCAGTTCGTCCATATCGTCTACGCGCTGAACCCCGTAACGATCAAACAATGCCTGATACGCAGCATCATTGCCGGCGATGGCGCCGGAGTGAGATACGGCAAGGCGCGCTGCAAATTCAGTGCGGCCGACCTTTAACACAACCACCGGTATCGATTTCTCCCTGGCCTTGTCCAGCACCGCAATCATCCGCTGCGGATTTCGAACGGTTTCCATGAACAATCCCACTACACGGGTTTCCGGCTGATCCAAAGCGAAATCCAGATACTCGTCCATCGAGACACTTAGTTCCTGCCCGGCCGTTACAACCAGGTTGAAATCGATCCGTTGATCAACATCGACGATACCGGCCATCCCGGAACCGGAATGACTGATTAAGGTCACGTTGCCTCTTTGATGATTGTCGCGGGTATCAAAACCACAGGCCCAGACCCGATCACTAAAGTTGTAAAAACCCATCCCATTGCCGCCGCATACCAGTAAGCCGGCGTCACTAATTTTCTTTTCTATCCGTTGTAACAAATTTGGCTTGCCGTCTTCTGGTAATACCAGTGCGGACATGATGGTTGCTGCGCGCGTGCCGTGAGCGATCACCTCATCGATCACAGCCTCAATTCGCGTGTCACTGAGTGCAAAAATGACATGCTCAACTTTTGCAGGTAGCGATGCCAAATCCGGATAGCAGGGTATTTCGCATACGGACTCGTAATTTGGATTAACGGCGTAGAGCTTGCCAGGATATTGTCCAAGCAGAAGGTTTTCTATAATCTGCCGGCCAACTGAACCCACGCGCTCTGTAGCACCCAGCACCGCAATGGAGCTGGGCCTGAGCAACGGGTTCAGGCGATGCGACATGATTCTGATTGACCCCGGAGCGACCTTAAAAGTTTGGCGCAGGTGTCATTTTCCGCCTTGGCGGTTCGTAGAAAATGCCCTCAACCACCCGACAGGGAGCAAGTACACGGAACCACTTCAGTTCACGCTGGTAGTAAATCTCGGCCAAAAACTCATCGCCAACTTTGCCGTGTGGTGCTTCCAGTGAAGCCAATGCAATGTTGGCTTTCGCAGACGGGGACCACATCGCCGAGGTTATCGCTCCGACAAATTCCTCTTTCTTGTCCAGGATAAAAGAATGCTCAGCCGGCTTGTTACCATCGATATCCAGTTTCACAAAGTTATAACGTGAACCGCGGCGCTTTTCTTCAAGCAACGCGCGGCGACCCGTGAAATGTGGTTTATCCAGGTGCACCAGCCAGCCCAGGCCCAGTTCGAAAGGTGACCGTGTGCGGTCGGGACGAATGGCTTCATGCGCCGGCAGAAAATCGACGCCGGCAAGCAGAAAGCCCGCCTCTATACGAACGAGGTCGAGGGCCTCACCGCCCATCGGCGTAATGCCATAATGCTCACCCGCCGCAAATAACCTGTCCCACAGCACTTCAGCACGAGAGGGCTCGATCCAGAGTTCGTAACCGAGATCGCCCGTATAGCCGGTACGTGAAACCATGAGTTCGGTGCCTTCGAACGGGTAGTGCCTGATACCGAAGGACTTGAGCATCTCGATTCCATCCAGGCCCATTTTTCGCAGGATTGCACAACTGGTTGGCCCCTGAACTGCCAGAGCTGCTACATCATGTGTATCTTCCACGATGTGGACATCAAACCCTATCGCCGATGTCAGCAACCAGTCAATCTGCGGCTCCTGCGAACACAACCGGTAAACACCTTCTCGCAGATGAAACAAAGTGCCGTCATCAATAACCCGGCCATCGTCGTTACACCAGACACAATAACCGACACGTCCGGGTTTGAGCTTGCTGACTTCACGGGTAACAAGCCGGTTAAGAAACGGCAGTGCATCCGGCCCGGTTATCAAATGTTTAGTCATCGGTGTCAGGTCAAACACGCCGCAAGTATTTCGGCTGGCGAAATATTCCAGAGAAATATCAGTGTAGGCATCTGCCGACATGTAATCTTTCCAGCGGCCCCATTGTCTGAGCTTGTTCAGCGGCTCCGTGCGAGAATGAAACGGGCTGGGATAAACATGGGTGTGAAAGTGTTCTTTAGTCAATTTCATCTTGATTCTCCCCTAAGCACCGCAGTGGCGGCGTTGCGCCCCGCGTGGCCCATAACCCCACCGCCTGGATGACACCCGGCACCGCACAGATACAAGCCTGATAACGGCGTGGCATATTGAGCGGCACCTGGCACAGGTCGCATCATCAAGGCCTGATCCAGAGCCAGTTCACCGTGGTGCCAGTGGCCTCCGCTAATACGAAATTCCCGTTCGATATCCACGGGCGTCAGTAATTCCACGTGGGTAATCTGCTGACGAATATCCGGTGCATAGCGGGAGAGCAGCTCTATAAGTAAAGTTTTGAAGGCATCCCGGCCGGCCTCCCAGCCGCCTTTCAATTCATACGGCGAATACTGAACGATGGCTGACAACACATGTTGTCCGTCGGGCGCCAGGCTGGAATCATGAACACTGGGAATGGTTATCTCCAGCGCCGGCGAGGATGAGTATTCGCCATACTTCGCATGATCGAAAGCGCGTTCCACGTAAGCAGAATCCGGCGCAATGACCAGTCGTTCACCTGACTGGTCCCGCTCGATGCCGGTAAAGTTCGGCAGGCTCTTCAGGGCCAGATGTAATTTTGCGGCATTACCACGCATGCGAATGTTCTGAATCTTACGTACGAAGCCTGCATCAAGGTTACGCGCACCGACCAGTTTAAAGAACGTCGTACGGGGATCTGCATTGGACACTACGGTGTCGGCAGCGATTTGCTCGCCGCCTTCCAGTTCCACGCCGGTAACCCGGTCACCCTCTACCAGAATTCGGGCAACAGGGACTTGCCGTGCGCAGCGTAACACCCTTGCTTGTTGCGGCGGCGGCCAACGCGGCGGTGACCGCACCCATTCCACCTGCGGGGTATGCGAGCGCACCCCGCTTGCCACCGATCTGTCCGCTCATGCGGTGCAACGCGGTAAATACACTATTATTAGAACGTGGCCCGAGGTGGGTGCCAAGCACGCCATCGAGACTTAGCGCACCCTTAAGCAACGGACTGTCAAAGTACTCTTCAAGTATGTCGTAGATGTTGATCCCGGCAATGCGCAGGAATTCGCGCATTTCCTCTCTACCGAGAAGGCGTATATCCAGCGCCAGTTTCGCGGCACTCAGGAGATCACCGCGATCACCGCCTGCGATTCGCGGTGGCTTCCTGGTATGCAGTCCCGCCAGTAGCTTCGCAAAACGATCCATGCGCCGCCGGTAATTAACCAGTGCCGCTGCATCGCTGTCGCTCACCCCACCACCACTAACCCGGTTGCCGTCGATCTGCAGGTGATTACCGTCCTCGGCAAGCGCGATGGTCTTTAAATCAGTTCGGGAGAACTGCAGGCCATTGGATTCCAGCGCGAGTTCTTTAGCGATGGTTGTATCGAGCAAATTCAGCAAATGTGCACAGGCGGAAACTTTAAAGCCCGGCGCGAACTCCCGCGTGACTGCGGCACCACCCACTTCGCTGGCGGCCTCCAGCACCGTCACCTCTTTACCACTCTTGGCGAGATAAGCCGCACAAACCAGGCCGTTATGCCCACCACCGACAATGATGACGCGATCAGGATTAGTCATCGTTCCAGCCCTCCGGCACGGTATTGGGCCGGCGCAGGTCGCGGAGTATTTCCCGGGCGGCATTGGCACCGGGGGCCGCCATCACCCCACCACCGGGATGGGTAGACGAGCCACACATGTACATACCCTTCACCGGCCCACGGTACTGCGCGTAACCCGGGAAGGGCCGGTTGAACAGCAACTGATCCATGGTCAGTTCGCCCTGGAAAATGTTGCCTTCGGTTAAGCCGACCTCCGCCTCAATCTCCCGGGGCGTGCGCACCTCAGTGTGCAGAATCAGGTCTTTAAAATTTGGACTGTAGTTCGCGATCTGATCGATTACTGTCTGACCGAACGCATCGCGGTCTTCGTCCGTCCAGTCACGACCGTGCACCTTCGGCGGCACATATTGCACAAAGACCGACATGTAATGCTTGCCCGGCGGCGCCATGGTCGGATCGGTGAGGGTGGGAATCAGCATGTCGACATAGGGATCTTTAGACCAGGTGCCATTTTTCCAGTCATCGTAGGCACGCTCCAGTCGTTCAACGGAATCCATGAAGTGCATGTCGCCGGCTATCAACGGATTGCCTTTGCCCAGTGCAGGAAACTCCGGCAAACCATCCAGCGCGATGTTCAGCTTGCCTGACGAACCACGGATCTTGAAATTTTTGGCCTTTTGCACGAAAGCAGGCTCGAGATCTTTCTCGTCCATCAACTTGAGAAAGGTACGTTTGGGATCAAGGTTGGAAACCACCAGGTCTGAGTAATGCTCATCGCCGTTTTCCAGCGCCACACCGGTGATCCGGCCGTTCTTGACGAGGATTTGATCGACACCGGCACTGGTCATTATCTCGCCACCGTGGTCCTCAAAACACGCGGCCATGGCATTCGCAATTGCGCCCATCCCACCGCGGGCGAAACCCCAGGCGCCCATGCTGCCATCCACGTCGCCCATCGCGTGATGCAGCAAAACATATGATGTGCCCGGTGACATCACCCCCAGAGCGGTGCCAATAATGCCGGGGCCAGCCAGATTTGCCTTGATTAGATCCGACTCGAAATACTCATCCAGATACTCTGAGATAGACATGGTGTAGAAACGGATGGTGTCATAAATAACATCTTCACCAAGCTTTAGAAACTCGCGACCGAAATCCATTAACTGCATCAGATCCCAGGGTTTGAATGAAGTCGGGTCGGGCGGTGTACGCATGAGAAAAGGCCGGATGATCCGACACTGGCGCATGATGTCGGTATCGAATCGCAGGCTGGCATCAGCATCACGCGGACTATGTCTGGCCAGCTCTCGTCGGGACACGTCATGATCAACGTAACTGCCAATGAAATCACCGTTCTCGGCCATAGTCACGCTACCACCGTACGGCACCACCTGTAGCCCGTACCTGGCCAGATTCAGACTGCGATAAATTTCAGGGCGCAACAAACTGCAAACATACGAACAATTGGAATAAATCCAGTCCTTGTGTATCTCACGACTAACTGTTGCTCCACCGATGTACGGGTTGCGCTCCAGCATCAGCACCTTCAACCCGGCCTTGGCAAGATACGCCGCATTGGTCAGGCCATTGTGCCCGGCGCCAATTACAATGGCATCATACTTTTTCACGTGTGCTTCCCCCGTTAGCCAGTCGCATCGTGCGTTCTGTCTCCAAGCGCATCGATCGTTGCTTCAATGGCCTGTTCGAATGCATCCAGAGTTACATCCAGACACGACTGATCATGTGCCTCACAAATAAACAGCGGCTCACGTGAATCCGGTTCGCAAATAATTCCCCGGTCGTGCAATTCAGGCGCCAGCGCTTCATAAAATGTGTAATCAGTTTTAGCCCAGTCGCGATAAGTCGTTGGCGGTTCGTCACTTAAGAACAAACCACCCATCGATGGATGGCCGACGAAAGAATGCGCGATCCCTTGATCATCGAGGATCTGACTCAATCCCTGTTGCAGACGCAGCCCATAGTCCTCGATCGTCTGCAACGCAGGCGTCTCGTCAAGTATCTCAAGCGTTTTATCAGCAGCCGCAATTGCAACTGAATGACAGGTAAAAGTACCGCCATGAAGTACCTCGTCACCAATCATGCGCATGATGTCTTCGCGACCAGCGACGGCTGCAATCGGGTAGCCATTCCCCATCGCTTTGGCGAAAGTACAGATATCAGCCTTGAAACCCATCAATTGCTGAATACCTCCACGTGCAACTCTAAATCCGGTCTTCACCTCGTCAACAATCATGATTACATCGTGACGTTGGCACAGCTCATTAACATCGTGTAAATACTGTCGGGTCGCCGTTATCGAGCCACAGTTACCCATCATCGGTTCGATAAGAAATGCACCGATCTCATGCCCGCGTGCTTTGAAAAGTTCTTCAACACGATTCGCATCGTTCAACGGCACCATGTGCAAAAGCTCCCGGACCAGCGCAGGAATCCCGGCACTCATCGGCGCGACCTCAGGATCACCTTGCGATGGATCCCAATTTTTCATCGGTGTATACCAGGCTACCGCGTCCCAGATGCCATGGTAGCCACCCTCAACCATGACGTATGAATCCTTACCGGTGTAGGCCCGCGCAAGACGCAAAGCAGCCATAACAGCCTCGGTTCCTGAATTAGAAAAACGCACCAGCTCGGCCGCGGGCACCATCTTCGAAATGCGCTCGGCAACCTTGTATTCGAGCTCGGTAGACAGCGCAAATACGCCGCCAATTTCCATTCCCTGCCGGGCGGCCTCGTCTACCCGCTCGTCGGCATATCCGAGAATGCATGGGCCATAGCCGAGGCGATAATCAACGTATTCGTTGCCATCAATGTCCCAAAGGCGACCACCCTTGCCGTGATCAACATAGATGGTTTTGTCTTCCCCCCAGTAGCGAAAGTTGGAAGTCACACCCAGCGGTAGCCGAGTGAGTGCTTGCTTAAAATGCCGATTTGACCGGACGAGAGAGCGAGCCATGATTTTCACGGTGATTAATTGGAACCTAGCTAGGTTCGCATACCTGCATACCGGTGTCCATAAATAATGAATGGTTATTCATTCATTGCAATAATACGTAGAGACGCTATTATGGAGACTGAATGCACATCAAAAACACTATAACCTATTGTTTTATATGGTAATGCCAGCAAACAGCGGGAAAACTGCCAGCAAACGGCGTACGGCACCCAAGCAACAGCGCCGCCTCCAGCTGATCAAGGCTACCATTCGGTCGATCGCCCGCAATGGCCTGTCAGACACAACCATGGCGACTGTGACCCGTGAGGCCAAGCTCAGCCAGGGGATTGTGAACCTGCACTTCCAAAGCAAGGAAAAGCTGTTAATTGAAACCCTGCGTTTCGTCGCCGATGAATACACCCAGACGTGGGAAAAAGCACTTGAGAAAGCGGGTCCCTCGAGCACTGATCGTTTACGAGCCATCGTTGATGTGGATTTTTCCCGACCCGTCTGCGAACAAAATAAGCTGGCAGTCTGGTTCGCCTTCTGGGGTGAAAGCAAGTCGCGGCCTACCTACCGAAAAATTTGTGCTGAACGAGATGAGCGCTACGATGCAATGCTGATCGGCCTGTGTAATACGATTATCGACGAGGGGCCCTACCCGACCGCGAATCCTGAATTCGTCGCTACCGGTCTGGCCGCAATGAGTGAGGGGCTGTGGCTGGACATGTTGGTCAGCCCGGAATCCACGAGCAGGGAACAAGCTAAAGCAGTTTGCCTTGCCTATCTGGCTGGCATTTTTCCCAGGCATTTCCATGAATGACATGGCTCACGTATTTGACTCAGGAGACCAGGCTCCGTGCAGATAGTTCTGGATGATCAGACTATTAGCTGGCAAACGAAGGCCCGCGAGTTCGCCGAACAGGAACTGATTCCCTGCGAAGTCGAAGCTGAGATGAACGCGGGCAAACTGGCATCAGCAACCACTGCCCGACACAAGAAAATGGCCATCGAACTCGGCTTCAGCGCCATGGATGCACCCGCCAAACACGGTGGGCTTGAGCTTCGCATCGTTGATCAGGTGGCTGTCTGGGAACAGTTGGGCCGAGTGACTAACGCATTATGCTGGTGCTTTTCCGAACCGCATCAGTGGATGTTCGAGGCCTGCAACAAGACGCAGCTAGAGAATTACATCCTGCCGCTGATGGATGGTTCCCGGAAAGAGTGTTATGCGATCACGGAAAAAGAATCGGGATCGGATGTGCGTATCGAGACCACTGCAGGACGTACCGGCGATGGCTATTTAATCAACGGCGAAAAATGGTACGTCACCAGTGCCAACCACGCCGACTATTTTTTTCTGCAGGCAAAACTGGCTGACGGTCCGCACGCCGGCACCGATGCGTTGTTTCTGCTGGACATCGACACGCCGGGCGTTGCAGTCGTGGCAACGCCGCTGTTTAGCCACACCTTCGACGCTCATCACCCGACCTACCGATTCACTAATGCATTCGTGCCGGCCGAAAACCGGCTAGGTGCAGAAGGTGACGGCATGGCATATACACACAGCTGGTTCCGCCGCGAGCGGCTGATGATCGCAGCACGCAATTGCGGCGCCGCAGCTCGCCTGATCGAGGAAACGACCGAGTTTGCCAAAACGCGCATTATCGGCGGCGAAGCACTGATCGAAAAGCAGATGATCCAGGCCATGCTGGCCGACAGCGTGACCGAATTATGGGCGGCGCGGCTGATCACCTTTGAGGCAGCCGCGGCCCATGATCGTGGCGAGGACGTGAAATCGCTGCATGCACGCTGCTCGATCGCCAAGCTGTATGCCTCCGAAGCCGCAAATCGTATTGCCGACCGGGCGGTGCAAATATTTGGTGGCCGCGGCTACATGCGAGAGAATGCAGCGGAGCGCTTTTTCCGGGAACTGCGGGTCGACAGAATCTGGGAAGGCGCCAGCGAAGTTCAGCGGCTGATCATTGCCCGGGCGCTGACAAAAAGAGGCCTTGATGGGATTTAGTCGTTGAGATACTTCCAGCATATTTTTTTCTTCTGCGCCCTCCTCACGGCATGGGGCACGCATGCGGAAGAAGAAAAAATACTCAACGTCTATAACTGGGCTGATTACATCGCGCCCAACACCATAGCGGATTTCGAGGCTGAGTACGGCATCAAGGTCAACTATGACCTGTATGACTCCACGGAGATTGTCGAAGCCAAGCTGCTGACCGGATCAACCGGCTATGATGTCGTCGTTCACGCCGTGCGTTATTCCGCCCGCCTGATTCCGATCGGCGTCTATCAGCCCCTCGACAAATCCAAACTGCCACTCTGGGACAATCTGGACCCCTGGGTTTTAAAAATCATGTCGACGTATGACCCGGACAATCTATACGGCTTTCCATACATGTGGGGCACCACAGGATTCGCCTACAACATCGATATGATCAATGAGCGCATGCCCGATGCCCCGGTCGGTAGCTGGGACATGATTTTTAAACCCGAAATCGCCGCGCGCTTCGCCGATTGCGGCATCAGCATTCTGGATGAGCCCACGGACGTTATACCGCACGTCATGTTGTACCTGGGCCATGATCCCAACAGCATGGATCCAGCGCATATCAGCGAGGTAGAAAATCTGCTAAAGGCCGTGCGACCTTATATCCGTTACTTCTCTTCCTCGCGAATAATCAGCGACATGCCGAACGAGGAACTGTGCATCGCCATGAGCTGGTCCGGCGATTACGCTCAGGCTATGCAGCGAGCAATTGAAGTGGGCGCGGATGTCAAATTGGCTTATTCAATACCGGAAGAAGGCACCGTGGTCTGGTTCGACGGCATGTTTATTCCTGCCGATGCACCGCATCCGGATAACGCCCATCTGTTCATCAATTATCTGTTGCGCCCGCAGGTGATAGCGGACATTACTAACTATACTTGGTACGCCAATGCGAATAGTGCCGCCCTGCCGCTAATGCACGCGGAGGTTGTCGCCGATCCGGCCGTATATCCGACCGCCGAGCATCTGGAGAATATGAAAACCGGTTTGATATTTGGACCCAAACAAGAGCGCCTGCGTTCGCGCGCCTGGTCTCGTATCAAAACGGGTCTTTAGAGAAATAGCGATGATGAATGACGAAATGACGTCAGCTGACGAGTCCCGCAACACAGATTTAGCGGAAACGCCCTGGCTGGATCCGGAGGCTCAGCCGCTTATACAGATACAGGGACTAACAAAGAAGTTCGCCGGCACAACTGCTGTGGATAACATCGATCTGAACATTTACCGGGGCGAGCTGTTCACTATTCTGGGTGGCTCGGGATCAGGCAAGACTACGTTGCTGCGCATGCTCGGCGGTTTTGAACGACCGACCGAGGGCAGAATTCTGATCGACGGTACCGATATGGCGAGCATCCCTCCCTACCAAAGACCCGTCAACATGATGTTTCAGTCTTACGCTCTGTTCCCTCACATGACGGTAGAACAGAACGTGGCTTATGGACTGAAGAAGGACAAGGTAGCTTCGGGTGATATAAAAGACCGTGTCACCGAGATGCTTGAACTGGTCAAGCTGCCAACACTGGCCAAGAGAAAGCCGGCCAATCTGTCCGGTGGCGAACGACAACGGGTCGCCCTGGCGCGCGCCCTGATCAAGCGACCAAAACTACTGCTGCTGGATGAACCGCTTGCAGCTCTCGATAAAAAACTCCGGGAACATACCCAGTTCGAGCTCATGAATCTCCAGGAAGACCTGGGCATCACGTTCATCGTGGTCACCCACGATCAGGAAGAAGCAATGACGCTGTCGACCCGCATTGCCGTCATGAATCAGGGCCGCTTCGAACAGGTGGGTACACCCGGCGAAGTCTATGAATATCCGGTGAACCGTTTTATTGCGGATTTCGTGGGCAACATAAATTTGCTGGCAACCACGGTAGTAAGTTCGGGAGGCGGTCGGATTCAGCTGGCCTGCGAAGCAACCGGCGGTGGACTAACTGCCCATAGCGATAAGCATTCAGCAACCGGCAGTCAGTGCTGGCTAGCCGTACGGCCCGAAAAAATCATTATAGACAAGGATACACCGTCGGCCGATGAACGCACAGTATTGAAAGGCATTGTTCTTGACCTGGGTTACTTCGGCAACCTGTCTATTTATCGCGTGCAGCTTCCAACCGGGATCGTGCTGCAGGTCAGCGCCCAGAACCGGCGACGCACCGCGCACCGAACGGTTGAATGGGATGACGAGGTTTACGTGTCCTGGGATATCGCCAGCGCCATCGTTCTGGAGCTATGAGGCGCACTAAAAAAATAACCGGTGATGGCCGCCGCCAGTGGTTGCGACGAGCACTGCTGACACCGTACCTGTGGCTGCTGCTGTTTTTCCTCGCCCCCTTCGGCATTATTCTGAAGATCAGTTTTGCCGACCCCCTGGTTGCGCTGCCTCCGTTCACAGCCTTGTTTGACTGGTCAGCGGCTGGCCTGGACAAAATCCAGGTCACCTTCGACAATTATATTTTTCTGTTTGAGGACAATTTCTACAGCATCATTTATTTGAGCTCCATAAAAATAGCTGCCGTTAGCACTTTCTTGTGTCTGTTGCTTGGCTATCCCATGGCGTATTTTATTGCGCGCCAACAGCCCGACCGACGAAATCTGCTGCTACTCGCGATCATTTTGCCTTTCTGGATTTCCTTCCTGCTACGCGTCTATGCCTGGATGGGGCTGCTAAATAATCACGGCGTGATCAACAACGTCCTGATGGCTCTCGGAATAATCGACCAGCCATTGCCGCTTATATATAACGACTTTGCAGTCTACGTGGGCCTTGTCTACTCTTATTTACCGTTTATGATTCTACCCCTGTACGCCAACCTGGAGCGGCTGGATCTGGATCTGCACGATGCCGCAGCCGACCTTGGGGCGAGACGCTGGCAGGTATTCGTCGACGTAACCCTGCCCATATCCATGCCCGGCATCGTGGCTGGCTGCCTGCTGGTATTTATTCCGGCCAGCGGGGAATTCATTATTCCGGCCCTCCTCGGTGGTTCTGACACGCTGATGATCGGCAGAATCCTCTGGGACGAGTTCTTCATCAACCGAGACTGGCCAGTTGCCTCGGCCGTTTCAGTTGTGCTGCTACTAATACTGGTCTTGCCGATGATGTGGTTTCAACGGCTGGAGTCCCGGCAGGTGGAGGCTGAGTCTTGAATCGACGTGGCACAGCTCTGTTGACGATCGCCGTTTTCGGCTACGCATTTCTCTATATTCCGCTGCTCTCAGTTATTGTCTATTCATTCAATGATTCAAGATTAGTAACACTGTGGGGCGGGTTTTCCCTGCGCTGGTATAGATCATTGCTGGAAAGCGAAGAGATATGGTCTGCAGCGCTGCTCAGTCTGCAAATTGCCGGGGTCAGCGCCACCGTGGCAATGATATTCGGCACACTGATTGGCTTGGCGCTAAATCGACTGGGATCTTTCCGGGGCCGATTATTGCTGACAGGCATGGTAACAGCGCCGCTGATCATGCCCGAAATTATTACCGGCATCTCGCTGTTGTTTTTGTTCATTACGCTGAATGACTGGATCGGCTGGCCCGCTACCCGTGGCGCGACCACGATAACAATTGCCCATATCACTTTTTCCATGGCTTACGTGGCGATTATCGTGCGTTCCCGGCTCACCGGCATGGACCAGTCGCTGGAGGAAGCCGCCATGGACCTGGGCGGGCGGCCGCTGCGCGTGTTTTTCGATATCACCGTACCGATGATCGCGCCTGCCATGGTGGCAGGCTGGCTGTTGTCATTTACTCTTTCTCTCGACGATCTGGTCATCGCAAGTTTCGTTTCAGGCCCGGGATCAACAACCCTGCCCATGTTGATCTTCTCCAAGGTACGGCTGGGCGTGACACCCGATGTCAATGCACTGGCAACAGTGATTATCGTCCTGGTTTCCATCGGGGTGATCAGCGCTGGCATGCTTATGCGTAGCAAAGAAAAAACGGCAGGATCAGGCAATGGATGAGCAAGCAATTGCCCGCCTGGTAGCTGAACGGAAAGCAGACCATGCGCTGGACGGAGCCTTTTACTGCGACCCGAGTATTTACGAGCGCGATATTCAGCGGATTTACCTGCGCTCATGGCTATACGCCGGCCACGAGAGTGAGATACCAGACAGCGGAGATTACTTTTTATTTAATTTTGCGGCCGAGTCAGTAATTATCGTCCGTGACGACAGCGGCACAATCAACGCGCTGATCAATGTTTGCCGTCATCGAGGCTCGCGAGTTTGTCTGGAAGCTACGGGTCGGGCATCACGCCTGACATGTCGATATCACGGCTGGACTTATGCACTGGACGGCCAGCTGCGCGGCGCCTCCAACATGCCGGAATCCTTTGACAAAGACAGCGTGGCGCTGAAATCAATTCATCTCGAATCACTCGACGGAATGATTTTCGTCAATTTTGCTACGGATCCGGCCCCCTTTGCAGCGATCAAGAATGATTTAAGCGACTGCCTGCGACCCTATCGTCTGGACAAAGCCAAGGTTGCACACCGGCAAAGCTACCCGATAGCCGCCAACTGGAAACTCGCCGTCGAGAACTACTCCGAGTGTTATCACTGCGCCCCGGCGCATCCGGAGTATTCGCGCGGCCACGGTCTTGCCGTGCCGCCGGAAGAGCACTATGACGCGCTCAAAGAAGTGATGGCGCGTGCGCACACTTGCGGCCTCAGCGGAAAAAGTATCGATCACGCCTATCTGGCCGCAACACATTTCGGTGCCGACAGCGGCTACGACCGCTACCCGTTAATCCATGGCCATGTGACCGGCAGTCGCTCCGGTAAACCGGTTGCGCCGTTGCTCGGTGAAATCCAGGACTACGACGGCGGCGCAACCGATTTTCAGGTCGGGCCAGTAACTTTTGCGCTGGCCTATTGCGACCATGTGGTTATTTATCGTTTCACTCCGTTGTCAGTAGATCAAACCGACTGCGACATCACCTGGCTGGTGAACGGGGATGCCAAAGAGGGCACAGACTACGACGTCACGGAGTTGATCTGGTTATGGGATATCACGACCATCGCGGATCAGCAAATTATCGAGCGCAATGCAGAAGGTGTGAACTCACGTTTCTATGAACCGGGGCCCTACTCCCTGATGGAAGACTTCACCGCACGGTTCGTTGACTGGTATCTGGCAACGATCAGGTAGCCGGTGCCGCTTAAGCTACGCTACAGAAGATCCTTCATGCGATAGTAGAGCATGCCCAACGCGATAATCTGATTGCCGAACCACTGGCCCAGTGGAAGCCGGATATGTGAGGTCTTGGCGAATAAATCGAATCGTTCCATGGTGCCGGTGACCGCGTCGGCTATTACCTCCCCGGCCACGTGAGTCGCGTTGACACCATGGCCTGAGTAACCCTGGCTGTAGTAGACATTCTTGCCAATGCATCCGATCACAGGAATCCGATTGACGACAATGCCAATCTTGCCGCCCCATTCGTAATCAATGCGCGCACCCTTTAACTGCGGGTATATTTTCAGCATCCGCGGCAGCATTGTGGCCTGAATACTGCGCGGCTCACGGCCCGAATAATTGCAGCGACCACCAAACAACATGCGGCCATCCGCCGATATGCGAAAATAGTCCACGACATTGTTCAAATCACAAATAGCCAGATCCAGAGGATTAATAGATTGAATCACTTCGGGGGACAGCGGCTCGGTAGCAATAATGTAGCTGCCCGCCGGAAAAGTCAGCCCGGAAAGATGCCCGCGCTCCAGAGCGTGGTATGCGTTGCCGGCCAATACGACTGTGTCGGCTTCGACCTGGCCGCTGGCGGTTATCACCCGTGGCCTGTCACCATGCTTTATTTCAGTGACGGGTGATTGTTCAAATATTTTCACGCCGAGTCCGGCCGCCGCCCGCGCCTCACCGAGACACAAATTCAGCGGATGAAGATGACCGTTACGCATATTGATCATGCCGCCTATATAAGCATCGGTACCAGCCACCTCGCAGGTTTCCTCGCGGTCGAGAATGCGATATTCATAGGGGAAGTCATGCGCCTCATACTCATCAAACTGCTCCTGCAGTTCAGCCATATGACGCTGCTTGATAGCCACTTCGATATAACCATTTTTCAGGTCACAGTCGATGCCATACTTAGCTACCCGCTCGTGAATGATGTCGTTACCGCGCCAGTGCATATCCCACAGGACATCAGCAATACCATCACCATAACGTTGGGCAAGTTTGCTCTCGCCGCTGATACCGCCGATTATCTGGCCACCATTGCGACCGGACGCGCCCCAACCGACCCGGTTAGCCTCAACAACTACCACCGAGTAGCCGCGTTCCGCTAGCGTTAGCGCGGTAGCAACTCCGGTGAAGCCAGCACCGATTACGCAAATATCGGCCTTCTCGGCACCTTGTAATACGGGATAGGCGGTGTGATCGTTGGCCGTGGCCGCATAATAGGAGTCGCAATGTTCCTGTGTCTGATTTCTGACCTGCATAGCAGTCCTGGTTTCAAAAAGGGCTCTGACCCTTCTTCACTTAATAAACTTCAGGGTCATTCGATCGCTTTCGCCGATAGCCTGATACCTGTCACGATCTTGATCACCAAGTTCATAGGTCGGCGGCAGGGTCCAGACTCCCTCGGAATAATTTCGGGTATCTTTTGGGTTGGCATTGATTTCACTGCTTGCTACCCATTTGAATCCAGCGGCCTCAATCAGGGCAATAACATAGTCTTCCCGCACATAGCCGGAACCTGCTTGCGGGTCCTGTTCCACGGAGGAATCCTGACGGTGCTGCACAATCCCAAGGATTCCACCAGGTTTGAGTGCTGTGTGCATGGCGGAAAGAGCAGCTACCTCGCTGCCCTCTTCCATCCAGTTATGCAGGTTACGAAATGTCAAAACCATGTCGGCACTGCCCGGGGGCGCCGCTTCGAGCTTAGCCGGCGGATCAAAGACCATGGGTATCACCTGGCCATAAATTGCGGGGTCGGCCGCTAGCTTATCCAGAAAGAGCCTGGCATTGCTGCGATAGTATTCTTGTTTGGAATCCGGATCATAATTGGCTGCATATAGTTTCCCGTTGTCGCGCAGAAAGGGTGCGAGGATCTCGGTGTACCAGCCACCACCGGGAGAGATTTCCACGACGGTCATGTCATTGCGAATACCGAAAAAACGCCAGCGTTGCCACCGGGTGACGGACGTTATCGCGAGCCCGGTTTTCAGCCGAGCGGTGGTCTGCCTCGGCGGCGGCCGACAGGGTTTCCGCATCAGCCCAAATAGCCGTGGTTGGCAGAACACAGATGGAAATAAAAACAACTAAGGCCCGGATAGTGTTCAGCATGAATGTCTCCGCAAGCATTCGGTCACACCCCGCTCAGAGCCTGACCTCACTTCCTGAGGATATCACTATGACCAGGCTTTGTGCCTCGCTATAAGTCGATTAGACCCATTAATCTTCGTGCAGCAATTACCTCGCCTATAGGGATGTAAAACATGCGCTATATTTTATAGTTATGATCGTTTCTTGTGAGCCGAATACTGATGCCTGGGGAACAGAAGGCAAATACCGGAATCGGAAATCAGTAGCACCATAACTTCTTGACTCTTCGGGCAGGATATATTGTCCTATCGCTGACATGGATATTCTGAAATCTAAACACCTGAACGGCTGGCCACTGCTTTACTGGATTGCCGGCATTAACAGCGTGGCAGTAATCGCCTATATGCCGACTCAGGACTTGTCCGGGCCGACGGGTGTATCCGAGATGATCCAGATGTCGGTGCGTTGTTCCGTACCCCTGCTGTACCTGGCTTTTGCCGCATCTGCAATCAAAGTTCTGTTTCCAGGCAAATTCAGTCAGTGGCTGGTACGCAACCGTCGTTCGATCGGACTCTCCTATGCCGCCTCAATGGCGTGGCAACTATTCTTTATCTTATGGATGTGGACGGGTCATTGGGAATACTACACAGTAGAGGTCTACTCTTTGGAAGATATGCTCTTCCAGGGTCCAGGCTACCTGATCATCTTTGCGATGACGATTACCTCATTTTTCCCCGTACGTCGCATGATGAACCCACTGCACTGGCGTGTCCTGCACAAAATGGGTATATATTTCCTGTGGTTTACCGTGGCGGATACCTACTATTACGAGCTCACCTATTACGGTGATATCCAGGTCATTGACTACATTTATGCTGCCGCCGGACTGCTGGTCTATCTCCTGAGGATAGCCGCATGGGGACGCCTGCGTGTCACGCAAACTAAAGCGGCACGAGGATAAAAGGACCGCTACAGGGGCCGGGAATATTGCAGTTCAGTTCGATTGGCGTTGTATTCCACAAGAGGCGAATGGCATGGACGTACAAATAATCCGGGCTGATGACAGCCATCTCGAGGCCCTGCTGCCAATGTTCAATGGCTACAGGAAATTCTACGAACAGTCACACGATGAGGACGGCGCTCGCGCATATCTCCATGCTCGCATGAACAACGATGAAGCCATAATCTTTCTGGCTGTAAGTTCTGATGATCCAAATCGCTACGCCGGCTTTGTATTGCTGTATCCCACTTTTGACTCAGTGGAGATGACAGCTGTCTGGGTGCTGCACGACCTGTTCGTCGAACACCAATACCGTCAGCGCGGCATAGGTCGTTTGCTAATGAATGCTGCCAAGGACCTGTGTCAGACCACAGGGATCACACGCATCGACCTGGCAACGGAAATTAGTAATAAGCAAGCACAGTCTCTGTATGAGTCACTCGGTTATGAGCGGGATATCGAGTTCTACTATTATTCTCTGGAGCTTTAAAACTTAGCCCCTGAAACCTGAAGTTGGCGGGAGACTTATAGAAGTGATGGGGAGACAAGATAACGATGGGGGTAGAACACTGGATACCTTAGAAAAAAATCAGAAAGTATTCACTAGCCAGGCTCAGGGTTTTTCGAGCGACGGTAGCACCTATGCGAATGCAGAGGGACTCGCATGGATGCTGCAGGACCTTCCCATGCCACCCAACGCGGTGGTCCGCAGACCGGACTCTCTCCCTATGAAGAGAACTCTACCCTCTGCTTCAAACAGCTTGACCTGTCGATTCTCGGGCGCAAACTACCCTGACTCGAATGTCACATTGGGCATGCTTTGCGATCGAATAAAAACCCTGCTGTAATATTGCTGTGCCATCAAAACCCAGTCTGCTGGCCCCGCCTGGCACGAAGCAGTTTAAAGTGCCTGAATCCGAGTTCTATCAAGGGCTCCAGTTCGAAATCGATCATTCCGATGGCCTCGCGCTGCTTTAGCGACTGGGAACAGCGAAACTCTTCGTCACCCATATTCTTGTTGATCTTCGACACCGACACGTAACAGGTTCTCGACGGACAGGTAAACGCACATCCCGCGTTGGCAAACAGAGTGATGCGTGCCTTTTCCTCGATGGAACTCAGGAATGCGATATTTTCATTCAATTCCATGGGCAGCACGATCTCATCATAAATCCTGAATGCTTTGTCCAGCTTCTTAGGGGTATTGATATTCTTGATCACACTCGCATCGATCTTATATTGCGGGAAGTCTTTACGAATCCATCCGGCCAAATCATCATTGGTGATAATTATCGAATTGCCGGCACTGTGGTACTTATTCAGTAATGTGAAATAGTTGGCGTATTCGGCGGCCGTCACGTAATGGTTCGTCAGCGGAATTCGCAAACCGATACCGGCATTGTTGAGCTGCCTGACATCTCGGTCAGATAATTCACGGTTATTGAAACAGCGGCCGCCATACAGAGTTGATTGCTCGACAAACCCGAACAGACTCTCAATTTGTGCAAGTGGTACCGTACCAAAATGCTGGCGCAGGAATGCGAATACCGGGACATTCGGCCGTTTCCCGCGTGCAGAAACCGTGAAGGTGTAACTCGGTGCTGGAGTCGATTCAGATTTCGTATACATGTGTTTCGACGGTCAAGGAAGCGCCGCTCGCGGCATTTACCAAACACTAGCTCGTCAAGGCCCCGCCTGATGGTACTTAGCGCCCGGCGCGCGTGTCCATACATATATTTACCTAGCTTCCAGGCTGCAGGCCCGCCGGCTGTGTTTGGTCATGATGTTGAGCTTCAGTAATGCTACTGGCTGGTATGCATCACGAGCAGCGAACAATAAGCAGTTGATTGGGTCGCAACCACGTGTCATTGTATTTTTATCGCCACGTACCGATGTGTCCCTGATAAAGCGAATAACAGAGAGCCTGATTTCGTTGAAGACTTTCCAAGCAGCGCTCCGCACGCGGGATTTCACCCTCACCGCTCAGCTGCCGCTAATGCATGACACAAACCGGGAATCGGTTCTGCAACAAGCGGATATTTTGCGCCCGGTGGTTGATGCCATCCAGGTGACCAATAACCCTGGCGGATCGGTGCACATGTCTACCCTGGCTGCCTCCAGTCTCCTGATACAGAAGGGCATCGATCCAATCGCACAAATGGATTGCCGGGATCGCAATAATATCGCATTGCAGAGTGATTTAATTGGCGCCCAGGCACTGGGTATCACGAACCTGCTGATCCAGCGTGGTGAGCAGTTGCCTCAGGATTACCGACCAAAAACAAAAGAAGTGTTTGATATCAGCAGCGGCGATTTAATTAGTGCTGCGCTGAGCATTAACCGGGAAGACAAGTCCGCAGACTTCCATATTGGTGCAGTGATCACGGTCTTCAACCCCAAATCTGATTGGCGGGCAAAGTCATTGGTTGCCAAGGCTAATGCCGGAGCGCGGTTCCTCCAAACGCAAATGTGTTTTGATATGGATCTGTTACGTCGATACATGGCGCGACTGGTGGCGATAAGGCTGACTCGCCGCGTCCACTTCATCGTTTCTGTGGCTACATTGCCATCAGCGGAAACAGCGCGCTGGGTGCGCGACAACGTGCGCGGATCAGTGATGCCGACGGCGGTCATTCGCCGGCTGGAAACGGCCGCGGATCCCGAACAGGAGGGCATCAGGCTCTGCGCCGAGTTACTCCAGGTAATGCAAGAGATTCCTGGCGTCAGTGGTGCCAACATACTGACTCCTGGCAATGTCGCCACGATCCCCGACGCCATTCGCACCTCAGGCCTGCGAGATTAACCCGAATATTGCACAACAGAAAAAAGGAGCAACAGCCATGCCAGAGATCAGCATTCAAAAACAATGTGCCTCACTCACCGATTTGATCGATACGGAATCCTTTGGCGAACCGATCGGTGAACTACCCAGGCAGACGGATAGTGGTTTTTTCGAAGCAGGTAATCTGTTCGCGGGCACGTGGCAATGTGAGCCCGGGAAAACTCCAGCTCGACCTGGATATCACGGAGTTTTGCCACCTGCTGAAGGGACATTGGATCCTCACATCGGAATCAGGACAGGTGACTGACATCAAAGCCGGGGATAGTTGGGTCTTCCCACGTGGCTGGAAAGGCACGGCTGAAGTGGTGGAAACCGTGCGCAAGGTATACATGGTCATTGCCGACACTGCCTGAAGGCAGTCTCAAATCAATTCACAGGCTGCCCGGTGACCCTGTTCCACCGCCGCCTCGAACATCGCACTGGCGGCGGCATCAGCGTTGGCGATGGCGATGCGGCCGAAGGGTTTGCGGGCACGTATATGCGGATAACGCTCGTCGTCGTCATCCATATAGACATCATCAAACAACGAGTTGTAAAAGTTTGCATATCCGTGCGCCCAACGGTTTACCGTAATAGCCGTTATATCCTCAGCCGGTTGGAATCCGCCTTCTCCAAGCATGCCGGCAAGCTGGTTGCGAACGTTGCGCTCAATCGTCTCAAAAGAGGTAGACATCAGTTCGTAACGCCCACGCCGATGTTGCTCTCGCGCTGTTAAACCCAAATTGTTCACATGTGGGAAGCGTTCCATGTGAACCACTACCGGCTCATCAGGTCCGCCTGAATATGAATAGCCCCCAAGGCTAACCGGAAAATCCAGTTTGGCGTGGACATGGTAACTACCCGGCGCATACACAGCCCCTATACCCAGTTCCTTCCAGGCATGCCAATTGCGCAAGGCTACATTGGTATAAAGGATCGGTGTTTTTACCTGGAGAGACAGTGCTTCGCGCTGCGTTACGGGCAGCTCGGGAAACAGGTAGGGAATAATCGAATTATCACAGGCCAGTACACAGCCACGCGTTTGCACCCGGAACACCTGACCATCGTGCACGTATGTAACTAACACACGCCTGGCCGACCCGGAATCACCATCGTGGGCTACATTTGTAACAGTGCTTTCCAGACGAATTCGCAGCGACGAGTTTGGCTGGTCAAGTCTGGAGTAATCAAAGCGTACCGTGACAATGTCATCCATCGTGTTACCCGGCGCAACTGCCGGAATCATCGAACGCACCAACAGACGGGCGATTGAAGCATTGCCGTCGGGGAAGTGATGGATGTAAGGCTCCGTTTCCCCGGCAACGTCCGACAGCCCTGCAGCTTTCCAACCAGGCAGGCCCGAGTAATACATCACAGCACCCGCGGGAGCCGCATCAATCCCGACGCCGAAATCGCTGGCCAGATCCTGCAGTACCGCAAAAACTTCCGGCTCAGTAATATCCAGGTACCGGGTCAAAAAGTCCCTATAGCTAATGCTGTTGAGGTATTCCCATTTTGCATCGGCCGGCACATCGGGTAGTTGATCCGTGTCGGTTGTAAGAAGATGCAGGAATTCTCTCCGGGCCGCTTTAGAAATCGGCATCTGGGCAACAACCTGCTTTATGGTCAGTCCAGATTCCGCGACAGGAACATAACCCTCGAAGAGCCCAAGGTTCAGGGGCACTGTGCGATCAACGCCCCATTTTTCTTTGTTGAAATAAAGGCCGCCCCGCAGTCCGTTACGCCGGTAAAATTCCTGATCGTAGGCTTTATCAAAACGACCCATATCAACCCCAAGATCGCGCAACAGAGTCTTAACAATGTCGCTGTAACCCGAGGGCTCTTGCAAAGTCTGGGCCCCACCGTAACCAATTAACGTTCGGTCGCCCACCTGAAACTCGTTGCGTTTAGCATGCCCGCCAAAATCGTCGTGGTTATCAAGAATCAGGATGCGTGCGTCGGGTTTCTCTTTACGATAGAAGTGTGCCGCCGACAAGCCACTGATACCGGCCCCCACTACAACAAGATCATAGAGATCACTGTCAGCTTCCTGCACCGGACCCCAGTTGCGGCGGCCCTCAAGGGCAAGCTGATGGCTGATCTCTACGGAGCCCGGATGGTTCCCGCGCATGCCGGTAAGCGCCGGTGGGTAGCCGCCTGCCGCTCGAAATGACCCTGCCACCGTCTTCTTCTCAGCCAGTAGCGGCCCTGGTACCAACACACCCGTCGCCACAGCGCCGATCCCGTGCAGGATATCCCTGCGCGAAATGTTGCGGTCCATGCCAAGCGTGCGGTCGGAGCGTTTCACATTTATTTAGCTCAGGTGAGCTGCCCTGCAGATTCTTCCTGCAATTCATCCCGCCACTCTACAACATTCATTTCGATGATTATAAAACCGGCAATCCAGATAAATTCATCCCAGACAAACAGCCAATGCTTCAACACACCCCAATACACTGCGATCAGCACTAAAAACCCGTAAAGAGCTGGCTTCACGTAATTTCCCACGGTGATTAACGGGCCACTACTAATACCACTACCCTGGAGGCGCACCATGAACTCAATCAACAGGACAATGAACAACCATACAACCGCTTCAATAAGATCTGCCCACGCCAGTTGAAGCGAATTAACGATACCCGCGGAGTTGGTAACGAGTGTTTCACTGTCAACATGGTAAAATACGCCATCAGCCGACAACGTGGAACAGTTTGACTGGTCTATCAGGGTGTAGACAAGGTTGTAAGTGTAGGAAATTTCCTGCCCTGCCAGCTGGCAAAGATTATTGATGCCGGCCAATGGCATTTCCTTCGTCAGGGCAAGCACATCACCCGTGTATGCATACACCGTGTGGCCAAGAAAAACGTAGCACACGAGACGGATGCCATGAATTAGTTTTCCAACTATACCCTCGAATGCTTTATCCGATAAGGAGTAAGTTTCGAGTTCAAAAAGAAGCAGCAGCATGAACCAGGCAAGCTCATCTATGGTCGTAGTGAAAGTGGTTGTCCACTGCAGAAATGATCCCCCGTTCCGCAGCGAATGTTCCGCAGCTTCCATGTCATTCAGAACATAGAAAATAAAATTAACGATCAGTATCGCGTAAACAATCCATTTGACAGTTTGCTGAATAGCATGGAGATTAAGCCCGGCCAGGAACGATCGAGTATTCATATATGTAAAGACTATTCGCTTCCAGATATTATTAGCATTGTACCGCGCCAATCGTCCCGGTATGGTTTCACATATATCAGTCTTGATGGTATAGACATTGATACAGAATCAGTGAGGCGGCAACGGGGGTTACAAACATATTATGGCTAAAATTATTGGTAACCTGATTTCCGTGCATATAGGCGAAGAAGATGAGCTCGCTAAAATTGCGCAACCATCCGTCCAGGCCGATCTGGACGGCTTTGTCGGCGACCGGCACAAAGGTTTCAGCCGCATTGCCTATGAAGGTGACACGGAACCGGAGGGGACTATAAGACGAAATAACCGTCAATGGACCGGTGTTTCCGTCGAAGAGCTGGCAATAATTCAGGCGCGCATGGATTTACAGGAACCGCTCTCAGCGGCAACTCTCGGCGCCAATATTTGCATTAAAGGCATTCAGGATTTCTCCCGGCTTGCCAAGGGTGACCGGTTGGTCTTTCCATCCGGTGCAACCCTGATCGTGGAAAACTACAACCCGCCGTGCACGGACATGTCTGAAAAGATCGCAGATCTGCATACGACGAATTCAGGCAAACCCATCCGCCGATTGGATTTCTGCAAACACGCCAAACGGATCCGCGGCGTAGTGGGCAGCATTGACGTCCCCGGCATCATCAATACGGGGGATGAAGTGATCGTCCAGATTTACAAGCCCCCGCATTTAGACCTGGAGTGACAGCGCCCGTAATTACTTGCAGGCTATTGAAAAAGTCTCAGGCGCGCGCACCCCACGAGTGCTTCCTGCAGGTGCAAAATCAAGCGAAGAATTAGCGAGCTGGCACAGTGCACCGTGCCAGTACATGAGCATTGTGAGCCGATTCTTAACGCCGTATTGTGCCGCATGAGGGCATTTAAACAGCCTGCTAGTCAAACTCGATCCAGGTTGTTTTGAGCTCGGTGTAGTCATTGAATGCATGCATGGACTTGTCGCGCCCGTTGCCGCTTTGTTTGAATCCGCCAAACGGTACCGTGATATCACCGCCGAAGTAGTTATTGATACCCATAGTCCCCACCCGGATCGCAGCGGCGACCTTGTGCGCCGTATTAATGTTATTACTCCAGACAGCACCAGCCAGACCGTAAATAGAGTCATTAGCAATCTCTATCGCCTGTTCGACACTGGTAAATGTTAGCGCCGACAATACCGGACCAAATATTTCCTCTTGCGCAATCCGCATGTCATTACTAACACCGGCAAATATCGTGGGTTCGTGATAGTAACCACCCGACTCGCGTAGAACCTGGCCACCGCCAAACAACAACTCGGCACCTTCCTTGCGACCTATGTCCACATACTCGGCCACAGTCTCAAACTGGCTTTTGTCGATCATGGGGCCCATGCGCGTGGCCGGATCCAGCGGGTTACCCGGCACCCAGTGTTTTGAACTCTCGACGACCATCTCCATGAACTCATCTTTGATGGATGACTCAACAATTAAGCGTGTACCCGCGGTACACGTCTGACCACCATTATAAAAAACAGCTGCCGCAGCCATGTCGGCCGCTTTCTTCAAATTGGCATCAGCAAAAACGATATTCGGACTTTTCCCTCCCAGCTCCAGAAATACCCGCTTAAGGTTAGACTGACCCGAGTATTCCATCAGCTGCTTGCCAATGGGGGTCGACCCGGTGAAGGTCAGACCATCAATGTCCATATGAGTAGCCAGGTGCCTGCCAAGACTGCCGCCGGGCCCTGGTAACACATGTAATACACCGTCGGGCAAACCGGCTTCGGTAGCCAGGGTGGCAATGCGAAGGGCCGACAGGGGGGTATTGGATGCCGGCTTCAGAATAACGGAGTTGCCCGTAGCCAGAGACGGCGCAAGCTTCCAGGCAGTGGTCGACAGCGGAAAGTTCCAGGGCACGATGGCCGTCACAACCCCAAGCGGGAGACGCTGCACAAGCGCAAGACTGTCTGGCCCCGTGGGTGAAATCTCGTCATACACTTTATCAATGGCTTCGCCGCTCCAGCGTATAGTTCTAACCGCGGAAGGCACATCAACACCCGTCGTATCGGCGATTGGTTTGCCTGCATCCAGACATTCAAGCAATGCGATTTCTTCCGCATGCTCCTCGATGAGCTCCGCCCATCGAACCAGCACCCTTTTCCGGTCTGCCGGTGCCATCGCCGCCCAGGTGCCTTTATCAAAGGCTTCCCGCGCATACCGCACCGCAAGATCAGCATCTTCGGCACCGCAGTTTGCGACATCCGCCAGCTTTTCTCCGCTGGCAGGGTTAATACAGGGTCGGGTTTCACCGGACAGTGCAGCGGTCAATTTTCCATTGATATATGCACGCCCGTCGATATTCAGTTCAGCGGCAGCTGCCTGCCAGTCGGTCACGGTCTTGTCCAGCATGACTTACCTCACTTTAAAGAGTCGCGGCAGATCAGCCGCCCGGCATATACGCAATACTGCAGCCAGCCTCAGCGGTGCTAGTATGTTTTTCATGCTACACATCTAAGCACGGAGGTGCGACATGATTGAAGGTGGCTGTTTGTGTGGTGCAGTTCGCTACCAGGTAAATGATTCCATTAAAGACGTCAGTCATTGCCACTGCGCAATGTGCCGAAAACATCACGGTGCCGCATTCGCCACGTTCGGTGTAGCTGAGCGCAACCACTTTCACTGGCTTCAGGGCGAACAACAAATCAGTATTTATCGCTCCTCAACGCAACTCGAAAGACTGTTTTGCGGCCGGTGCGGTTCATCGCTACTCTGTCGCACCGATGAAGAACCCGACATCGTGTACCTCACCCTCGGTACGCTTGATGATGACCCTGGCTGTCGACCGGCTTACCATATCTGGGTCGGCTCCATGGCGCCCTGGCATACGATCACCGATGACCTGCCCCAATTCGAGGCAGAGGAATAAGCACAAACGGTAAGTTACTAGCTGGCTTATGCACGCCCGAGTTCCGTCGGTGGCACGTAATCAAAGATGAAGCTAATACGGTCTTCTTTACCTTTGTTCATGACACTGTGGTTTTTCTGATTGTTGATCTCATAGGCCTGGCCCACCTCAAACTTGTATGGCCTGCCATCAAGCATGAAGCGCACGCGGGAATTTGTTGTGACTGGCACATGTATACGGTGGCCGCGATGAAACGACGGATGGGTATCCTTATGGGGCTTGATCTTGCCCCCGGCGAGGAGCTTGGCCGCCATCGCGCGAATTATTGTGCCACCCGCGGGGTAAAAACGGCCAATGATGTCGTGCATAACCGGCACGGCAACCTCCGCAAGCCGATCCCAGCCGGGTTCTTTTTTAATTACAATCTTTGGCCATTCCGCAAGGTCCGTGAAAACCAGCACAATCGATTCGGTTTCGCGGTGCACATCGTATGCCTGCTGCCGATGCTTTTCCTCTCGCCAGGCTTCCTCATCCTGCGCCAAAATGGCCTGACAGAGCGCTTCGCTATCGACGGGCCCAAGCTCCCGGACAGGCACATCAATATCCATATAAGTCGCTCCAAATTAAAAAACCGGACCCGTTGCAAGGGCCCGGCTGATTGCCTGTGATCAACTGCCCGTAAAAGGCAGCATTACAGAATCTGGAAACCCGGCTACAGGCTGGTTAATCGCCGAATTTTAATCGGAAACCTACGCCGAAGGTACGCGGTTGCCCAACGGATAAGCGCTGCTGTGCCCATCGGTTATTATAAAAATTCTCCTGGTATTCATCGAAAATGTTGTCGACATAAGCCACCGCACTCCATGTCTCGCCATCCAGACCCACTCTTAACGCCAGTGTTTGCCAAGCGGGTTGTTCTCTGACCGGGAAAGCGAAGTTACTCGACTCCACACCAATGGAGTTCACCGACTCACCCCAGTACACATATTGCGCCAGAATATACGGTGACGCAGAGAGCAACTCACCGGCAAAGGTGTACTGCGCGTTCAGGCTGGCTTTCCAGTCAGGCATGAGCGGCAAGTCGGTACCTTTGGGCGCGAGGAGATCACCATCCTCATCCGGGAAAAAGAAATCTTTGGAAAGCTCGCCCTCGTTATAACTTAGGCTACCGGTGAAATCCCAGGCATCTGTTGGGGCCCACGCAAGCCAGCTTTCGACCCCCTTGATCTCAGCTTCGGGCGCGTTGACGGTGCCAAGAGAAAAGGTCAGTGCCTCCGAATACCTATCCTCCACCTGTATCTGGATATCTTCCCACTCCATGAAATAGGCCGTAATATTGAATCGCAGCGTATTGTCCAACCATTCCGTCTTGGCACCGACCTCCCAGTTATAAACATTGTCGGAACCGTACTCGTGAAAAGCGCCCGCGAGGGGATCACCACCGAATCCGGGGATGCTGCCATATATCGAACTAGGCCGCGCCGAATTGACACCGCCCCTGCGGAAGCCTTCGGAGTAAGTAAAATAAAGCAGTTTATCGGTCCAGGCGTAGGTGAGATTTACCTTCGGTACGAAACCGTCGTCCTTACCCTCACCCGTATCGTTGGCGCCCGTGTAGCAATAATCCGTATCGCAGTTCGGTATCCCGCCATTGAGGCCGGTCAGGGCTGACTGAACTACGGTGTAATCGTTCTCGATGTCGTACCAGCGCCCGCCCACCGTCATGCTGAAGTTTTCAGTGAAATCGAAACCGACTTCACCGAATACCGCCCACTGATCGAGTTCGCTGTCGTAGGTACCGGAGAACCAGTTGTTCGACCGGGCCGAGGAAGGCGCATTTGCGTTATAAATCGAGTAGTTGATGTAGTAGCCAGCGGGTGTATTGCCGGTACCCGCATAAAAATCCCATTCATCCACATTCCACAGATCATCAACGTTGGAGGTAAACAGCTCTTTTGATTCACGGTGATTATAGAAAACCCCACCGAGCCAGTTCCAGCGGCTTTCTGAATCTGCACTTGATGCCAGCCGTGCTTCAAAAGTGTAGCTCTCGGTATCCCGTGCATCGAAGGCCTGGCCACGCGGATCACCGTTAAAATCGTAGATGTTCAGATCGTAATCGACGTATTGGTCATCGATGTATTGACCGAGCTGCTGGAATGCCTGCAGGTAAGCCGTTGAATCAGCGTTGTATACAGTATCACGGTTAAAATAGGCCCCGGTGACAACCAGATCTGCAAATCCGAGATTACCCTCAACCGTTAGCGATACCTGGTACCACTCGTCCTCCCAGTCCTCCGTGCTAAAACGAATCTGATCGTACTCGCCGAGCGAGGGAAAGGTGTCCGTATCGGCATACATGGAAAATTCGTTACCGCCGGTATCGTTCAGGTCAACATCACTGAAGCCATCGAGCTCATACTTCTGATAGATGCCGTTGAGATCGACCGTCCAGTTCTCGGTAGCATTCCAGCGCAGTCCAAGTCGACCACCGTAGTAGTTGGCCGTGTTGATGTCGTCATCGGCAAAGGCTGCATTGTCAAAGCTTGCTCCGGTGTGGGCGGGCAGTGACGGGTCTGAACCGGGACTGTCGGACAGAACATTGTCGATCCAGCCTGGCTCCTCCGCTACAAAACCCACCAGTCGCAGAGCCAATTTATCTTCAATGATCGGGATGTTAACCATCGCGCTAACGTCATAGCCGGAACCCCCGTCGTCAATCGACATGCCGGTTGCATCTATCCAACCGGTTAAATCGCTGGCGTCCGCCTTGTTAGTAATGATTCTGAGTGTGCCGCACTGAGCCGCATCACCAAACAACGTGCCCTGGGGTCCGCCCAATGCTTCCACCCGTTGAATATCAATCAGGCGAGGATCCGGGTTAAAGCCGGACGCGGTAATTGGCTGCTCGTCGAGGTAGACCGAAGTAGTGGGGCTGTCGGAGAATGACAGGCCCTGCGTAGCACAGCCACGCATAATAACTGAGGTTGCACCAGGCTGGCGTTCAACGACTGACAGGCTCGGAATCTGGCCGACGTAGTCACTGAAAGTTTTGAAGCCCTGCCGGACAATATCTTCGTTGGTAAACGCAGTAACCGATATGGGGATTTCCTGAATATTGGCTTCGCGTTTAGTCGATGTGACGATTATTTCTTCGATATCAGCAAGCGCCTGATGAGCCGGAACACCGGCACAGGCAGCGGACACAGCAAGCCGAAGAGAATTTTTTGAATAAATACTCGAGTAAATTTTTTGCAACTTACTCTGCTTAGAACAGCCCTGATTCGAGTCAATATTCGCCATCATGCTTGCCCCCCGGAAGCTCAATCTATAGATGCTACGGTCTGCTCGATACTACCTGTCGCAGTGCATAAATTCCACTTTTAAGGGGGCATTATGTGCCTGATCAGCTTAGCTATTTTCCTGTCCTATAGGCAGGAAAGCATCTCATGGCAGGGACTCAGTAGCTGCGCTGAAGCCGCCGATATTCAGAGGGTGTCTGCTCGCACAAGCGCCGGAAAGCGCCGTAAAAAGCAGAGTTGGACCTGAAGCCCACGCACTCAGCGACATGACCAATCGGTAGCGGCTGGGACGATTTCCGGATCAACAGTTGTTTCGCCGCTTCAATTCGGTAGCGGTTCAAAAACTCATAGAAACTCAGTTGGAATTCACTATTGATCAGCTGGGACAAATTGTTGACCGAACAATTCATTCGCCGGGCAAGTTCAGGCAGACTCAGGTCAGCATCCCGATACAACCCTTCTTCCTCCATCAGGATCAACAGGCACCTTTTATAGGTCGCTGTTTGCTCTGGTCGCATACCGGACTTCCGGTATTTCACGCTCAACTCTGCCCGCCCACCTTTGTCCAGGGTATTTTGCGCCATGTCATCCAGCGGAAATTTGTAATAGTCCTCAATACTGGTCACCTTGTCACCGCGAATAGTAAGAAACTCGGCACCAAGCAATCGAGTAGCACCAGCAGAGAAATCTGCGCTTATTGTTTGATACTGAAACGCAATGGTGGAATTTCCAATCAGGATTTCCCCAACCAGGTCATAGTGAAGTTCTCTCTGTGCGAAATCGCGTGCCAGATACTGAATAAGAGCCTCTCCGGAAAGCTTCTCATTGGTGGGCACATCAAAATAGAAACCATTGCTGGTTAGCATGCTCGCGATACCTGCGGGGTCGCGACGATTCCACGCGCTTATATAATCCCTGACCAGTTCGGCAGCCTGCATAGCAAAAACTCCGCTTGAGCGTGCGAATATCGTATAGGGTGTAAGGCAGGAAAGCCAGATGACAATGTGCAAGCAGATGTCTCATCTCTGCAATGGCGCGCTACACTGTACTCATCCGGGCAGATGCATCGGACAACAAGAGCCCCGGGGAGGGATTTATGATCGGGGCAGACAACCAGAAAAAACCTGTAATTGAATACTGCCTCGCAAAGCGGTTAGCACCATGACCACACTTATTGCCACCTCCGTGGTTCGGGGCAGCACCCAGGGAGAAAGCCACGGTGGAGTTTTTCTGATAGATCTCGATTCAGAGCAAGTCGCGCAGCCGATAGACTGGAATGAGACCAATATAGACTGGCAGGGACGCGGCTGGGACCGCGGACTGCGTGGTATCGCATTCGATGGCGACAAGGTCTACATTGCGGCGAGTGATGAACTGTTCGTTTACAACCGCAACTTCGAGCAGCTTGACTCGTACCGCTCTCCATACCTGAAACACTGTCACGAAATCAGCTGCTACAAGCGGCGCCTGTATGTCACCTCCACGGGCTATGACTCTATTCTTGGCTTTGACCTCGACCAGCTGAAGTTCTCATGGGGATTGCACATTGCCAAGATACACGGTGGCCATCAGGGCACTCCTTTTCATCCACTTGGCAAAAATGGGCCGGCTCCGCAGAACGAACTACACATAAATAATGTGCATTGCGTGGAAAGAGGCATGTATATAAGCGGACGAAATACAGGCTGTCTGCTTCAGTACACAGGAAAACAAATAAAGGCGATTGCGACTCTGCCAACCGGAGTTCACAATGCAAGGCCTTATGCAGACGGCGTACTCTTTAATGATTCGGAGTCAGATGTTGTCCGCTTCGAGTCACGTGACAAACAACGCATATTTAAAACACCAAAATATAACCCGCAGCTACTGACGCATACGAACTTTGATGATTCACGGGTTGCGCGTCAGGCTTTTGGGCGCGGGTTATGCCTGGTCAGAGATGGGGTTATTGCGGCCGGGTCCTCGCCTTCAACCATTACGCTGCATGATCTTAGCAGCATGAAAACCACGCTTAGCATCAATTTGACCATGGATGTCAGGAATGCGATTCACGGTCTGGAGGTGTGGCCCTATCCGCTGGATTAGGCCTGCCACCGTTGCGTGCGGCTGACTTATTTGGGGCTATTGCCGACGAATGTAAATAGTACGCCGCCCTCAAGCAGCAAAACGATGCCAACATCCCGCAACGTTCCGTCTACGATTACACCGACGCCTGCGAGAACCACCAGGCATGCAATGCCCTTAAGTAAATTCATCAATACCAATTCATCATTAGCTACGTCTGATTAATTTTTTCGTATTGCGCATAGCGCGGGAGTACCGGTTCGAGCACTTCAATCAATTCGCCGAGATGTTGTTCGTAATTTCTCCAGCGGTTGATCGACTTGCTATAAATCGGCTGACGAACCTGTTCCGAACTCGCCGTTCGGACGGGGCGCTCGGTTTCGTGAAAATTAAGGCACGCATCCTCCCAGGGGAGTTCAAGGTACTCAAGCAGTCGCCGAACCTGATTCTCGAAATCAGTCACCATATCTTCATACTGAACCGTCAACACTCGCCCCGGTAATACTTCATGCCAATGGTCCATCATTCGCTCGTACTGCAGAAAATATTCGCCTATATCGGTCAGGTCGTAAGTAAAAGTCTGGCCCTGTGCAAACAGTTGCCTGTAACAACTGAAGCATGAGTCCATTGGATAACGACGTGCATCGATAATTTTGGCATTTGGCAGTATAAGATGCAGCAAACCGATTGTGGGCGTGTTGTTCGGCATCTTGTCGATAAAATGTGGCTTTCCTTCAGTCCGATGAAGCTGCGCGAGATCAAGGTATTCCTGCCCCATCGCTTTGAACTGCTTCTCGCCCAGCTCACGAACCGCCCTCGGGTAATTGACCCCATCCGCGCGGTTCCTGTTCAGCGATGTCGCTATCCTTCCAGCATAGGGCAACTCTGCTGTGCCTTCGACCAAACTGTGACTCGCCAATATTTGTTCGATCAGTGTGGATCCGGAACGGGGTAGCCCAACTACAAAAATTGGCGCCGGATCCGGGTTCCCGAGTCCCGTATTTTGCGCAAGGAACTGCCTGTCGAATACGGCAATGATGGAGTCATTAGTAACCTCCGTCTGGACCGGATCATATTTTTCTGTCATGCGTCGCTTTGCATTGCCCTTACTGTAGTAGTCCCAGGCGAGCTCGAAATCACCCTGATCTTCATAAGTTTTCGCCAGCGCAAATAAAAAGTTTACCGCTGACAGATCCGTAAGATCATCCCTGGTCAACTGTGCTTCCATTACCTGGATGTCGTCATCGGTCAACCTGTAAGTTTTGAGATTGGCCAGGCTCCAATAGCCTTCGCCGTGATCAGGCGTGAGTCCGATAAAGTCCCGGTAAGCAACAATAGCCTCATCCTGTCGACCAATAGTTTTGAGCATGTGGGCGAGCCCAAGCAAGGCACCGGCATGATTCGGCTGCATTTTGAGTACGCGCTGATAAACCTCGACCGCTTCATAGGTCAGCGCTGCCGGCGCCAGGGTAGCAGCCAACTGGAAGTGCGACTGTACATTGCCGGGTTCCAGCACATTGGCTCTCTCGAAACAATCAATCGCTTCCTGGTATCGATTCTGCTCTTTCAGCATACGGCCCAGATCGATGATCACGCGGACAAAATCGGGCGCCAACTCAATGGCCCGACGGAACAATCGTTCGGCCTCACCAATACGTAACTGGCTAGCAGCTATAGTTCCCAGAAGCCGCACCGCATCAACGTTGTTCGGATTTGCCCGCAAAACCTCACGATACATTTGTTGAGCTTCATCAAGTCTGCCGTTGCGGTGGTGTTCGGCGGCAAGGGCCAGTTTCTTGCGCTCCGGGTTAAGTTCAAACGATGCCTCAAAGGCTTTGTCCGCCTCGACACCCTCGCCAAGCGCTGTCAGCGCCCTGCCAAGATTGAAAAATGCCAGTTCGGCTTTTGGATCAAGACGCGTCGCATCTTTTAGCATTGCGGCCGCCTCCTCCGAACGATCTGCTTCCAGCAGAAGCATGCCGAGATCCTCATGTGGCTTGGCAAAGTTTGGCGCCAGATCAATCGCCTCACGTAGAAACTTCTCCGCCTCCTGATTTTGCCGCGTCTTGAACAGCGTCGCCCCAAGCAACGCGACCATGTTAACGTCCCTGGGATTGCGCTTTAGCGCATCCCGGCAAAGCGCTTCGGCTTTGTCGGCCTGGCCAGCGTTAATCAACTGGATGACTTCGTTCAATCTGGTTCTGGCGACGCGGGATTGAGGCATGATTATTCTTACATTTACCTGCTATTTTTGATTTAGTCTACGGTAGCACGACTAGCTTTCGTCATACCCTGCATAAATTGGGGTCTGGATTCCCGGCTCATGCACCCGCCTGGGCACCGGAGAGATTAAGGCCAATAACCCCGGCAATGATGGCCGCCAGCGAGATGACTTTGATAATGTCGAGACCATCACGAAAGTATACAACCCCGATCAACGCGATCAGTGCTGTACCCAGGCCGGCCCAGATCGCGTAGGCTGCGCCTAAGTCCATCTGCTTGATCGCCTGCGAGAAGAAGTAGAACGAGACAGCGTATAAAATGAAAATAAGTGCAGTGAATCCCGGCCTGGTGAAACCCTCCGACAGCTTCATTGATGTCGTGCCGGCGACCTCGGTTACGATGGAAAGAGCCAGAAACATCCAGTGAGCCATCTTTAACACCTTTTTATTTAAACCATGACGAATAAACAACAGAATGCTACCAGCGAATGGCAATCCCAGGATCAGCGCCATTACCTGCATCCGTTCACCGATTATAAGGCGCTTGGCACAAAGGGGAGCCGGATCATCACCCGGGCTGATGGTATATACATCTGGGATTCGGATGGAAATAAAATCCTCGACGGGATGTCCGGCTTATGGTGCGTGAATGTCGGCTACGGCCAGCAGACACTGATCGAAGCAGCCCACCGACAGATGCAGGAACTGCCGTACTACAACAGTTTCTTCCAGACCTCGCATCCGCCCGCAATTGAGTTGTCACGCTTGCTCAGCGAAATCAGCCCGGCCCAGTTCGGGCATACGTTTTTTACCGGCTCAGGATCGGAAGCCAACGACACGGTAATCCGTTTGGTGCGGCGCTACTGGGATTTGATGGGCAAGCCGGAAAAGCAGACAATAATCAGCCGCAAGAACGCTTATCACGGCAGCACTATCGGCGCCGCAAGCCTCAGCGGCATGAGTGAGATGCATGAACAGGGCGGACTGCCGATACCCGGGATTGTCCACATCGAACAACCTTATTACTTCGAACTCGGTGGCGGACTATCAGCGGAAGAATTCGGTCTGCAACAAGCCCGGTTACTTGAGCAAAAGATTCAGACGCTCGGCAAAGACAAGGTCGCCGCATTTATTGGCGAACCGGTACAGGGCGCCGGCGGCGTGATCATTCCACCAGAAACATACTGGCCTGAGATTCAGCGCATCTGCAATGAAAACAATATTCTGCTCATTGCCGATGAAGTGATTACCGGTTTCGGTCGGCTGGGCGAATGGTTCGGTTCCACCCACTACGGAATCCAACCCGACCTGATGCCGTTCGCGAAAGGCGTAACTTCTGGTTACCTTCCACTCGGCGGCGTACTGGTCAGTGACCGGATTGCCGATGTCATCATCGACAAGGGCGGGGAATTTGCACACGGTTTCACTTACTCCGGCCATCCCGTTGCCTGTGCTGTTGCACTGGCGAATATTCGTTTGCTGCGTGAAGAGAACATCATTGAAAAGGTGAAGACCGATAAAGCACCCTACTTTCACGAACAGTGGGCAACGCTTGCGAATCACCCTGTAGTCGGGGAAGCTCGCAGCAAGGGGCTCATGGGCGCGATTGAAATCGTCAGCGATAAATCCAACAACAAAAGATTTGCAAAGGATAAAAATGCGGGCGGACTGTGCCGCGATTTCTGCTTCGGGAACGGACTCGTGATGCGCTCCTGTGGTGATTCAATGATCGTGGCACCTCCATTGACTATCGAAAACCAGCAGATCGACGAACTGATCGAGAAGGCGCGCCGCAGCCTTGATCAGACCGCGGCAGCGCTGGCCACTGCTTAGATCTGAATATGACCAAAGACAAAGACTGGGATAATGCGTTTACCGGCACCGAGCTGCGCGGCACCGTCGAGCACTCACCCGCCTATGGTGGCGCGCTAAGTTTCATGCGCCGCAGGTATACCCGGGATCTCACGGGCGTGGATATTGCAGTAACCGGTATTCCACTCGATACCGCAACGACCAACCGGCCGGGTGCACGCTTTGGACCGCGAGCCATCCGCGCTGCCAGTACTATTATTAGCTGGGCCAGGCCCTGGCCATGGGATTTTGACCCACTGGAACGTCTCGCCGTCATCGACTATGGTGATTGCGAGTTTGATTTCGGCGACCCAGCGACTATCAAACCAACGATCGAAGCACATGTCGAGCAGATTTTGGCCAGTGGTGCTGCGACGCTGATCCTTGGCGGTGACCATTACGCAACCTACCCGGCGCTGGCCAGTTACGCACGCCATCACGGACCGCTGTCACTGGTGCACTTCGATGCGCACTCTGATAGCTGGAGTGATAATTCCGAACGCGTGGACCATGGGACGATGTTCTATCACGCAGCAAAAGCCGGCATCATCGATGACAAACGTTCGGTACAGATCGGGTTGCGAACGACCAACGATGACACGCTGGATTTCAATGTGCTGGATGTCCGCTGGGTGCATGAAAACGGGCCTGCCGCAACGGCCCGGGAAATTCAGCGTGTGGTCGGTGGTAATAAGGTCTATCTCACCTTCGACATCGACTGCCTGGACCCGAGTTATGCACCGGGTACGGGTACGCCGGTATGCGGCGGTCTATCAACATTTCAGGCGCTGGAGATCATACGTAATCTTGCGGGCATTAACCTGGTCGGCATGGACCTGATGGAAGTCGCTCCCGCCTACGACGTCGGCGAGATCACCGCGCTCGCCGGTGCCACCATTGCAGCCGAGTTGCTGTGTCTTTATGCCTCGAGGCCAGAATAAGCATCAGGTGCCGGGACCCTGATCTCCAGGGGTCAGCATATCGAGGCGGCTGGCCTGGCGCAGAGTCCTGTATGGATTCAACCCCGTCTTCCAGACCGATTCCTCTATAAATACCCGTAGTTGCAATATCATTTTTGCTCGGGATATTACTAATCTGGCATTCAGCACCAAGGTCTGGCAACGTGTTGGCTTATGCCAGCTAGCAAACCACTCGTCGCCGTCATCTCCGATCGGCGCCAGGTCGACAAGGCTCACTATTTCCACATGGTGGGTGAAAAATATCTGCAGGCGCTGATCTCTGCATCCGGGGTCTATCCCATCGCCCTGCCTTCGATGGGCGATGACTTCGCTGTAGCCGAAATCCTCAACCAGGTGGACGGCTTATTCCTGCCCGGCAGTCCATCCAATATAGAGCCGGAAATCTATAAGGGCCACCCGAGCAAACCCGGCACATGGCTCGATGCGGAACGTGACGGGGTGGCACTGCCGTTGATTCCGGCCGCGGTGCATTCAGGTTTACCCGTGTTCGCTGTCTGCCGGGGTTTTCAGGAAATGAATGTTGCATTCGGCGGCACATTGCACCAGTTAGTGCATGAAGTTCCCGGATACCACATCCATAAAGAAAATCCTGAGGATTCCCTGGAGGTTCAATACGGCCCGTCGCATAAGGTGTCATTTGCATCCGGGGGGTTGCTCCACAAAATCACCGGCCAAACTGATGTCACAGTTAATTCGCTGCATTCACAGGCAGTAGATCAACTCGGTGACGGACTGACGGTGGAAGCCACTGCTGATGACGGACTGATCGAGGCCTTTGTCGTCAGGGAGGCCGAGGCATTCGCACTTGGTGTCCAGTGGCATCCCGAATGGCAGGTTCACTCAGACCAGGCCTCGACAGCAATCTTTAGTGCATTCGGGGACGCCTGTCGAAAATATCAAGCTGCATAAAATAGCTTTAGATCCGGACCGGCTGATAATTTGACTTACCCTTCCTTCACCCTGGCAACCACGATTAATTAGCGCTTGCTCGAAAGGCTATGGAAACCTTCGTAACAGACCAGAATTAACGCGAAGACGAAACACCCATACGACAGTAATTTTTGCGGTTGAACCGTTTCACCGAGGAAAACTGTGGCCACCACCAGCAGCAGGAATGGTTCCAGATAACTTAGCAATCCAAAACTATTGAGTGGCAGCTTTCTGCTGGCACCCAGATAACAAAGCATGCCTGCCAGCGACAGCATACCCAATCCAGCCAGCAGTCCGTTTGCAGAAAAATCATGCGGCAAAATTACTGAACCGGGATTCAGGCTCATCCACACTAACATTGCCAGCATAACCAACCCGCTTTCAATACACAGTGAGCTGAACGAACTATGCGTCTGAAATATTCGATGTATTAAAAAGTAAAACGGATAACCAATAAATACTATGGCGCTAACCCAGGAAATCGCACCTGAAAACCATAATTCGGCCAGTAACCCGCACATTGCCGCAATAATCGCAACCAGCTTCAGCCTTGATACCGACTCGGAAAGAATGTTCACACCTGCCAGCACCAGAGTAACCGGCAATATCAGATAGCCTATGGCCAGATCAATAGTTTGGCCCGTGACCGGCGCCCAAATGAACAACCACCATTGGATGCCTATCAATGGTGCGGTTAGCAGATGCACGAATAACTGGCGGCGATCACGAAAAATCGCCACAAGTCCGGCCCGCCTAAAGATCAGGCATATGGCCAACAGGATAATAAACTGCCAGAACACCCTGTGCAGGAGCGAGGTCAGGGAATCTATGGCTGTCAACCACTGCATGTATAAGGGTATGCATGCAAAAAACACACTGGCCCCCAACGACAGTGCATAGCCCTGCGCTTCCGAATTCTGTGCGGCATTCATAGGGCGGGCCTGTCTATTCATGTGCTGCCAGCAAACACTGCAGAAAAGCATCGGTAATTCGCGTTGCTTTTGGCGCACTTCTATAGATTGCGGCAAATTGCACTTCGTATTGATGCGTGGCGGCCGCGATACATCGCATCTTGCCCTGCTCGACAAATGAGCGCGCGTAATGATCTGGCAGAAAGCCGATATACACGCCAGACATGATTAGTGTAGCGATGGATTCCTGATCATAAACGGTCGCGTGGCGATTCAGATTAAGAGCATGGCTGGTGTCCATGTTGGGTGAACGGTACCCCAATCCGGCGTACTGGAATCGGGTCAAATCCGTCGCAGCAATTTCTTTTTCGGATAGTTCGAATAACAGATGCCCCTGCCCACAATGCAGGAACATTTTTTCGCCAAACAGGGGTTCGTATTGGAGCGGTGCTGCCAACTGGTGTTGTGGCGCAACCCCTAACTGATAACGACCGTCAAGCAACCCCTGTTCAATCGTGTTAAGAGGTTCCGTAAAAATTTCCAGCGTCACGTCCGGAGCACGCTCATCGAGCAACTTTATAGCAGCGGCAATTTTTGCTGCCGGGTTGGTCGCCAGTTTGTCGAAAAATGCGAGCGACAAATTGCCCGCCAGACTCTCACTAATTTCATTTACTTCCGAACGGAAACTTTCGATATTGGCCAGCAGGCGCAATGCAGCTGCGTAAATATGCTCACCTTCGGGAGTCAATGCGAAGCCAGCCCGGCCCCGACTGCACAGTGTGACGCCCATGCGCGTCTCCAGGTCCTGCAGATGGCGGCTGATCGTCGACCGGCCGATGTCCAGTTCCCGTTCAGCAGCGGCCAGGCCACCACTTTCAGCAACCGCTCGAAACACCCGCAGCAAGCGGATATCAACATCCGCGACCTGACCCATTAAGGCTTTTCTCACCATGCCTCTATTGTTTCATATACATGAAACATATTTATCATTAATTGATATTTATGAAACAAGTAATTTCAGCTAGATTACTTAGCTGAGCACCCTTTTGAGCACCTCAGCCATGTCACAGGATCAACCAGCAAACGACCCATCTGCCGGACTAAATCGCGCTGAGCTGGAAGCTTTCTGGATGCCGTACAGCGGCAACCGGCAGTTCAAAAATGATCCCCGCATGATGGTGGCGGCCGACGGCTGCTACTACACCAGCGCAGATGGCAGACAAATCTTTGATGGCCTCTCAGGGCTTTATACCTGTGGCTACGGCCATGGCCGCCCGGAAATAGCGGACGCGGTCAGCAAACAGATTCGCACACTCGACTACTCACCGGCGTTTCAGTTCGGGCACCCCAAAGCCTTCGAACTGGCGAATCGCCTCACATCATTAACGCCCGACGGACTCGACTATGTATTTTTCTGTGCCTCGGGTTCGGAGGCGGCCGACACGGCAATGAAAATGGCCAGAGCCTATTGGCGACTGAAAGGTCAGGGGTCAAAAACAAAATTTATAGGTAGAGAACGTGCCTACCATGGCGTTAACTTTGGCGGCACCAGCATGGGCGGCATAGGCCCCAACCGTAAAATGTTCGGACAACTGGCGGATGTCGACCATCTATCACATACGCTGTTGCCGGAAAACGCTTTTTCCCGAGGCCTGCCTGAACACGGCGCTGAACTGGCGGATGAACTTGAAGACCTGATCACGCTGCACGATGCCAGCAACATTGCCGCCGTCATCCTCGAACCCTACGCCGGTTCCGGGGGTGTGATCTTGCCGGCTCCGGGTTACCTTGCACGCATCCGCGAAATCTGCACGCAGCACGACATCCTGTTGATATTCGACGAGGTAATTACCGGCTTCGGCCGCACCGGCAAAAATTTTGCATGCGAAACCTTTGACGTCGTACCCGATATCCTGAACCTGGCGAAAGGCTTGACTAACGGCACGATTCCGATGGGTGCCGTGGTACCCAAAACAGAGATTTATGAGACCTTCATGGCCAATGGGGGGCCTGAGTACATGGTCGAGTTCCCGCACGGCTATACCTACTCGGCCCACCCGGCAGCCTGCGCCGCCGGACTGGCCGCCATGGACGTATTCGTTAACGACCGCATGAGCGCTCGCTGCGCAGAACTGTCGCCCTACTTTGAAGACGCTGTGCACAGTCTGAAAGGCCTGCCTCACATAGTGGATATTCGTAACTACGCTTTAATTGCCGGCATCCAGATTGCCGCACTGCCGGGGGAACCCGCCAAACGGCCTTTCGACATCGCTATGCAATGCTGGGACAAGGGGCTGTACGTGCGCTATGGCGGCGACGTCATTGCACTGGCACCTCCGTTCGTCGCCGAGAAAAGTGATATCGATTTCATGACCAACGTATTGAACGACGTCATCAGTTCGCTGAACTGATGCACAAAAAGATTGGAGCACACAACATGAGCGCGATTAAAGAAGCGGTGACTAATTCGGGTGAAGTCATCGGCCACCTGATTAACGGCAAAGCCGTTGTGGATGGCGCAAGGACAGCCGCCGTATACAACCCGGCAACCGGCCAGGTCGCACGGTACGTTTCGCTTGCCAGTATGAGCACCGTTGAATCCGCCATCAGTGCTGCGGAGCAGGCATTCCCGGCATGGCGTGATATGCCACCCATCAAGCGCGCGCGCATCATGTCGCGCTTCAAAAGCCTGCTGGAACAAAACGAAGACCGCATTGTTGCTGCAATCACCGAGGAACACGGCAAGGTTATTGAAGACGCGCGCGGCGAGTTTCAGCGCGGCATCGAAAACGTCGAATATGCCTGCGGTGCACCCGAATTATTGAAGGGCGAACACAGCAAGAACGTGGGCCCGGCCATTGATAGCTGGTCAGAAATGCAGCCGCTCGGTGTCGTTGCGGGAATAACACCCTTTAATTTTCCGGCGATGGTGCCGTTATGGATGTACCCGATGGCGCTGGTTTGCGGCAACACTTTTATCCTCAAACCTTCGGAGCGCGACCCGACCAGTGCATTACTCATCGGCGAACTATTGAGCAAGGCGGGTTTGCCGGATGGCGTGTTTAATATTGTGAATGGTGACAAGGAAGCCGTGGATACCCTGCTTGCAGATGATCGTGTACAGGCCATCAGTTTCGTGGGATCAACGCCGGTCGCCGAGCACATTTACAGCACTGGCAGCGCCAACGGTAAACGCGTGCAAGCCCTGGGTGGCGCAAAAAACCACGCGGTCATCATGCCCGATGCGGATCTCGACAATGCTGTTAGCGCGCTGATGGGCGCAGCTTTCGGCTCCTGCGGCGAACGTTGCATGGCAATTTCAGTGGCGGTTGCGATTGGTGATGACACAGCTGATCAGCTGGTCAACGGTTTGCAGGAACGCCTGGAGATTTTGCAGGTCGGACCAGGCACCGACCAGGCCAGCGAAATGGGACCGCTGATTACCCGGGAGCACGAACAGAAAGTACGGGGTTACGTTGACCTCGGCGTCGAGGAAGGCGCAACACTTGTTGTCGATGGCCGTACGTTGCAAGTGCCCGATCATGAAAATGGTTTTTTCCTGGGCGGTTGCCTGTTCGATCACGTTAATGCGGGCATGCGCATTTATCAGGATGAAATTTTTGGCCCGGTGCTATGTGTCGTACGTGCCGGCAACCTGCAGGAAGCCATGGAACTGATTGATGCGCACGAATACGGCAACGGCACCTGCATCTTTACCCGCGATGGCGAAGCGGCCCGATATTTCAGCGACCACATCAAAGTCGGCATGGTCGGTGTCAACGTGCCGCTGCCTGTGCCCGTCGCATATCACAGCTTCGGCGGCTGGAAGCGCTCAATCTTTGGTGATCTGGCCGCATATGGCCCGGATGCAGTACGATT
>PVMK01188652.1_pt1 | contig 68012 bp, 62 predicted proteins | sample 1853481 | NCBI WGS metagenome assembly PVMK01 (sample SAMN08533507, study PRJNA380276) | Marine sediment metagenome, whole genome shotgun sequencing project.
ATTTTGTGCTATTAGCAAAACCCAACAAAATGGCCGAAGATAGAACTATTCCCGATTACGAGAACGAGGACGACGACGAGGACGAAAAACAATCCAATCGGAATTTCAGGCGTTTGCCACTTGAGTCTCTGCTCTCAAAAAAAACAGGCCGATCTCATAAATAAGATCGGCCTGCTGGTCTGAAATAATGAATTAGAATATATTAAATTGATGGTTTTATTCGAGCACCATCAACACCTGATTCGTGGCAACTTTGTCATTAACGTTGACTTTGATCTCTTTGACGGTCCCGGCATCCGCCGACGGAATGGCGTTTTCCATCTTCATCGCTTCTAGAGTCAACACTTCCTGATATTCTAAAATCTCATCTCCCACATTCACCAGAATGTTGATAATTGTTCCCGGCATCGGTGCTACGATTTCTTTACTCATTCTTTCCTTCCTCCTTCAGTGTTGTATTGGGTTCAGCTGCTCAAAGAGCAGTTTGTATCAAACGTAACCCTGTGAGATCGGGTATAAAAACGAACCATTCACTATTCTTTGCCATGTTGTTTATGCTGCATTGGGGTTAATAAACTGCCTTGATACTTTAAGGGAAATTGAATGTCAAGCTCAAAGGTAATTAATGTATCGGAATTTCTATAATTTATTGTTCCATCATTCCAATTGGGGCAAAGCCCCTAAGTTCTTCCGATATAATCAGCTGGATTTTCCTGAAATTACTTTCAAATAATCGAGCTTATATCCTTGACGTGCGGGCTATGTTTATATATGTAATACTGTTTCAAACTTGCTGAAAAAATTTATTGTTGACATTGTCGGGATATTGCCGGAACCCGGCGCCAGGGAAGACTTGAGAATGAACTCAAGAATTTCGATATTTTTTAGAATATAAAATTTGGGATAAATTCAGCAGTCAGGCGCCGGATGGCCGTTCCCTCGTCGTTGGGTACAGACATTCGGTAAACAAAAGAGAGACTTGGAGGAGGAACATGAGAGCGTATTTTGAAAAGATGCAGGAATTTGGGCAGGAGCTAAAAGCAGGACAAATAAAAAGCACTGAAGCAAACGTGGGCAAGCTTCAAGAAGTGGAAGCCCAGGTTGCTGAAGCCGTGGAAAAGGTTAAAAATGCCGGCATGCCGACGGAAAAAATCAATGCCCGCGGACAGCTCACCGTATGGCAGCGTCTTGACTACCTGGTGGATAAAGGCACCTGGGTCCCGCTGCACACTTTATACAATCCGAAAGACAATGTTGAGGGCACCACTAACGTCATGGACGGCCTTGGCAAAATTTCGGGAAAATGGGCGGTAATCATCGGTTTTGACAACAAGGTTTTTGCCGGTGCCTGGCTTCCGGGGCAGTCTGAAAATGTCTTAAGATGCACGGACCTTGCCAAACGGCTGAACATCCCGCTGGTATGGCTGGTCAACTGCAGTGGCGTAAAATTGACCGAGCAGGAAAAATTCTATGGCGATCGTCGGGGATCGGGGACCACTTTTTTCAGGCATGCCGAACTCAACCAGGAAGGCATCCCGATACTCGCCGGCATTTACGGCACCAATCCAGCCGGCGGCGGGTATCAGGGCATCAGCCCCACCATCCTTTTTGCCCATAAAAACTGCAACATCGCCGTGGGCGGCGGCGGGATTTTAAGCGGCATGTCCCCCAAGGGCTACTTCGACCTCGAAGGCGCAGAACAGTTGATTTCAGCAGCCAAACAATTTAAGGTCGACCCCCCGGGAACTGCTAAAATCCATTATGATGAAACCGGATTTTTCAGGTATGTTTTTGAAACGGAAGAAGAGGTGCTCGATGGCCTGAAAGAATACATGCAGGATATGCCGGCCTATAAACCCAAATTTTTCCGTGTGGCCGAGCCCAAAGAGCCCCGTTTGTCAGCTGAAGATCTTTATCATCTGCTTCCTTTCAACCAGAAGCAGATGTACAATTTTGATGAAATTCTGGCGCGTCTGGTGGACGGCAGTGAACATATGGAATATCGCCCGGATTACGGTCCCGAAATATATACCGGTCTGGTTAAAATAGACGGGTTTCTGGTGGGGGTCATCGGCAATCGCCAGGGCTTTTTCGGTGAAGATTATCCCGAGTATGCACCCTATCCGGGCATCGGCGGCAAACTGTATCGTCAGGGTCTGATCAAAATGAACGAATTTGTCACCCATTGCGGCCGTGACCGGGTACCCGTTATCTGGTTTCAGGACACGAGCGGCATTGATGTCGGTGATATCGCCGAAAAAGCGGAACTGCTGGGATTGGGCCAGTCGTTGATTTATTCCATTCAGCAGACCGACGTTCCCATGATGTTGGTGGTGCTGCGAAAGGGAACGGCAGCCGCCCACTACCTCATGGGCGGTCCCACCGCCAACCGGCACAATGCCTTCACCCTGGGCACGGCTACCACCGAAATCTATGTGATGCACGGTGAAACCGCGGCTGCGGCGAGTTTTTCCCGCCGACTGGTAAAGGAAAAAGACGCCGGAAGACCCCTTGAGCCGGTCATCGAGGAAATGAACAAACTGGTTAAGGAATATCATGATTACTCCAGACCGACTTATTGCGCCCAGCACGGCCTGGTGGACGAAGTCGCTAAAATGACCGATATTCGAAATTATCTGGTGGCCTTTGCCGGCGCCGCCTATCAAAACCCCAAATCCATCTGCCCCCAGCATCAGATGATGCTGCCCAGGATTATTAAGGGATAGTCATACAGAAGCCGGCTCCAAAGGAGCCGGCTTTGAATTTAGGGCCCCGGCAAAAATTAATTCCCCAATCTTGTTTGTCTTTTAGCCCGTCTGCGGCGTTGCGTCAAAACTTACATACGACGAGTATGCGCCTTTCGACGCGCCTTGCCGACAGACTAAAATCCGGCCCAATCTTTGGAGGAATTAATTATTGCCGCGACCCTTACTCCTGAGAAGCGGTGCTTTAATCCGAATGGAGTAGTGGAATGATGGAACAATGAAGCTTTCTTGCCGAATATGCATGGGTCTGGTTGTAATTGCTCTGATATTCTTTTGGGACCTGCACACGCCGGTCAGCGCAACAGAAACCAATCAATCCGACCCCCTGTCAGGGATCACCCTGTCCTCTAAGGAAGTCACCAACGGCAGCCTGTTGTTGCTGCAAATCGAAAACCGCAAGTTAAGTCCACCGGTCAGAGACCTGCGACTCACATTTCAGCAACGCGGATATCCGGTGTATCCTCATCCGGTCACACCGGCGGATACCCATTTCGGGCTGATCGCCATACCCTTTCGCACAGCACCGGGGCCGGCAAAACTGTTGCTGTCATGGACAAACGCCACGGGGGATCACCACCGAACAATACCATTTAGGATAATCGCCGGGAAATACAAAACCGATGAGCTGAAAGTGGATTCCTCCCGGGTAAATCCGAACAAAAAAAATATAAAACGGGCTAAAAAAGAAGCCCGTAAGATCAAGCGCACCTATGCCGAGGGCAGTATTGCCCGGCTGTGGGACGGTGACTTTCAATTGCCCATGACCAGCGACATTACCAGCCCCTTTGGCAATAAACGTGTGTTTAACGGGCAGTTGAAAAGTTTTCACAATGGCGTCGATTTTCGTGCCCGCTCGGCAGCCCCTGTTTTTGCCGCCAATTCGGGTGTCGTCAAATTGGCCGAAAATCTCTTTTATTCCGGCAACGCTGTTGTCATCGACCATGGAACGGGGATCTTTACAATTTATGCCCACCTGAGCAGAATCGAGGTAACTCCCGGCCAGCACATTGAAAAAGGACAACGCCTCGGGCTGACCGGAGCCACCGGCAGAGTCAGCGGACCGCATCTTCACTGGGGAGTGAAAGTCAACGGGATCGCCGTAAACCCCATGCAGCTGATCGAAGTAATGTCGTCACTGCTCCCGACACATGGATAGGGGGTTATTTATAGTTCTACTTTGTCATATTTATTTTTACTTTAGCCCTTTGCCATAACAGGCTGATATAGCGGAACAAACGGATGCCTAAAGTGATCTAAATTGCCTAAAATGCCTAAAATTAAGGAAACACTACGCTCTATCTTTTTTTATAAAATTGACAGAATACCACAATTTTAGCTCATTTTAGTTCATTTCAAATTTTAGCTCAATTTCTCTATTAAAATCTTACCCTGGTCCATTTCATCGGCGATTTTTACGATATATGGATAAAATTAGTTTTACTATAACAACATATTGTGATAGTAAGACGCAAATCAGAGATTGTCGGAGAAGCTCTAAACGGGAAAATATGTCTCGACATGGAATCAGGGGGTACTGATAATGAGGAAGGAAAATGTTTTTGACTGGCTCAACGCAATGTTCTCGATGGTTTTTTATATCGGACTCTTCGGCGTAATTGGTTATTTGATACAGGTGTTAATATTGTAAATTTAACCCGCTAAAAAACAAGCGTTACGATAACCAGCAAAGCAAAAATGCCGGTTCCATAAAGAGCGAGTATTACGTAATAAGGCCGCCAGTTGCGTCGAGAATCTGTTTGGGACCGTTCATCCCGCCGGTATAGCGTACCGGATAATCTTGCCGCTTCCGGCGCCGGAAAAACCAAACTCATCACATACCCGGCGGCAAACGCGACCAAAAATCCAATCACATTCCACCAAAGCCAGGAAATATCCGGCGCATACCGCCACAACCAGAGATTGCCTGAAAACCCGACAATCAAACCCAGCAGGGCTCCCTGTCCGTTGACCCGCCGGCTCAGCATTCCCATTAGAAATACCGCCAACAACGGACCGTTAATCAATGATCCGATTTTGTTGACCGATTCAATGATGGTCTGGGAAACATCTCCCACATAAAAGGAAAATGTCAGGCAGACCACCCCCCAGAATACGGTGAGCATTTTGGACAGCAGCATCTCAGTTCGAAGGGAAAAATCTTTCTTTGCAAAGCTTTTGACAAGGTCCTGCATGCTGAGTGCACTGAGCGCATTTAAGGTGGAGTCCAGCGATGACATGGCCGCTGCAACCAATCCCACCATCACCAGACCGATCAACCCGTGGGGAAAGTGTTGCAACACAAAAATCGGCACAGCCAGATTGTAGTTGGCAGTACCATTCTCATTGAGTGGCAATACGGCAACAAACTCCGGGTGAACCATGGCATAAGCTCCCAGGCAGACACCCAGAAAACAATAGGATGCAACCAGGGGAAACCGCAGCATGCCGTCTAAAAACAGGGCTTGTCTGGTATCATCCACGCTGCGGGTTGAAAGTTCCCGCTGGGCCTGGGTCTGATCACAACCATAGTAAGATAAATAAAGAAACAACCCGCCTACCAGCATGGGCCAGAAAGCAAAAGTTCGACCGTCACCCAACCCGTGATGACCAAAATCCACCGCCTGCAAACGCTGCGGATTAAATTGGGAAAAAACCTCATCAAGTCCACCGACCAGGGAAATAGCCACTGCAACGGCCGCTATAATCGCTCCGAAAAGCACCCCCACCTGGATAACATCCGACCAGATCACCGCCCGCATGCCTCCAAGAACATCGTACAGAACCGTGATGCCGCCCAGCAGCAGCACGGCCGCCCAGAAGGGCAGGTCCAGGCAAACCATTAATACCAATCCAATTCCGTAAACGGTCACGCCGGTGGAAAAAGCCCGCAAAAACTGGAAAAGAATACTGATGGCCGTGCGGGTTCTGCGATCAAAGCGTTTTTCAAGATAGGCATAAAGCGAAATGAGGTTGAGCCGTCGGAAAACAGGAAAGATCACCGCCATTAAAATAATCATGGCAAAAGGCACGGCCAGTTCATACTGCAGCCAGATTATGCCGCCCCCGGCGGCAAAGGCGACAAATGCCGGGGCCCCGAGCAGGCTGTTGGTCGAGCATTGGGTGGCCATGGTGGAAAGGGCGATGGGCAGCGGTGCGGTTTTATTTCCGCCCAGATAGTAATCCCGTGCCGTTTTCTGCCCCCTGGCTAAAAAGAAACTGAGCCCGATCATGGCGGCAAGGTAAATGATGATGATGAACCAATCAAGGAGATTTAATGACATTTGCGGTAACTACAGATCTCGTTGAATAGTTTACTGGTTTACTGGTTGATTGGGTAAATTATAGTTATAATTACAGAATATTATGCTTGTTTAAACATGAAGTGCCCAATTTTTTTAATACCCAATGTCGTAGATCCGCATCTGGAGGGGAAAAAGATAACTTTTAAGGTACTAAATCCGGATAAAGCGGCCTCCGGCTCGGAGAGAAATAACAAATTACAAGCACCAAATTATAAATAAATTCTAAAGTACAATATCCAAATCTCAAATAAGAATTGGCCGCAAATAGGCGCAAAAAGCACAAAATTAAAATTTAGGGCTTGTAAATTCAATGTATTATAATAAACAAAAATCAAATTTCCGACTTTTTACGAATCCATCAAACAAGATCAAAGCCAATTGTTTTGAATTTTGAATTTCGGTCATTGTGATTTGTTTGGTATTTGATGTTTGTTATTTGAAATTTATTAGTTGCTGAAACCTGAATCCGGCTGCGAAATACCTTCAGTTTCTAACAACATGTTGTCAGATAAAACCCGCTAAGGTACTAATCTCCGGACAGGCGGCGGTGCTCCCGGATCACCACGAACGAAAAGGCGATCCAGATGAAAACCAGCGCCACATTCAGGACAAAAAAGGATTGCGTCGAAAGGGCCAGAAACTGGACCCCGACGAGGACTGTAAGGGCCGCAATCCCGTCGCCCATGCGGACGAAAAGCGAGTCGATGGTCGGTTTGCCTTTGTATTTCATCTCCGCGGAAGCGGGCAGCCACAGGACGTTGCGTGCCGTGTTGTTGATGGAGTAGTCGGTGGAGTTCTCTACAATTTTCATGGCCTTGACGATGGCCAGGATCGGAACAAAGGCCATGGCGCTGTATGAGATCAAAGCTACTACCGGCATCGTGAGTAAAATCACACCGAAGCCCCCGAATTTGAGAAGTCGCGAGGCCACAAAGGCCTGGAGAAGAAGTGCGAAGATGTTCACCCAGAAGTAAAAGTCACCGTAAAAAGCGGTCGTTCCGTTGCGTGTGAACACCAACAGTGCATCGGATTCCGAGACACCCGCTTTGAGTGCATCGCCCCTCAGGAACTCCTGGACCACCCGGAAAAGCAGGTTTTCGCCGTTGGTGTTGACCCAGCTCAAAAGCAGCGTGATCACGGCGGTGGCAATCAGGAAACGGCTGGAGAAAACGATGGAGAGAGCACTGCGTCCCGAGTCCTCGATGCCGGGATCGGGGGCTGCTTCCGTTTGAGCGATCTGCTCCTGTTTGCGGCTATCGACCATTTTACTAAGGGCGATGGACGCCGTCAGTGGTATCATGGCCACGATAAGAAGCCACTCCGTGCCGAAGAGTCCCGAGTTCACCAGGACCTCGGTGATCCAGGATCCACACGCGGCTCCGGCGGTGGCCCCGATGGCAATCAGGGGGAACAGGCGATGCCCGCGCTCTTTGGTGTAGAGGTCGGCGGCAAAGGCCCAAAACTGGGCGACCACGAACACCCCGAACATGCCGACCCAGAGGTAGAATGCGATGCCCGTGTACGGAAGGTTTTCGACAAAAAGACCGGGTTGAATCGCCCAGAAGACAGCCAGGTTCAATATACAGAAAATCGTGGAGCGGGTGATGAGGTCGCTGCGCCGGTATCGATCGGACAGTCGGCCGTAGAACCACACCACGGGGATCAGCAAAAGGCTCTGCCCAAAGCTCGAGTAAGCCTTGACCTCCATTTTGGAAAGTCCGCTGATATCGGAAACGGCAATCCATCCCTCCCGCAGGGGTTTGATGAAGTAGTAGGCGCACAGAATGAGAAAGACGTTGGCGAACATCAGGAGGGCGGTGAAACCCTCCCCCGCATGTACATCCGTAAAAAGGCAAAGAAATCTATCCAGTTTTGAAGGCTTCACCGGGCGGCGGATCCTTTCATTGTCCCGTTGCACGATCAGGCCCTTATTGGGCTTTATCTAACAACATGTTGTCAGAAACTGAAGGTGTCAGGTGTCAGTGTTCAGGTTTCAGGACCTCGCACTTCACCCCCCTGGCACCTGAAACCTAAAAAACTGTGCCATTGCTGCCCCGTAGGGGCCACTTTTTCCGAGCGCAGTCTCGGAAAAAGCTTAGTACCTATTTTATAACTATTGGATATTTAAGGCATTCTTCCGATTTTAAAAAGGATGGAGCGAAGCGACATCAACAAATCTTCAATCTTCAATATTCAATTCCGGCTTTGCCGGGTTGGGTTGCAAAGGATCAGGCGGCGGTAGACTTTCGATGGCCGCTTTAAGCTGTTCCAGCAATTGTTCAGAAATTTTCCCGTCCACCTTCACCTGTTGTCTTTTTTGGAATGCCTTGATGGCCTTGGTCGTTTGGGGTCCCAATTTCCCGTCGATTTTGCCGACATTGTAGCCCAATTCTGTAAGGGTCGCCTGTGTGCCCGCGATTTGTATACGTTCTTCCTGCTTTTCGGTGAAGCCGATCAAGTTGCGGCCAAAAGTCAACTCCGGTGGAAGTTGTCCGAGCGGTATTGGTTCCGGTGGATGGTCCGCCTCGATTATTCGATGGATATACGTCGCCAGGGTCTGGTGATCCACCGCGGCATTTTTGTAAAGTACGTTCGAAATTAAAGTCGTCAAATAGAACAAGCGGCCGACGCCGGCCGGGGTTTCCACGATGGCCACCGAATTCATGTAATTTTTAACATTGCCCTGGTATTTTTTACATCTGAATCCCGGCTCGGCTTTGCAGCTGTATAACGACCCTGATTTGAAATAGACCGCCGAATCACCCAGGGCGGGTGATGAGGCATATCGGATGCGGCGTTCGGTCATATACAGCAGGCGCTTGATTTCCCGACTGGAAAAGACGTCCACCAATCGCCCCTGCTCCATCAACAAAAGCATTCGCATAAGCTCCCGGGCGGTGCCGTAACTATTATAGCCGGTGGGTACCCGTTGTTTGCCGTAGCGGGTAAAGAAGCTGCCCTGGCGAAAGTACTGCAAGTCCAAACCATTGCGGGTGAAAGGGACAAGAAACGTTTGCTCGTAGAGTTCACGCAGCTGCTTGCGGGAGGTTTCTTTGAAAAACAGGTCGGCCTCGTCAGTTGAAACGGGATAATCTCTGCCGAAATGCCTCAGCAGCATGGCGTTTTTCATTACCATTGAAGCGGCGGCATTGGAGCTGATAGAAAGGGTCCAATCCAGATACTCCCAGAGGGATCCTTGATCACCATGCTGTAACGGGCGAAAACTCAAGGCTCCGGTTTCGGGATGCCAGATGCGGACTTCGTGATGGTCCTTTTGGATGAATTCATCCGCAGTGATAATAGTTTCGCGCAGCACTCGTTTGCGGGCCTCGATGTCATCCGGGTAAATATCGGCCAGTGCCTGAAACAGCGCCACGGCGGCCGCTATTTTTCCGACACTGCCGACGTTTTGTTTGAAATCTGCACGGTGTTCGGCATAGCGCGGATGGTCAATGTCTGAAAGATCCAAAACAGCTATCCCATAGCGGTCTGTTCTATCTCCTAAAAGCCGGACCACGCGAGCGGTGAATTCCGGATCAGGTTCCGGCAACTTTAAATCCGAGTGATCCAGCAGTCGCAATTCCACCAGATTTGTGGGCAGCAGGGCACCGGGCGGTTGCCGGCGGCCGCGCATTTTACCAAAAACAGCCAAACGGGCCGCTTCAATCCTTCGAATCCCGGTTTCAGGATAAGCGTCCAGGGGATAGGCAACACACAGGCTGGAGATGGACAACAGCAGCAAAACATAGAAAAAGGATAGATAATGTTTCATTTTTTGTAACCGTTCACAGGTTCAGGGTTCAACGTTCAGGGTTAAGGACAAAAAAGGCATTAAATATCCGAAGACCTCGTTTACCCCAATGTTGCACAAACAACATACCAAATAATTACCAATTTGGCTCCAAATTTTGGATTAGGCTGACGAAGCTGACGCTTTTCTGGTAAATACGCATCCCAAATACGGTCCAGGGACGAGAATGCAACCTTGAACCCCTGAACGCTTACAAGCAATTCTACCCGTCGAGAGCCTCCCTTCGAGAGCCTCGGGGTTGAACGATCGATTTAAATAGAAAAGACAGAGCGAAGCGATACCATAAATCTTCAATCTTCAATATTCAATTCCGGCTCGTCAGGGTTGTTCATCCAACTCCACCGTTTGATTGAGTTGGGACATCATTCCTTTATCCAGGTCGTTTAAGTATTCATTACTGCGTGCCTGGGCACTTTCGAGAAAAGGACGAATCTGAAAGAGTTGCAGTTTGCCTTTGACAAAACCGAACTCGATGTCGGCCGGAGCCGGGTTTCCGCCGGCATCCAAAATAGAGGGATATCGCTGGGGCAGGTCTTGCGCCAGGTCGATGAGTTGCTTGATTTCTTCCGGGCTGAGCACGGTTCCAGCATCTTTCGATCAGCTCTTTATCCATTCCGCCGGTGGAATTGAGCACCCGGCGCCAGGGGGTCGTGGCCTGGGCCAGCATACGAACCTCACCTGTCTTCATGTTAATCCGCAAAGATTCGGCGGCTTGCCCGTCAACGGCTCCGCCGACCCCTTCATTCACCGCCACCGAAAGCCATCCTGGTTCACCGGTCTCAATGTCACGGGTCACCATCACACCTGACTTTTCAGACGGGATACTGCGCAGAAGCAGTACCGAGGAATAGACATGTTGAGGGTGGTCCATATGTGACTGGCGCCAGGCGAAGGCACGTTTGCTGAAAGGTGATGCCCACACCAGGGGGATGGCCGCCAGAACATTCTCAAAACCCACCCTGTTCGGGATCGTCTTGTTTAACCCGGCACCGGTAAATCCAGGCAGGTCCTCCACATTGGTGTCACTGCGTACAAATACACCATAGGTGCCATCCGGACCGAATACCGTATCCATCGCCGCAGCCAGACGCCGCCGAAAATCATCGCCGGGATCGGCATTCAGGATATAGTTTTCCAATTGCTTGCGCAGGGATTCCATTTTTTCCGCACGCTTGGTGGAGCCGGACGGCATGGCTTGTATCGCGGCATATTCCGCTTCCATCCACTCAAAAATAGTCTGGCTGCCGTTCTTAGCGGGTTGATCCAACAGGCTGCGAAAAACACCGAAGGGGATCGCCAGACCATTTGCCACCGCTTCGGGATAATGATGGTACAATTCACCCAGATTGGCGGCCTTGGGACCGACGATACGTCCTGAATCTGTGGCCCGCAACCGGCTTAAAGGGATAAAGTCACGTATTTTCAGGTCCAATTTTTGCAGATCAGGACGAATCAGACTTTGCGAAGAGCTGGTTTGCTCAAAGATTTTATCCAACTGCCCTTTATCCAGCATAAGCTGAACGGATCCGCCCGGACTGGCGGCCAGAATGATTTTCTGCCCTTGATAGTCCGTCAGCTCGGGGATTAAGCTCTCATCGACGGTAACATTGGGAATACCCAGATTACGCGCTAGCAGCTGTACGTGGGATAACGGATTACCCTCGCCGGCCGTCAGAATGCCTGCCACCGGCGGCAATGCAGCAATCGTTTCCGGCAGTAAATAGATGCCTTGCGGGTCAAAGTCATCATGAAGATCAGTGGGTCTCAATCGAAGTTTGCCGTGTGCCAGACCGGGATTGAGGCTGCGCAGTCCGGCACCGACGTCCCGGCCGAAAAGCTCGTTGCGCAATCCCACAAGTTGATTGGCGTCGCGCAACAGGCTGTCCAATACGTTGGTGTAAAAAAACAGGGGACCTCCCCTTAAGGTATCCTGGATGACACGGTCGGCCAGGGGTTCAATTTCAGCCAGTTTTCGCTTACTTTCATCAAAATGGAAGCGAAGCCACTGGGTGCACCAGCCCGGCACCCGGGCCAGGTAATCGAGTGCGGCCTTGTAGCTTTTGAGTGATATTGTATTGCCTTCGAATTTGGCGAAGGTAGCCTGTAAATCCTTCAGTTGAACGGCCGATATGAGACCGGCACCATAAATGGCAAAACTGCTGTCTTTAAGCCACTGCAAACGTTCACGACGGGAGACGTCCTGCAAGCGCTCGATCAGGGACCTGCCCGCAGTGTACTGTTCGATTTCTATCGCCAGGCCGGTGTCTACTGCGGCCAGACGAAGTTTGGCGCTCCGAATGTGTAAAAGCTGCTCTCGAATCTTCGCCATTATCCGGCACGTTGTCGCAAACCGGATGGCGGGATCTTCGGTTGTTTCCAATGCCTTGACCGCCGTCTCAATTTCCCGGGCAAGTTCGGGATTGCCGCTGAGTTTCTTTTTAAGTTCCTTCAAGCGTCTGGATGCTGATTGGGATGCAAACACCTTATCAATTTCAGCCGCCAGCCGCTCGTATTCTGCAGCCAGTTCAGGATCCCGAACGCCTGCAGCATAGTTCCGTACACGCTCAGCGTCTTCCCGATCCGGCTGATTGTGAATTTTGGCACGCAGCGGTAAAAACTGCTTATCTTTTTCAGAAAGCGCCAGAGAATGTTGACGAACTTTCGCAACGCTGGCGGTTTCAACCCCATGCCCCAAAAGGCTCGCACCGATCCTGAGGGGGACGAATCCGCGTGAACTCCATACGTCTTTGCCCGCAAGACCCAGTAATAGCTCTCGTGCCACCGCGGTTTCATTTTCGGCCTGAACCGACCCACGGTAATAGCGTGCCTTATGAAAGATCCATCCATCGTCGGCGGCAATCAAAAACTTTTCAATCAAAATCTGATTATAAAGATCGGAATAGCCCGGTGCACCCGTTACCTGGTCTATATCGAGGGCGGCAAGGACATTGCCGATATAATATCCGCCGGCGCGTAAACGCTTTACCTGATCGGACCACTCGCCGTGTTGCATACCGCCGCCATGTTTTTTGCAGGCATAAGGCTTGGGAGGCAGGATACTACCGTCGTTGCAAAACCAGCGAATACGGGCAAAGGGCCCCCTGGGATTGGTCTTCATCTCTTCAACCCACTGGCGTAGAGTTTCCCGGGGGGGCAATTCTGCGGCCACCTGAAAGGTGGCTGTTAACACTAGTAAAAATAAAACTATGGCTGCGATGCGGATGGTTTTCATTAGATATACCTAACCCGGACAAGCTTAGCCGGTCTTAGCGTAGCGGAGATCCCGCTTTTTCGGGAAATTGAATATTGAGTAACCGTTCACAGGTTCAAGGCTCAACGATCAGCCCGCCCTGGCCTTCGGCTCGTAGCTTACGCTTCCAGCCTACGCCTCGGAGAGTGCGACTTATAAGATCATATTACGGGCCGTGTCAGGTTCCCAAATATGAATCTAAATAATTGAGCAACGCAAAGTCAGGTCTGGGCCAGGGGGTTAAGGACAAAGAAGGGATTAAAGACCCGAAGTTCTCCTTAAAAATGCTCAGTTTCCCCAAATAATTGCCAATTTGGCTCCAAATTTTGGATTAGCCCTGACGAAGCTGACGCTTTTCTCGTAAATATGCATCCCAAATGCAGTCCGGGAACGAGAATACAACCTTGAACCCCTGAACCTTTGAACCCGTGAACGCCTGCCCTGCAACTCCGAAAGATATGGTACTGGAGAGCTTTCGTGATAATTTTTTTCCGGTTTATCCAGCTTGGAGGGCAGCAGAATCAAGTGGACTCAAAGTTAAACCACCCGCTAAGTGATGTCAAGATTCATAATAATATTTGTGAATTAAATTTCCCACTTGATTTCATGTTTTTTATAGGTTACAATATTCCACTTATGATTATGAAAAAAATATACGGAATTATTGGGCTTTCTATTATTCTGACCCTGATCATTGCCGGTCCGGTTTACGCATACGGATGGCCGGCGGAATTGTCTGAAACCTGCGATCCGGTTTTACAAAAAGGGCTGGAACAGTCTCTCATCTCCCTGAATCTTAAGAAGGCTACCAATCGTAAATCCCTGAGTATCGTACTGGTGGACATCACCAACCCATCAGCGCCCCGGATGGCCTACGTTAATCCCAACGAAATGATGTATGCCGCCAGTTTACCAAAAATTGCCATCCTTTTGGGGGCTTTTGATCGCATCTCAAAAGGCCAGATGACCCTGGATGCAAAAACCCAGGAAAAGCTGATTCACATGATTCGCAACTCATCGAATCAGGCGGCCACTGACATCCTGAACCAGGTCGGCAAGGCTTACCTGGCCGATCTGCTGCAATCGTCCCGCTATCGACTCTATGACCCCAAAAAAAACGGTGGCCTGTGGGTGGGCAAGGAGTACAGCAAATCCGGCGCCTGGAAGCGGGACCCCCTTCACAACCTTTCCCATGGTGCCACGGCCCTCCAGGTGGCGCGTTTTTATTACATGCTGCAAACCGGTCGGCTGGTTTCCCCTGAAGTCAGCCGGCAGATGAAATCCATCCTCGCAAACCCGGCCATCGAACATAAATTTGTTAAAGGACTGAAATCAGTTCATCCGTATTTCCGTATTTATCGAAAATCCGGAACCTGGAAACAGTATCATGCCGACAGCGCCATCGTCGAACATGACGGCCGTCGCTATATTGCCGTGGCACTGGCCAAAAGTCGCCGGGGCGGCAAATGGCTCAGCGATCTGATCGTGGCAATGGACGCTCTTATTTTTAAATCCGCACCGTCAGACCTTTCCAATCATTAATTCCACCATTTTTTCATGTGCAGGGGTAAGGGCAGACCTACAATAGGGACAATACTCCGAAATTTTGTTTTCGACCAGGTGCGGCCAGGTATAATTTTTTTCCAGATCGGAACCCTCGGTGAGGCTGTCTCCATGGCATACAATTGTTCTCACAAATTCACCTTCCTCTTTGAAAAAAGGTCTTTGATGGACTTGAGCAGTGGCTTGCGAATGTGAACTTTTAAAAGCAGGTTTCCGGGTTTGCCGCCGCCTTTGCCGTCCTGGCCCATTGTCGCCAGCCGAATCTGCTGACCGTCGCGGATACCGGGGGGGATTTTTACCACCAGTTTTTTGGATTTATGGCGCAGATAGTATGCATAAGGCCCTCCGTACAGGGCCTGCTGTGGATCCAGATAAAGGTGCTCGTGAACATCGGTTCCATCTTCGGGGAACTGGGCGCCACTGATTCTTTGCAGCAAAAAGCGGGATATTTTCCCGAAATTGCCGCCAAAGGGGAAATTTACCTGTTGTTGATAGCCGGGCCCCGTGGCCGGTCTGCCAAAAAAATACCCTTTAGCAGAAAAGCCCGGTTTCTTAAATTCGAACTGACGGTATCCCCGGCCATAAAATTCCTTGAAGATCTCATTAGAGCCTCTCAATCCAAAATTCCTGGCCATTTCTTCAAAAATGTGATTGATGTCCGAACCGCTAAATATATCCTGTTCGGAATAATTATTTCTAAAATGGGTATAGGCCGAGGACCCGAATTGATTTTTCAGGGTATCATATTCGCGTTTTTTTGCCGGATTTGAGAGAACGGCATAAGCTTCATTGACCTTTTTCATTTCTTCGACTGCACCGGCGTTTTCTTTGTTGCGATCCGGATGAAACTTAAATGCCAGCTTCCGATAGGTCTCCTTGATCTGCTTTGCCGTGGCGTTTTTATCCACTCCTAAAACTTGATAGTAATCCTCTTGCACCATTGTTGTATTTTTCCTTGTGTTTCCGGAAAGTTATGGGCTTCCTGTAACCCCAATTTCAGTATTAAGAGACAGTATAATATTAAGGACAACCTGCTGTAAGTCAACGTTAAACGCGGGTGAGTTTGTTGCCGACTGTCAGGTCTAATCTGGTTTTGGGTGCCAGGAATTCGGCCTCTCTGAGCTGTAGGCTCTACGAACCTGAAGCCATAGGGGCATATAGGGGTCTGCGCCCCGGCGGGAATGCGGAAAATAAGAAAGAGCGCAGGGCGTATAGGGCGTATGCATGCGATCTAATCCGATTCTTTTCGTCCTCATTCTCGTGCGCGTCCTATTGAATCAGAATTTTATAGGGAACGACGAAGGCGGTAGCTGCCGTGCCGTCGTGTCGGGACGTAGATATAATAAAGCATTAAGTACTACCCAGGCGGAAACTCAAAGAGCGAAGGCGACTCATCTGACCTCTGTCATCTGTTTTCTGTACTCTGAAACCTCAGGAGGTCGAGATGGAGATCCAAACATATGCATGGGAACCTCGGATCAGAGATGACCGTATTTAGCAAATCCGGAGAGCACCAACCAGGCTTTGGCATCAAACTTCAATGCCGGATTCTCACACAGCCGGGATGCCTGGGCTGGGGAGATGAGTTCAACTTCGATGAATTCAGACCCGGTATTGCGGGCAGTGGAGGGATTGCCGTCGCATTCAACATACACCATGGCCACAGATTCATCGCTCATGCCGGCAGAGGAATATACTGCGGGACCAATCGCGGTAAACCGGGTGACGTCCAATCCTGTTTCCTCTTTAAGCTCACGACGGGAGGCCTGCTCAATGGTTTCCCCTGCATCTATCAGACCCGCCGGGAAGCCATATTCAAAATCGGCCAGCGGTATCCTGTATTCTCTGGTGATGACGATTTTATTTTCGGTGGAGTGAAAGGGAACAATCACCACGGCATCAGGCACCGCAAATTTCTTAGTGATGCATTTGGGCTCTTCTGCACGGGAGGCGACCTGCCAAGATTTGTTGCGACCGTTTTTATCGACATATGCAACTTCAAACAGGTTCAGCCATTTTAAATCCGTGAGTTTCTGCGCGCTTGTAATTTTCACCGTTAAGTCCTTTATGTTCTGTATTTTTCAATATAATATATTTTATGCCACCGAACTGGTTCATTCGCTAAATTCCTGACCCGGATAAACCGGAAAAAATATTCGGTTCCTTGTCGGTTGGAGACGGAGCTTCTCCATTCCTAAATGCCTATCGAAAGTGACGATAATTGTCAGTATGCATCCTGCGCAAGCCGCAAATTAGCGCTTTTGATCGGCGAAGGGTTAAAGTATATCATTGTTTTTGCCGATATCATTCTTAATTTACTTTGTCCTAACCCGGATAAACCGGAAAAAATTGCCACAAAGGCACCAAGACACAAACAATAATGGAAAACGAAAATGAATGCAAAAACGGTTTGAATTCCGGCTCTTGTGAGTCTCCCTGCAGGGAAAAACGCCGTGGAATTGATCGCAGGACAAATAAAAAAGCGCGATTAAAGTATTTGTTGTTCAATGGCCGCAGAGAGAATTCTCGACGTGACGAAGACAAGGGCAAGGTGTTTATTTTCGACCGTTACAACCAGAAATTTTTTTTGGCCATCACCACTATCCTGATACTGAGTCTTTTGGACGCGGGGTTAACTCTGGTTGTAATTCAAAGGGGCGCCAGAGAGCTTAATCCGGTGATGGCATATTTTCTTGAACACGGAATCACGGCCTTCATCGTTGCCAAGTACGTTTTAACCAGCATCGGGGTACTCATTCTGTTGATTTTTAAAAATGTTTTTCTCACCCAAATAAAAATATATACCCATTCCCTTTTTCCCTGTGTGATCTTTGTTTTCGCTACCGTAATTGCCTGGGAACTCTTTCTTATTTTTTCTACACCCTGAGATGACCATCTTTTGGGCCCGCAATCAGCATTTTTATCAATGTGGAAGACCTAGCCCGGACGAGCCGGAAACAACAAATTACAAGCACCACCTGATCTTAAAATTGGGCCAAATAAATTCCAAATTATAATATACAAATCTCAAATAAGATCAAAAGCCAAGTGTTTGGAATTTTGAATTTTAGTCATTGTGATTTGTTTGGAATTTGGTATTTGTTATTTGAAATTTTTTAATTGCTGAAACCTGAACACCGAAACCTGAAACCCTGCGTTCCTTATAACATGTTGTCAAAAAAAATGCCCCTAAGGGCCTAAATACCCACCTTTTCCCAATGGATGGACCTTATCTCCTTTGAATCGTGGTGATAGATCGTGACTTTTTGGGTGCTGAACCAATCCGGCAATACATGGAGTTCTTTGGCATCACGGTTTCGGTAAAGATATTGCTGGTGAAAATGACCCATGAAAATAACATTGACGCCCTCGGCAAATCTGGCCTGCGCAAAATCTTCAATTTCCGCTTTAGGGAGCTGCAAACGGAACCTGGCGTTCGTTTTTTTTGATCCTTGCTTAATTGATTTTGTGATTTTCGGGCCGAAAGGTAAGCGGCAAATGATGAATTTTGATATTTTGTTTTTAGCCATTCTCCTGAAGGCCAGATAATTTTTATCTTTGCGATTGATTTGGTCGCCGTGCACAAAAAGAACTCCTGTGGCATCCCGCCGCCAGGCATCCATAGAACACCAGGTAAAATCCGATTCTCTTTCATTTGCCAGGTAATACTCATGGTTGCCTTCGATATAGCCGATGGTGCGACGGCTTTTCTGTTTACGGCACCAGGCGATAAAATCCCGATGGATTTCCTCCTCATAGCGGGGCAGTGCTACCCACAGATCAAAAATATCACCCAGAAAGATCAGATCCTGGTTATTTCTCTCGAGGAATTCAAGCATCTTAAAAAAAATTGCATGATTTCCTTCAGCTTTGCTAATGTGGGCATCCGTGATGATGATCATTTCACTATCCGTGCGTTAAAACATATTTGACTTGGCCGGGATAGGCGTTATTATATTAAAGTTTTATCCGGTAGTACAATCAGAAAATAATCAAAAGGAGTTCTGGATGCCGATTTACGAGTACCAATGCAAAGCCTGCTGTCACTGTTTTGAAGAACTGACCCTGTCCGCCAATGACCCACCTCCGAAATGTCCCGAATGCGAATGTGCGGACGTGGAGAAGCTGATGTCGGCAGGCTGTTTCAGGCCCGCGGGGATAGCTACCGGATCGGGTGGCTTTACCGCACCCTCCTGCAAGCCGTCCGGCTGAGGGATTTGACCGTATTCCTTAGGTTAAGGAATAGAAACACCACAGTTCGAAATTTTAGCTCATTTTCTCAATTAAAGCTCTATACTGTCCCCGGGCTTCATCACCGTCACTTTGGCTGCTGTCTCTTTTTCGACTCGTATTGCCCAGGCTTGGGGATCCTGCTTGATCACCTCAAAGGTGTCGTAATGGATGGGAACCACCTGCCCGGGTTCGATGAGTTTTACGGCGCGCAGAGCGTCATCGGGCCCCATGGTGAAGTTATCCCCAATGGGTAATATTGCCAGATCGATGCCTTCCTCCCCGATGAGTTTCATGTCATAAAACAGCCCGGTGTCGCAGGCGTGATAAATCTTTTTGTCATCGATGTAAAACAGGAAACCACAAGGGTTGCCGCCATAAGAGCCGTCCGGCAGCGCCGATCCATGCTGGGCGATGGTCAATTTGACCCGTCCCCATGGGTAGTCAAATCCGCCTCCGATATGCTGGGGGTGAACGTTATCCACACCCTGGGCTGTTATCCAGTTTTGTATTTCAAAGTTTGAGATCACCATGGCTCCGGTTCGTTTGGCAATCGCTACGCTGTCGCCCACATGATCGCCATGGCCGTGGGATACTAAAATGTAATCGGTTTGAACCTCATCGGCTTTCACCGGCGAGAGGGGGTTACCGGTAATAAACGGATCTACCAGCAACCTGGCCTTATCGGTTTCAATCAAAAAACTGGCGTGACTGTACCATGTAACTTTCAGTGACATTTGAGACCTCCTTTACTACCTTAATTGTTATTCTTGTGCATTTTGTGGTGAAAAAAATAGTATTGGGATATTTTCGCTATCCTCAAATGATTGAATTTCGATTAAAACCCGTATAACACAATAATCCAATGCCGAAAAGTATTTAGGTAACCCTAACCCGGATAAACCGGAAAAATGGCCACCAAGGCACAAAGACACAAAGCAAAACTGTTTGTAAAAATTAATCTTTGTGCTTTGGTGTCTTGGTGGCGAAAATGTTTTGGCACAAAAAGCAAAGAAATGACTTTTGAGGATCTAACCATTGGGGGTAAGCTTATTCAGCCGAAGTATCGGGTAGCTCTTTGACCAGATAAATAGCCGGCAGGCTGAGGATCGTTACCGCGCCTTTCACTATAACATTGGCATAAAAGATGGACCAGACCACGTTATGCGGCAGTACAAATCCGAAAGCGACCCAACAGAAAATCAGGCTGTCAACGGGAATGCTGACGGCATTGCTGGAAAGAACGCGCAGCCACTGGTACCTTTTGGTGATGCGGCTTTGCCATAGATGGTAAATTTCGGTGTCGAGGAGTTCGCTGAAGACTTCGGCAATAATGCTCGCGATAACAATTCGCCACACCGGCCCCAGGATAGCGGAAAATTCATTCCCCAAATCCCAGGACGGATCCTGGGGCAGCCAGGCGGTGAAATGGAAAAATAACGCCATGAAAAGATTAAGGGCCGCCGCCAGAATAATCACGGTTCGGGCGGCGGTCTTCCCGAGGCGCTTGTGGATCAGGTCCCGGATGGTAAATGTCAGAGGATAGATGAAAGTGCCGGCATCCATACTGAAGCCGGCAATAAGAGTAATTTTCAGGCTGGCAATATCAGACAGCAGTTGAGCAGCAACATAGATTGAAATGACAACAATTCCAGCAGTCGGAATCGGAGCGAGATGTTTCTGATCGGAGGCCACAACCATTTATAAACTTATATAAATTTTTCTAATTTTGCATCCTTTTTCAGCTTATCAACATACTGAACAGCTTCTTTTTCAATTTTTTCCTGTTTCAGGCGCTGGATGATTTTGTCTTTGACATCTGCATAGGCCAGGGTTTGTTCGGGCTTATTATCATAAACCTTAATTAGATGGTACCCGAAGCGGGTTTCAACAACATCACTGACTTCATTGGGTTTCAAAGCCAGTGCGGCCTCTTCGAAAGGCTTGACCATCTGACCGTGTCTAAAATAACCCAAATCACCGCCTTTGGCACTGCTGGGCCCTTCGGAGTACTCTTTGGCCAGTGCGGCAAAATCCCCCCCGTCTTTCAATTTTTGCTGAACTTCTTCGATTCTTTGTCGTGCTTCAGCTTTTTTGGTTTCATCGGCCTTGGCGTCGACTTTGATTAAAATGTGACTGGCCTTTATCTGCTCGGGCTGCTTAAACCTTTGTGGATTTTTGTCATAGTACGCTTTGCTTTCCTCGTCGGTTATCACGACTTTGCTGGTGACCTGCTGATCAATCAGTTCCTTGATAGAAAGCCCACGTTTGATCTGTGCTTTAACTTCATTTTCGGAGAGGTTCATCTTGCTTAAGGCATTTTTATATTCGGTTTCATTGGGGAAATCGCTTTTTAATGGCCGCCAGCTGATCGTCAATGGTCTGGTCGGTGATTTGAATCCCGTCCTTCTGGCTTTGCTGGTAGAGAACTTCACGTTCAATAAGGCTGTCCAGAATATCATTTTTCAGTGCGGCTAATTGATCGTCGGTCACCTGGCCTCCCTGCCGGGAAACCCGGTCGATCTGAATATTTAATTCCTTGGTGTATTGTTCCATGGAAATGGCGACTCCATTTACCAGGGCGGCATTTTTTTCTGAAGACTGTTTTTCCTGTGCCATGGCCGGGAGAAAAACCAGGATCAATGCAAAAACGGCAGCAAATTGGCAGAGTCTCTTTGTGCTTGTAAACTTCATGTTAGTGAATCCTTTCAAGATCGAGGTAAAAAAAAAGACTCCATAGAGTCCATCCCCAATTAGGAGCTTCGCCCTGATTGGAATGTTGGAATTCTGGAATATTGGAATCATGGGTTCTGGGATCGTGGAATAGTGGGTTTAGAGAATCAAAACGAATATAAATGTATTGACTTTCTTATAATAGTGGCATGTTTTCTGGGACGAAATCAGAAAATGGATGTCTGATGGGCATCATCATAAAATGTAGATACAACATTTTTTATAGAATAGACCTTTTTCCGCTTTTCATACCCAGTCTTCCAAAATTCCACTATTCCATCATTCCATGCGGCTTGCCAAGAGAATGGCCACAAAAAGCACTGTGATTCCAATAAACTGTAGAAATTCCGGCACATTAGAATACTGCACCGTATGAACCGGACGGAGTCCGTAATCAGTTTAAATCCATATTTTTTTTTGTATCGGGTAACTGTTTGTCTAATTCTAACACAGAAAATTTTAATTTCAATGGGGAATTTTCAAGGAGATGTCATGCCGGCTTTTCTTGACAGCAGGTTCCATCCAGCATCAATAATTAATTGCAACCTAAAACATGGAAAAATAGCCCTTGGCCTTTCCATGTTTTGCTTCTATTGGTTAATACCATGGAAAATAAGCCCAAATTCAAACCAAATCCGAAAATTGCGGCTCATGGATCAGGTCCGCCAAGTTCTGAGATACCATCACTATTCGTATCGGGATGACTGGAAAAAATCCTCCTCAATCCTCAACAAACTCACCGTTTTCGATTTGTCTGGATTTCAGATTTTTGCCGCTGTCAAACTGCATTTTTACGCGGATTCGGTTTTTGCAGCCAACCCCGAAAATTTCTTTTTGCAAAGAATAGGTTACACTGCCGTTTTCTTCGAAATTTTGCATCAGTTCCCAGGATTTATTGATAAAAAGGCGAAATTGTTCCTGACATTCGCTGCAGCGCACATTTAAGAAAAAGCCGTCTGATGTGGATTTGGAAGTGTCTTTTCTAAAAATTTTGTCGGCCAGTTTTTTAAACATCGATAAGCCCCCACTGGAAAAAAAATTGAACAGCTGTCTGGCAGGATTCTTGATCCGTTTTCCTACTAGGTCACGAATCTAATTTAATGTATCTGAATTTCTATGATTTATTGGAATCACAGTATTTTTTATAGCCATTTTCTTGTTGAGCCCTATGGAATGATGGAATAGTGGAATGTTGGAATATTGGGCATGAAAAGCGGAAAACGAACTATCCTACAAGAAATGTTGAAGCTACTTTTTTTGATGATGCTCAAAGGCATCTATTCTCTGGTTTTTTCCGCTAAAATACGCCATCAAAACAAGAAAATCAATGAAATAATATGGGTTTGGAATACTGGTTTCTTTGAACCCATCATTCCAAGATTCCAAGATTCCATTATTCCAATTGTGAGCGAAGCGAACTAACTTGTTGTCAAGAATGAGGTCATGAACGGCCGGATTTAAAAAAAACGAATTTTTTGTAATGAATCTTTTGCTTTAGTCGACATACGGGTACCAAAACCACACAAAACAGGCGGCCGGTATGTTAAAGCGGAATTGTGGATTCTTAAGCTCACGCTCAACGGATCATTATGAATTCGAATCACCAATCCGGATTGTCCGAATACAGCCATTGGGGTTGAATTTGACAAAACCGCAAGGGGCTTCGCCCCAATTGGAATGATGGAATTCTGGAATATTGGAATCATGGGTTCTGGGATAATGCAATGTTGGACTAATGGTCCCGCCAGGCGGGATTGACGATAAAATTAAAGTGGTTAATATGCTTTTGAAAACCAATATTCCATCGTTCCAGAATTCCATTATTCCATTTCCGGGGTAAATTCGGAAACCCCCCAAAACCCCTATGTTCTCAGTAGGTTGTAGAAATTCCGAGACGTTCAATTGTTCCTACTCTCACCGAAAGACTCAGGAGAAGAGGCCATGTCATTAAAAGAGCTGTTTCGTTTTCCGGCATCCAGGCTGTCTCGACGCATTGCATTTTGGGTTTTTATCAGCGTTATCTTAATTGAAACGCTGATTTTTATCCCTTCCTATAAACAACGGGAAAAAGAACTCCTGTCCCAGATGAAAGAAATTTCTATCGCTCGCGTCGATGTTATCATGCGGATTGTGGCCGCGGATGCTCCGGATGAAGAAATCTTTAAATCCATCAAAAAGCTTCATGACGGCAAAGTTGTGGTCGGAGGAGCCCTGTACAGGTCTAATGGAAAAAAAATCGGTGCTTTTGGTGAAATGCCTGAGTTGATGGTTGCCAATGTCAAACCCGCCGGGATGACATTCCTGTTGAACCGGGACGGATCCCGTTACGATATTGCCTGTTCGCCGGTGGAGTTGCAAAGAGACTACCGGCTAATCCTACGCCATGATTCATCCTCTGTAAATGATCGTCTGGTTGCTTTTTTTTTACGAATTGCCGGGCTGGTGGTGATCATTTCGCTCGTTGTTACGGTGGGCACCTGGCTCACTTTGCGATGGATCGTGGTTAATCCTATCCTGGATTTGAGACATGATCTCATTCGAGCCGGTGAATCATTGAGCAAAGATAATCAAACACCTGAATTTTATTCGGCCAAGGCTCAACGCAACGATGAGTTGGGTGAAGTGATCGGTGCATTTCGTCAGATGTACCAGCAAATATCGGATGCAATTAACGAACGAAAAAAAGCAGAGGAGGCACAGCTGGAAAGTTTTCAGCAGGTTGAAGCCTACTCCCAGGTGCTCAACAACGAGCTGGAAAAAGGCCGGAGCATGCAGATTAATTTTTTACCCAATAAATTGCTGCAGTTGCCGGGCTGGGAAACCGCCGCGTTTTTCAAGCCGGCCCGCCAGGTCGCCGGTGATTTCTATGATATCTTCCAGCTTCCCGGGGGCAGCATCGGCTTTGTGGTCGCCGACGTGTGTGACAAAGGTGTGGGGGCGGCGCTGTTTATGGCACTATTTCGCAGCCTGATCCGCGTGTTTTCGGGTCAAACTGCCTTGGACGGATTGCCGCTTACCTGCAGTGAAACCCTCCTTGATGAGCCTGCCCGGTTTGCGGACGGCTCATCTTTGGATCCGACCCACATCACAGCCCTGAAAGCCGTTAAACTCACCAACGACTACATAGCTTTAAATCACGGTGATCTTGCCATGTTCGCCACTTTGTTTTTCGGGATACTGGATCCGGATTCCGGCTTGCTGAGTTATATCAACGGGGGCCATGAGCCGTTATTTATTGTGGGACCCGGTGGAGGTGTAAAAGAGCATCTTTCGTTTACGGGGCCGGCGGTGGGCATCGAGACGGAAATCGATTTTAAGATTCAGCAGACTCATATGGAGTCAGGAGACATCCTGTTGGGATACACCGATGGCGTGACAGAGGCCGTTACATCAGACGGTGCGTTTTTCACCATGGAGCGTTTGGTATCGATATTAGAAACCCCGGCAGCCACAGTCACCGAGTTGCTTGATCGAATTGCAAGCAGCCTTCAGGAGCACGTTGGTGGGGCCGACCAGTTTGACGATATCACCCTGTTGGCTATCAGAAGGATTCCCTGAATTTTGAACCAGTGAAAATTATGAACAACTGGATACCATTTACTGAAGGAGAATACCTGGTGGAGCAGGCTTTGCTCGTTTCCGGTGAAGACCGTGCAGTTTCTGTTGAAGATGTCATAGTCGAAGTTTATTCCGACCAGCGAGGGCAGAGGTATTTAAGGGGACGGGGACGTGTTCGCAACATCCTGATGGTCGAACTGCTTGAAGACAGTGACGATCTGGATCTGCTTCTGGATTTTGGAGAGGAATTCAAATTTCTTCTCAAGGTACCGAACCTTCAAGTCGGCAAGGTGTTTTCGCCAGATGTCAAATCAGCGCTGAAGTTTACCCCTCAAATTCCCTGGCATCAAATTCAGCAAACCGAATTCGAAGGTATATTGTCCAGGCTGCATATTCTTTCTGATTGAATCAACCCTAATGTTGGATAAACAACATGGAAAAGATTAGCAAATGGTCCGCTACCTTACTTGATATTCCTAATAAATTGTCCCAAAAACCTGATTTAACGGATTGCCGGCGTTTTTTCAGATAAGCTTATAACGATTTTAGAATCTGATTCTTGGCCCTGCTATATTCTTCGGAGGTAATCAGGTCTTTTTCATACATCCGGGCAAGTTCAGTCAGCTCCCGGATACGTTCGGATTCAGGGTCTTCCAATTGCAATTTTGCCCCAGACGGGAGATTTCCAATAGCTTTCAGGTCATCGGGCTGGCCGAATTTAAGAGACGCCAGCCCCCCGAGAAAACTGACCTCAAAACTCCTGCCCTGAAAAAGGGAAGAATTTTCAATGTCATGAAACATTTTTTTTCCTTTAGATTTGATGCGCCAGTATATAAAAAGACCTGACAGCATGAAAAGACCTGTTGCTCCCAGAAAGACCCATAATATATTTTGCGTGACACCCCGAAAGAAAATGACCATTAACACCAAACCGACAATGATTAGAAGGTGAAGAAACAAAATAATATGGGTCATTATTATAGCTTTAAACAGATTATCACCTTGATTTTTGTTTTTGTTCACCATGGTCTTTCCTGCATTTGAAACTACAGACCTCGATTGATCATACGGGTGTCATACGCAACGGTAAGGTCAAATTCAGGCAAGTCAACAAGCCTTACAGCCATCCGGCGTATGGCAGGAGGGTCAGTGGGGTTGAAACAAGTTCGTTCGCTTCGCTCACAATTAGCTACCATTCACTGGAGAGCTTTCGTGCTACCGTGCTCCAATTCGTGTGTATTTTCGCTACTGCGTCTATGGCAATATCCAGGTGGGTTTCCATTGTTTGTCTTATGTATTCGTGCTCCCTGAGCGACATTCAATTTTCCTTCTAAAAGCCCATCACATCAATGGCTTGTTGCAGTCTACGGTCATCAATGGCTTGTTGCCGGCTGCGGCTGTCAAGGGAAAAATCTTCTGCCGGCATTTGCGGAAATAGATCCCGTTGCGCCTGGTTAACCTTTCTCGTAAGTGGAGTGTAATAAAAAGCCAATTTCATTTTACCTTCTTTTTCATATAGCTTTAGCTTTATCCTGGTATCCATTTTTTTCCAAGACAAAATTGTCTGCCGATTTTGTGTCTTCAGTATGGTCTGCGGCGATCCGAATTTTTGGGTAAGATGGTTTTTGGCGCGGTCAAAAAACCCAATCGATTCTACCGCGACATATGCAGCAAAGAATTTATCTTTGAAAAAGCCAAAAATAACATTGGCTGTATCGACGCCGAATATGGTGTAAGATTTTTGCGGGTTCCCATAATAACTGACATCTCCCTTCTGGGAAACTTTACTAAATCCTGTCAACTCTGAGATATGGGTCCCCCAGTTTGTTCCCAGAAAACCTTCTTGCAAATCAGCCCCATGTAAAACACCGGTGCTGATAAACATGAAGACCAAACCATAAATAATCTGCTTTAATCTTTCCATTGCATTTTCCTGGATTGAGCAATGACGCAACCCGAATGTTGTACCCCAATTGAGTCAAACTCAATTGAGGAGGTATTTGGTATTAGATTAGGTATTAGGTATTTGGTATCACCAGTACCCAATACCCAGTAACACCTAATTGAGTATCGCTCAATTAGGGTCAATTGGGATGATACTTAAGCTTTAGTTCTCTGAGTTTTGTTAAATACTCTTTTTGATGGACAAAACCAGTTTGATTTTCGATTTCCATCAATGAAGACCCTATATAAGGCCTGATATCGATACCTTTTGAATTGAGCTCTTCATCGTTGGCTTTGTCCAGCATAAGGACACAGTAATATGTCGTTAAGGTTCTTACCTTTGGATCCCTTCTCAATAAATAACTTCTTCCTCCCAAGGTATTCAAAATATAGCCAGCGTATTCATACATGTTCCGCATTGAAGGACGGCCTTGTATGGTGGATTGTCCCTCGTCGTCCATGGTAAACCACAGATAAAAGGTTCTCATGACCGATTCAATTACTTCAGATTCGTTTTGCAGCAATTGTTTGATGAGAAGCACTCTTTCTTTACCCATGACCCGATAGAAATGGGCCACATTGCGAACGATATTATAAAGCGAGGATATTTCACCGGTGATTATCGGTAGTTTTGATGATAATTTTTTGATGGCAATTTGATACTGGTGATAGGTCCCCTCTTTAAATCTGTACGATTGAACATATTCCTGATCATCCATATAGCTGAAAAATGCCATAATATGGCCTTCAACCTCAGCAAAGCTTGGCTGCTTTTTTCCCTCAGAGAGTTTCCCTGTTAATTGCTGAGCTACTTTTTTATCTTCCTGTTGTGGCTCTCCGAAAACCGATGCCAACTTATCTTGCGAAACGGCTTGCCCTTTGACAACCGCCAGCTCTTGCTTGAGAGTGGCGATCTCCTGCTCCATTTGATCCGTTTTGTCCCGCCAGCTCTTCCTCTCCTGCTTGACCGTTGTTTCAAGTTTGCTCGCATGCCAGCCGGCAAACTTGCTGTAAATGAAAAAGGCGCTCACTACAATCACTACTATGGCAACGATTATTTTAGCCGATCTATCCATACTAAATTGATGTGCCTCCATATTTTATAGCGTATCAATAGATTCATTTTGCTGGTGTTGGAAAAAATGAGTGTTTTGATATAACCCTGAGCGATTATAATAAATCAGAAATGACCTTAAAAGGCAATAGTGAATGAGGAAGGGGCAAATTTTAATACATCGTTTCAACCCCGCGAGCGGGATCTCCGCTACGCTACGACCGGCTAAGCTCGGCCGTGTCAGGCTAATTTCGGCGGCGTTTGCGGGGCTCCTTCCAGCGGTGTTTTCCCATTTCTTCCACATAGTTAACTGCCTGCAGCACAGCGTTAAGGCTGAATGAGGGTATTTCCTGATTCGCTCCTATATAATTGGACAGATATTTTTCCGAGCACGCTCGCAACCCTTTGCGCTTGCAGACCAGATATGCAACACATCCGGCCTCAATTTCTTCACCGCTGATATTTAAATTCTCTCTTTCCGGCCACCATGCATAACGGTCAATTCCCAGATGGCCACAAAAGATGTGTCCAAGCTCATGGGCGAGGGATGAATACTTTTCTTCCAGGCTATGCGTCTTATTCAGATGGATTAAATAGCTGGTATCTTTTTGAATGTATAACAATAAACCGTTAAAGGCCGAATAATTCGGAAAGCGGACGATAAAGTTCAGAAGTTCCATGAAATTGCGGCTGTTCCACAACCGGGTGCTGGCTGTAAACACTTCGTCTACCGGGTTGAGTGCAGCTTCAAAATCGGCGAATTTTTTATCCTGCAGACAGTTTAGGGTATCCAGCGGACTGTTCGGGAATAGGCTCAACTGCTCGGTCATTATGCTGCTTCTCCATTATTCCATTTCCGGGGCAAATCCAGAATCCAAAAAACTACTATATTATCAGCAGGTTGTAGAAATTATGATACATATTGCTTTCACAAGGACTGCGTATGGTGATTTTTCGAACCATCGCTTTTTCTCAAATCGGCTTTGTTCTTTTTTTAACAAATAAAATAGAAAGAATTCCTTAATTCGACAGTTGTCATGCTGGAGTTTCTTTTTCGATTAGACTGGCCGTTTTTTTGGCCAGCGGCGGCGCTGACACCTTTCGGTCAGAGATCGGTATATTTAACCGCAATGCCTTTAGCCTTTTCAACCGGATATTTTTTTTCATTGATCCGCATTTTATCTTCGGCCGCCTGGACAGGGTCGATCCCCAGGCGGTCGGCAAGCCGGATTAGATAGATCATGACATCCCCGATTTCTTCTTTTATTCTTTCAATTTTGTCAGAGGACAGCAAATTGCTTTCTTCCGGCGTCAACCACTGAAAGTGTTCCACAACTTCCGCCACCTCAACACTTAACGCCATGGCAAGGTTTTTGGGTGAGTGGAATTGATCCCAGTCTCTTCTTTGAGCAAAGGCTCGAATGTTGATCATAAGTTCTTTCAATAGATTACCCCGCAGTCCGAGCAATAAAAGCCCCTGTTATATCCCAGTTTTATTACCACCTAATATGATCGGTTCCAGGTTCAGGGTTCTGGGTTAAGAGGTTGTAACCCACTGACATTGCTTATGTTTCAACACGATGCCCGGATAGGCCACTTTCACCCATTGGGTGTAACAGCCTCGTCGCCCGTATGGATACGAAATCCCTTTAGGATGCCCCGCTTAGGGCTCTTCAACCGGGAACTCTGAACGCTGAACCGCCCAACCCAGGTCCCATCTACTTCATTTTTTCAAAAAAATGGGCAGTGTGATTTTTATACTGTTGCGCCACTTCTTTGTTGTAGACGACAAACATATCCGCGTCCATAGCGGTAATGTGTCTGTTCGGCCGGCTGAAAATCTGAAATGTTCGATTAATGATCTCATCCGCTGAAATGATGTCTTGGTTGTAACCGGTTATATAATGCAGATCGACCCGACGTTCAGATTTGCCCCATGCCAGCGTTCTTAAAAAATCTCTGATGTCATCGATTTTTTCCTTCATCACCCGCGCAGGCGTTTTGGAAAAGTCTTGATTAAAGGAATTGAAATAAATATTGGCCGGGAAGATGGGTTGCATCGAAAGCATATTTTCATACGATTCTTCAGCATGCCTATAGGCGGCGGTTTTTATTTTCCGGCCGACAAAGCCGTCTTTTAGATCGGAGGTGTCTATTTTACGGGGGGTACCGAATTTTATGGACAGATTACTCTTTTGTTTGTCACAGTAAAATTCCTTCACTATATTACCCAGATCCTTTAAATAAATATCCCTTTTGCTTTCGCCGGATTCATAAAGCCGGGTTAATTCACCAAAGTGCTCATCTTCCAGGACCCTTTCATAGGCAATGTTTACAGCGACCACATAGACCTCAATGTCAGCCCGCAGGGCGGCCTCGATGTCCATTTGAAATGGAAGATGATGAAAGCCGTCAGTTCTTCCGGTATAACTTCTCCCGGTCTTGGTGCCGTCCTTTTTTAAAAGATCCAGCAAGCCCAGCTTAATGGACGAGTATCCGGGAAATGTGACATACATTTCCTTTTCTTCTACCAGACTGTACCGATAGACGCGGGTTAACGAGATAATTTCTTTTCTGCCGATCACTATTTCGCTGCCGTCGGGTTGTTTGATGTTTAAGGGTTCCCTGAATACCTTAAACGCGCCTCTGGTGGTGAGGTATCGGGCAATACTCATCCGATGGTTTTTAGCAAGGTCTTTAAATTGCTTCATTACATACTGCGGGAGCAGATCGTTGAAAATATCGATATCGTCGATAAACAGATTTGCTCCACCCTCCACGAGCACCTTCATGTTGTTTTCCCTGAACAGAATAGAGAGTAAAATGAAGTCGGCTTCACTGAGGTGGTTTGGTTTGAAGGTAACCGCACAGTCCGGATTTATTTCTTTTAAGCGCTTGATGCCGTCAAGGCCGATGATGCGGGTGTTAAACGTGTTTCCCCGGGCCAGCTGATATATGGCCAGTTCCAGCGGGCTAATTTCCTGCCACTCATGCTGGATGAGATGAAACAGGGATTCCATTTTTTCTATTTGTTGTTTTTTCATGTATTAATATTATCGGGCAGCGGGGCCCTTCGATGAATCATCCCAAATAGGTATTCTGTACCTTTCGTCTTTAAGCCGGATATAAAACCGTCCGTCTTCATCTTCTAAAAGCGGCGCCATTTTCATTAATCCGTGTTCGACAAACTTTATGGTTTCATCGCCCATGCGCATGTACAGGTTGTCATCTTTAATAAACAGATTTTCCGGGTCCAGTACAATCTGCTTTTTGGTGTTCAAAATCAGCGTAACATCGTCTTGCCGGATCACGTCAAAAACGAACAAGGCCTGATCTTCATAGGGGAAGTAAACTTTCTCTCTGTAGTTCCCATTTAGCTGGGAGAGGTAGTAGCCGTCTTGATCCCGTTTGATACAGGAGTGAAAGTAATTGATGATTTTTTTATGCTCGAACTTCCCATGTGCGTTGCGCCAGCAGCCGTTTTTATCGAGCCAGAATACGGCATCCTCTTTAGGAACTATATTTTCTTTGATCTTATTTACCATTCAATTGTCCGAGGTGAACGGTCCGGTTTTATGCCCCCGGGCGGTCGCTGATTCATCCCGGGTTAAGTCAGATTGTGGGGATCCCCCTGATGCCTGTCTGGCGTATTCTGTGACTATCTTGTCTTCCCCCGAAGGGTTGGTGTATTCATCATTGAGTTTCTGGATATAGGCGTTACTGTCATCCAGTACTTTTTCCAGTCTCGCCGCAGTGCTTTTCCCCCAGCCGGCGGGATTGGGCAGGAAGAGACTGCGCCACCAACGGCTGGTTTTGCGAAAGGCACGCTGGTAGTTTGGATGCAGCTCCGGATTTTTTACCTCAAGCAGCAGTTTGTGTATGATCTTATTGGCTGACCATCGCCGAATGCTGAAGTGTGCATAACCGGCGGCAATCAGCAATATTCCAATGGCGCCATATTTTATATAACTGTTTTGGGTTACCGGATCCAAGAATGGCAATTTTAGCGACAGTCCTTCCCAATAACCACCCCAAATGGTTAGTACCATAAAGGCCGCCACCAGTGCGCCCACGATCACCCCTTCCACCCACAGGATTTTGTGGCGCCACTGGTCGATAAAACGAAGCAGGATGGGTACAACATCCTGCTTCATCATATGGGAGGTTTGTTCCAGCATCCCTACAATGCGATAGGCACGCTCAACACTCACCTGCTCGATGCGGTTATAGATAGCGCTGGAGTCGGCTTTGTGCTTGCTCTCAAAACGAGCGCGGACATTTTCATCTTCAAATGGGATTGCAACGTCCTGATTGTAGATGGCGTAGGAAGATCCCGCCGTTAATCCATATTGCGCCAGAGCCCGCTGCCAGGCTGCATAGACCTCCTCCAGGTTGTCCTCATTGGCGGTTACATCGATCTGGTTGAGGATGTACAAAAACTTGTTCGAATCCCGCCGGTTAACCGTGGCTTTGACCAGATGTTGCAGGGTATCGCGCATTGATCCGGTTTCCGGATGCCGGGCATCGAAAAAAACCAGCACCAGATCCGACAATTCGATGATGTGATCCGTAATCCGCAAGGTGGCAGTCCGTTGATCATCGGCATCAAAGCCGGGGGAGTCGATGAGGATTTTGCCACGCAGGGTTTCGCTGGGACAGGTCTTTAATTGTAGATAGGCATCAATATGCTCACCCTGGCCTACGGCCACTTCTTCGATGGCCCGACTGACTTTATACAACGGGAAGCGTGGGTCAGCATCCAGTGCCAGACCCGGCAGCACGCGTTCTTTTTTGTCTCCGGTATAACAAATGACGCTGAATTTGTCATCGACTGCCTGTATGCCGGTTGCCTGTAGATTATACTGAAGAAAATGGTTGATGAAGGTGGATTTCCCGGCTGAATAGATTCCCAGAATCGAAATAAGCGGCCACCAGGGAGTGCTGGTCGCATGGGATTCCTCGCGGTGGAAAAATCCAATCCGGCGGCTGATTCGATCCAGTTCACGAAAGTTCTGTACCACTTCAGAGAGGATCGGATTTTCCTGTTTCAGGTGCTTTTCCAGTTTTCGCAACCGCTGGCTGATCTTGCTTTCCTTAAACATCGTTTGCGCTCCAATTCCTGGGTCAATCGACTGCCATCACGAGAGGCTCATTTTACCCCGGTAAGCTGAGCCTTGTTACCCCTCCACCAAAAAAATGAAATATAATCATTTTTACAAAAATATTAATGGTTTTCAAGCCGTATTTTTAAATAAAAAGGATAAAGCTTGACTTTACATTCTATTTTCGACTACTTTTCGTTTAAAATGAGAACCGAATGCCTGAGGAGAATTGCCTTGTTTTCAACAAATGAAATACTGGATATGGGCATCAAGTTGGAAAAAAACGGTGAGGCGGTCTACCGCGATGCCATCGGAAAGGTTTCGAACCCGGAGCTTATCACATTGCTGGAATGGATGGCTGATGAAGAAGTTAAACACGCCAACTGGTTTGCCGATTTGAAACTTAAATTTGATCAAAAGGGCGTGAATCCGTTTATGGAAAAGATGAGCCGGGAACTTTTTAACGATCTTCTGGGGAGACAAGAATTTTTCCCTCAAAGATGTTGATTTTTCTTCCGTCAGTGAAACTGATGATCTGATTGCTATTTTTATTGAATTTGAAAAAGATTCAGTGCGATTTTATCAGGTGCTTGAACCTTTTATTGAAGATCCCGTTTGTTTAGAGAGTTTAAAAGATATTATTGACGAAGAGAATTGCCATATCAAACGATTGCAGGAATTTATCGGACACGTGGAAGTGTTTACGACAATCAGTGAATAGATTTTTTCCGAGACTACGCTCGGAAAAAGTGTCCCCTGCGGGGCAGCAAGCACGCTGGTAATTTAATATCGCAAATTATAGGTGTCAGGTTTCAGGTGTCAGCACAGTCGCTGGCTGCCGAAGCGGCCAGTTTGATTGATCGAAAAAGAAACTTTGTTCTGATGAAGTTTCATACGAATTTAGCACCTTTGGTGCCTGACACCCGACACCTGACACCTGAAAACTTCATTTTCTTACAACATGTTGTCAAATAAAACCCGATAAGGGCCTACTCGCTTATTGATGACACCGCAACCATTTGTTGTCCGTTATTTCGCTATTCCGGTTCCATATAACCGGGGCCGAAAATATTTCGGCCGATTGAAATCCTTAAACCTTTATCCGGCCATTCACTTTGAGAACCGGGCCAATAAATTCCATCCCAGACCACCCGACCTAAGCCGTTGTCTTTTTTACACTTAAGACAGACGGGAGGCGTATTCCCCTTTTTGAGCGGTTGACCGGAAATATGTTGCAGGGTTCCTGCCGGATCTCCCCCGGCAGACGCCCCACAGAGCAATGCACAACCGCAATCCAATACCTTGTAAGCAACTCCGATCGCTTCGGGGCGCTCAAGCAAGATTTTCCGACAGGCTTTGTTAAAGGGAGAAACTTGAGTGTTTTTAATATCTTCCATAATGTGGCTTATTTAACCTCGATCAAGGTTTAAATATTTTTTAGCACACCCTCTTTTTTGAAGTCAACTATTATGTTTTAAGATACTAAAAAGGTAACTTTCAACTGACAAAAATCGGCAAAACCCGATTTTTTTGGACTGCCGCTTTGGTGCCAGATAAAATATAATCCACTTGAATCATTATGAAAAAAAGGAGGAATGGCCCATGACTACCTGGAAAGAGTATTTACAAGAGAACGCATCCGGCTTTCTTGAAGAGCTCGTTGAGTTTTGCCGTATTCCCAGTATCTCGAGTTTGCCCGAGCATGCAGATGATGTGAAGCGTGCCGCTGCCTGGGTCGCCGATCGGCTGAAAATTGCAGGAATCGAGGACGTTCAAATATTGTCCACTGAAGGTGACGGTCACCCCGTTGTATACGGTCACTGGCTGAATGGGACAGGCAAGTCCACCATCCTGATCTACGGTCATTTCGACACCCAACCGGTCGACCCGCTCGAACTCTGGACCCACGCCCCCTTTGAACCCGCCGTCAAAAATGGGCGCCTTTACGCCCGGGGGGCTTCCGATGATAAAGGCAATATGCTCAGCCCGATTCTTGCGGTCGAAGCCATGCTGAAAACCCGGGGCAGCCTGCCCGTTAATGTTAAATTCTTCTTTGAAGGTCAGGAGGAGATCGGCAGCCCGCAGTTGCCTGAATTTATTTCCACCCACGCTGATATGCTGGCTTGCGACATGGTGCTCAGTGCTGACGGCGGACAGTGGGAAGAGAATCAGCCCGCGTTGATCCTGGGGCGAAGAGGACTTTGCGGTTTGCAGATCGATTTGCGAAGTGCCGACCACGATGTCCATTCCGGCACTTACGGCGGCACATTTCTAAATCCCATTCATGCCCTGGCGGAACTTCTTACCTCGATGCACAGCCCCAGTGGCAAAATCCTGATTGACGGCTTTTATGATGCAGTGATGGTGCTATCTGATTCGGAGCGGGCTCAGATCGCTGAAATTCCTTATGATGAAAATCAATACCGGGATGAACTCGGTGTTGAGCAGTTGTTCGGCGAACCTGGATATTCAACCTATGAACGGGCGTGGGTACGCCCCACGCTGGAGATCAACGGCGTCTGGGGAGGTTTTCAGGGAGAAGGTGTCAAGACCGTCATACCGAGCAGCGCCCATGCCAAGATTACCTGTCGTCTGGTACCGGACCAGGTGCCCGATAAGATAGCAGAATTGATTATCGCCCATGTTGAGCGACATGCACCGTCCGGTTCTATTGCCTCGGTTCAAAAACTCCCCGGCAGCGCCGATCCCTATCTGATTTCCTATGATCATCCGGGCAACCAGGCCGCCCGGGTCGCTCTAAAACAGATTTACGGCAAGGAACCCTACGTCGTGAGGATGGGCGGCACCATTCCGGTTAGCGGAATGTTTTTAAAATTTTTAAATGCCCATATGGTGAATTTTGCCTTTGGCTTAAAAGATGAGAATATTCATGCCCCGGATGAGTTTTTCCGGATCAGCAGTTTTGAACGGGGACAGCAGGCCTATTGCATGATGCTGGAGCAACTCAGCCGGTAAAATCAGCAATTGTCTCCTTTACAAAGGACGCCGGGGCATAGCCGTCGGACTAAGAATATGGGTGGATGGTACATGAGAGAAATATCAAATAACAAAATACAAATCCCAAATAAATTACAAAAAGCAAATTACAAATCTCAAACAAAAGCCAAAAACTAATATCGAAATAGACTTGTTTGGGTCATTTTGTAATTGGAAATTGGAGTTTGTTTGATATTTGGTTATTGAGATTTGTGATTTGCCGTCTAAAAACATCAAAACGTTAACAATATATGCTTAGCCTGACGGCTATGGACGCCGGGGGTATTACCAGTCCGGGGCAACCATTTTTACGCTTTTTTATATTTCCAGTTCTGCTGGTCCATTCGTTTGACAAAATCTACCAGGTAATCCACCAGGAGCTGCTTCATTTTACGGCCTTTTTCTGCCGTACCTTTTTCAGGGGCACCACTGGCACCGAAGTCGGTTAATTCCTGAAAATTCCAGACCAGCTTTACATTAGGATCCATTTCCGGAATCATGCCTTTGGCTCTGCTCATGTCACACAAATCGGGAAAAATTGCCAGCGCGATGGAGGTTTCACCCTCGCCACCATGGCCAAGGCCGTCCCAAACTTCAAACGTATCCGGGGGAAGCAGATTTCCTGCGGTCACCCACCAGGCGTCAAGGACTGCCAGACCCATGTCGGGATACTTTAGTTTGATATCCCGCGCCGCAACTTCTATCGGAGGTATATTCCCATCGTGCCCATTAATGATCAGGACTTTTTTTATACCCCAATAGACCAGTGAATCCAGAACTTCCCTTATAACCTGAGCAAGGGTATCATTGGTCAGGCTGATGCACATGGGTTTGTGGCGGTAATGTAAACTCATACCATACCATAGGGGTGGGACAACCACTGTGTTGTCCAATCGACCGGCAACCTCCAAGGCGATGTCGTATGAAACAAAGGTGTCACAACCGAAGGGGAGATGCTCTCCGTGGCTCTCTGTTGATCCGATGGCCAGAAGGGCCTTGGTAATTTTCGCTTCCTGCAGCGAGTATTGATTGAACTCTTCCAGTTTAATTTTTTTCATATTCGTTAATCCTTCGTGATTTTTTAATAAAAAGCCGCCCCCCGGTCGGGATATCAGGGGGCGGTTTTATTTATAGATGCTGTTATTTCGGAAACCAGACTTCTTCGACCTTGTATTTGCCATCGTGTACACTGATGATGGAAACGCCTTTTACCGGGACACCACTCGGCCGTGAGTAGGTGATCTCTCCGGTGACAGCCTTAAACCCTTTGGTGCCGGCAAGGGCAGCACGCAAAGCTTTGCCGTCGGTGGTACCGGCTCTATTGATGGCATCAGCGATCAGGCCAACGGCATCAAAGCCCAGGGCGGCAAACGCATTTTCAGGCGGACGTCCGTACTCTTGTTCGTAAGCTTTAACGAACGCCACAACTTCGGGACGATTATCTTCCCGGTAAGTGTGGGTGGAAAAATAGACGTCATTTGCCAGCTTATCACCGGGCACGCTGGTGACAAGCTCGGTATCAAAACCGTCGCCGCTGACGATCGGCAGGCTCAATCCGGCTTCGCGAATTTGTTTCACCGTCAACCCGGCCTCATTGGGAATGGCGGAAATAAAGACGGCATCCGCTTTGGGACTGGCGTTCTTCAAGCGGGCGATCTGGGCCGAGAAGTCTTTATCCCCCATCATGAAGAAGTCTTCTAAAATGACGTTGCCCCCTAGTTCTTTAATCCGTTGTATGTAAAATTTGGAAAGCGCCTTGGTGAAATCCATGGAATTGTCGGTCCACACCACCACGTTTTTGACTCCCAGTTTGTTGACCGAGAAGTCGGCAATGGCAAACGACTGATCATCGTCGCCAAAAGGAGTCATGAACATGTAGTCGCCAACCCATTTTGGAAGCATGGGATGGGTGGCACCCGAGGTGACAAAGGGCACACCTTTTTGCTGGAACAACGGGGCGGCGGCCATCACAAAGGTGGTGTCTCCGTAGCCTATGCCGGCCACAACTCCCTTGACCAGCGCTTTTTTAGCGCCGGTGGCGGCGGCTTTTTGATCGGTTTTGGTGTCAATGCCGATGATTTCAATTTTCTTACCCAGCAGGCCCCCTTTTTCATTGATCAGCTTGGCCTGCAGTTTAGCCCCGTTCAGTGCGGGAGCGTCAATGGATGACATGCCGCCCGTCAGATTGTACAGGGCACCTATTTTAATCGTTTCCGCTCCCGTCACCGGCATCACCAGCAGAAGCGATAGCATCACACCTAACAATGATAAACTTAATTTTTTTTGCATAATCGATTTTCTCCTTTCTGTTGTTGAAATATCCCCAAATCATTGGGTGTTCCCGGCGAGCAGCACGCCGGGCTCCCGACTGCCGAACAGGCCTTGCGGCCTGTATATCAAAATCAGAATAAGTATCAGGGCCATCAGAACTTCACCGATCCCGTAAACATTAAAGGCCTCCTCCAGCGGGCTGAAAATTTCCGTGAGCACCGAAAAAATAATTGCAGCGATAAATGAACCGGTAATACTTCCTGATCCGCCCACAACCACCATGACCACAATATTAAACGCCATGATCAACGAAAACGACATCGGGGTAATGGCGGTCACCAGGTGAGCCCAGAGTCCCCCGGCAACACCTGCAAAATAAGCGCCGATAACCAGCGCGGCAACCCGGGTTTTGAAAAGGTTTACGCCCAGGCACTGGGCCGCCATCTCATCTTCACGAACCGACAGCATGCGTCGGCCGTATGAGGAAAATTTTATTTTCCAGCTGACGTAAACGGTCACCACCACCCACGAATACACCCACCAGAGATTGGTCAGGGACGTCAGCCCGTTCAGTCCCAGAGGCCCGCGGGTGACACTTTCCCAGTTGATGATGAGCACCTGAACAATTATCAGAAACCCCATGGTGGCAACTGCCAGATAATGGCCCCGCAAGCGCAGGACCGATACGCCGACCAGCAGCGCCGTCAGCCCGGCGCAAACTCCGCCGATGATCAGGGCCGGAAAGAAAGGCAGTTGCAGATTTGCCAACCACCCGGGCAGTTCCAGAAACATGGATTTGCGTGCAACCGGGAACGTGAGGATCGCCGTCACATATCCCCCGATGGCCATAAATGCCGGGTGTCCGAGAGAAAACATACCGCTGAAACCGTTGGTAATATTCAGGCTGACGGCCAGAATTACATATATTCCAACAAAGTTGATAATAGAAAGAATATATTCATCGATCGTGGTGCGTGCAAGGGCGACCAACGCGATTCCGCAAAAGATAAGGGCCGGAAAAATCAGACGGTTCCGAATCCTGTTCATCAGGTGCGTTCCTCCATCTTCTTACCGAGAAGTCCGTTCGGCATAATCAACAAAATTAAAATGAGGGTGGAAAATACAAAGGCGTCGCGGTAGGCCGAATAGATGGGCGGCAGCAGGCCTACAAACAGCACTTCGGCAAGCCCCAGCACATAGCCGCCGAGGATGGCTCCGGGGATGGACCCCACCCCGCCGATCACGGCAGCCACAAAGGATTTTAATCCGGGTACAAAACCCATCAGAGGATCAATCTGGCCGAACTTGCCACCCCACATCAAGCCGGCAATACCGGCCAGCGCACTGCCCATGGCAAAGGTTGTCATAATCGTGCGGTTTATATTGATACCCATCAGCCGGGCCACATCAATATTTTCCGCAGTGGCGCGCATGGCCATACCCATTCTGGTTTTTTTCACGAGTAACATCAAAGCGAACATCAAGCTGAGGGCGCTCATCATGATGATGAGGTCCACCATGCGAAAGCTGACCCCACTTACATGGATGACCTTCTGCATATAATCCGGAAAAGAAAAATTACGGGGCTGGGCCGTCAGGAATAAAACCCCTAAATTTTGAAGCATGATGGAAACAGCCAGAGACGTGATGAATCCGGTGACCTGAGGGGCACCTCGCATGGGCCGGAATGCTGCTTTCTCGATGAGAATACCAACGACGGCGCCTGCCGCCAGAACCACCAACGCAACCAGGGGAAACGGCGCACCCACCACCTGCATAAGGGCCAGGGTGAGAAACGCCCCGATCATCACAACATCGCCGTGGGCAAAATTAATCAGCCGGATAATACCGTAAATCATTGAAAATCCAATGGCTACCATGGCGTACATGCTGCCCAGGATGAGGCCGTTAACTATTTGCTGCGCAATGTATTCGATGTTCATAAGGATGATTGAAGAATGATTGAATATTGTCGATTGAATATTGAATATTTAAGGTTCGCCTCTCTCCGAGCTGTAAGCTCTTGTAAGCTCTACGAGCTGGAAGCCGGCGGATCAATTTAATAGAAAATGACAGCGCAAAGCGATACAACAAATCCGCAATCCAAAATCTAAAATTATCCCAAAAATTTGATTTAACGGAACAAAAATAGGATGAAAGTTAAGAGCCACGTTATGCGTAATTTTCATCACCCTAAGCGCCCCCTAGATAGGCACTGCGGACTTTCTCATCGCGAGCCAGTTCCCTGCTGGGGCCGGACAGTGTCACCCGACCGGTCTCCAGCACATAAGCCCTGTTCGCTAATTCAAGTGCCATGACGGCGTTTTGTTCCACCAGCAGGATCGTGACACCCTGGGCGTTAATCTCAGTCAGAATTTTAAATAAATTATCAACAATTATGGGTCCCAGGCCTAAAGATGGTTCGTCCAAAATCAGCAATCTGGGGCGACTCATCAGGGCACGGCCCACAGCCAGCATTTCCTGCTCACCTCCGGAAAGACTGCCGGCCGTTTGGCCGGCCCTTTCTCCGAGTATGGGGAATATCCCGCAAACCCGCTTATAATCTACTTGAATTTCCTTTTTATCTTTTCTCAAATAGGCACCCACCAGCAAATTTTCCCTGACGGAAAGTTGAGAAAATATCCCCCTGCCTTCCGGACAATGAGAAATTCCCAGGCTGACAATCTGTTCGGGCGGTATGCGGCTAATGTCGATATCCTCGGTGACTTTTTGGGGCTGAAAAAGAATGCTGCCGGTTTTGGGGCGCAGCAAACCGGAAATTGTGCGCAGCAGGGTCGTTTTTCCGGCACCGTTCGCTCCAATCAAGGCCACGATTTCTCCATGATTAACCTGCAGGCTCACTCCCTGCAGTACATAGGTTTTTCCTCGATAGACGTGGATATCCCTAATCCTTAGCACGTTGCCCCCCCCTTGGATTTGCCGAGATAGGCTTCAATAACCCGGGGATTATTACGAATATCTTCTGGTGAGCCCATGGCCAGCATACGGCCTTGATCTATCACCTGGATTCTTTGGCATATGGCCATTACAAGTTTCATGTCATGCTCTACCAGAAAAATGGTGAGGCCATATTTTTTATGAATTGTGCGGATAATTTTTATAAGCGCTTCGGTTTCATTAAGGTTCAGACCTGCTGCCGGTTCGTCCAAAAGCAAAAGCTTAGGCAACGTCGCCATTGCCCTGGCTATTTCGACTTTACGCTGAATGCCGTACGGCAAATTTTTGGCCGGTTCGTCCTTTACAGCGGTCAGGTCGAGGAGTTCAAGAAATTCGCGAGATTTTCGTTCCATTTCATCTTCAGAGTGTCGATAACCGGAAGTGTGAAACAGCGTTTTCCAGAAACCGCTGCCGATGTGCATATGAAAGGCAACCTTAACATTGTCAATGACGGAAAGTTCGTTAAAGAGTCGGATATTTTGAAAGGTCCGGGCGATTCCCATGACGGCGTTCTGATCGGGCCGCAGGCGGGTGATGTCCTGACCGTCGCAGAAGATGCGGCCATGGGTAGGTTTGAGTACCCCGGAAAGCAGATTAAACACCGTTGTCTTGCCGGCTCCATTAGGGCCGATGAGCCCCACCAGTTCAGCCGGACGGATTTCTACATGGTAATCGGTCAGGGCCACGATTCCGCCGAAACGTTTTTCTAATCCTTCAACTTTCAGCAATACTGCATTGGAACCGGGCACTCTGCTATTCTCCTGTTGAAAGCTTAATTTTATCGATTCTCGGAGGGCTGTCATGAATTCTCAGCAGTGAATTATTGGCAAGCCGGTTCCAGCGGGCCGGATCTAAACGGCTTGACTCAATCGGCTCCGAGCATATGATCACACCTGTGGGCAGGGTATAATAATGAAGCGTATAATAGTCTTCCCATGTCTTATATGCACTGATGACATACAGCTCATCACCGTTGCACAACATACTGTTCACGGCTGTGTAATCCGCCCTCAGGGAAGAAACGGCTGTTGCCAGTGTTTCATATATCTTTTTATTCGTGGAGTGGGTCATTATTGCGGTTAAAAGATAATGAAATAAATATTCGGTGTCGGAATCATCCGAAGTGGGTATCAAAGATGCTTCCCGGGGAAGGGATTCGGCACCGTAGACGGTACCGTTGTGGATAAACGCCCAGCCGTCGTGGAAAAACGGGTGTACATTGGCAAGGGTAACAGGGATGTCGTCACTGGCTTTGCGTAAATGCCCCAGGAAGACATCGGGCACCTCGCCCATTGAGGTGACGGCTTGGCGGTAGCGTTCGGATTCCAAGGCCGAACCCAGCCGGCGGATTACCGGAACCATTGCGGTCTTATCCTTGCTGGATCTGGCCATACCCCATCCATTCTTGTGACCGGGTTCCATGCCCTCAACCGGAGGGATATTGCCGAATTCCGCCTGTCGGCGGAACCCCAGAACAATTTCCTGCCAGAAATCGACCTGACCGTAGATTCCCAGTAATCTACACATAACGTATTCCACTCCTTTTGAACTTGAGATTCTTCTTAATCAATATTACAGCCGGAGTCAATCCGGAATTTATTAACCGTTTTATTAGACCAAAAACTCAACAAATGAGTCAAGTTTCAATATATTGTGGTGAATAAAACAAACAGATACTGGATGCTGTATACTGGATGCTCGATGAAATAAAAAAACTTAACAATATCTTTTTCCAGCATCCAGTATCCAGTATCGCTTCGCCTCAAACAATAACCAACGGCTCAAATAAACTCGTCGGTTTTAAGCGAAGCTTCGCTATTCCTTCACTTATCGGGCAATTTCCCCAAATCATACACTTCGAATTTTGTTCGTTTTTCCAAGAGACTCTCCAGCTTTTCCTCGTTGGCCGCGCGTTCGTCACTCTCCTCCCAGCGGATCCAGTCTTCCACCGTCTGCCATGTGGAGACCACCGTTATGCTGCAGGGGTCATAATGATTGACCCAGGTCTCTCCCGAAATGTAACCCGGAAGATTCATGGCATCATGGCGAAATTTGTTGAGCAGCGCAAAAGCTTTTTCGGCGGTATTGGCTTTGAATTGTCTTTTGATTACAATCTTAATTGCCATAATAACCTCCTTTCCGATTTGATAGAAAATTCATTCAGCGCGATCTCGATTTCTAAATCTTGATAGATAGAACATAATCATCGATTAATTTCTAACAATAAGACGGTGATTTGATCTTTATCGGAGATACTGATAATATGTAAAGAAATCATTAGGCGTTCACGGGTTCAAAGCCCGCCCTGGTGCGACTCGTGGTCTGATTCCAAACCTATGCTGAGTAGGCTTTGACTGTGCTTTTCGAATGTATAGTGCCGATGATCGGTCTGGGCCAGGGGTTCAGGGGTTCAAGGTTGCATTCTCGTCCCTGGACTGCATTTGGGATGCGTATTTACGAGAAAAGCGTCAGCTTCGTCAGGCCTAATCCAAAATTTGGAGCTCAATTGGCAATTATTCGGCAAAATGAGCATTTTTAACGAGGACTTCGGGTCTTTAATGCCTTCTTTGTCCTTAACCCTGAACGTTGAACCCTGAACCTGCGAACGGTTACTAAATTTTGAACCTGCTTATCCGGAGACGGGCTGCTGGATTAGAAAAAATGCTGAAAAACATAACCAAATTAAATATTGTGCGCATCGGAAGCTATATTACCTTCAGCAGTCTTAAAAAAATTGCTGACGGGATTTTAGATTCCTTTCGCGGCATAATCAGGGAAACGAACCTGTCTCATCATGATTCTCCTGTTGTAGAAAGCATTGATGCTCAATTGCTTACGATGATCCTTGACGAAGAATATAGTGGACCTACCCTGGGCATAACCGATGCGGATTTAAAAACGGAAGATGACGATGCGTTTTATAATTCTATTTTAGGCGGCAAGAATCCCAAAAACGATGTGGTCGTTGTATCCACCCATAAACTGACACCGCTGAACATGGATTCGGACAGGGACTACGACCTGTTTATCGACAGGACGCTGAAAGTCTCGTTGCATGAAGTGGGACACAACTTCGGTTTATTGGATCATGCGTCTTACCGGCTGGCCCGTGATGGATTGTTGTGTCCCATGAGCAGAGGCGAATTCAATAAATTCGGCTATCGAGGCTATGTGAAAATAATTGTTGACGGCCGAGGGCGGGTTTTTTGCGATGAATGTACTGATTTCTTGACGGGCGTTTATACCGATAGAATGTCATCGGCCCAGTTTTTAAAAGACGTCCTGATCATATCGGCCAATTGAACCAACCAAAAATCAAAAAATCTACCGTTTTTCACCTCAATATTTCTTCATTCCATCGATCCTTCTGTAATTATCCGCATCCCAGGGGTGTCACTTATGGGAACAGATCTATGACACCCATTATCCGGCACTTGTATTATGCACATTTGTAGTGTAAAAAACGATTTTGTCAAATTACTATGAAGGGAATCAGCAGGTTAAAATGATAACTTTACTGGATTACGGCGCAGGCAATGTCAGAAGCGTCATCAATGCCATCGAAAACCTGGGGGAGACGGTCAAAATTGTTGCCTGCGACCAGGATATCCTGGCGGCTGAAAAGCTTGTTTTTCCCGGAGTGGGTGCTTTCGGAAATATGATGCGTATTCTGCAGGAAAAAAAATACGTCGAGCCCTTAACGACCTATCTGCACTCGAACCGGCCGTTTCTGGGAATATGCCTGGGGTTGCAGGCCCTGTTCGAACACAGCGAGGAGGCCCCGGGTGTCAACGGGCTCGGTATTATCACCGGATCGGTAAAACGTTTTGTCATTGATCTTTCGGTGCCGCACATCGGTTGGAACGGACTCAACTTCAAACAGGGTTCTCGGATTTTTTCCGGGCTTGGCGGTGATGAAAAATTTTACTTTGTCCATTCATACCATGTGGTGGCTGATGATGCCTCGGTTATACTGACGACAACCGACTACGGGTGCGAGTTCGTCAGCAGCATTCAGAAGGGTAATATCATTGCCACCCAGTTTCACCCGGAAAAAAGCGGTCGGGCCGGACTCGTTATTTTGCAGAATTTTCTCAAAGCAACTGCAGGACCGATCTTCCCGGTACGATCAGCAGCAACCACGACACTGGCTAAGCGGATCATTGCCTGCCTGGATGTACGTTCAAACGATCAGGGCAACCTGGTGGTCACCAAGGGCGATCAGTACGATGTAAGGGAGGGCGGAGACGTCCGTAATCTCGGCAAACCGGTTGAACTGGCACAACGATACTATGCGGAAGGTGCGGACGAGATCACTTTTCTCAACATCACGGGTTTCAGGGATTTTCCCCTGGAAGACATGCCGATGATCGAGGTATTGAGACAGACTTCAAAAAATGTCTTTGTCCCACTGACCATCGGTGGCGGGATCCGCGACTACGTGGATAAGGATGGCCGCAAGTACGATGCCCTGGAAGTTGCCGCCGAGTACTTCAGATCCGGGGCGGACAAGGTATCCATTGGAAGTGATGCCGTTCTGATTGCTGAAGCCTATCTTCAAACCGGCCGCCGAACCGGACGAAGCTCCATCGAGGCGATATCCCGCGTTTACGGCAGCCAGGCGGTGGTCGTCTCTGTCGACCCGCGTCGGGTTTATGTAAACTCTGCCGACGAGGTCAAACATGCCGTCATTGAAACCGCCATACCGGGGCCCGGCGGCGAACGATATTGCTGGTATCAGTGTACCATCAAGGGCGGCCGGGAAGGTCGGGACCTGGATGCGGTCACCCTGGCCCAGGTTTGTGAAAAGCTGGGTGCCGGGGAAATTCTGCTCAACTGTATCGATCGGGACGGAACCAACCTGGGATTTGACATCGAACTTATCAATGCCGTTGCAACGGCTGTTTCAATTCCGGTCATTGCTTCCAGCGGTGCCGGCCGGGTTGAGCATTTCCATGAAGTCTTCACCGCCACCGAAGCAGAATCGGCACTGGCAGCCGGTATTTTCCACCGAAGAGAAATTCCCATTGCCGAGGTTAAAAAATATTTAGACGGCAAAGTAGCAGTCAGGCGATGAAAAGCGTTGGGAGCAATAGGGATGGATACACAACCTGTGGAGTGTTGGAGTAACGAGCCTTGAAAAACTGGAAATTCCAAAAAACAAATCTCAAAAAACAAATAAATTCCAATGACTCAAATTCCAAAAACAAAACAATTTTAATGAGTTATCAATTGAATAAGCCTTTTGTACGCGTTGTCGAAACTATCCGTTCCACCTTAGCCTGACGGCTATGCCCTCTGGAGATTATATCAATGCAGCTCCTTGGGGCTGGATTCTTTAGAGGGGGTTGTTGTACCGATGGATGCTTCGTTGATCGTGGTCGCCAAAAAGCCCGAACCCGGCTTCACCAAAACCCGCCTGTGTCCGCCTTTTACACCGCAAGAAGCCGCCCAATTTTATCGCTGCCTGATGCTGGATACGCTGGAGCTGGCCGCCCGGGTTCAGGGCGTCGAGCACTGCGTGGCTTACGCACCCGGTCGGAGCACGTTCCTATTTCCAAAGTCTGGTGCCGGAGGGCTTCAGCCTGATACCACAACAAGGTATCGATCTCGGAGAGCGGCTTGGCAACACCCTGGCCGATCGCTTCCAGCAAGGCTACCGAAAAGTGGTGGTAATGAACAGTGACGGTCCGACCCTGCCCCTGCCCTATTTAGAAGAAGCCTTCCGGCAGTTGCAGAATTATGACGTCTCCCTGGGGATGGGCCATGACGGCGGCTACTATCTTATCGGAATGAAACAGTTGCAGCCGGAATTGTTTGAAAATATCGCCTGGAGCAGTGATCAGGTAATTTCCCAGACCCTTGACACCTGCCGGCGTCTGCAGTTGAAGGTGCATCGGCTGCCGGAGTGGTACGATGTGGATGTGGGCGATGATCTGCAGCAACTGCGTTCCGATCTGGCAAAAAATCCAACAGCGGCCCCCCGTACCGGGGCCTATCTGCGGCGCTGGCGCAATAGCTGATGGGACCCACCGGTGAGTTTGTAGCCAGCCCACACGGTACAGTCTAAGTTCGGCAATTATCAGGTTTTCTCTGACAACATGTGGTAAGGAACGTGAGGATTCAGGTTTCAGCAATCAAAAAATTTCAAATAACAAATCACAAATACCAAATGGTTCGACAAGCTCACCACCCTGAGCCAAGTCGAAGGGCAAATCACAAAGACTTAAATTCAAAATTCCAAACAAAGGGAAACATACGTCTTTCTAAAAAATTCTGTTTCATCCGGCAGGGCATGGGTGACTGTCAAATTTTCCCCCATGTAAAGGTGGGCGGTTTCATCACAGATGCATAACAAATTGAAATCATATTATTTTACATCTTTTTTTCAAACCACTGACCGGTTGACACGGGGTATTATTTTTGCCATAGTCAAACATCTTGGGTCTACCCCAATGTTGCATAAACTACATGGCTAAGAAGCAAGTTCTCAATAAATTATGTTAAGGGGGTATCCATTTCATGGGCCTAAACGATAAATCGTAGGTTGGGTTAAGCCGACGGTCTGCAACCAATCTTGTTGGGTTCGCTAATTTTGTCGCTATTTCAAACTTTTGAGGTGCATGAAGATAGGCGAACCCAACATAAATTGTGCCTACATCCCGCTTAACCCAACCTACTAAATACCGGGGTTATTGAGATGTTACGCGAAGAATAGCTAATAGTCTGTTATTATAACCGATATCATGCTGAACAAATTCTAACCTGATATGGCAGAGTCCACCACTCATAAATCCGATTGGCTGTCACGTATGCTCGGCGCGACCATGGAGGGGCCCCTGCCGCTGCTCCTGCTGCTTTTTGCGTTTGCCGGTGGCATTGTGGCTTTAATGATTACGGCGCGTGAGGAAGAGCCGCAGATCATCGTACCCCTGGCGGATGTACTGGTGGCCGCCCCCGGGCTTAGCGCTCAACAGGTGGAGCGTCAGATCGCCACGCCGCTGGAAAAACTTCTCCATCAAATCGATGGTGTCGAGCATGTCTACTCGATGTCCCGCCCTGACCAATGTGTGGTGACGGTGCGGTTTTTTGTGGGAGAGGACCGGGAAGATTCCCTGATCAAAATCTACAATAAAGTGTTTTCCCAAATCGACCAGATTCCGGCCGCCGTCCGGTCCTGGGTGGTCAAACCCATCGAGGTTGATGATGTCCCCATCGTGGTAGCAGTTTTGTGGAGTGATAATCCCGGGTTGACCGGTGATCACGAACTGCGCCGATTGGCCGAGGAGATCGAACACGACCTGCAGTCGATTAAAGACACCAACAGAATCGAGGTAACGGGGGGTCGTCCCAGACAAATTCGAGTTGAGCTGGATCCGGAAGCTCTGGCGGCACGGCGGACAACACCGCTGGAGGTGGCATGGGCCATTGATATCTCCAATAAACTACTGCCGGCCGGCGACGTCCAGGTTCTGGATCAGAATATCGTGGTTGAGGCCGGAGACTTCATCGACAGCGCCGGGGAACTCCGAAAACTGGTGATCAATGTCGTCGACGGCGTTCCCATATATCTTGATGATGTCGCACGTGTCATCGATGGTCCTGCCGAGCCCGCTAGTTACACCTGGATTGGTTTTGGCCCGGCCTCGGACCTGCAGCAGCAGAATCCCGATATTTACCCGGCCGTGGCCATATCCATCGCCAAAAAAAAAGGTGCCAATGCCGTCTGGGTGGCTGAAGAGGTCGAGGATTATTTTGCAAAGCTTAAACGCGATATTTTTCCGCCGGAAGTCAACTACCGCATCATTCGAAACTACGGCCGGACGGCCGATGACAAGATCAATAATCTCGTTTCCAGTCTTTTGGTGGCGATGCTGACAGTCACGGTTTTTATCGGGATATTTTTGGGCTGGCGTGCTGCCCTGGTGGTGGGTCTGGCAGTTCCAATCTGCTACGGCATCACGTTGGTCCTGGGTTTTTATGCCGGCTACACCATCAACCGGGTGACCCTTTTCGCCCTTATCCTGTCCCTGGGACTGCTGGTCGATGATCCCATCACCGGCGTGGATAACATCGAGCGATATTTGCAGATGGGAAAACACCCGCGACGTCTCAGCGTGATTTTGGCCATGGGGGAAATCAAAGGGGCCTTAATTATGTCCACCATCGCCATCATCGTGGCTTTTGCGCCTTTACGTTTTATCACCGGGATGATGGGACCCTATATGGCGCCGATGGCGTTCAATGTCCCGGTGAGTGTAACCGTCAGCACCGTGGTCGCCTTTCTGGTAACGCCCTGGCTTGCTTACAAATTTCTTAAACCCTCCGGTGGAAATTCCGGGTACGACATCAGGCGCACCGGGTTATACCGGGTTTATGCATGGTTGCTGAAGCCGCTGCTTGACACCCGTCTACGATCGTGGATTTTTTTGGGGATCGTCATGGTGTTGTTTGGTGCCTCCATGGTACTGCCGGCCCTGCGCCTGGTTCCGCTCAAGCTGCTGCCCTACGATAACAAGGATGAGTTCCAGGTGATGATCGATATGCCTGAAAGCACCACTCTTGAGCGAACCCAGGGCGTGGTCAGTGCACTTAGCACTTATTTGAGTACCGTGCCCGAAGTCCGGGATTACACGGCTTTTGTGGGCGTGCCGTCCCCCATGGATTTTAACGGCATGGTGCGGCATTATTACCTGCGGCGGGGCGCCTATTATGCCGATATCCGCGTAACTATTGCCGAGCGTCAGCGCAGATCCCAGCAGTCCCATGCCATGTTGCTTCGCATCCGCCGCAATTTAGAGGCAATCGCTCAAAGCTTCAATGCCCGCATCAAGCTGGTGGAAGTACCGCCGGGCCCCCCGGTGATTTCAACGGTAACCGTGGAGCTCTACGGATCAAAGGCAACTCCTTACCATGCATTGCAGCAAGCGGCCAGGGTGCTGGAACAACGTTTTAAGCAAGAGCCGTTCGTGGTTGATGTCGACACCTCCGTCGAAGATAATCGACCCAAAAAAACATTTGTACCGGACAGAGAAAAAGCGGCCCTGTCCGGGATCGGAACCGAGGATATTGCACAAACCCTTCATTTGGCCAACCGGGGATTGGTCGCGGGGTTTATGCAAATTCCCAGCGAGGTTAATCCATTGCCGGTGGTGTTGCAACTGCCCCTCGACATTCGCAGCTCTCCCCGTGCCCTGTCCACCCTGCACATTAAAGGCAGGCCGGGGATTATGAAGATTCGAGAAAAATCCGGTCTTCGTGACGCACCCCGGCCGATTGTTTCTCTGGCCGAGCTCGGTGAGATGCGATGGTCCGTGCAGGACAAGGCCATCTATCACAAGAATCTTCGACCGGTTGTCTATGTTTTTGCGGAAGTGGCCGGACGATCGCCGGCTGAGATCGTATTGGATGTCAGCAGCGATATGAATACAGACACTGCCAATAGCCGGCCTTTGCCCCTGAAGGGGCGCACCTACTTTAATTCGGGGGGCGGCCTGCCGTGGACGCTGCCCGATGATATAAAGGTGGTGTGGAACGGGGAAGGGGAATGGCAGATTACTTTGCGGGTGTTCCGCGATCTGGGGATTGCTTTTGGCGTTGCGTTGCTGGGCATATTCCTAGTGTTGCGCATTCAAACGGGTCGGTCCGCGACCACCTTCATCATCATGCTGGCCATACCGCTGTCGGTCATCGGCATCATGCCGGGGTTTTGGCTGCTAAACCAGCTCGGTGAGCGGGTGGTGGACGGTTTTTCCAATCCGGTTCTTTTTACAGCCACGGCCATGATCGGGATGATTGCTCTGGCCGGTATCGTGGTTCGTAATTCTCTGATATTGATCGAATTTATTCACATGGCATTGCGTGAAGGCCAAAGTTTACCGGAGGCTTTGCTGCAAGCGGGAGCGGTACGCATGCGTCCCATCTTTCTTACGGCGGGAACCACCTTGCTGGGCAATATGGTGATCACGCTGGATCCGATTTTCAGCGGTCTGGCCTGGGCCATCATTTTCGGGATTGCCGCTTCCACCCTGTTTACGCTGTTTGTGATTCCGGTTCTCTACAGCCTGGTGTACACCAACAAAACGGGGCATGGACTGCCTCCGGGAAGGGATATCCAAGTGTGAAAGCTGCATTGAAAATACTGGGAATTATTTTTGCTCTGGCGCTGCTGGGTGGCGTCATGGCTTACCTGGCAGGGTTCTTTGATGAAAAGATTCCGATAGATTTCAGCCAAGTGGTGCCTGCAGCCGGTACCGGCCGGGCATTTACCGTGAAGGTTACCAAGGAACCCTTAATCGAGCAGGCGGCCGGCACGCTGCGCGCCAAAGTCGAAACAGTGATTTCTCCCCTGATTACCGCCCGGATTTCATCAATTGCGGTATGGGCCGGTGACGAGGTGAAGGCGGGCCAGGTGCTGGTCACACTCGACTCGCGGGAGCTCAAGGCCCGGGTGGATCAGGCCCATCATGCGGTTGTTGCCGCCAGAGCAAGATTGGCGCAGACAAAAAAGGATCTTGCCCGGGTTAAGCGAATTATGCAGGCAGATCCCGGAGCCGTTTCCAAGGCCGAGCGCGACCGAGTACAGACGGCCTTGAGTACCACCCAGGCGGAGCTTATGCGATTAAAGCGCCGGGAAGACGAAGCCGGGACCACCCTGAGCTACAGTAAGTTGGCGGCGCCCATCGCCGGCCGTATCGTCGAACGCCTTGGGGATCCCGGTGATACCGCTATACGGGGGGAACCGCTGCTGCGCTTGTATGATCCCGCCACCCTGCGGCTGGAAGCCAATGTGCGTGAGTCGGTGGCGTCAAAGCTGACAAAAGATCAACACCTCACGGCTGAGATTGATGCGCTTAAAAAGAAGTATTCCGTGGTGGTTGACGAGATTGTTCCCTCCGCAGACCCCGGTTCACGATCGTTTCTGGTCAAAGTCAGCCTGACTGACGGCACCGGCCTGTACCCGGGCATGTTCGGCAGATTGATGATACCCATCGGGAAAATTGAAAAGATTTATATACCGATTGGGGCAGTGACCCAGGTGGGGCAACTCGATTTTGTCATCGTGGACACGGAGCAGGGAGCAGTTCGACGCTATGTGCGTCTGGGTGAATCCGGTCCCGGACGATCGCATTGAGGTCATCAGTGGTTTGACTGCCGGAGAGACAGTCTTGATTTCAGACCTCGTTGAATAGTTTACTTGTTGAATGGTTGATTAAGACCTTAGTGGCCTTTATCTGATAATATGTTGTCAGAGCATTTAACCCACTCGTAGTTGCGACATGCAAATGAACTAAAGTTTAAAGTGAGCTAAAATGAGCTAAAGTTAAGGAATTCTGTCTATTATAAATTGATAGAGCGTAGCGATTCCATAAATCCAAAATCCCTCCGGGGCATAGGCCCCTATGGCCCTTACGGGCCGGAGGCCGCAATCCAAAATCCCAAATTATGACCAATGACTCCATAGGAATAAAAATGGGATGACTTTGTAAAAGCAGATTTAGCATGTTTTCACCATCCCAGCACTATCCCAGTTTTGATGAAAAATAATAATTGATAATGGCACGGCCCATTTCCGTGGATCGCGTGCCGAGGATTTTCCCGTGAACCCCTAAAATACCGATGCATATTCCGCTAGTTCCATCCGGGGCCAAGGCATATGCTGCGAGCCAGTCATATTTAAATCGATCCATTTTATCATTGATGGTGCCGGTTTTGGCCCCCAGTTCAAATTTTTTAAATAATCTTTTCCGGCGCAGCCGGCGAAAGGCCTTTCGGCTGGTCCCGTAACGGACGGCATCCTGCATCAAAGCCTTCAAATCCGCCGCTGTTTGGCTGCTTACCGAAGAATTCAGCACACCGGGGTCGGCGTTATAAACAATGTTGCCCGTATCATCTTGAATTGTTTCCACCAGCCATGGTATCGGCATCTCTCCCCTGTTGACGGCAACGGCTGCAAGCAAAGTGGCATGAAGCGGCGAAATAAGCGTTTTTTTATTAAAACCGGAGGCTATTTCAGCCAGACCGAAATCATCCGTCGGCACCTCGATGGTGCTCATCTCCAACGGAAAATCAAAGGTAATCGGCTTGTTAAAGAGAAATTTTTCGGCATATCCGATAAGGACGTCTTGTCCGAGATCATATATGCCCAACTTTCCGAAAACGGAGTTATTCGATAATGCAAAGGCCTTGCGAAAAGTTGTTTTGGTACTGTACCGTCCCTTGGACGGTTTTAATTGATTTTTGTAAAGCGTGTGTCTGCGACCTCTGAAATATAGCGTTTTATCCAGGGTAAATCCCGCTGACTCCAGCGCTGCAGCTGCCGACACAATTTTAAAGAGGCTGGCAGCCGGATAATCCGCCTTGAGGCTCAGATTACCTGTGCTGCCGTTTGCATCGTGAACGGCCATGGCGATGACGCGGCCGTCATAGGGACTCAGCACTACCACTGCCGACTGTAATGTTCTGGATCGATTCTGCAGCCGGGAGATATAATTTTGAAGCTTAGTATTGATGGTCGTCCTGATAGTATAACGCCCGCCTTCATTTTTATGGACGATCTGATCAGTCAGTGCCAACGGATCTCCGGTGATATCGGTTAGAAAAACGGCAAGATCCTTGCGGGTAAGCTTTAACGGGGTGGCATTGAAATCTTTTTCCGACGGGGACGAATTTTGATCGGCTCGGCTCCAGTGGTCTGAAATTCGGAAACCCGCCAATAAAAAAATAACCAGGACCGTTAAAAGACCGCCTGCAATCGCTAACAGAAACGGCAGTTTTTTCAGATAATATCTTCGTTTGGGGCTTTTTTGGAGTCCTGCCTGATACTTGCGCCATTTGGCAGGATATTTTGTATTATATCTCATCTCGGCTTACGGTGGTCACGATGTTCATTTCTTTTTTTTGTGGGACTATACGGAGTTGACCCATTTGTGTCAAATAAAAAAGAGGGCGAAAAGGCCCCCATCGTTTTCTTTAATTAAAAATAAATTTGCAATTTCACTTTTAACGTTTTATCTTACTCCAGGCCTCGTCATTCAACATCAAAAAATCGCGGTGAACCCATATGTGACAGAGGATTGCATAAAAATTGGACACTGGCACTCAGGTTTCAGGTGTCAGGTGTCAGTAGTAAAAAAGCGAGAGCCTGCCTGAAACCTGACACCCGACACCTGAAACCTATGCTCCGAGAAGGCTTCACTACGCCCGATAATGTCCAAAAAAAAACATATTTTTCTAACATTTTACGAGATCTGTACCTGCTGAGGATAACCTGAAGGTATGAAGGTAAAAAATGAAAATGTATTCATCCGATATCAAACTGTGCGCCCGACAAATTGTCAAAGAGTCATTGAATCAGATATTGGCCGATATTTACCAGACTCCTACTCTGGAAGAGATGAAAAGTTTTCTGGAAAAAAATTTCGATCATTCTTTTGATGAATACATAATTACTCAAAAAATTAAGCGTTCACATCCTGAGTGGAGCAATGAGCAGGTGGCGGAAGAACTGGATAAGCAAAAAAGACATTATGAAAATGAATTGCGGGTGAATTTGAGGATTGCCGCGTTAAATACTATTGAAGAGATTGAAAATCTGATCATAAGCCTCAATAATGCCATCCGGGAATGGAAAATTATGAATCTTTAGTGTTTAGCTAGTGTGATGAAAATCCACCTGTAACTTATGCACATAGACTTGACAATTTACACTGTTTTTGTTCCGCGAATAAGGTGTCAGTGTTCAGGTGTCAGGAAAGGTAGACGCAATTGCATATCCTGAACACTGACACCTGAAACCTTATACTCAAAACAGGAATAAAAATAGGATAAAAGTTAAGGACCCAGTATGAGTATTTTTACCACCCCAGTGTTTAGCCATGCTGTTGTAACTCACCTATGCCGTCCTAGTTCACTTCGATCAATGAATTAATCTGGTTCGATATCAATTTGGGTAAGTAGTGCTCGAACGAAAAGTCCGGTTTTTGGTAGGTTGGGTAGAGCCTGATCGTTTATGTTGGGTTTCGTGCCTCTACCCAACCTACGAAAAATTTACATTTGTCGGAACATGATCTCAAAGGGCGAAACCCAACAAATCTAAATAAAAAAGTAGGGCAATAAAAGATCTCTCAAGCGGATGATAAAACATGCCGATAATTAATCTGAAAGGAATTTCAAGTGACCGAGGATGGAAAATGAAAAATGTAATTAAACTATTCGGACTCGCTGCGGTACTTATAATTGCCGCCTTTTTTGCGAATTATTTTGGTTTCGTATCCATTCCCTGGCTGGAATTTAATTCAGTTCCGACCTACAGTGATGACGCCATCCGCGCGGATGATGCTGTTAGAGAAGTGTTTAAATAATATTAGGAGTTATCATGAAACACTCTTGAATTTTTCTTTTATAGCGCCGCAAATTGGACATTTATCCGGAGCTTTGTCTTCACTAATATAGCCACAGATCTGGCATACATAATAATCGGTCTCACGATCAGAAACCATATCATTCAAGGCTTTTTTATAAAGCTCGGCATGCAGGCTTTCTACATCACGGGCCTGGGTAAAAGCTTTTAATACCCCCTTGTTGCCTTCGTCAGCAGCTTCTTTAATCAGTTTGGGGTATTCCTCCACATTGGCATTAATTTCATTCTGAAAGGCTGTTTCAAGATTTTCTTCGGTCGATCCGATTTTTCCCCGCATCAGCAACAGGTATCGGCGGGCATGAACGGATTCTGCATCGGAAACCGCCCGGAACAGGCGAGCTATCTGGGAATAGCTTTCCATTTCGGCCTTTCTGGCGAATGTTGCATTTCGAACCGACGCTTTTGATTCGGCGGCAAATGCATAGGCAAGGTTTTTTTCTGTTTTATCGGACATGATTCAAGGCTCCTTATTCTTTTCTCTGATTTAATGTTTAATCAAAAACCCAACTTCTCAACCCACTCCTGCATGGTTGGCGGCATCGTCATCAGCCATGATACAGGTTTCAAGATGCAATGAGTATCGAGTGCCACACCTTCCTGAATGATAGAAACCGGTCTGTCCATTGAAACTACAATCACAATCAGGTTGGGATTTTCAGATGTAAATCGCAGAGCGGAGTTATATCTGGCGCCGCGAGAGCGGTCCTCACCGGTAACGGCCCGACCGTCCAAAAGACAGGCAAAACCGTGAAGATGCAGATCTGCGCCAATGTGCAATGCCCCATCGACTTTCGCCAGATCTCTGGTCATGCCAAGCAGTTCCTCATGGGTGAGGTCCAGAGGTTCCCGGAGATGGTGGCCGGAAATAAAAATCGGCTGTTCATTCAGATCAATCACGAGGGTGCAGCCGTATTTTTCTTTTTCGGCGTTGTGAACGATTTTCGTGACTATTTTAAACAGTTTGTGCACACAGTCCGTATCGAGTCTTGATTCAAGCAAAGCCTCTTCCATTTGCACAATTTTCGCGCGAAACGTGGTTGAATGAAAGCGTCCATCCGCAAAACTGCAAACTTTTTCGCCGTTTAAACATAGAAATCCATGCTGCCCTATAAACTCGGAGATGATTCCGTATTTGGGCATCTCACCGGTGGCGATGCCGATAATATTCTGCCCATCGGAGATCAGTTTCCGCTCTGAGTTTTCAACCGCCTGCAACAGTTTGCGGATATGTTTGAAATTCTCCAGGGTGGGTTGCTCCAAAACCGGAAAACGAGCCAGGAAATTTATGTCTTCAAGTGATCGCGGTTCGACCAATACCAGCGTTCCTCGAGGCCAGGCACCTTCTTCACGGGTTCTCGAAATGCCCAGAACGGCATCCAGGATGGGATAAACCCGAAGCTGAGTGTCCAATCCCATCATAAAATTCATTTCGTCTACAATATAGTCTCGAACGGCGTGGGTGGCGTATTCACGCAATACGTAGCCGGAGGTGCCGGTACAAAATTCATTATCGGAGGCAAAGTCGTGTGAAAGGAGCCAGGCCGCATGTTCCAGCCAGCGCTCCGTCGGACCGATGGAGCACATGTCCGGATGGTGTTCGGTGAACCACATCTGGTAAAATATCGAATAAGACCACCCTCCGCACGAAACAAGCCCGGCCAGTTCAAGATTTTTTGCAACCTGAATTTGGCCAAAGCGCCTGACCATTTCGAAATTTGAAGGGGCCTTGCGCCATTCATCCGAATCCAAATAAAGCTCTTTCAAAATGGGCTCATGCCCCTGAAGCATATTTTGCGGGTCGTAAACACGAATTGGGTCCTCGGGGCCGATTGCATAGATCAGGGCGCACCGGCTGGGTTGAGAAAAGTGCGAAAGACCGTCACGCAACCCATCCAGTGTGTGAAAAATGCACATATTCTGAAAGGAATCAGCCGTCATGGATGTCTCCGGGAGCATTATTGCGGAATTTTATAATTCAGCCGTGGGCTCATAGTGGGGAAATTACAATAACAAAAAGTAGGTGCTGATACAATGGAATTGAAAAATTTTTCAGATGTACGAAAATAGAGACGGGGTTACGGTAATCCGAGCATTTCCTCCACCAGGAGCTTCCATTCTTCTACAAGGGGTATATCGGGTCTCTTCCGACCGGCACGGGAGTACCAGTAGTCGGCGTTCCATAAAACCCCCTCCTCCCGGTGGAGATAGGCGTGTACTGCGCTGCCCCCGACGGTCGGAATGTTCTGGGCTATTGTGTGCGCCCTATCCCAGTTTCCCTTCTTATCCCACCACAGAGAGGTGAGTGTCTCGGAAAGCTGAGAGGACGGGCTGTCATTATCGATACTTTTGAGATATGCTTCAAAGTTCATGGTGCCTCCTTAGGCCCTTATCGGGTTTTATCTGACAACATGTTGTCAGAAACTGATGGTATTGTGCTGGAGAGACTCATCGCGCTGGGATATCGTCCTCGTTCTCGTCCTCGTTCTCGTCCTCGTTCTCGTCCTCGTCCTCGAATCGTTTGGCAACGGGCTTCACCAACTCTATTTTTTCGAGGACGAGGACGAGAAACAATCCAATCGGCATTTCAGGCGTTTGCCACTTGAGTCTCTGTTCTCAAACTGCCCCGCAGGGGCCACTTTTTCCGAGCGCAGTCACGGAAAAAGCTTAGTCTCTTAGTTGTAATTTTAGCGCATTTTGTGGCAAAAAAATTTATTAAGACAGACAACTCATTGAGATAACAAAATCCGAATATCGAATTTCCGGACAAGCAGAAAATCAAAAACTCAAAAGCCTGCTTGGTTTCGGCTTGTCCGGATAGGGATTCGGAAACGAATTATTTTCCAATCGTCTTGTCTTATGGATCTTCTGCCGGGTTTTGATTTATTTTATCTAATGAAGCCCGACAGATGTTCAGTCGCTGCTGTTTCCAAGGAAATACGCTATTATACAAAGAAAATCAACGCTATTATATGAGCTTTGATGCCTCATTGCCTTTCACTTTCTGCAGTAATTTGGTATAAACCTCCTTCATGTTAACACCCCAAATTGTTTCGTCGAATCAGGTATCCTGAACATGCTCCTTCAACCAGCCATAAACGGGCGGGGAGAATCCCGGCTGCAACTAATCCTGAAAATCGCGGTCGTGGTTATCTGCCGGTTGGTGCTGAGCACGGCACGCCGCTTTGCATATCCGTTCGCACCGGTTCTAAGCCGGGAACTGGGAGTATCGCTAACATCCATCACTTCACTGATCGCGGTAAATTGGGCAACGTCCCTGCTTGGTATTTTTTTCGGCCCGCTGGCAGATCGATTCGGTTACAGAAAAATGATGGTCCTCGGACTGGTCATGCTGACAGTGGGGATGTTCACGGGCGGCTTTTTCCCTTTATACGGTGTTATTCTGATCACCTTGTTTTTAGCCGGACTGGGGAAAAGTGTTTTTGACCCGGCTGTTCAGGCTTACGTCAGCGAACGGGTGCCTTATAACCGAAGAGCAACGGCAATCGGTTTTCTTGAAATCAGCTGGGCCGGAAGCACGCTTTTGGGTATACCACTGATCGCACTGCTGATAGACAGCGTGGGATGGCGTTCCCCCTTTTTTGCCATGGGGGCCATCGGACTTGCCGGAATAATTGCGCTGATCGTATTATTTCCACCGGACGAAAAGTTGATATCAAAACCCCGCCGGTCGCTATCGGTTAAAAAGGTGTTGCCAATTATACTGCAGGACAAAGCCTCATTGGGCGCGCTGGCCTATGTCTTTTTTTTCAGTGCCGCCATCGATAATCTTTTTGTGGTTTACGGTGCCTGGCTGGAAAAAGCGTTTAGTGTGGGTATCGTTGCTCTGGGCATGGCAACCGGTGTCATTGGGGTGGCGGAGTTGGTGGGTGAAATCCTGGTGGTAACCATATCCGACCGTTTCGGTTTGAAAAGGGTTGTCATGGTCGGAGTGACAATCTGTATCTTTACCTATGGACTTCTGTCCTTTGCAGGCCAATCGTTGTTGCCGGCATTGGCCGGTCTGTTTATTCATTTTTTAATTTTTGAGTTTACGATCATTTCCAGCGTCGCCCTGTGTACCGAATTGCAGCCTGAAATGCGGGCCACGGTGATTGCCGGCTTCTTTGCAGCCGCCGGCCTGGGAAGGATCCTCGGTGCTTTAATCGGCGGACCGATCTGGCTGGCCGGCGGCATTGTCGCCACAGGTCAGGTTTCGGCCGGCATCACCGCCCTGGCCCTGATGTCGCTCTGCTGGGGTTTGCGTGGGTGGCGTAAGGGATAGCCAAACATATTGAATAAACCCATTATAATTCTACTTTAGACTTTGTTGAATAGTTTACTGGTTGACTGGTTGATTAGGTAAATTATAGTCATAATTTCAGAATGTTACGATTGTTGAAACATGAAGTGTCCAATTATTTTGCAAATATGGGATAAATCAATATTTATAACCACTTAACCAATCAACTAATCACCCAATAAACGATATCTGTAATCATGCTTCCGAGTTTCCCTTTTCCAGAAAACGAACCAGGGCATGCTCAAAAAGCAGGACCCCCACGTCCAGCACTCTTTCATCCATATCAAAATGGGATGAATGCAGCGGGAATTGGAATCCTTTAACCGGATCATGACAACCGAGTCCAAACATGGCTCCCGGCCATTTTTGGCAAAAGTAGGAAAAATCCTCCGCGCCCATTCGGGGACTGCCGATATGGACGCCGGCGGCGCCCAGAACGTCCTCTGTACATAATTTTATAAATTCTACAAGTCCGGTATGATTGGATTGGGACGGATAGCCTTCGATATTTTCAAAGATCGTGGTGACACCAAATGTCAGATCCAATCCCCTGACCATTTCCTCAATCCGCCGGATGGCCAGCGTCCTTACTTCCGGCGACAGAGTTCGCAGGGTGCCGAGAAGGTGTGCCTCTTCCGGAATAATGTTTTCTTTGGTTCCGGCGTGAAATTCACCGATGGTCAGAACGGCACTGTCCAGCGGCGCAAGATTGCGGCTGGCAAATACCTGCAGCTGGGTAACCAGATGAGCACCCGCGACAATCGGATCGATGCACAGATGGGGAGAGGCACCATGACCGCCTTTGCCTTTTATCCGGATCCGAAGGGTATTAGTGGCCGCATGGGCTTTCCCGAAAATCAACTCCACCTGGCCCACCGGCAGCTCCGGGTTCATGTGCCCTGCAAAAATAGCCGATACCGGTTCGGTGTCAAACAGGCCTGTATCCAGCATGGCCTTTGCTCCCGCACCGCCTTCTTCCGCGGGTTGGAAAAAGAAAAGAATTTCACCGGATCCGTTCTGAGGCCAGTTCTGTTCCTGCAGTCGGCGGATAATTCCCAGGGCAACGGTCACATGTCCGTCATGTCCGCAGGCATGCATAAGCCCCGGATGCAGCGATTTATAGGGGACATCATTGGATTCCTCCAGCGGCAGGGCATCCATGTCTGCCCGAAAGGCAACCACCGGCCCTTCTTTTTGGGATTTGACCCTGGCGACGATACCCGTTTTTCCCACGCCCGTTTTATAAGGGATCCCCAGTTCATCCAAAACCCGACAGATTTTTGCCACGGTCTTTTCTTCTTTATAGCCAAGTTCCGGAATCTGGTGTAATTCACGGCGCAGATCGACCAGCCAGTTGTGAAAGGAAAGTAATTGCAAGTTTGACATTTTTTCTCCTCATTTTTGCTGTCTTCATCAAGTGGAATGAAGGACCTTAAGCTTTGCGGCGATCAGTTGGTCGTGGGAGAGGCGCAGTAAGTTTTTAAGCTTGTTCATCAGGTAATGCTCGTACCGGTCCATTTTCCCGTCCACAAACACCATCCGCCAGAGGATTTCGATGATCTCGATTTTTTCGTCTGTGGAATAATTTTCATTGATCAGCCGGGCAAACTGCCAGAGGTCCACACTCTTGTCCAGTTCCTTATCGGCCTCTGCCACCAAGGCGTCAGCGTGTTCCCGGGATAAACCATATCTTTCTTGCAGAATGGAAAGAATCTCATTCATCTCCGCTTTGGTAAACTTTTCGTCTATGCGCGCCATCTCTACAAATAGCGCACAGGCAGCAACGCGAACATCGTGCTCCGTTTCCTGGGCCACATTTTTAGAAGCCTCCGTTGCCGTTGCAGTCTTGCTGAAAAACCGTTTTACGATATCAAGCATCAAATACTCTCCTTATGTTAATAATAATGGAACCTTAAACCCCGAACCTTTGAACCTGTGAACGCCTGCGATTTCTCAGAAGCCCCGTTCCAGTCTGATTTTATCATAGCCTTCCTTAATTTCACGAAAGCGGTTGGAGGCAAAGTCTATAAATTCCTCCGGAAGTCCTTTCGAAACAATCGTATCGGGATGAAAATCTTTCACAAGTTTTTTGTAACTGGACTTGATTTCCTGATTAGAAGACTCCGGTGTACAGTTCAGGATTTTGAAATATTTATCAAAATCCTTGAAGTAGACGGCCTTAATATTTTCAAATTGCCCGTCACTGATTTTAAAAATATCTTTTACTCTCTTCAGAGCATTTTCTTCTGCGGGGTGAAGTGTACCGTCCGCTGCTGCGATTTTGAAGAGGAGGTCAAGAAAAGACAGGAGCAGTGTAGGTTGGGTTTTAGTCGCCTGGTACAATTGCATTGCAAAATCTTCGATTGAGTATCGGGAGTCCTTTGCCTCGTTAAAAATCTGTCTGGCAAATTGTTTTTCTCCTTCCGCTATGGGCAAATTGTTGATAAAGTCTTGTACAACTGCAATTTCATCCCCGGTGACCACGCCATCGATCTTTGAAAGTTTGCCCATGATTGAAAATAAACTGATGAAATAGGTGGCCTGGGTCCTTTCGGCCGGCCCGAATTGGGGGCCCTGTCCCGGTCTGATTGTCTGATTGACCAGATCGCTGCTCTTGTCAATCAGAATATGGCCTAATGCCGCACCGGCAACGGCTCCAAGGGGTCCGCCAAAAATGAGACCCAATGATCCCAGTGTTAATTTTCCAAACCAGCTCATCGTGTTTCTCCTTGTACTTTTGTCAATATTAGCCCGGATAAACCGGAATTGCTATTGAATATTCAATCATACGAAGATATCGAAAATATCCCAATACAATTTTTTGCCACATAATGCACAAAAATAATTGCTAAGGGCCGATACCCGGATAAACCGGAAATAACAAATTACAAGCACCAAATTACAAATAAATTCCAAGTTCCAATATCCAAATCTCAAATAAGACCAAAAACCAATTGTTTGGAATTTTGAATTTCGGTCATTGTGATTTGTTTGGTATTTGTGTTTTGTTATTTGAAATTTTTTAATTGCTGAAACCTTACACTCAAAAGAGGAATAAAAATAGGATAAAAGTTAAGGGCCCCAGTATGAGTATTTTTACCACCCCACCCGACACCTTCGGTTTCTTACAACATGTTGTCAGAAAAACTCTCCTAAGGATCTAAGGTTACTTCCTCTCTGAAAGCGAATCGAATCCGGTTGTCCAGATAGTATACCAAGGACGGCTTGAACCGGTAAAGTTTAACACCGAAGCGCTCCCAAAAGCTTTCCGGATCCATAGATGTATTTTTTTTGAAAAATTCTTTGGTAAAAGGAAATTTTTTAAGATACACGCGCAGTGCCTGAAATGCCTCCAGCCTGCCCTCGACGGGTTGGATGCTACCGCTCATTTGAAGACCTCGGATTTCCTGCCAGGTAGAACCGGATGCATATATTACCGAAGACGCCCGGCCGTTTTCAAGGGCCTCTTTTATGTGCCTGGATTCGGGGGCAGACAAAAAATAGAATATGGACTTGAAAAAAACATAGTATACCGGCGCAGCCCAGGCTACATCGCTCCTGGCGGTGGCCAGTGTCATGGTAGTTTGTCCGGATGCAAGACGTCCTGCCAGATCGTTTAGTTCCTGTTTGCTTTTGGTACTGTTTGAATCACGGGATTGCACCATGGTAACCTGACACCCGGTTTTTATTCATTCTGCAATTTTCAATATTCATTTGAGGTTGTAAATTTTTGCGCATTTTTCAGAAAATCAAAGACTCAAAAGTCTGCTTGGTTCCCCGCTAAACCGGGATTTCCGCTTCGCTCCAACCGGCTTGTCCGGGTTAGGTTAATGGGCACAGCTGTCTCCGATACCATGCCCGGCACATGTCTGATCAGGGGTAAACAGCGGTAGTTTGCCGGACGTCAACAGTTCAAGATTGTCCCGCACTGAGCCCTCCGCTGCCCGATAAGCTTTAACCCCTTCCATTAAAAGCTTGCGCAAAGCGCCGCCGCCGATCCCACCGACGATAACTGCATCCACCCGCCGCCCGTTCAGGGCCTTCATGGGCTGGCAGTGGCCGTGGAGATGATCCTGATCGGGATTTTCAATAATATCGGTTGAATCCTCCTCGGTATCCACAACCACAAAATAGTGTGCGGAGCCGAAATGGCCATAAACCCGGCTCTCAATCCCTTTATTTTCCTGGGTGGGAAATGCTATCTTCATTATTATACCTCTTTGATTTCTGTTGGATTATTTATGTCTCGGAATTTATATAATTTAACTTATAACCTCTGAACGTTATGGCTAAAAGCCTCTTATGTCAAGCCCTGGTATTGCAACCCAGCCATCACGTAGCCCCTCTAAGATTTTGCGAGTGAACAATCCACTATGACATACAGATAAAATTCATAATAAGGGGGATATCCACTCCCTATACCCAACCCGGACAAGCCGGAACCATACAGGTTTCAAAAAGTTGATTCAAAATATTTTCTTTGTGAACATCCGTATGCTATGGGTTTACAAAGAAGTCGAAAAATATTTTGCGCATTTTGTGCAAAACTGAATTGGTAACTGTCTAAACAATAAATCGTAGGTTGGGTTAAGCCGACGGTTTACAACCAATCTTGTTGGGTTCGCTAATTGGGTTGCTATTTCAAACTTTTGAGGTGCATTAAGATAGGCGAACCCAACATAAATTGTGTCTGAATCCCGCTTAACCCAACCTACCATATGCGCATGGGCAGCGAAACAGATAGCCCGCTTCAGAATATCATATAAGCCAATCACGCCAGCGATCGCCATGTCCAAAACAGGTGGTGAAAATTTGAATCTCTTGCAGCGAACAGTAGGAATCCGTCATGTCGCACTCTCCGAGGCGTAGGTTACGAGGCGTAGGCTACGAGCCGGAGGCCATGGGCAGGCTGAACACCGAAACCTGAAACCTTCAATTTCTTTTCAACATGTTGTCAGATAAAACCTGATAAGGTGAACCTGAAGATCGTGGATGAATGCTACGGGGACTATTAAGAGAGTGAGTTACCAGATGGTAATGAATACAATTTGCAAAATATTGGGAAAATTGAAGGTCAAAAAAGTGTTCACTTCAGTGGAGAAAAGAGAATTATAACCATTCTGAATTTTTTCCACCATTTGACAACGGGACTCACAGAAATATCAAGTTGCGTACACCATTTTCTTTTTAATTCAGACACTTCTTTTTTTGAAAGTGTTTTGTCGTTCAAAACCACACCACCGTTCGGATTCCAAAAGGCTCCCATATCAAACCTCACAATACTCTACAGCATTCCAATTTTTATGCTCCCATGAGCCGGCCGTTTAGGGTCGCGGCAATAATTAATTTTTGCCGAGGCCCTTAAGGGGGGCGGACCGGACAACACCAGAAAAACCTGCCGCAGTCGGAAAATCCGCCCCCCCATGCAAAAGAAGACCTGACCATTATGTAAAAACAGAATGTTCAAGCAAGCTTGATGACAAAAGCATTCCATTTGGTCCATAAATGGTTGGCCAGGCACTTTGATTTCAAGCAAAATATGTGCCAAATGCCAGTATGCAGGAATTTATAATAATATTTGAAGGATAAGAAATTTTGCAGTAGGGGGACTATTTCAGACTATGAAATAAACTGGATAAAATTGTGAATAAAGATCCACATTCAGTGCTTAGGACGGGACATTTTTATTAAATTTTAGGTGGAATGATGAAACTACAAGATGGCGTAAAAAAATAAAGAGGTTTGGAGAAAAGAGCTTCTTGCGGGGGATGGGTAAGTTTTTAGATTTCTTTCAAACGTTTGCGGAAAATCGCAACAAAATACACAGGAGGATTGAAGATAAATTGAAAATTGCCTGTGAGAGGGAACGCTTGCTTGTGCAGCGCCATATCCACGCAGCCGGAAAAAAGCGTGCCCGGGAAGAAATGCGGCGAATGGATAGCGCCGATGCGATCTTTAAATTTGAAGAGGTTGAACACCGTATCGATCAAATGGAAGCCGAAGCCGACCTTGTAAATTTCGGTCGTAAACCGACATTGGAGGACGAGTTGGAAAGACTTTCGCTGGAAGATGAGATTGAAAGCGAGTTAAAAGCGCTAAAACCTTCAACCATAGATAAAATGGAAGAACGCGTCGAAGTGTTGGAAACCATCGTGGCCGACAATGAAAGAAAGGAAACGAACCATGAACAGATTTAACAGCATGTCCGGACAGGGACTCTATCGCTCTCGTAACGGTGTCATATTTTGATAAACGGATCAAACAGGGAGTGGATGAATTTTAGATTCATATATTGCTGCAGTTTGGCCCAGGTGTCCGGGTTTTTCATACCTGAAAACCGGGTCTGATACGCCACCCAGCCCATGGCCGACCAGGATATTCCGCGCAGGTAAACAAAGGGATCGCGCAGTCTTATGCGGTCCATCAACGTATCCCTCAGATGTCGATCCCGCAGATGCCGGCTGTAAGTTTTCATAAACCCGCGTTTTTCCTCCTTCGCCATTCTCCAGTTTGTTTTCCACAGGGTTGTCAGTGGAGAACAGAAATGACACAGGTCCTGGGATGGATCTCCCCAGCGAGGCATCTCCCAGTCGACCAGATGAATCGTTTCCTGCTGCCGATTCACAATGAAGTTGCCTGAGTTTACTTCCGTGTTGACGATACAGGGCCAGGGGTCCTGCTGAAAATAGGTTTCCTGGGACCGGGCGGCGTCGGCCCAATTTTTTAAATCCATCAGATAATCCCGGATTTCGGGCTGCGCCAGATCCGAATCAAAGTACTGCCGGAGAAGTCCGGCGCACTCCTCGTAGATCAGGGTCAACGGCTCATCCTCGCGCATGAGATGGTTCTTCTCCTCCGGTACGTCTATCTGATGGATCGTCGCAAAAAGCCCGGCCGCATCCATCAGATCGCGGCTGTAATCCATAGTTTCGCCCGGCAGGTATTCCATGATCAGGATCCCCTGTTCGAACACCTGCCGCGTATCATCCACAAAATAGGGCCTGGGTGTTACCCCGCTTTGCTCTAACAGCTCCAGAGCCCTGTATTCGTAGAGGATCTGATCATCCGGTTGATCTGGGTCCGATGTTCAGCCGAAAGACGAACTGGAGAGAATCGGAAGATATCAAATAGTTCAAATTATATTCACCCTGGGCCAGCGGGGTGACCGTAAATTTGCGATCCTGCATGGCGGAGACGTCGTTCCAGTCCCGGCTGTCCAGGTAAGCGGACACTTTGGGTAACATGTCATTCATCAAGGTCATCGTCCGGACCTCGTCATTCAGCTTGGAAAAATAGCTGTGACTCTTTAACTGTCGTGGGATTGCATGAAAATTCGACACTGGCACTCAGGTTTCAGGTGTCAGGATTCAACTCCCGGGTGCCTCCGTCCTGACACCTCGAAACTACGCCAAGATGGCACGGTTTTCTTGATGATTAAACTGGCCGCTTCGATGGCCGGGCCTGGATTAAACAGCAAACAGATTGAACGTCGAACATCGAACGTCCAACATCGAACGTCGAATATTGATGACGCTACGCTTTATCGATTTTAAAACAAGCAAACCGCAGCTTACAACGAGCCCTTCGGCAAGCTCAGGGCTTGAGCACTTCGAAAGCAGCCGAATCGAATTTCAAAGGGAAGCTTCGCTCGTGCAGCGCTTCCAGCCCGCAGGCTTCTATCCCGTATGCTTACAGGCCGGAGACGCAAGCGCTTGCGCCAAGTGTTGCTCAGTTCTTTTAATAAAATTGACA